>Ga0126381_100004141_pt1 | contig 15757 bp, 19 predicted proteins | sample PanSoiMetPlot_28_FD_96465 | JGI IMG/M metagenome (GOLD analysis project Ga0126381, IMG submission 96465) | Tropical forest soil microbial communities from Panama - MetaG Plot_28 | ecosystem: Environmental > Terrestrial > Soil > Tropical forest > Bulk soil | place: Panama | collected 2016-02-17 | reverse complement strand
CAACGAGGGTTTCCGCGGGTTCACGAACTCCGGCCAGGTCGGTTACAACGTGAACCAGACCAACATCGATTACGGCAACAGCCTCTACAACGCCCTCAACACACAGTTTCTAACCCCGGCGCAGAAGCTCGTGAGCGACTGGACAACGACGAAGACGACGCTTGCCGAAGCGGTGCAGAAAGCTCTGAACACTGATACAGCGAAGGTGTTGGCGAACTCGACCGCATACCCGACCGCTTCATCGACGCCGGTGAAGGGTCCCGTCTCGACGAACCCGATCAAGCCGGTGAAGGTTCCGGCTGCACCGACGATCAACCCGGCGATCAACACCTCGACCGGGTATACCGGCGCCGGGTCGTTGGGCGGCTGGAGCTACCCCTAGATGGCTGTTCAACTCTTCGGCTCTGCTCCTGGAACCGGGAAGATCACGTTCGGGACAGCGGACCCGCTTTCTCAGTACCCGAAGCCGTCCCCCTACACCGGTCTTGCGGCGAACATCAACAAGTACCTGGCAACTAAAGGGTCGCCGCTCGCCGGGCTGGGGAACACGTTCGTTACGGCCGGGGCGCAGTATGGGGTCGACCCGCGGCTGCTGGTCGCGATCAGCGGTGCGGAGAGTTCGTTCGGGAAGAATCTTCTCGGCTCGTATAACGCATGGGGATGGGGTCCTGGCAAGAACTTCCCCAACTTCAAGACGGCGATCAACAGTGTCGCGTCCGGGCTGTCGTCGGGATACATCAAGCAGGGGAGAACCACGATCCCGCAGATCGCCGCGAAATGGGCGCCGGTTGGCGCTGGTAACGACCCAAACAATCTGAACGCGAACTGGGTCGGGAATGTGAGTAAGTATTACACCGATCTTGGTGGCACAACCGGCACCAGCACCGGCGGCGGCGGTGGTGGCGGCGGGGTTTTGGGGGCGTTCAAGAGCGGGCTTACTGATGTCGGGAATCTCGTCACAAACACCTTTGGCATCAACGCTCTAGCAAATGACGTGAAGCTTGCGGCCAACACGGCGGAGCATCCAATCAGAACCGCGGGGCAGATAGCGGGTGGTTACAGGAACGCCTACAAGATGACGGTCTCAGCGGTCGAGAGCGGCAGTCCAACAAAGATCGCCTCCGCGCTGTACCACGATTTCGGTTTGATCCCTGTGGTCGGCGGTTTGGCCACCCAGGCGGGGAACGTCTACCACGTCGGCAACGACATGCTGGCCGCAGGGAAAGCGATTCTGGGCGCGCTCGGGATCAGTATCGGCGGTGGCGGCGGTGGCGGCAAGAAGTCTGCGGTTGCGCCTACGAAGCCTGCGCCGATGACGCTGTTCCCGCTCGGCCCCGCCCCGCAGGGTCCTGGTGTGAACACCGCTGTGCTCGGCGGTGTTGGCGGAGGTGTCACCGGAGCGGGTTCTTCAGCGACCGGGCTTGCCGGGGCGATCAACGCTGCGATCGGCGCGAACCCTGTCAGCCAGCTTCCCACGATCGATTTGAACGCGGTGAAGATCCCGAACATGAAGATCAATCTTGCCCCGTCAGACAATCTGAGCAACCTTCCTACCCTGACCGCGAACCAGGCGTGGCTGCCGTCGAACTGGCAGCAGGTGGTGCTGGGCGCGTTGAACACGATCCAGAAGGCACGGTCGAATCTGAACTACGACCAGCTTCTGAAGAATGCGACTCTGACCGCGGCCTCGGCGATCGCGCCGCAACTGCTGCCGCTGCAGCAGCAGTACCGCTCAGGGGTGAACACGATCGGTACCTACACCAGGGGTGCGACCGAGGCTGCGAACCAGCTCGCGAACCAGATCGGGCAGAACTACCAACAGGCCGAGGGGGAAACAGCGAGGGTGAGCCAGCAGGTGCAAGCGATGCTGGGCGGCCAGAACCCGCTCGTAGGTGAGGGTGTGGTGGACCCGGCGCAGGCCGCGCACAATGCTGCGCAGGCGGCCATGACGTTCGGCGGCGGCGGAAACGTGCTGGGTGGGATCGCGGCGATGGGTGTCCCCGCGCTCGCGCAGGACGCCGCCGCGATGAAGAGCTACGCGCAGACGCTTCCCGGCATTTATCAGACGCAGGCCCAGCAGAGCGTGGCCGCGTTGGGTGCGGCTCAGTCGGCGGCGGAGGCGAAGGTGCTGGCCGGGATCCCGACTCTGGCGGCGAAGATCGCCTCGGGCGAGCTGAGCGGGACGAAGGATCAGATCAGCGCGGCGCAGTCGTTCGTGAACGGGATCATGGGGACCGACAAGTTCAACGTGACGCAGGCGAACACGACCGACCGAGCGAATCTCTCGAACCAGTTGCGCGCGATGGGTCTCGACCAGACCGCCGGAAGGTTGAACCTGAGCGCAGCACAGTTCACGAACACGGTTGCGAACCAGGCGAGAAGCGCCTATTTGCGGGCGAAGAGCTTGGGGATCAGCGAGGTGCGAGCGCAGCAGTCCGCCCAGAGGGCCGCTGTCAGCAATGTGATCACGGAGTACAAAGCGGCGAATCCCACCAGTTCAACAACCAACAGTGCTCTCTCGAAGCTCGGCACAACCGGAGTGATGAAGTGGTGGGATGCTGCGGTGAACGGCGGCAACCAGACGATCCGGGTGAACGTCAAGAATCCGACGACGGGGCAGCCGACATCGGTGCTTCGCAACCAACACACGAACGGGATGAGCTTCAACGAAGCGGTCACGAGGTTCGAGGCCCACTTCCCCGGTATTCCGCGCAACCAGGTTATTGCGCTCGCGGAGCAGTATTTCCCGTGGATTGGAATCCGCGGCCAAGGCAATCCGAAGCAGGGGATTGCTGGTGGAGATCGGCCGCTCGATCCGGCGATGCAGGAGGTGTTGCAGAAAGCCGGTGCTTTGGACACATGGCAGCCCGACTTCAACACGTACCAAAACGCGGCCGGGAAAACCGTCCGGGAGCCGATCGCGTATCTCGGACCCGGACAGATGCGGGTGTTGCGGAACGCTCGGATGATTCAGGACACCCAGGATCCCACGGTGTTCAGGGTCGTCTCGACGGGACAGACGTTGAAGGAAACGCGGGATCCTACGACCGGTGAGTACAAGTTCGTGTTCATGCCAGGATCTCCGGGAGGTGTCCCCGGCGCACCGACGCCGACGGTGAACTACCCAAACCCTAGTGGGTCGTATGGCACGTCCACCCGCTCGTCCGGGTATGTGAACCCGTACGCACAGGGTGCGAACATCGCCGGTGCGAGTGTCGATCAGGGCTTGGATGTGCTGCAGTCGCAGCCGTACCTGGCGCCGGGGGCGGGGACGATCGTGAAGATCGACCCGAACTGGTACAACGGCACCCCGAACATTTATGAGAAGCTCGACCAGCCGGTCACGATCAACGGCCGCACCTACCCGGGCGTGTACTTCGGGGAAACATCGGTGTATCCGGGGATCCAGGTTGGACAAAGGGTCGTAGCGGGGCAGCCGATCGCCGGTGGCTCTCGGGCAGGGTCGGGTCTGGGTGAACAGGGATTTGCCGCCCCGGTGGGGAACAACGGCTCCTGGATGCAGGCCGCATACGGACGCTGGAACGAGAACATGCGTGCCACCACCGCCGCTCCCGGTAAAGCGCCGATCGCCGCTCAGGACTGGCTTTCGTTCATCAGGAGTTTGACAGGGGCTGTGTAAATGCCGGTCAACCTGGGAGGGAGTATCGGTGCGGGTGGTGGCGGATACGGCGCCACGAGCAGCGGCAACCTCACCTGGACAGCACCTCACGCTCATTCCGGCGGAGAGAGCTGGCTCGGCACCATCGAGCACACCGCCGACTCACTCGGCACCGGTGTCTACAACTTCATCAAGTCGAGCCAGGTGCCACAGACGCTCTGGAATGTCTCCCCGCTCGCGACCGTCTACAACGTTGCTGCGAGCGGGGGAAACGTCGGAGCGGCGTTGCATGCACAGAAGCAGGGGTTGAACAAGGCGCTGTTCGGCGGCTCGCCGTCCCACACTGCGGCGTTGTGGGGTCAGTTCCTCGCAAACCCGGTGAAGGAGGCAACGAGCGAGTACCACACCGATCCGTTCGTGAAGATGAACGTCAACCAGTACGCGCCGCTCGCGCACCCGCTACGAAAGCCGTGGCAGACCGCGCTCGCAGCGGGGCTGATCGTGGCTCCGGTCGCCTTCAGTGCCGCCGCTCGTGTCGCCTACCTCGGCAGCATCGCGAAAGCGGCTCGCGTCTCCGACGAGGCCGGGACACTGGTGCGGGAAGGCAGCCCGGCGGCCTCGGCTGCGATGCAGGCCGGGCATACCTTGACCCCGCTTTCGGAGACGGAGAAGAACGCACTGCGGATGAAGGTGTTCAACCCGCGCTACACCCCTCCGACCGCCCCCAGGATCGTCTACAAGCCCGGCACGAAAGCCCCGAAGGCGCCGCTGAGTGCCAGGTTCATGGTCGATTCGAGCGGGGTGGCGCAAAAGATCGGTGTGGACATTCCGAAGAACCTTGAGGGGGCGCGGGTTGCGGGACCGGCCGAGCGCACTTCCGAGCCGATCGCGCTGATGAAATCCGGCTCGCACTTTGTCCGCCAGGTGTTTCAACGACCGCTCGATATTGCGATCCAGCACGGGTTCAACAGGGCGTTCGAGTCGCCCGACGGTCATGTGGGGCTGTTGGGGCGGTTCGCGACCGCTCGTGGTCGTGCTGTTGTCGACGAGAACGCCAGGCTCGCGATGAACTCCTGGAACACGATGGCGAACAACCTCAACCAGGAGGCCAAGAACCTCGGGCCGAACATCAGCAAGGAAGAGGGCAGGCTCGCGACCGTCCTCCGCTCCTTCAACGTCTCCCCGGAAGAGGGTGCGAAGTTCTGGGGACGGCAGGCAGATTCAGGCGTGAATCCCACCGTGACAGGAGAGCTGGCGAGGGTCGCGCAGCAGCTCGTCGACAAGGGTGTGATGCGCGTGGGCGCGAACGGGAAGATGGAAGTGAACGCCGATGCGTTTCCGCGGCTTGCCCACGTCGATTCACTCGCAAAGCAGGCGCAGGATCTGCGCGAGGGGATCATCAAGAAGTACGGGCTGATGGACGAGGCGGGGATGGCGACGAGGAAGAATCTTCCTGCTGAGATCATGGGGTCTGAGCAGGCACGTTCGGACATCACCGGCGCTCGTGAAGGTGATGCGTATCTCTCCTTGAGAACGTCGGTGCCTCGTGGCGGGCAGCTTGGCTACATCAAGGCGCGGCTTGGAGGCACCACTACGAAACCAACGTCGTTCGTCTCGACTCACCACGCTACCGGTTCAGGAATCCCCAAAGGGGAGTTGCCAGCGGATGCCTACAAGTCCATCGCTCAATCTCTGCACGAGGCAATGCGTTACATGAACAGTGCAGAGTATCGTGGCCAGATTGCCAGCTATGGATCCTATATCCGCAGGAGAGGAGACGAGGTTCTCGTTCGTGACCCGAATGCAACGGGTGCCGGTTCGATCCCGCCTTCGTACAGAGAGCTGATGAATGAATCGAAGTCGCTGACCTCGGACGGGAGAGCGTCACACAGAGGACTCAAGGACGGGATTGCGGCACGGCTCAGGGATGAGATTCCAGGACTGAAGGAGATCAAGAAGTTCGAGTCCGACAAGGCATCTCCGATCGGGATGACCGCTCCTCCCGGTTATGTGTGGGTACCGAAGAGCATGCTCGGTGACCTGACGAGAATCATTCCGGTCGAACGGAGAGGGATCGAGAAGGCAGCCGACGCGGTCAACAGCGGGATCACCGCAATGACCGTGTACGCGCGCCCCGGCCACCTGCTCACGCGCGGGCTGACGAACGCGACCACGAACCTGATCCAGGGCAGCTTCGCACCGAAGGAGCTGCTGCAGAGCTGGAAAATGATCAAGGAACTGGGCGGGATGAACAGCTCGAAGGTCCGGGAGTTGGCTGCCGCTACGGGTTCACATGCGACCCAGGCGCTCCCCGCCGAGGGAACGACCCTGATCGCACAAGGCGCGCGTAAAGGTGCAGCGTGGTGGGCACGCCACATCGACATGCCGTTCCGTGTGCATGCGGTGCTGTACGAACTGAGAGACGTTGGCGTCAAGACGGAACCACAGATCGACAACGTGCTCGCTCACCTTCGCAACCCGGACATGTCAGGAATGTCGTACGAGCGGAAGTTGCAGGTCGACTATGCGCTTCATCGTGCCAACCGTGCCTCGATCATGTACGACGGCATGAGCGACACAGAGCGCGAATACCTTGCTCGGTACATCTGGTTCCTTCCCTGGATCCAGGGCGGTACGCGATACGCTTTCCATGTCGCTGGCGAGCATCCGTTGAAGGCGTGGAACACCATCCAGACCGCGGTGCAGGGGAAACAGCAGCAGGAGCAGGCGTTCCCGGGTGGGGTGCCAACACTCGCGTTCGGGATCACACCGCTCAGCGGTGGTGCGAACCCGTTGACAGCGAACTTCTCCAGCTTCACCCCCTTCGGCCAGATCGGCGCCGATGTCGGGATCGTAAATGCACCCGCGAACCCGGACACGGGCATTCTCGGAGAGCTGAACCCGGTCTACTCCGGGCTGACAGCCGGGGTCGGTTCCATCTACGCGAAGAACAGCCTGCAGAAGGTGATCACGGATGCGCTGACAGGGACGGTCTCACCGACCCCCGAATACAACATCATTCACGGGGTCGTGACTCCTCCGCAGCCGAATCAGTGGTACGGATCGACGAACGTCGGCATCCACGGACACGCGCACCTGGCGGCACTGACCTCCCAGATCCTGCGTGCGCTCGGCGGTGCCGGGGTGCCGAGACCGACACGGGCGACGAACCTGGCGAGAAGTTACGTGAGCGAGCACGAGAAGCACCGTAATATTCGGGTCGTGGTGCCATGAGCGACTGGTGGACACTGCCCTACAAGGGTGGCCCGATGGTGAAAGTGAAGGGATTTCCTCGCCCGATGTACCCCCCTGACGCGAAGGGCTACACCCCATCAACGGACGGTCCGGACGCGATCGCCTACAAGCGGGTGGTGTGGCGGCTCGGGCGCTGGCCCGGCCCGGCCACGAGCTTCGACGAGGGGTACTCGAACCAGTTCTCGCACGGCAAGTCTGGTGGTCTTGTCGGCGAAAGTGGTGTTGCAGGGATGCAACGGCAGGCGAAGATTCAGGCAACAGGCTGGATCGGACAGAGCACGTTCAACTTCATGCGCTCCGTTCGCATCCCCGAGGGGCTGCCAAACGCCGGGCAAATGGCGATGGACTCGAAGGCGGCCACTCTGATCGACCAGGCCTGGGATCAGTTCAACAGGCCAGCGCCCACACCCACACCGCCACCATCAGAAAAAGTCCCGCCGCTAACGCGAAGATCCATGCCATCCCCGAACTACAGCAGCAGGGGTGGCGCCTCAGTGCGGCTGATCGTGCTGCACACCGCTGAGGGCGCGACCACGATCGAGAGTTTGGGGAACTGGTTCGCGAACCCGAACAACCAGGTCAGTTCTCACACCGGAATCGACGACAAGCTCGGTGTCTGCGGCGAGTACGTTTCCCGTAGCGGGAAGGCGTGGACGGCGGCGAACGCGAACCCGGTTGCGATACAGACGGAGCTATGTGCGTTTGCGAAGTGGAGCACGAGCGAGTGGAACAAGCACCCGAACATGCTTGAGAACTGCGCACGCTGGCTCGCCGAGGAGGCTCGTTTCTACAACATCCCGTTGACGAAGCTGACTGCGAGTCAGGCGCAGGGATCGGGGCGGGGCGTCTGCCAGCACAACGACCTTGGCTCGTGGGGAGGGGGGCACTGGGATTGTGGATCCGGTTTCCCGATCGACAGCGTGCTCGCGAGAGCGAAGGAGATCCTGTGACAGACGAGTTTGAGCCGCCCGTGATCCGTGACAAGGATGGGAACGAGGTTGAGTTCCCCGGCCCGAAGGAGGACCCGCCGGTCGAACTCACCCACACCGGCCCTGACGGCGAAGACCCGGGCGAACCTGAATGACCCCGCTCACGACCTTCCTGATCGTGATCGGGATCGTCGCCTTGGCAGGGATCATCGCTGGCAGCGTGCTCGGCTCGCTCGGATACTCAAGCGCAGGGCCGTTCGCAATCGCGTCAGCGTGCGTGGGTGTGCTCGGCACGCTGGCAGGAGAGAAGTACCGGGAAGACCACCCCAAACACACCGAGGGTGAGTCCTGAACAGCTCGCAGGGCTAGGCGCGTTCTTCAGTGGGCTTGGCTCAGCGCTGAGCGCGTTCCTCGGGATACGGTACGAACGGAAACGCGGACGGCAGGAGTGCCAGGATCGGATGGACGCATTGAGGGAGGGAATGAAACTGGAGCATGACCGGGCCGAGGAGCAGCATTGGCAAGAACAGTGATCCTGATCGCCGTCAGCCTCTCCCTCGCCGCCGGGAGCGGGTTTCTTGCGTCGCAGGCGGTCGGCGTCGGATCCCAGGGTCCGGCCCGGACGGTCACGATCAACGTCGGCACCGGACAGACAGGCCCTCAAGGTCCTGCTGGTCCCGCGGGACCGCCAGGCCCGCAGGGCGCAACAGGACCCTCCGGAAGTATCGCGTGCCCGCAAGGGTATGAACCAGGCCTCGTCGTAATCGAGCACGAAAGCCAGGAGACCAGGATCTGGACGTGTCTCCAGCCGTAGCCGACTGGAACATCAACTGGGAAGCGTTCGCTGCCGTCAGCGTGGTGGTGATCGCCGGGGTGTTCTGCGCGAGTCTGCTCCTCACCCGCGGGATGCGGAACCATCACTTCAGAATCGGTGTGTTCGTCGAGCGCGGCGACGCGCCGTCCGCTACACCGGAGTTCATCACAAGCCACGACACTCTTCCCGACCGTTGGCCGGTGGACAGACAGGACACCGTCGAGATCCCCGTTCCACCGGACGACCCACCGATCGGGACCACAAAAAAAGGCCCCGAGCCGTAGCCCGGGGCCTTTATGGTTAGAAGAAGGTACTGCCACCATCCGAACGGATGATCTTGCCGCAGATGAGTTCTGTCAGCGGCATGGTCCTGTTCAGGATTCCGACCACAACCATCGCACAGAACGCTTCGGCGGACGGTTGCACTCCTCGCCCTTCGCTGTACCAGTTCTGTGTGATGTACGGCTGGAAGTTCATCTGTCCGCCGTACAGACTGCTCGCGTAGTACCCATCGAAGAGGACAGCGTTTCCCGTTCTTGTGCCTTGATCGGGCTTGAAGAAGACGAGGCAGCGATTCCCTTTCGTCGACTCAACACCTTCGACCGTCGGGTGGGTGCGGCGGACGATCGTGTACTCGCCGCCGTTCTCCCGGATCTTGAGGATTCCGTCGTTTGCCTGGAACTCCTTGACGTAGGCCCCTACGGTTCCTCGGGCGACAGTATCCGAGGAGACCAGGGGGCGGCAGAACCGCCCCCTGGCATCCCGCGGCTGCGGGACGTTCACGTGCTACCCGCCGACGAGGGCGGGAGAAATGGTGACTTCGACCTGACCCAGTTCCTTCTCGATCTGCTCAGCCTCCGAGAAGCTCCGGATCTGCGTCTTCGACTTCGGCCCGGTCGACACGGTTGCCAGGTACATGCCTGTGCTCATCCGTGCCTCGAACTCCTTTCGAGCCTGGTCCCTGTCCACCGGATCGCCGTTCCACTGGAACGTTTCGATTCCGGATGGGGTCAGGACTTCCAGAACCCCTGTGATCTTGGACATGCGTTGTTGCTCCTTTCGGTTGATAGGACTGGGGCCATTGCCACCATCCTTTACCTGTGGAGACATACGACCCCTCTGTGTGACGCATTCTCATCTCGATTGTCCCTACGAGATGTGCGCCACATCTTTGACACGCAATCGACGGGCTGATCGTGCCGTCGCTGACGATACGCCAGCCCTGCGTGTCAACCTGGTTCGTGACTTTCGTTCCGAGACAGATGTGCTCGAAGAACAAATGCCCGTTCTCCCAGTACAGCTTGTCGTCGGGTTGATGCTGGTGGCGCAGCAGCGCCCGTAGCCGCTTGTTCTCCTCCATCAAGGCGGACTCTGCGGCGGACGGTTGTTGCGGCGCCCGTCTGCGTCTTCTCACGGCCCCTCCTTTCGGGGTCGAGGGAGCGTCTGCTCCATCCAGTCCGCCCGCCACGGCGCCATCAGGGGTTCGGAGATGGCTGCCTGTGGACGAACGGACTGGATGCAACAGAAACTCCGGGCGCCCCGCCACGTCCGGTGGACGGGGCGCCCGTCGTGAGCGCGATGACGGCTTACACGCTCACGCTCATGCGCTCGATCGCACGGTCGAGCATCGCCAGAACCTGCTCCCGGCTGCGGGAGTTCACATCGTTCCAGCCTTCCACGGAGATGTCGTCCCCTTCATGGTCCTCGGAGTCGGGGTCGTTATCGTAGAACTCGTCCCCGGCGAACTCCTCGGCGATCGTCTGGAGCATCGCGGCCTTCATCGCCAGTGAGAGTTCCGTTTCCTTCGGGAGATCCGCGTTGTAGCGGTCGACGGTGAATGGCTTGTCGTGTGCAACCAGGTTCGTGAGGCCGACGAGGCAGCCGACGACTTTGCCTTCCTTCACGACCGCCCCGTCGGCATACTCGCCGTCCCGAGGGTAGTACACATCCACGTACTTGCCCTGCACCCAGTGCGTGTCTCCCACGAGACGGCGCACCTGCCGCAGGCCGTCGCGAACGTCCAGCTCGTTGATCATCTGTATCTCCTCCTTTGCGCCGCAGCGCTGAAGCGACGACGAACGAGGTTCGCCGTCGTGTCATCAACGACTTCGTACCGGTCCGATAGCTCGGCAGTGAGCCTCCAGAGCTGCTCGTCGGAGACGGTGTGAAGTGCGTCTGTCTGACGTTTCGTGAAGCGAGCGCGAACCAACGCTTCGCCCGCCGAGGTGAGTCGCCAATGCCTGTAGGTGCGACCGGGACGGGTGTCCCGCTCGACCACACCGTATTTCTTCATCCAGGCAAGACGGCTACCGACGTTTCTGGTCGTGATTTCCTCGCTGAGGATCGCTTCGGCGATCATCTTCGACGAGGCCCAGCCCTCGTAGTCGGCGTTGTCAACTACGAGGGCGAGGAACTCTTCATCGAGGAAATCGACCAGTCTCAGGCTATCCGGCACGGAAGATCGTGCTCTGGTATGAGTTCGCACGACCGCGTCTGCCGACCAGTCTGAGTTTTCCTTCCTTCCGGAACTCCGAGACCAGCTTGTTGCCGGTGGACTGTGAGACCGCGAGAGAGCGGCTCACGTCCGGGGCGGTGAAGCTGTTGCGACGGTTCGCGAGGAACTCCTCGAACCGGTACCTGAGATGATCGGAGACGCGCTTCTCAAAGGCGACTTGAACCCCGTGTGGTTCTGCTGTTTGGGGCGGCGTCAGTCCAGAGGCGACCGGCGCAGCCGCAAGAACACTCCATAGTTCTCTCAGGTCTTGCTCGTTCTGCTCCAGCTCCCGGGTCAGCTCTTGCTGCCTGGTTTGGAGCATGTTGTACTGTGCAACTAGCGGTGCAAACACCGCCTTGATTTGTTCTTGGATATTCGGAAGAGACTGTGGTTCGGGAACGGTGTCCTTCTCGGTCCTTCTCCACATCCGTTCTTCAAGCGAGAGATCCTTGTCTCTGCCGTTCGATTTCGGCTTGGCTTTCTTCTCCGTGACGATTCCGTGCTTGGCCTTCATGTGAGCACCGCGACCCTGCGGGAGATCGAAGACCTGCCCACAGACCTCACAGGCGTACTCACCTCTGAGGCGATGGGATGCCTCGTGAGCGAGTCGGGCCATGTGGTTGTCGAAGGTTCGCCCACATTCAGCACAAACGAACACTGAAGGTGTGTTCATTGACTTCTCCTTCTGTTGTGTAAGGAAGGCCGCGCTTGGCGCCAAGCGCGAGTCGCTCAACGACTCCTTGCCAGCCACAACCTTCCTACATAAAGAATAGCAGGAAGCCAGAGGGCGTGTCAAATCTCAGGGTCGAGTTGTCGCACCTCATTCAGCGCGACAATCGAAACCGTCATGCGAGGCTGCTTCGTCTCCTGCATAACGGTGACATGCAGTTCTTTTACCTGCACGTCGTCTTCCAATGCTCCGCCCTGTTGCAGGCCGTCCATTACACTCTTCGCCAGGTTGTCCAGGTCGGCGCGACGGCCGGGGGTGATGTAGAAGGTGATGTTGAGCGCAACCGGGCCGACGTAGCGGGGGAGTTTCTTCGCCTCCCAGGCGATCAGGGTCTCGTAGTCGCGGCTCTCACGCGGGGTGTAGACATTGTTGTTCTTTCCGATGCGGGGGCGGGCCTTCGGCACCGGCTCTGCGATCACGGTGAGGCTCTGCCTAGGTCTTTTCATCCTGTATGTAGATCGTTGCCGGATCGGCCGGGCAGTCCGGCAGTCCCTGTCCGTACAGTCCAGAGGAGATTTCCACATTCGTGGCCGAGAATCCGCAGACCGTGCAGGTGGATGCGTCCACGTGGGGGCCGAGTTTGTGTGGACCCCAGGTGTGCGGCCGTTTACTGGGGTTCTGCTCCGCTAGTCCCATAGGTTCCTCATCCTCCAGACACGCAGACGGATCAGCCAGATTTCCCACCGTCTCCAGCGCCGTTTACTGGGGTTCGAATCCGCTAGCACGACTTCGCGCTCCCGCAGAAGCAGATTCCGTTGACGATGTAGAACCAACAGACGCGGCACTGAACGAGAAGCCGTTTACTGGTAGTCAAGTTGACCATCTGCCTCTTCCCTTTGTTTCACGATCTTGTGCATTATCACCATACGTCCCAAGGAAGAGATGTTTGGGATTACAACACGAAGGATTGTCGCAGGTGTGACACACAAGCATCCCATCTGGGATGGGGTTACCTGCTACTTCGTAAGCAACCCGATGTGTGTATTCCATTGCGCTACCGCCGGACTTGTTCTTCCCAACGGTGATGTAACCGTAGCCCAGTCTCTTCTGTCGGGCACCCTGCCATTCCCAGCACTCATCCTCGCTCCGCTTGTCAACACGTCTCCATAGTCTCTCCTCTAGAGAAGCATGAGTGTCTCCCTTGTTACTCATCTGACATGATGGATTGAGCATGAGTAACGAATAGACCAAGCGCTGTAGTGAGTAAGTAGTACTTGACTTTCTTCCCTTCACCGAAAGGAAGACCGTTTCTGTTCAGTTCTCTGTGCGCTTCCTCTAACAGGGTGTCGATCATGTCGGCACCATCCTCCCAGTGGTCGAGCGGGACGGCGACGCTCCACGTCTTCCGTACCTTCGGTGCTTCGGGGTCCTTGTCCTTCGGCTTCGGGAGTTTGCGCAGGCAGGTGGGACAGATGTCCGGGTCGTGCCCGGGCTGCAGGACGTGCGCTGCGCCGAGCTTCTCCACCAGGGCAAGGTCAGGGTCGTCTTTTCGCTCGGAGGGCGTTACACGGCTTCTCAGAGCCTCGTAGACATCTTCCTCGGGTGGTTGCCAGGTGAGCAGGAGGGGTTCAGCGAGGATGTCCTTCCACCAGAAGGTTCCGTCGGCGTAGGCGATGTGAGCGGTGTTCTGCGTGACTTCCAGGTGGTGGAAGCCGCAGAGCTTGACCACGTTGCCGTGGATCTTCCCGTCCTTGGTGCGCACCCACCACTTGTCACCGATCACGTCGGAGCGGCGCCAGAGATGGTGGCGCTCAAGCCGGTTCGATTGCGTGCAGCCGGGCACCGGGCAGACGATGTTGAGCGGGTATGAAGGGCCGTCGAGACCTTCGGTGCGCCGGTCTTCTGAGGGCGAGCGGGTCATCGGTCTTCGTCCGGCGAGCGGGTGCGCTCGCGGTCAAGTTCAACGAGACGGCGGAAGTTCTCGTCCGGTAGTCGTTCGTCGCCCGACCAGACGGGTTCGGGACGGTCGTAGGTCCAGCTCGGCGCCGGGCCGGGATCATGCTTTTCGACAGAAGTACACATTTTTTTTCTCCTGTACGAGTCTGGAAATATAAATATGAACCCACTGGCTGCGCAGGCAGCGCTCCGTGTTCAGACAGACCCACTGGCGGGGCGCGACCCACTCCATTTGTCGCTTGACCACATAGGCGCGGCAGCGCTGGCAGCGGCGGTAGCTCATTGAAACGCTTTCGCCGCCGTGATCCCGTCGGCCCAGCGGCCGAACTCTCGGCGGATCGTGGAGGGCGAGCGGGGAAGATCGGCCTGCTCCAGTTCTCCGTTGCAGGCGCGAAACTCGTCGTACGAGGGCCAGTGCCCGAGCAGGTCTCTGACGAAGCGGAGCGAGGCGAGCATCTCCGAACGCGGGTATTTCTTGTTGCGGGTGATCGGCGCCAGCCCGGCTGCTCGCAGCGCCGCACTCCAGGTGCCGAAGCGGCGCTTGATCACCATGTGCGAGGGAGGGCCATCCCAGGCGCGCGAGGAGGGCGAGCAGCCGTGTTGCAGCGCCCACACCTGCAGCGCGCCGATGATCACGTGCTCGGGGTAGATGCGCGGTGCGCCCTGCGGAAGCTCGCGGGCGTGACGGGGGTTGATGCAGTTCGGCTCGCCGCAGGTCAGCTCGTGGCGGCGGATCGGGGTGCCGTAGAGGTGCTCCCACCACCACAAGAGCGGACGGCGGTGGCGTCCGGCGTTGGTGGCGAAGTCCTTGCCGCGCAGCCAGAAGGCGTGCCCGTTCGCGCCCTGGGCGACGAAGCGGAAGAAGCGTTTCGTCTCGTCCGGCTCGTAGAAGTCAAGCTCGTCGATCCGTCTGCCAGCGTTCTTGTAGGCGGCGACAAGACGGTTGAAGGCATCGAGCGAGCGTCCGCAGGGACCGTAGAGGTTTCGGGTCTCGTCTAGTTCTCGTCGCGCGGCGTCGATGGCAGATTGTCCTCCGACATCCACCACTTCCACAGCGGACAGCCAGGTTCGTGGATCTTCCGTGTGCTCAGGCTCGTCCCATCCCAGCGTTGCTTCAGCATCCGGTAGTTGCATACACAGCCTCCCTTGTTTTTCACTGCGGCTTGAAGCTGTCTATCGGCAGCAGCAGCACCCATCATCTGCCGGTAGAGCCGCTCTCGATCTTTCTTCAGCATTTGCTCGACGTGAGATGAAAGCGTCGACAGTAGCTGCACTTGTAGATGTAGACCTTGTATCGACGCTTCGGTTGACGTGCAGAGCGGCGACGGCCCATGCGCGTCGCCGCTCCGCTCGCCTCAGAACGGGAGATGTAGACGATCTTCCCGGTCTTCCAGCAGTAGCTCATCGCTACGCAGCGGCGCTCTGCTTACGTCCGCGCCGAACCTGCTGCTTCCCGACCTGCTCGATCAACTGCACAATCTCATCGTCGGGTGCGGCATCGGCGACAACGGCAGAGGTGTTGCCAGGCTCGTTGTAGGTGAGCATGATGCGCACGCCCGCCTCAGCGGCAATCTCCTGGTCGGAGAAGTCGCTGTACTTCACGGTTCGCTGTCCCATTACGTCCTTTCAGAGGTTCCAAGCTGGTTGCCAGCTATGGAGTTTGGTTTTTGTCGTGGTCTTGCCACGTGTTCCATGCAGAGGGCAGATTACATGAGATGATCCACCCACCGTGACCATCGGCTTGCCGCATAAATGACAGACTTGCTCAGTCTTTGGGGATGACGGTTGCGACACGGGACATCGCCTCCCTTTCGGTCATGTTCCAACGGTCGGACAACTCATTGAGACAGGCGATGAAGATGCCGACGATCTCAGCGTCGCCTTCATCGCCCTCAGGTGTGACTTTGAGCACATCAGCAGTGCGCTCGAAGCCGATGAAGAAACACTTGTTGACGGCGATCTCATCCACGCTTAGAACGTCTTGTCGAAGGGTATGTCGTCGTCGCTCTCAGAGCCACCT
>Ga0126381_100004140_pt1 | contig 15758 bp, 11 predicted proteins | sample PanSoiMetPlot_28_FD_96465 | JGI IMG/M metagenome (GOLD analysis project Ga0126381, IMG submission 96465) | Tropical forest soil microbial communities from Panama - MetaG Plot_28 | ecosystem: Environmental > Terrestrial > Soil > Tropical forest > Bulk soil | place: Panama | collected 2016-02-17 | reverse complement strand
GCAAGTGGGCGATCCCACGGCAACTTTGATGACAGTAACCAACGTAGACCAGGTGTTCGTCACCGCCAATGTCGCCGAGGGCGATGTTGGGGACGCTGCCGTCGGAAGCGATGCGGCGATCACCCTGACTGCTTATCCAGGCCGGATATTCCATGGCCGGGTCTCCACGGTGAACGCAGTGCTTGAACCCGACACCAGGCGGCAAAAGGTTCGGATCGCGCTTGCAAATCCCGACGGGACGCTCTTGCCCAACATGTATGCGACGGTGCATTTGGCCGGCACACCTGCGGGCGGGGTCTGGGTACCGCAATCCGCGCTGCTCATGAACAACGATACCATCTCGGTGCTGCGGGAAGTACGTCCCTGGGTGTTTCAACGCCGCGTTGTGCGCATCAGCGATGAAACCGATGCGACCGCGCATGTCTTGAGCGGTCTGCAAGCCGGAGACCGGGTTGTGGTGCGGGGCGGGGTCCTGCTGAATGATTGACCGCTTTCTGGAATTCTGTTTCGAACACCGCCGCATCGTGATGGCGCTGGCGGTTTTGCTTGCAATCCTGGGCGCCTATTCTTGGACCAAGATCGCGATCGAAGCCTATCCAGAACTGGCACCCGTCACGGTGCAAGTCACTACCCAACTTCCCGGTCTCGCGGCGGAGGAGATCGAGCAGCAGGTCACCATTCCCCTGGAACGGGGCTTGGGCAATACGCCTGGCCTGGTGTCCATGCGTTCCAGCAGCACATTCGGCCTGTCGCTGATCACGCTGATCTTCCGTGACGGCGCCGAGGATTATTGGGAACGCCAGCGTGTCAACGAACATATCGCGCAAGTGACCTTGCCGGCCGGCGTGACGCCCGGGCTTGATCCTGTGTCGGGCCCGTCGGGAGAGATCTATCGCTATACCCTGGAATCCGAAACCAAAAATCTCATGCAATTGTCCGAGATTCAGCGCTGGATCGTGATCCCGGCCCTCAATCTGGTTCAGGGCGTTGCAAGTGTGGACAATTTCGGGGGCTTCACCAAGGAATTCGCGCTCGAACTCAACCCCAGCCAGCTCACCCGATACGGGGTCGCGGTCAACGATATCGTCAACGCCATCAACAACAACACCGCCGTTGCCGCCGGCGGACGGGCCACGCGTGGCGAGCAGTCCTATGTGATCCGCGGCGTCGGCCGGGTTCTCACTCTTGCCGATGTCGGCGGCATCATGGTGACCCAGCATAATGGCGTTCCGGTTTTCGTGCGCGATCTGGGCAGCATGAGGATTGGCCATCAGGTCCGGGAAGGAATTTTGGGCAAGGACAACAATCCCGATTCCATCTCGGGCATTGTAGATCTGCTCAAATACGAAAACCCCTCCCAGGTCCTGGCGCGGGTTCATGCCAGGGTCAGCGAGCTCAACGAGCGGCTTGCCCCGCAAGGCGTGAAGATCGTTCCCTACATCGACCGCGACAACCTGGTCAGAGCGACCGTGAACAATGTGGGCCGCACCATCGTCGAAGGTGTGGGGCTGGTCTGCATCATTCTGTTCCTGTTCCTGGGCAGCGCATGGGTGGCATTGATCGTCGCCATGACCATTCCGCTGGCACTGGCGACTGTTTTCACTCTGATGAGCATGTCCGGCATGCCGGCCAATTTGTTCTCGTTGGGCGCCATCGATTTCGGCGTCATCGTCGATGGCGCGATCGTGGTTGCCGAAGCCCTGTTGCGCCTCAGAGAGCGCCTGCCCAACGACCGGTTGGAGGAAGACTTGGTTGTCAGCACCGCGACCCAGGTGGCCAGGCCGATCTTTTTCGCAACGCTGATCATCATTACGGCGTACTTCCCCTTATTCGCCTTTGAGAATGCGGAAGGCAAGCTATTCCGCCCGATGGCCTACACGGTCTCGTTCGCCTTGCTCGGCGCGCTGCTTTACGCAATGACCCTGGCGCCTGCTTTGTCCTATATCGCGCTGAAAGAACCCATTGCGGTTCGTCCACTCGCATTCATTGAGCGCTTGCGCGCGGGTTACCGTGACTCGCTGGCGAGGTTGCTGTCCAATCTACCGATAGCCTACATGGCGGGAGCAGTGGCGCTCGCTTCCGTTTTGGTGTTGGGAGCGACGGTGGGTCGCGAGTTCCTTCCAGATCTCGATGAAGGCGCGCTCTGGTTGCAAGTGCAGATGCCTACCGGACTTTCGTTGGACAAAGCCAGTGAGATGGCGAGCGAGCTGCGGCGAGTGGTCAGATCGTTCCCGGAGGTCTCGTATATCGTCACGCAGACCGGCCGCAACGATACCGGCACCGATCCCTGGACCCCTTCGCACACCGAATCCGCCGTGGGCCTCACGCCCTATGACACCTGGCCAGGTGGTGAATCCAAAGCGCAATTCGTTCAGAAGCTCAGTGACCGCCTGGCCCAGATTCCCGGCATTCAGGTCGGCATCAGCCAGCCCATCGTGGACGGTGTGAATGACATGGTGGGCGGCGCACACAGCCCTCTTGTTCTGCGCATCTATGGCAATGACTTCAGGGAGCTGCGCCGGATCGGAAGCGAGATCGTCGATGTCCTGCGGCAAACGCCGGGAACGGGCGAAGCCTCGATCTTCCAGGAGCCTCCCATTCCCCAGATCGTCATCGACGCAAACCGGGCAGCGGCGGCCCGTTATGGCATCAATGTCGCAGACATCATGAATCTTGTGCAGAATGCGATGGGAAGTGCGCCGATCACGCAACTTTACTATGCAGACCAGGTGCACAACATCACCATCCATCTGCCCGCCGATGTGGTTTCCACCCCGCAAAAATTCGGTGCGTTGGTGCTCACGTCGGCCAATGGTGCGCAAGTTCCGCTGAGCCTCGTAGCCCATATCGGGCTTCAGTCTGGTGAAAGCACGATTGCCCACGAGCTGGGCCGCCGCCAAATCACAATCCGCATCGACAACCGTGGCCGCGCGCTTTCGCAATATCTGGCCGACGCGCAGAAGCGCATCGATGCCCAGGTTCGTTTCGACCGTGGCCGTTATCAGCTGGAGTGGGCCGGTCAGTTCGAGAACGAGCAGCGTGCCCAGGCCAGACTTGCGGTGGTCATGGTGTTGGTCCTGTTGGTGATGGGCGTCCTTCTTTTCTTCCAATTCGGCAAATTGCACCACGCCGCGCTGATTTTGGGCGTCGTGCCGCTGGCGGCGCTGGGTGGGCTGATCGCGCTTCATATCCGTGGCGAGACGCTGAATATTGCAACCGCCGTCGGTTTCATCGCGCTGTTCGGCGTGGCGGTTCAAAACGGCATTATCATGATCGCCAATATCCGCCGCGTGCGCGATCGCTATCCCAGCTTGAGCGATGCCGTCATCGCCGGTGCGGCCGAACGCTTCCGGCCGGTGTTGTTGACGGCGACGGTTGCTTCGGTGGGCATGCTGCCCGCAGCGCTGGCAACCGGGGTTGGCACGGACGTCCAGCGGGGCTTGGCAACCGTGGTGGTGGGCGGTCTGGCCATTGCGACGCTACTGACACTGTTCGTGTTGCCGGCATTTTATTTCGCGATCGAGCGATACTTTGAGGCGCGCGGCGAGAGCGAGGCGGAGGAGCACAGCCACGAATGAGAAAATCTATCGTCATGTTTGGTCTTGTTCCGCTGCTCGCTGCATGCGCGGTTGGGCCGGACTATAAACGCCCACCATTGCCCGCATCCGCCGGCTATGGCGGCGAGGCCGTCTCGCCCCCGGGGGGCGCGGGCACTGAGCTGATGTCAGGCGCTGATATACCGGCGCAATGGTGGGAAGTGTTTCATTCCGCTGCGCTGGATGACCTGGTAGCGCAGGCGCTCAAAAACAATCCTACCATCGATGCCGCGGACGCCGCGCTTCGCGCGGCGCGGGAAGAGGTGAGAGCGGAGCAGGGTGCCTTCTACCCCAGCCTGACGGGGAGCATCCAGCCGAGCCGTGTCAAGAACGCCGAGACCTTGGCCAGTCCGACGCTATCAGGTGAGCAACTCTATAATCTGACCACCACGACCCTCAGCATCTCCTACACCCCGGACCTGTTTGGCGGCACGCGAAGGACCGTCGAGTCGCTGGTGGCGCAGGAAGACCAGCAACAATTCACCTTGGAGGCGGCGCGGCTGACCCTGGCTTCCAACGTCGTGCTGGCGGCCATTCAGGACGCTCTGCTGCGGGAGCAAATCGAGCAGACGCATGCCATTATCCGCGATCAGCAGCAGACTTATGCAACATTCGAGCAGCAGGCCAAGCTGGGCCAGACCTCCCAAGTCGACCTGGCGGCGCAAGCCGCACTCCTGGCGCAGAGCGAGGCAACTCTGCCCGTCCTGGAAAAGCAATTCCGTATCAATCGCGATCTGTTGACCGCCCTGATCGGACGCACGCCCGCCGAGCCGGTCACCGTCCAGTTCGATTTTCAATCCCTGAGCCTGCCTACTCAATTGCCCCTGAGCCTGCCCGCCCAATTGGTCGAACACAGGCCCGACGTGCGCATCGCGGAGGAACAACTTCATTCTGCCAGCGCCCAGATCGGGATCGCGGTTGCGGCCAGGCTGCCCAATATCGATATCGGGATCACAGGCGGAAGCGCCGCGCTGGGCTTGGTACCAGCTTTCGACAGCACCAACGAATTCTGGAGCCTGGCCGCGACTCTGACCCAGCCTATTTTCAATGGAAATACGCTTCTGCATCGTCAGCGCGCGGCCGAGGCGCTCTACGACCAGGCCGCCGCCCAATATCGCTTAACCCTGGTCGGTGCATTCCAGAATACAGCCGACACGCTGCATGCCATCTGGACCGACGGGGATGAACTGGTTGCCATGGAGAAGTCGGAAACCGCGGCGCGTACCAGCCTGGACATCGCCAACCGGCAATTGAATCTGGGCGACGTCAGCCGGCTTGTGGTTCTCACCGCCGAAGAAACCGAGGCCCAAGCGCGGTTGGCGCTCATTCAGGCACGTGCCAATCGCTACAGCGATGCCGTGGCCTTATTCCAGGCCCTGGGTGGCGGCTGGTGGAATCGCGAAACTCACGTGGCGGCAGATGCCGAAGGAGCACGTCAGTAAGATCATCGAGTAGCGTTCAATTTGCGATGATAGGCTGAAAACTGGGAGCGGATAATCAAATGGGGGAAAAGAATGGTGGAACGGTTTACCACTGCGCCAATTGAGGTTTACGGAGACCCGGACGTCTATGCCCGTGAACGTGAGCGCATTTTTGCGAGAAGCTGGCAGTTTCTAGGGCTGAAGGCGGATCTGCCGCGCGCCGGCGATTACCTCGCCGACGTGTTGGCGGGATATCCCGTTGTGGTCGTGCGCGATGAAAAAGGTAAGCTCAGGGGCTATCACAATGTCTGCCGCCATCGGGCGGGTCCGCTGGTGGGAGACACAAAAGGCCATTGTGATCACGAATTCGTCTGCCAATATCACGACTGGACCTATTCCTTCGACGGCCATTTGAAGAACGCCACGGGTTTCGATCCAGCCGACGGTCTGAATCTGCAAGCGCTCAACCTGTTCCCGATCAAAGTGGAAACATGGCGGGATTTTGTTTTTGTAAACCTCGATGCCGGTTCGAGTTCTTTGGCCGAGCTGCTTCGGCCGCTTGATGAAAAGCTGGGGCATCAACAACCGCACCGCTCGGCCCGGGTGCGTGACCGCCATTCCATCGCCTGCAACTGGAAGGTGTACACCGAGAATTATCTGGATGGATATCACCGCCAAGGTGTCCATCCGGCGCTGGCTAGCGAGGAGGGCGCCCGCCGCATCAATATCCACATGGAGGGCAATGTCGCTTTATGCGAGGCACCCAAAAGATCAGGCGGTGGCGGCGGTGTCTGGGCCTGGGTATGGCCGAACCTCGGCATTAGAGTCTATCGCGGCGTCCTGCTTATCGAACATATACGTCCCGAGGGACCCGGCCGGACACTGATCGATCACGTCTTCCTTCATGAGCCCGAAGATCCGGGCGTCGATGCCGCCATTTCACATTCCGAACAGATTACCGAGGAAGACTCCTGGATATGCGAGCGCGTGCAACAGAATTTGGACGCGGGCATTTACCGGCAAGGCGTGCTCTCTCCCTCCCATGAGGACGCAGTGGCGTGGTTTCAGGGCCATGCAGCTCAGGCGGCTGCGAAGGAGCAATCATGAGCGAATCTGGCAACATGCGCGCGCGCTCGCGCTTTTTCACACGCGCGGCCAAGATCATGTGCGCGCTGGCCGTTTGGTCGTTCGCCAGTGCCGCAGCACCGCCGGGCACGCTTCGCCCGATCAACCATGTTTTTGTCATTGTTCTCGAAAATCAGGATTATTCTTCGATTTATTCTCCCGGTACGCGAGCGCCCTATCTTGGGCTGGAGCTTCCCAAGATCGGCGTATTGCTGACGAACTATTACGCTATCGGGCATAACAGCCTGGACAATTACGTTGCCATGATCAGCGGCCAACCACCGGCGCCGCAAACCAGCGAGGACTGCAGCACATTCACTGAGTTCGTAAAATCGGGCCCCGATACGTCGCTGGGCACCGCAGTGGGCGATGGCTGCGTCTACCCGGCTGGCGTAATGACGCTGGCCAACCAACTGGAACAACACGGGCTCACTTGGCGCGGTTACATGGAGGACATGGGCAACGATCCTGCGCGCGAAGCGTCAACTTGCGCGCACCCGGCAATTGGCGGGCCGGGCGTACCGAAGGCGACACGAACCGACGCTTACGCCTATCGTCACAATCCATTCATCTACTTTCATGGGATCATCGACAATCAGGCCAATTGCGATGCCAATGTCGTCAATTTCGACGGTCTGGCGAACAATCTGGCAGACGAGCATGCGACGCCGAATTTCGTCTTCATCACCCCGAATGTCTGCAACGATGGGCACGATTCGCCATGCAAGGATGGCCGGCCGGGCGGGCTCGTCTCGGCGGATCTCTGGTTGCAGACCTGGGTGCCGAAGATCGTTGCTTCGCCGGCGTTCCGCAAAGACGGGCTGCTGATCATCACCTTCGATGAGTCCGACGACGACGATTCAGCGTGTTGCCAGGAACCGCCGGGCTCTCAAGGCCAACCGCCGGGGGTGAACGGCCCAGGAGGCGGCAAGGTTGGCGCGATTTTGATTTCGCGATTTATCAAGCCCGGAACCACGAGCGATATCTCTATCAATCACTATGGTCTCTTGCGCGGCATCGAAGATGTCTTTGGGTTGCCGTATCTTGGTTATGCCGGCGCGCCCGACCTCGCGACATTTACGCCATTATTGGATGCCGGGTCATCGGTGCGTCCTTGATCGTTGTGAAGGCACCTCGAACGTGACACCGCCCTGAACCCCCGGACCCGGCGCAATTGAAATCTGGCTTCACGTCGAAAATACCCTGGGGGGTACTTGCCATTATACCCCAGGCGGTATATCTGCCTTTCCCGGAAGGGCCACCAAGCCCAACTCGCGATGGGACTGCTTGAAGCATTCCCGCGGTTTCAAATTCCAGGGAGTCCGATGAACCCTCGACCTAGCTGCAAAGCCGACGACTGCGACAGTAGGCGCTCTGCCCCTTCTGCCCGTTTGCCGGTCCGTGCTCGGGATGCGCTTGCGGTTGCATCGGCGTCGATCGCGTCGGTCTGAAATCGCGACCGCCTCCCGGGCTTGAGCCAACCGCTTAAGCACAGAAGGCAGTAATGACCTTCAATTTTCGTAACTGGCCCGCCAACCCCTTTGATTTTCATCCAGCGCCGCAACTCCGGCGCCGGCGTCCCCGTCTTGTCGCGAACTGGCATCGCGGGCCGGACGGAAAATTGGTCTGCCGGTGGCAGCGCGCGCCCGGTCCTTCATTGGATTGAGGCCGGATGCGCAGCCCCGGCGGCGCACGCCGATGCCGCCGCGGAAATGAATTTGATCAGGCGAGAGCTGTGTCCGCATTCGCCCGCGACATGAGCAAACCAAGGACCACGGCGACCAAAAGCAATGCCGGCACGTCGCCCATCAGATGGCCCGTTTGGCCAGGGCTGCGTATGGCCTCGTACGCCATCACCACCGCGTGAACGACGCTTGACCACACCGTGAACCAGATCAGCGATGCATTGGCTTGAGGGTCCCGGGCCGCGCGTATGAGAAAAGCGCCCAACGTCGCGTAAATTCCAACGATCATCAGAAAATAGTCGTTCCCTGCCGGACTGCCTTCGTGCCATGCCCAGCCCGCTGGCCAAACCATCGCCAGCGGATAAACGAGAAAGAATATGGCCCCGAACAGGATCAATGCGCCGGATAATAAACGATTGCTGTCAGACATCTCGCTTGCCCCCTTCGCTAGGCCGCCTGATGACTTGACGTCACGGTTCAAAGCCGGAGCCATCAGAAACGGCATGCTCCAAACACCGAAGCGATTCTCGCGCATAATTTGCAACAGTCAATCGGCGCAAGCATTCGCGCTTGCGAGCGTTTCAGGCGCGGCTTCATTCCTGCGGCCGCGCGTGCGAAGTTTTGCTTGCCTGGTCAAAGTCTTATCCTTCTCGACAAGATCATGACCCGCGAAACTTATTCATCTGTTGATCGCCGGCGTCGCCTCCAACATCGGTGGCTCCTTCGCCCACACTTGGCCGCGCCGCGCGCGCTGGTAGCCATAATCGAATAGGGCACGCATATAGCCCTGGTCGAAGGGTGCGGGCAGCTTCTCAGTGAAATCGGACCCGATATACGCCAGGTTGAACTCGACACCGTCTTGCCGGGTGGTGTTGTAAAGCCGCAGAACGTCGTTGAAACCGCTGGCGGCGATCATGGAAGAGATGGCTCGCTCGGCGATCCCAAGGGTGCTTCGCTGTGTGGCCGCCCATTGCGGATCGAGCCGGGAGTTGCGAATGACAAATGCCCGCGCCGGTACTACGCGCTCGCCTTTCTCCATGCGCTCGCGCCTTTGCTGCGTTACTGCGGGCGGGTAGAGGACGGCTTGAGCGAACGCTCCGCCATCCACATGCAATTCTTGGTACGCAACGCCATCCAACGATACATCGAACAGGGTCGGAGGAAATGCGCCGGGGACCGCCGCGGAAGCGAGCAGAATGCGCCGGATCGTGTCCAGCGCCCGCGGATGCCCGCTCTTGGCGATAGCGCCGATGTTCCAAAACACCGGTTGCTGGGCATCAAGATCCGAAGTCGCAATAATCAGCAGGCGTCCCTCATCGTAACCTTTTGCGATCGCGGCAAGCATCGCGTCGTTCAGATATGTCGAGATCGTCTTGAACAGCGGGGCATTGTCCGCCAACGCGTCGTTCAAGAGTGCGGCGGTGAAGAACCGCTTCTCGAGCACGTGGGATGCGTCCATGTCGGTATAGACGGTGCGAAGCTGGGGGTCATAGCTGGAGCCGAGATAGGCAAAGGGTGCGGTCAGCGCGCCGGTGCTCACGCCCGTAACCAGTTCGAAGGCGGGGCGGTTGCCATAGTCCGACCAGCCGCACAACAGCCCCGCGCCGAAGGCACCGTCTTCGCCGCCGCCTGATACGGCCAGTAACTGGGCCTCGGGCAGCGCATCGGCGGGCAAGCCCTCGGCGCGCCGCTGCCGCTCCAGCGCGGCCAAGAACTCCACTTCCAGCGCACCCGCGGCGGACAATGGGAAGAAACGCTCGTTCGGAATCCCCAGCACGCTGGCCTGGGTCGTGCGATCCAGCGGCACTGGCGTTCCACGCGTAACCGCGCATCCGGTGAGCGCGGCTGCGAGACCAGTCGCAGCGCCAGCATGCAGGAACGCACGCCGGCTCAGTTGGCCAACTCGAGCAAATGAATTTTCGCCATCGTGAGCGAGCTGCCGGACAACTTTCGCATTACTCGAACCGGCGGCAGCTTTGTGGTCAGGCGCGGACACGGCGGCCCCAAGAAACGACCCTGCAGCAAAGGTAGTAGCGCACAGGGACTTTTGCCGTTGGACCTAGGTCCAATGCTTCTGGTGGGGAGGGGCGCCTTCGAGGACTTTCGTTGGCGGGCAGTTACAGCTTAATGTCGTGCCTCAGGTGCCAAGGGTTTCGGGGGATTCGCAATGGTTACCTTACTTCGTGCGCCGCAATGCGTGGTTCGCACGCCGGTCGCGGACAGCCGGCGTTGGAATAAATTCGAGCCGCGGAGCGACGACATTATCATCGCGACTTTCGCCAAGTGCGGGACGACCTGGACCCAGAGGATTGTCGACCTGCTGGTTTTCCAGTCTCCCGATGTGAGGCCGTTCGGCGAAATCTCGCCATGGCTTGACTCCACGATTTTCAATCCCGTCGAGGATGATCTGGCGACCCTGAAGGCGCAGACCCACCGCCGCTACATCAAGTCCCACCTTCCATTTGACGCGCTGCCTGTTTGGGACACGGTGAAATACATCCATGTCGGCCGCGACGGCCGTGACGCCCGGCTCTCCTGGCAGAACCACGAAAAGGGGTTCAAGCCGGAATTCAACGCACAAGTCGGTGCGCAAGCGATGGCATTGGCCGCGGAGCATGGCGACAAACCGGCCGGTCCTCCGCCGCGCCCGCCGGATGACCCCCGCGAATATCTCATCCGTTGGTTCGACGAGCTCGAGAGTCAACTGGATGCGCCGGACACGCCAGGCTCGACACGTTTTGGCCTCCAATACTTCAACTTCGAGGCGACTTACTGGCGGGAGCGGAACCGGCCCAATCTGCTTTTCGTCCACTACAATGATTTGAAGGAGGATTTGGCTGGCGAGATGCAGCGGATCGCGGATTATCTCGACATCGCGGTGCCCGAAACCTTGATGCCGACGCTGGTTGAAGCGGCCCGCTTCGAGACGATGAAGAAAGATGGCGACGCGCTTTTCCCCAAGCTGCAAATGGTGTTTGACCGTGGCGCGGACAGGTTCTTGAACAAGGGTCGAAGCGGACGCTGGCGCGAATACCTGAATGCCGATGACATTGCCCGTTACGAGGCAATCGCGCGCCGCGCGTGCACGCCTGGGCTTGCTTGCTGGCTGGAAGGCGGGCGCCGGCGCGCCGGCGATGCGAAATTGTCGCGCGATTGATTTGACCTTCATTGCGTTTTCAGGGGCGGGGAAATGACCGATCGGGCGGCGCCTACAACCTATCTCGCCACCATCGCATTCTGCGTTGCGACGGCGATGTGCGAGGGGTTCGATATCCAGGCGGCGGGGCTCGCCGCCAGCGGGATCAGGCACGCGCTTGCACCGACGCCGGGGCAGATGGGCCTCTTCTTCGCCGCGGCGAATTTCGGACTGACGCTGGGCGCGCTGGCCGGCGGGCGGCTCGCGGACCGCATCGGACGCAAGCCGGTGCTGACGGTCTCCGTGCTGGCCTTCGCGATTTGCTCGCTCCTGACTGCCGGCGCCGGAGACATCACGACGCTTACGTTCGCGCGGCTCGCCACCGGCCTGAACCTTGGCGGCGCCCTGCCCAATCTGATGGCGCTTGCCGCCGACGTCAGCGGACCGCGTTCGCGTAACGCCTCGATCGGCGTGGCCTATGTCGGGATGCCTCTCGGCGGTGGAATTGCGAGCCTGCTCGCGCTCGGTCTTCCTGCCTCCTCCTGGCGGATGTTCTTCGTGATCGGCGGTGTCGCGCCCCTGATTTTGGGCGCCTTGATCGCGCTTCTCCTGAAGCCGCCCGCGAGCGGGAGTTCGATTCATCGCCAGCCCGGGCCAGTCTCCGATCTCTTCGCCGGCGGGCGCATGGCGCGCACACTCGTCATTTGGGTCGCGTCGCTGGCGGCGGCCTTGATCCTTCACCTCATCCTGAATTGGATGCCTCTGTTGCTTCAGGACAAAGGCGTCGGCAGATCGGTAGCCGCGGCAGCCCAGGTCGGATTCAACCTCGTCGGCGCCGGCGGCGCTCTATTGACCGGCATCAGTCTCGACAAAGGCTGGCGCGCGATCGGTGTCGTTGGGGCACTGGTCGCCGTTCCGCTCGCCGTCCTGGCCCTCGCTCAGGGACCTTCGGCGCCTGCGCTCGTGATCATCGCCGCCGGGCTCCTCGGTGCGGGGATCCTGGCTCAAACCGTCATCATCTACGGCGTCGCGGCCGACTGCTATCCGGAGACGATCCGGGGCACCGGCATGGGAACGGCCGCGGGCTCGAGCCGCCTGGGCTCTCTTGCCGGTCCCTCGATCGCCGCGATCCTTGTCTCCGCAGGCCGCACGCCCACCGAAGTCCTGACGAGTCTGCTGCCGGTGGCGCTGATTGCCGCCATCTGCCTCGTCTGGTTGATCTGGCGGCCCAGAGCCGCGCCGGTCGCAACCGAGGCCGCTTAAGTTTCGACTTTATCGGGATCGGCGGCGGTTACCGCTGATGTCCATGATGCTGGTTCAGGCAGAACGCGCCGTCTTGCCGGTTGGCCAATTGGCCCTGCGGCGCGGGCACGGACATGTCAGCCGTGAAAGAGCCCGCCGGCGCCGCGGAGTCTTCCTCGCTCGCGCTCGCCGGAATGGCGGCAGCGAACGCGACCAGCAAACTCAATGAAGAAATACGAACGATATTTTTCAGCATGAAAATCTCCCGATCCACCGATTGTCCGCGTGATTGCGAACGGGATGAATTTAGGCGCGCGTGGCGGAAAACCGAGTCAAGTGTTCGCAAGCGTTGCGTAAGGAACGGCAAAAACTTTGTCGCCAGAATGTAAAGATCGCGTGGCGGCGCAACGGCGCAGAGCTTTTGTTCCAGCCTAGCGTCTGGATCGCTCCGGCACCGTCTTATGCAGGAAATACATCAGCACCAAAGCCACCAGCGACACCGCCATCACGATATAGCCCAGCCAATTGAAATGCTTGAGTGGGCCGCCCGGCTGCTGGACGATCACCGCGCCCGCAATGGCCGCCGAGATGCCGCCCGAGAATTGCTGCAGCGAGGCGTTGATGGCGTTGAAGGCGCCCCGTTTGGTGACGTCGGGAACTGCCGAAAGCAGGGCCTGGGCCGGGACCATGCGGGAGAAGATGCCCAGGAACAGCAGGACATTTACGGCGATCACGGTGGCAAGCGAGCTTCGCCCCAGATTGGTCCAGATCGCCACCATGACGATGGCAAGCACGCTGCCGAAGCAATAAGTGTTGAACTTGCCGAAACTGTCGCTGGCTTTGCCCATAACCGGTCCCATGAAGACGGTGAAAAGCCCGGTCACCAGATAGATGGTGGGCAGTGTGGTGAGGGGAAGACCAACATTGTTGACGATGAAGGCGGTGCCGAACGGCATCAGCATGAAGCCGCCCGTGGCCATCAGCAGGACAAGGCAGAAGGCGAGCCGGTAACGGGGCTCGGCAATGGTGTGGAGCAAATGCATCAGGGGGCTCCGCTCCTGCTTGAGCGCCAGATGGGCAGAGACGGGCTTCATGCGCATCACGATCAACAGCCCCACCGGAACGGCCAGAGCGATGACGGCGAAAAACGGCGCGTGCCAGTCCCAGCGATTGGCGAAATAAAGCGCCGCGGGCAATCCCAGTATCTGGCTGGCGGCAAACGCCGTCTGGATAAAGCCCATCACCCGGCCGCGCATCTCGAGCGGGAAGAGATCGGTGGCGATGGCAAGCACCACCGACCCGATCACGCCGCCGAAAAAACCGGTGACGACCCGCGCGAACAGCAGCATGGGATAGCTGTTGGCCAGGCCGCACAGCAGCGTGCCAAGGATGAAGCCCGCATAAAAGAACAGCAGGAACCGCTTGCGGTCGAAGCGGTCCGCAAAACCGGCCGCCAGGATGCTCGAGGTGGCCGCGCTGAAGGCATAGGACGAGACCGCGAAGCCGAATTGCTGCGGAGTGATGTGCAGCGTCGGCATCACGATCGCGCCCAGCGGCGAGACGATCATGAAGTCCAGGATGATGGTGAATTGCAGGAATGCCAGGATGGCGACGACGAAGATCTGATAGCGGGAAAATGCCGCGCGGGCAGGGTGTGTCTTTGTCGCCGCCGTGTCCATGTTCGCCGTCTCGTTTCGCCGTTACGTGGAGAGCACAAAAGCCGAGGCGGAGAATGAGAAAGCCGCCGCACTATCCTGCCGAGCTATGGGGTCGCCTTCGAATCGATGCCTTGCGAAATGCATTCCGCCAATTGCACTGTTTTTCCCGGGAAGTGCAAGGCTTATGCGCTCTCAAGCGGCAAAACCGTGGATGCGTGAAAGAAAGCCGTCATGCGTCCGCTCGCGCGCCGGGCGCACGGTTCAAGCCTACATCCGCATGTTCATCAGGTGCCCGGTTTCCATCTCTTGAATGTGCGCGCTCGCCCGCTGCCACGCCTCGGGCCCGATCGCGATATTGCTCCGGAACGGAAATTGCAGCTCGAACAGCAGCACCAGGATCGAGACGATCAGGATGGCCACCGTCGCGGTCATCGTCAGTTGGGTGCGTGGATTGCGCAGGCAGAACAGCCAGCAGAAGCAGATCACGCACGACGCGCCGATCAAAAGCACCAGCCATTCGAACCACGACACTCCGCTCTCGTTCATCGCGATCCGGCGCTGGCGCCCGTCATGCAGCACATTAAGTTGTTGCAGGGTGGCGACCTGGGCATTGGCCTCGCCGCTGTTTGCCGGCACGAATCCGCCAACGGCGTCCATCGCGTCCATGCTGATGATCGCGGGGATTTCGTTGAATTGGCCCCTGCGCATGCCTGACCATTCCTGCTTGATCATGAAATCGGCATATTGGACCATGTCTGCGCGCACCCGCCGGCGCACCGCGTCGGGCAGGCCGATCGCGGTGTGCCATGCGTCGATATCGGCGTCGGATTCGGCGACCACGATGTCGCGCGCCTCGGTAAAATGCTGCCACGCCACGACGGTGAGAAAGCCCAATATCACTGCATAGATCGTTCCCGAAACGACGATCAGAATGCCGCCGACCTCGTTGTGGTCGAGAAGCTCCCTGTGGCTGAATTTCCGGTGAACAAAGATCTGACCGACACCGACGGCCGCGATCGCGAGGGCCAGCGCGACGAGAAGCAGAAGACCCGCCGGGATGCTATAGACGAGGTTCAACGGGGCCATCCTCCCCAAGCAAGCGCGGATAACCAAACACTAAGCTCGTCACCGCAAGGCGGCAAGGACGGGCTCGCCGGAGAGTCACGCGGGCGCGTCTCCCGCGTTGAACAATGTGTGTTTATTTTCGTTCAACGCCGTTTGCGGGAGCCAAGTCTTTAAGGCTCGAAAGCCTGCCGGGGACGCCTATTGCCCTTTGGTCCAATTCTCGCGGGATGCCACACGGAATACTTACACTTTTCCCGCGCGTTAGGCGATGAAGAGAATGACACGGCAATCGAAACTCCTCACGATGACTGCGCCCAGGCGCGCGGCATTTGCGGCCTTGGTCTGTTTGGCCGCGGCGCTGCCGTCGGCGAGCAAAGCCCAGAGTGTTCCTGTTTTCGAGATTACCCCCCAAACCAGTGCATTGACATTTTTCGTAAATTCATCGGTGGCAGTCGAGGGAAAGTTCGACAAGTGGAATGCCACCCTGGTCTTCACATCGACGGATCCGACGAGCGGCGTTCTGGACATCCAGATACAGGCGGCAAGCGTCGACACGGGAAGCGGGCTCAAGGACGGCAAACTGAAGGGTAGCGATTTTTTTGATGTCAAGAATAATCCGCTGATCAAGTTTCACTCGACGAAAGTCGTGCAAACAGGACCGAACACCTTCGAGGTCGATGGTGATTTCACGATCCGGGGCGTGACGAAGCAAGAAAAATTGTCACTGGCTGCTTCGGGCATCGGGACCGGGATCGGCGGGATAACGGGCAAGATGTCGTTCAATCGCAAGGACTATGGCGTGAACGGGAGTATTCCCTTCCTCCGGATAG
>Ga0126381_100004139_pt1 | contig 15759 bp, 17 predicted proteins | sample PanSoiMetPlot_28_FD_96465 | JGI IMG/M metagenome (GOLD analysis project Ga0126381, IMG submission 96465) | Tropical forest soil microbial communities from Panama - MetaG Plot_28 | ecosystem: Environmental > Terrestrial > Soil > Tropical forest > Bulk soil | place: Panama | collected 2016-02-17 | reverse complement strand
CGAGCGAGCCGCAAGCGAGGCGGCCAGCGCGACGAGGGCCAAGAATCCTCCGAACAGACCAAGCGCCTTCATCTGCGACCTCCCCAGTGATCCGTTTCTGACGCCACGATTTCGTTTCCCGGGCAAGGCGCAACGCGAAAGCGTTGCGCCGCCGACCCGGGATCGTTTCAAGCTTGTCCCGGCCTTGAGCCGGGACCGTCTCTAGCGCGGTCTCTGTTGCGATCCCTGCTTTCGCAGGGACAGGCGGTCCCGGTTCTGCAGCGCATCATTCCACGCTTCGCGCTCCATGCTGCGCCGCGCCCGGGACACAAGTGAAACAAGCCTCAAAGTCACAACACTAGCCGCCGCTCGTGAACGCGGTCTCGTCAAGGCCGCTCAGCTGCACGTCGTAGCCGAACGGATCGTCCATATGGATGCTGTTGCTTTGCAGTGGGCGGATGTTCTTCACCCCGAGCGCCTTCAGGACCGGCACCGCCCGGTCGCGGTCGAAGTCGGCAACCGTGAAGGCGATATGATCGATGACGGCCTGCGGCGCCGGCCGCGGCTCGTTCCCGCTGCGGCGCGGCCCGTTCACGTCGCGCGTGCGGATGACGAGATGGGTCAAGGGCACGTCCTTGGCGGTGACCCCATAGGGCTGTTCGCCCTTCTTGCCGAACGGCAGCACCACGTCGTGATCGGTCATCCCGACCTGATCGAGGTTCAGGACTTTCGAATACCAGTCGGCCGCCTCGCGGAAATTGGGGCAGGTATAGGAAAAGTGGTTGATCAGCTGCGCCTTGAGGGTGGGATCGGGACTTTGCGCACTGGCGGCGCCCCCGGCACCGGCCGCGGTGGCGGCGAGCGTCAGTGTCTCGATCAGCTTGCGCCGGCTGATCTTGCCGGTCTCGAAGTCGTTGAGCTTCTGGGCGACGAAGGCTTCCATGGCGGCCTCCCTAATTTCCATGCCGGAATGCGTTTTCTTCGACATCGTTGGCGAACTGGATGTCGTAGCCGTAGGGAGCGAGCACATGCAGGCTGCCGTCGCGTCCGCCCGATATTTCCAGCCCCTTCGCCTTGATGGCTCCGCGCACGCGCTGCTCGTTCCAGTTGGAGAGCGTAAAGCAGAAGTGGTCGATGACCGCCTGCGGCGCCGGGCGGCCATTTCTCACCGGATTGCGCACGATCATGAAGGTGCCGCCCTTGCCGGGCTCGGGACCGAACATAAGATTGGCGCGCTCGCCGGTGTCCTTGGCGGTCTCCAGGCCGAACACCGAAGTGAAGAACCCGCGCGGCTTGGTGTAGTCCGGGCACGTGTAGGAGAAGTGATTGATGCCGAGCACCTTGAAGCCGCTGGAGGTTTGCGCATGCGCATCCTCGCCCGCCGCATAGACGGTGGCGGCGAGCGCAACGGTCTGGCAGAACTCGCGGCGATCGATCGTGCCGCGTTCGAGCTTCTTGACGAGTTCGGCGATGAGCCGCTCCATATGCTGATCCTCCCTTGCCGCGCCGGGCGTCGCTGCCCTGCGCCTATTTGAAATACTTGAGGTCCGGTGGCTTCTGGCCGGGCTGAACCGGCATCAGCAGATTCGCGGGCAGCCTCTCAGATGGGTTTTGCCCGCGGAAGAGAGACTAGCGTCTTTGCGGTGGGGCCAAAAGAGCCGCCAGAACCGGCAAGGCAGGTGCCCCGAGAATCGCGATCGTTCGGGGAACATGGCATACTGGCGGTCACCGCTCCGCCGTCATCTTGTTTGGGGGATTGCATGCTCAAGCCCTGCGCAAGCTTGATCCTCTTTCTGGGCATAGCGTGGGCCGACGACGCTGCCGCACAGCGACCCGCGCGCACCGCTCCGATCACGCCGCGCGCAATCGCGCTTGCGCCCGCAAAGCCGGGCGCGGCGCCGCTGAGGGTGATCTCACCCGATTTCGAGAGCACGGGCTCGCTCGACCGAAAGTTCATGCAGGTCGTTGCCGGCGGCGAGAACAAGTCGCCGGCGATCGCCTGGTCGCCCGGGCCGGCGGGCACTCAATCGTATGTGCTGTTTGCGGAGGGCGAGGGCGAGACCCGCGCCGATCCAACAGTTCATTGGATCGTCTATGACATCCCGGCAACCGCTACGAGCCTGTCGCAAGGGGTGCCGACCGACGCCGACATTGCCAATCCGGCCGGCGCAAAAAACGGCCTCGAAGACTCGGTCACCGGCCGCGAGGATCTGAGCGCCTCGCCCGGTTACCGCGGCCCCAATCCGCCGCCGGGGGCAAACCATCCCTATTACTTTCAGGTCTTCGCGCTCGACAAAAAACTCGGCCTCGATCCTTCCGAGGCAAGGCGGACGCCGGTCATCGAGGCAATGAAGGGCCATGTCCTCGCCTCCGGCGAGATCATGGTCAGGTACAGCAGCAAATAGCGCAGGGCGGAGCGCGACAACATCTGGGGATTATTGGTGTTGGCGCCTGGGCCGACTCCGGCCGGAATGAGCTTTGGGCTCCTCGCATACACGCCAGATTGATGCGCTTTCAAGCCTGACCTAGGATAACCGGAATGCGCAAGAAGCGAGCCATCTGCCACGTCCTTACGGCCGCGACCGCGGCGGCATTTGTCGGCGGCACCGCAGCCACCGGTCAGCTCAGAGGAGGCGCGCAACCAAAAAACGATCAGCATACCTTTGCGAGATACGTCAATGTGAGGTTCCAATACGCCATCTGCTATCCAAAGGATTTGTTGGTTCCCCAGGGTGAAAGCGCGAACAGCGACGGCCAGAAATTCCTGTCGAACGACGGCGTGGAGTTGATCGTCTACGGAACGAATAACGCACTGAACGAGACGCTCAAGGAGAGAATGTCCGAGACCCAGGCCCGCCTCGCCGGCGCGACCGGAAAGGTGACGTACAAGGTCCAGAAGGCCAATTGGTTTGTCCTCTCCGGTCAAAACGGCCAGACTGTTTTCTATGTGAAGACGCTTTCAAGCCATGGCCAGTTCAAATCGTTCGAGCTGACCTATGATCGCTCCGCGGCCGCGCTCTATGATCCTTTGGTCGGCCGTTTCGTGTCATGTTTCAACGATCTGGCAGCGTGATTTTGCTTTGAGGCACAACTCGCCTCTTATCTGACGATATGGCGCGCGGCCGGTCGATCCCGGAGCCCCGGCGTGTCGGCCGCGCCCCATCTGCAGGCGTCCCCGGACCTAAGCACGAGGCTCTGACCCTCCATTTCGGCCACCATTGCGGGTTGATCGGTCACCGCGATCACCACACCGGATTGCAGGCCGGCGTCGCCGGGCGGCACCAAATACCGCCTACAGGAAAATTCCAGAAAATCTCCAGACATATGAAGGCTGGCTGCAAGGCGGCTGCAAGCATGTCCCCGAGCTTTCGGTAGTGACAGCCCGGCAAGGTGCGGCCGCTTCGGCGAGCTCCCGCACCCGGCAGCAGCGAGACACGTCCACACCGGAGTTCGGCAATGGGGACCAAGGCCAAGACGACTCATGGGCAGCCCCCTCGGCAATGCCTCGGCAGCCATCGCCCCACGAGAAACGCGAACCACCATTGAGACACCAAGCACGGCCCCCCCGAAGAATCATGCTCTTGGGGCAACCTGGTCAGCTTAGAGCGATATCGCGCAGAAAGGACAGCGAAGATGAATTTGAGAATGAATTCCGTCTCTTCGGGGCAACCCTGGACCGAGAGGCTGTCTATCGCCTTGAAGCGCTGGTGGGCCGCTTACAAGACCTTGCGCGCGGAGCGGGCGGCGATCATTCAGCTCTCGACGATGAGCGACGCGCAGCTGAAGGACCTCGGGCTCACTCGCTCACAGATCAGCAGCGTGGTGAAAGGGGACGAGTCACGCAACCGCACTTTTCGCCTCTACTACTAGGCAACTCCAGACCAGAAAGTTGGCGTTGACCGTAGCGACGACACGGCCGATGCCCAAGCTGGCCTGAGTTGCGAGCGCATTAACGGGGCGAGGGTGGATAACGACACTAAACGCGGCTGATCCGCGCATCGCGAATCTATGCGCACACGCCCTGACTAATTCCGCACCGATCGCGTCAGCGACGCCTTGATGGCCGCGCGATCGACCTCGGCACCCGCGATATAGAGCTTCGCGATGCGCCGCGTGTTGCGGATATCGTCGAGCGGATTGGCGTCGAGCACCAGGAGATCGGCGCGCTTGCCGGGCGCGAGCGTGCCGCGGTCGGAGAGCCCGAGGAATGCCGCCGGGCGGCTGGTCGCCGCGACGATCACCTGCGCGGGGCTCATGCCGGCGCCCACCATGAGCTCGAGCTCCTTCTGCTCCGCATAGCCGAAGATCTGGTCCTCGAGGCCCGTGTCGGGGCCGAGCATGATGGAAGCGCCGGCGGCGCTGAGCTTGGCGAGGCTGCGCTGAAGGATGGCATAGCCCTGCTGGCGGCGCGCGAGCTCGCCGGCGTCGCGGCCCGTGAAGGAATCGTGAATGCGCGCCACGACCTCGGGCGCCACCGTGTCGCGCAGGAGGCCAGCGAGATTGGGCTCATCTACCCAGGGCGGCGGCGACGCATGGGTGCCGCGCTCGGGCGCGTTCAAGGTCGGCGTGACATAGACCTTGTGGCTCAGCATCGAGGCAATGAGCGCGTCGCTCATCTCCCGGTCGCGCACGAGGTGAGCGAATGCGTCGATGCCGGCGTCAGCCAGCGCCACCGCGTCCTCGTGATAGAAAATATGGGCCGCGATCTTGAGGCCGTGCTTGTGGGCCTCGTCGATCGCAGCGCGCGCGAGCGGGATCGGCAGCCGCGGCGCCCGGCCGCCGCGGTCGTCGACCCAGATCTTGATGATGTCGACCTGGCGCGCGGCCTGCTCCTGCACGGCGCTGCGGATCTGGTCCACTGTGGTCACCTCGTAGGTGAAGCTCGAATAGACGTTATTGCCGGGGCCCGCGTTGGGCGCGCCGATCCCGCGCCCGGCGAGCAGCAGGCGGGCGCCGCCGGTCCGGCCGGCGGCCTGCTCGGCACGGATCTGGAACATGACCTCGCCGGTCTCGATGCCGAGCGACATGACCGTCGAGACGCCGAAATAGAGCGCGCGGTTGAGATCATCGAGGATGGTTGCCCGGGTGAAATTTTCCGCCAGATAGGCGAGGCCTTTCTGGAAGCCCGGATGCACATGCGCGCTGATGAGGGCCGGCATGATGGTCTTGCCGGTCAGATCGAGGCGCGTGCCGCCGGGCGGAAGCGCGATCTCTCCCTTGCGGCCGATGCGCGTGATCATGCCGCGCTCGACCAGGAGCGCCGCGTTGTCGATGGCTGCCCCGCCGTCGCCCGGGATGATCCGCGCTCCCTCGAACAGGAGGGTCTGGGCGGATGCCGGGACCCCCGCGAACGCGGCAAGCAGGATGGCAAGGCGCAGCAGCGTCCTTCGCAGCATGAAACCCTCCCGAGCGTGATACGCCGGCACTTTATGGCGCGAAGTCGGAATGATTCAAGCGCGGTGGGCGGACGCGACTACCCGAGAGTGGACCGCAATCGCTGCGCCGTTCCATGCGGCGCGCAGCCGGTATATGCTCTGCCCGGCGGCTTGAAGATCGCGTCGACGGCGATCGACCAATCATACGACCAGGCAGGGAGGGAGATCATGTCATATCGAAGCTCGATCGGCGCATTCGCGCTGGCGGCCGCGCTGATGGTGACCATGGCACCGGTGCGGGCGGCGGACGATGGGAAATATCCGAACTGGAAGGGCCAGTGGGACGTCATCAATCCGCGCTACGGCGGGCAGATGATCAAGTTCGACCCGAACAAGCCCTGGGGCAAGGGCCAGCAGGCCCCGCTCACCGCGGAATACGAGAAGGTGCTGGACGACAGCATGGCGGACCAGGCGGCCGGCGGGATCGGCAACTATCCGACGACGCTTTGCCTGCCGGGCGGCATGCCGCGCGTGATGGCGTCGGTGCGGTCGGAATACGTGATCACGCCGGAGACCACCTATCTGATGCTGGGCGGCGAGATGCGCCGCATCTTCACCGACGGGCGCGACTGGCCCGACGAGATCGAGCCCGATTATGTCGGCTATTCGATCGGCCGCTGGATCGACGAGAACGGCAGCGGCGTCTACAACGTGCTCGATGTGGAGACCCGCGGTCCGTTCAAGGGACCGCGCGCGTACGATGCGAGCGGGCTGCCGCTCGCCTTCGACAATCTGTCGATCTTCCGAGAGCGCCTCCATCTCGACCGCAACGATCCGAACCTCCTGCACGACGAGATCACCGTCATCGATCATGCCCTGACGCGGCCCTGGAGCGTCGACAAGACGTTCAAGCGCAACCCGGACCCGCGCCCGAGCTGGGCGCGCACCGCCTGCACCGAGCACAACAACCAGCTCATGATCGGCAAGGAGCACTATTTCCTGAGCGCGGACGGCTTCCTGATGCCGGCCAAGAAGAACCAGTCGCCGCCCGACCTGAAGTATTTCACGAAGAAATGACGCGGTAGGGTGGGCAAAATCGCGTGTCATGGCGTGCCAGCGTGGGCAACGGCGCGGCGCGATTTTGCCCACGCGGTTGGCCAGACAGGGCGCCGTTGCCCACCCTACGAAACGCTTCTGATGCTGTTAGTCCAAGAGACTAGACAATGTCGCCGTACTTCTGCAGGGATTCGATCAGAATGGACACATGTTTGGCGACGTTGCGCCCTACCAGATCGAGATTGACGTAGCGCTTCGTCTGTTCGACGGCCTTTGGCACTTGTTCGGGCGCCACGACGCGCCGAAATTTTCTGGTCGCATCCAGCAGCGAGATGAGGCAAACGTCGCGAGGACTGGGAAATTCCGCTTCGAACAAAACGTTGCAGACCCGCTTGCGGATGCCTCTGACGACGTCGAGATCAGCCACGACGCTATGCTCGTCGCGGAATACCCAGAGAACCCGGTCGGTTTGCTGGCGCACCAGACCGCGCGCTTTGAGGCTGTCCAGGGCAAGCTGATAGGTATCGATTTCTTCGAGCTTCTTGATCATTTCGGCGATGGGACTCTTGGCAGCGGAGCCCTTCAACATCGCCACGATCCTGGCAAGGACGTCATCGACAGCCTTCTCGCCGGTCGGACTCGAGTCGCGCAGCCAAAGTTGGTTGACGTCCGTTTCGATACGGTCGCGCAGCGCCAGCTCCATCAGCGATGCGCCGGTCATCGCAACCCTGATTCCCAGTCGAGACTTCGGGAGATCGACAACCAGGACAGTCTCCGTGTCATCCGGGTCCCCCGCCGTCAGCAAGAGAAACTCCTCGGTCACGGTCAACACGGCAGTTCCTCCAATCTTGCGGTGAAGCGGCCACATTGCCCACAAACCGCTTGCTGGCCACAAATCTTTCTGAGGGCGCGCTCGCTGGCGGCTTGTCGCGCATGCGAAATCATGGCTTCATGCAAGGATTGACCCCCCGGCAGCCGGATGCAACAAATCGTTCGGCAACCCGGCGCCACCTGGGCGAGATTATACCGGAATACCCGGGATGCCCAGCTATACCGGAATACCGGGATGCGCAGGCAGCTTTGCCCGAATCCGCACCATGTTTGGATGAGACTCGCATGACTTCCGCAGACTACAAACCAATCGGCCGCCTCGATGCCGGCACCGCCGCGGCGCACGAGAGGTCGATCCAAGAGCTCCTGGTGGGCGAGGTCAATTCGGTCGCCATCAATCTTTCGGAAGTCGATTTTCTCAGCAGCGCTGGGCTGCGCATGTTGCTGGTCGCGGCCAAAGCCGCCCAGAAGAAGGGAGGCAAGGTCGTGCTGATATCGCCCAGCCCTCCCGTTCTCGAGGTGCTCGAGGCGAGCGGCTTCGACAAGGTCATTCAAATCCAAGTCTAGGCCCGCCAGGTCGAGGGGTGCGTCCTGGCACATCCGCTTCGCGGCGAAAGCAGGCTTTCGATGTCGGGCTGGCAGCATCGACCGGTCTGTGAACGACGTTTGTGTGACGCACGTCACTATCCGACCTGAACTTCAACCCCCACCTGCCCGACAAAGGAAGCAAGACCGGGGACCGGGTCCCCGACAAGCTGATCGGAACGTGTCATGAGACTGAGCCTCGCCGCAGCGACTGCATCCGTCGCGCTCATTCTGGCAGGTTGCAGCGCGCAGGCTCCCCAGCCCAGGATCGGCGCAGGCCCTTCGGCGAGCGCGCCCGTTGCGCCAGCCGATGCGGCATCGAGCGTCTCGTTGCTCGCGCGGCAGCCGGCCCTGGAGACGCATTTCTTCGCCGGTGAATGCTTCATGGCTGCGGCCTACAAGCGCTACCAGATTCCGGCCGCGGCCCTGGACGAGGCCTACGCGACGGCAGGCGGGCTCGACGCCTATTTGGTCGACAGGGTTTACGTCGCCACCGACCAGCGTTGTCCCGCCACGGAAGCGCGCACGGCTCAGAACGCGCCACGCCTGCAGGCGATCCGGTAAGAGCGCGCTCCATCAGGACCGACGGCGGCGATGCGGGGCTTCGACGCCCCTCGCGGCCTTCTCAGCGCGGTCCGGATGTGCGAGTTTTGGCGCACGCAATGTACCCAAATGCCGGGCGCTGACGCGGTGAAAAGCCGCCACGTGCCAGGGAGCGGCAGGGAGAAAGACCATGGCTCACCGCGGTTGGATCGCCTCCATCGTCCTGGCATCGGGACTGAGCGTGCTCGCCTTGAGCGCGCAGGCCTTCGACGAATCCAGATATCCGGACTGGAAGGGCCGGTGGCAGCGGCCGGAAGGCGTGCGGCCGATCTGGGTCCAGGCCGGCGACAAGGCGCCGCTCACCGCGCAATATCAGAAAATCATGGATGCGAACGTCGCCGACCAGAAGGCCGGCGGCATGGGAACCGAGCCGTCGTGGATGTGCCTGCCGCCCGGCATGCCGCGGATCATGAACGTGTTCGAACCGATGGAAATCGTGATCACGCCGGCGCAGACCCATATCCTGATAAGCCACATCCACGACAACCGCCGCATCTATACGGACGGCCGCGAATGGCCCTCCGAGATCGAGCCGAGCTTTGCGGGCTATTCGATCGGCCGCTGGGTCGACAGCACCGGCAGCGGCCGTTACGACGCGCTAGAGATCGAGACGCGGGCCATGAAGGGGCCGCGCGCCTACGACACTTCCGGCCTGCCGCTGCATGAGGACAACCGGACCATCGTGCGGGAGCGGGTTTATCTCGACCCCAGCGACCGCAATGTGCTGTGGGACCAGATCACCACCATCGACGATGCGCTGACGAGGCCCTGGACCGTGATGAAGAGGTACGCCCGCGATCCCGAGCCGAGGCCCAATTGGCTCGAGGAAGTCTGCGCCGAGAACAATCCGCATGTGCGGATCCAGAACGACAATTATTTCGTCGGCGCCGACGGATTGCTGATGCCCGCCAAGAAGGGCCAGCAGGCGCCGGACCTGCGCTATTTCCGCCCCGCCGCGCCGCGGTAGATGCTTCCGATCGTTTGCGACATCGTCATTGCGAGCGAAGCGAAGCAATCCAGGGCTACTTGCGCGAGCCTCTCTGGATTGCTTCGTCGCTTCGCTCCTCGCAATGACGAATCAATCAATCCGGCTTCGCGCCCGAGGCCTTGACCACCTGGGCCCACTTCACGGTTTCCTCGGCGACGAACTTTCCAAGCTCGGCCGTGGTACCGGGGAACGGGATGGTGCCGAGCTCGAGAAGCCTCGCCTGCAGCCTGGCATCGGCAAGGATGGCAGCAAGCTCCCGATTGAGCCGTTCGATGATCTCCATCGGGCTGCTCGTGCGCAGGCAAAGTGCGAACCATTGGCTCGCCTCGTAGCCCGGCAGGACATCGGCAACGAGCGGTGCATCGGGCAGGGTTGCGAAACGCGTCAAGCTCGTCAGCGCGAGCACGCGCAGCTTGCCGGCCCGGATATGCTCGATCGCGGCCGGAATGCTGCCGAAATAGACGTGCACCTGGCCGCCGAGCAGATCGGTGATGGCCGGCGCGGCGCCGCGATAGGGCACATGCGTCATCTCGATATGGGCCATCGTCTTGAACAGCTCGCCCGCCAGATGGGTCGGGTTTCCGGTGCCGGACGATGCCATGGTGACGGGATTGGCCTTGGCATAGGCGATGAACTCGGGGATCGTCCTGGCAGGAACGGATGGGTGCACCATCACCGCCAGCGGTCCGCGGATGAGGCCGACCACCGCGATGTCGCGGATGAAGTTGAACGTCAGATTGTCATAGAGCGTGGCATTGACGGCGGCCGCCCCATCCGTGCCGAGCAGCGTATAGCCGTCGGCCGGTGCGCGCACGACCGCCTCGGTCGCGATATTGCTGGCGGCGCCCGGCCGATTCTCGACGACCAAGGACTGGCCGAGCCGTTCGCTGAGCGGCTGTCCGACCAGCCGCACGAAGATGTCGGTGCCGCCGCCGGCCGCATAGCCGACGAGGCATCGGACCGGCCGGGTCGGATAGGCCTGCGCCACGGCGGTGCGAGAGACGGCCGGCAGCGCGGCCGCACCCACGGCAAGCAGGAGGGCTCTGCGGGAAAGTGTCATGCGATCACTCCGTCACTGGGCCGGAATCTCGGATCATTCCGGCTTGATGTTGGCGGCGCGGATCACCCGCGCCCATTTCGCGGTGTCGTCGGCCACGAGCTTGCCGAACTCGGCCGGCGTGGTGGGCATCGGAATGCCACCAAGCTCGGCGAAGCGCGCCTTGAGCCGCGGGTCCGCCAGCACCTCATTCAGCGTCCGATTGAGGGTGGCGATGATCGCGGGCGGTGTGCCCTTGGGGGCGACGATCCCGTTCCAGACATTGACCTCGTAGCCGGGGACGATTTCGCCGATGGTCGGTACGTCGGGCAACGCATCCGACCGTTTGGTTACGGTGACCCCCAGCGGGCGCAGCCGGCCGGCGCGGATGTGCTCGATCGAGCTTGGCAGATTGTCGAATATTACTGGAACACGACCGGCCAGCACGTCGGGCAGCGCGGCGCCGGCGCCGCGGTAGGGCACATGCAGCATGTTGGTGCCGGTCATCGCCTTGAACAGCTCGCCCGACATGTGCGGCGACGCACCGACGCCGGATGACGCGAAGCTCACCTTGCCGGGATTGGCTTTCAGATAGGCGATGAATTCCGCAACGGTGTTGACCGGCAGCGATGGATGCACCTCCAGCACGTTGGTCAGCAGCATGGTGCCGCCGATCGGCTCGCTGTCGCGGATGAAGTCGAACGGGAGATTCTCGTAGAGCGTTGCATTGATGGCGTTGTTGGGAGCAACGAAGCCGATGGTGTAGCCATCAGGAGGCGAGCTCAGCACTGCCGCCATCCCGATGCTGCCGCCAGCGCCGGCCCGATCCTCGATGACGAATTGCTGGCCAAGCCTCTCGGACAGGAACTGTCCAAGCAACCGCGCCACGATGTCGTTCCCGCCGCCGGCCGCAAAGCCGACGATCCAGTGCACCGGCCGGGACGGGTAGGCCTGCTGCGGGATGGCAACGCCGGCGGCAGCCGGCAGAGCAATGCCGCTCGCCGCCAGACGCAGGAAACTTCTGCGCGCATGATCCATGGTGTTGCTCCTCGCTTGCGGGCCATCAATGACGCCCGATGAAGTTCAGCACCTTTTCGTTGAAGATGTCGGGCCGCTCCCAGGCGACTGCGTGGCCGGCGTCCGGCACCTCGGCCCATTCGTGATTCTTCATATGCGCGGCCCAAACACGCATCAGGGCGGGAGGCGCCAGCAGGTCGGCATCCGCCGCGATGATCAGGGTGGGCGTCGGGATCTCGGCGATCTTGGCGAAGGTGTTGGGCGTGCGCAGCGGCTGATTGGGCGCGCCCGGCTGGTTGGAGTGCTCCTCGATCTCCATCCAGCGGCGCGTGCCTTCCGGATTGGCGCCGCGATAGGACGGGCCGACCTCGCGGAAGACCGCCGGCAGCTTCCGGAGCCCGGGGATTTCGATCCGGGCGGCGAAATCCGCAATTTCCCGATCGGAGATCTGTCCGGTGCTCGCCCCGACGACAAGGCTTCGCAGGCGCTCGGGGTGCCAGGCCGCATAGTCGAGCGCCGCGAAGCCGCCGCCCGCGACGCCGAGCAGATGAAACTTGTCGAGCTTGAGATGGTTTGCGAGCGCATCAAGATCGCCCGCGATCGAGCCGGGCTGCTGCCCGGTGTCCGGCTTGGCAGTACTTCTGCCCCAGCCTCTTCGGTCGAAGGCGATCACGCGGTATCCGCCCCGCGCAAAGGCGTCCACCTGAGGTTCCCAGGCGGCGCTCGTCCCGGTGTTGGCGTGGAGAAGCACGACCGGCACGCCGGTGCCGCCCGTGTCGGTGAACCACAGCCGCACGCCGGGGAGCTCCGCATAGGCGCCGGCCTCCTGCGCGCCGGCCCCGCTCGGCGCCGCTCCTGCCACCGCCAGAATCAACATCGCTGCCGTCATCGCCGTTCTGCCGATCAATCCGGCTTGGCGCCCGAGAACTTGACCACTTTGCCCCACTTTTCGGTCTCCTCTGCGATCAGCTTGCCGAACTCGGCGGCCGAGCTTGCGACCACGGTGCCGCCCAGCTCGGCGAGCTTGCCGCGCAACTCGGGATCGGCCAAGCCCGCATTCACCTCCCGATTGAGCCGGTCGACGATCGCGGAGGGCGTTCGCCGCGGCGCGCCGAGGCCGAACTGGGCGCTCGCCTCGAACCCCGGCACGAACTCGCCCACGGTGGGCACGTCCGGCAGCGCGGGAGACCGCGCGATGGTGGTCACCGCCAGCGGGCGCAGCTTGCCGGCCCGGATATGCTCCAGCGATGACGCCAGATTGTCGAACATGACCTGGACGTGCCCGCCGAGGAGATCGGTCAGCGCCGGAACCGCTCCGCGATAAGGCACATGAACCATATCGATGCCGGTCATCATCTTGAACAGCTCGCCGGCAACGTGCTGCGGGGTGCCGCTGCCGGCGGACGCCATGTTGATCTTTCCCGGATTGGCCTTGGCATAGGCGATGAACTCCGGAACCGTCCGGGCCGGAACCCCCGGGTTGACCTCCATCACGTAATAGGTGCGAAGGATGCTGGCGACCGGCGCAATGTCGGCGATGAAATCGAAGTTGAGGCGCTCGTAAAGCGTCGCGTTGATCATGTTGGCGGGCGCGATCAGGAGCAGCGTGTGCCCGTCCGCCGCCGCGTTGACGACCGCCTCGGTCGCGGTATTGCCGCTGACGCCGGGCCGGTTCTCGATGATGAATTGCTGGCCGAGGCGCGCCGACAGCCATTGACCGGTCAGCCGCGCGAGCACGTCGGTGGGGCCGCCGGCCGCGAAGCCGACCACGATCCGCACCGGCCGCGTCGGATAATCCTGGGCGCTCGTGATCGCGGGCAGGATCAAGAGCGCGGCCGCACCGGCGCCGAGCGCGAGCAATGTGCGGGGAAGTCTCATCGCGATCCCCCTTCTGAACTGCGCGCAAAGCGGGCGGCGGTCCGCTCAGCGTCTGCGGCGATGCTCCTGCCGATACCGTCGATCACTCCGGCTTGATATTGGCGGTGCGCACCACCTTGCCCCACTTGTCGGTTTCCTCGGCGATGAACTTCTGAAAGTCGGCGGGCGACATCGGCATCGGCACGCTGCCGAGATCGGCAAGGTGCATCCTGAAGCTCGCGTCGGCGAGCGCCGCGTTGATCTCGCGGTTCAGCCGGTCGACGATCTCAGGCGAGGTGCCCTTGGGCGCGCCGATCCCCTGCCAGGTACTGGCTTCAAAGCCCGGCACGGACTCGCCGATGGTCGGCACCTCCGGCAGAAGCTCCGAGCGTTTGGCGCTGGTCATGGCGAGCGCGCGCACCTTGCCGGCGCGGATGGTCTGGAGCGATTCCGGCAGCGGGCTGAAATACACCTGCACCTGCCCGCCGATAAGATCGATGAGCGCCGGCGCGCCACCGCGATAGGGCACATGCAGCATGTCGATGCCGGTCAAAAGCTTGAAGAGCTCGCCCCCCACATGGGAGGTGCTGCCGGTGCCGCCCGACGCCATGGTGACCTTGCCGGAGTTGGCTTTCGCATAGGCGATGAACTCCGGCACGGTCTTGGCCGGCACCGCCAGATTGACCACCATGACCAGTGGGATCGTGCTGATGGGGGCGACAGGCACGATGTCGCGGATGAAATTGAAGTTGAGCTTCTCATAGAGCGTGGCGTTGACGGTCACGGAGGCCGGGATGAGCAGGAGCGTATAGCCGTCCGGGGCCGCGTGCGTGACCACCTCGATGCCGAGATTGGTGTTCGCGCCCGGCCGGTTCTCGATCACGAAAGCCTGGCCGAGGCGATCCGACAGCCACTGCCCGATCAGCCGCGCCGTGATGTCGAGCGCGCCGCCGGGCGCGACCGGCACGATGATGCGCACCGCCCGCGCCGGATAGGCTTGCGCCAGGGCGCCACGCGAGAGCGCCGGCAGCGCAGCCGCTCCCGCTGCAAGACCAAGAAAATGACGGCGCGGAACTCTCATGATTGCTCTCTCACCTTGTCGCGAAGTTTCACCCGTCAGCTCGCTTTGAGATTCGCGAACTTCACCACCTTGCCCCATTTTTCCGTTTCGCCTGCGATGAATTTGCCGAAGTCGGCGGGCGAGCCGGGAAGCGGCACGCTGCCTTGCTCGGCAAGCCGCGCCTTGATTTTGGAATCAGCCAGACCCGCATTGATCGCGTCGTTGAGCGCCTTGACGATCTCGACCGGCGTACCGGTGGGCGCACCCACGCCGTTCCACGTGCTTGCCTCGTAGCCCTGGACGAAATCGGCGACGACCGGCAGGTCCGGCAGCGTCTCGACGCGCCTCGCGGTCGTTACCGCAAGCGCACGCAATTTGCCTGCCCGGACGTTGTCGATGGCCTCAGGCAAGAGGCTGAACATTACCTGGGCGCGGCCCTCCACCATGCCGGCTTGGGCGCCGTCCGCGCCGCGAAACGGCGTGTGCGGCATGTCGACGCCAGCCAGCATCTTGAAGAGCTCGCCCGCCAGGTGCGGGGTGCCGCCATTTCCGGTCGAGCCCAGCTTGAGCCCGCCCGGATTGGCCTTGGCCTCCGCGATCAGCTCGGCCATCGTCCTGGCCGTCACCGACGGATTCACCACCACGACGAGCGGCACGCGGCTGACGCCTGCGACTGGCGCAATGTCGCGCACGAAGTCGAACGCAAGCTTGTCGTAGAGCGTCGCATTGACGGTGTTGGCCGCTACGACCAGCAGCAGGGTGTGACCGTCGGCGGGCGCGCGCACCACGGCCTCGGTCGCGATATTAGTGCCCGCTCCAGGCCGATTCTCCACCGCGAACGGCTGGCCGAGCCGGGCCGAGAGCCACTCGCCGATCAGGCGCGCATGAACGTCTTGCGCCCCACCGGGAGGAAACCCGACCACAATGCGCACCGGCCGCGCCGGATAGGCTTGCGCCCGGGCCAATCCGGAGCTGGCAGCGAGGGTCGCTGCCCCGGAGGCGAGTTGCAGAACCGTTCGGCGCGAAAGCTGCATCGCGATCTACCTCGGGCGCGCGCGCCAGCCGGCTTCACTTCACCTCGACCGGATTGATCGCCGACGATTCTCACTCCGCCTTGACGTTGGCAGCCTTGATCACCGGCGTCCAGCGGGCGATTTCGCTTTTTACCAAGGCGGCAAGCGGCTCAGGCCCGCGCCGGGCCGGTTCGGGGATGTCGCAGCCGAGATCGGCGAGCCGCTTTTGCACGCCCGGATCATCGAGCGCCTTGTTGAGCGCAGCGGTGAGTCTCTCGAGGATGGGCTTCGGTGTCGCCTTGGGGGCAAACAGCGCGAACCAGCCGGCAACCTGGAATTCCGGCAGCCCGGCCTCCTTG
>Ga0126381_100004138_pt1 | contig 15763 bp, 13 predicted proteins | sample PanSoiMetPlot_28_FD_96465 | JGI IMG/M metagenome (GOLD analysis project Ga0126381, IMG submission 96465) | Tropical forest soil microbial communities from Panama - MetaG Plot_28 | ecosystem: Environmental > Terrestrial > Soil > Tropical forest > Bulk soil | place: Panama | collected 2016-02-17 | reverse complement strand
GCCGCCTGGATGCCGGTCACCACGATCACCGTCACAGCACGACCTTGCCGACCGCGGCCGGCCGGCGCAAGCCGGCCAGGCGGACGGCCGTCCCGGCCGTGGGCGCCGGGCAGGCGATCTCCTCACCCGGCTTTCCGCCAACCAGCGTGTCCGGGCCTGGCGTGCTGGAAGACTGACGAGACCGGCTTGGACACGGTGTAGGAGGGTGGTGAGCGCCGTCCCTATGTCACGCGCCGGCCCACCCGGCCCGCCCGGCCCGCCGCCGCTCCGGCCGCCCCGGCCAGGCCCGCGCCCGCGGCCCGGGAAGCGCCGGGTCTCGGCCCGCGTCCGCCGCAGGCGCACGATGGCCGTGGCGCTGGCCTTGCTCGTGGTGGGCCTGACCGTCTGGTTCGTGGTCGATCCGGGGGGCGGAGGCAGCGGGGCAAGAAACACGGCAGGCCACAGGTCGCCTCCACCCGGGCGGACAACGTCCGCCCCGCGCGGCCTGCCGGCCGCCGAGGCCGGCCTGATGCCGTGGCACCTGGCGCACCCGCTCAGCCGCGAGGTCGTCGTAACCGGCTCCGGAGGCCGGCTGATCGTGCTCGGCGGGCTGGTAGCGGGCGGCGCGTCGGCCAGCGGCGTTTACGCCCTGCGCACCGCCACGGGAACCGCCCGCCAGATCGGCGCGCTGGTCGCTCCCTTGCACGATGCGGCAGTCAGCGTGTCCGGGGGGCGGGCCCTGGTCCTCGGCGGCGGATCGCCGGCCACCGTCGCCACGGTGCAGTCATTCGCCCTGGCCGCTCCCGGCCGCCGGGGCCGGGCCGCGACCGCCACCAGGACGGGATCATTGCCCGCGCCACGCTCGGACGCGGTGGCCGTCGCCATCGGGGCCACCACCTACCTGGTGGGTGGCTACGACGGAACCCGGCCCGACGCGTCGGTGCTGGCCACCGTGGACGGCCGGACGTTCAGGACGGTCGCCGCCCTGCCGGTACCCGTCCGGTACCCGGCGGTCGCCGCGCTGGGGGGAAAGATCTTCGTCTTCGGCGGGCAGGCCATCACCGGCCGGCAGGCGGGCGCGCCGCTGGACGTCATCCAGGCGGTCGACCCGGCCCGGCACTCGGCGGCCGTCATCGGCCACCTCCCGGAACCCCTGGCCGGCGCCGCGGCCGTGACCCTGGGCGGCGAACTGCTCGTGGCCGGCGGCGAAAGCCCCGGGGCCCAGCGGCCGGTCCCGGGCCTGGGCACGACCCAGCTCGGCCCGGGGGAGTCCAGCGCCGGGAGCGGGGGCGAGTCGTCCGCGTCACCCACCTCCACCGTCTGGGCCGTCTGGGCGTTTGACCCGGCGACCCGGCACCTGCTGCCGGCCGGCCGTCTTCAGGTGCCGGTATCCCATGCCGCGGTCGCGGTCACCGGCTCCACGGCCTGGATCGTCGGAGGCGAATCCGGCGGCGCGCTGGTCTCCGCCGTCCAGATGCTCCGGCCGGACCGGGCCTTCGGCACCGCCGGCGCTCCCGGGGCGGGCTCCCCGTATTTCGGGGGCCAGCTGCTCGTCGCCGACCGCGGCAACAACCGGCTCCTGCTGCTGGACGCGAGCATGCACGTGGTGTGGCGGTATCCGTCGGCGCGGACGCCGCGGGATCCGCTGCGTTTCTACTTCCCCGACGACGCGTTCTTCACCGACCACGGCACGGCCATCCTGTCCAACCAGGAACAGAACGACACCATCATCAAGATCGCCTACCCGTCCGGGAAGATCGTATGGTCGTACGGCCACGCCCGGCATGCGGGCACCGCTCCGGGATACCTGCACGAGCCCGACGACGCCTATCTGCTCAAGAACGGCCAGATCACGGTGGCCGATGCGGTCAACTGCCGGGTGCTGGTGATCAACCAGAACCACACCGTCGCCCACCAGATTGGCACCAACGGCGTGTGTGTGCACCACCCGCCGGCCTCCATGGGCTCGCCGAACGGGGATACGCCCCTGCCGGACGGCAACCTGCTGATCTCGGAAATCAACGGGTCCTGGGTGAGCGAGTACACCCCGGCCGGGAAGCTGGTCTGGACGGCCCACCTGGCGATCAGCTACCCCTCAGATCCCCAGCAGATCGGTCCCGGCCGCTACCTCATCGCCGATTACGCCCGGCCCGGGGCGATCCTGGAGTTCGACCGGGCAGGCCACATCCTGTACCGCTACCACGCGGCGTCCGGGCCCGGAGAGCTCAACCATCCCTCGCTCGCCGAACTGCTGCCCAGCGGCGTCTTCATGGCCAACGACGATTACAACCACCGGATGGTGGCGATCGACCCGGCCACCGGGGCCCTGGTGTGGCAGTACGGCGTCACCGGCCAGCCCGGCACCGTGCCGGGCAGGCTGCACACCCCCGACGGCTTCGACCTGCTGCTGCCGGACGGGTCAACGCCCACCCACCCGTCGACCGGGTAACCGCCCGCTCACCCGGCAACCGGGTAGGAGCCCTCCGAAGGGGGTCGGAATCATGAACACGCCGCGAGCCGACGACTGGCGAAGCCGTGGCAGCCATTTCTCGTGGCGGCCGGAGCCTGACGTCTCTCCGGTCGAGATATTCCACGTCGAGATCGGCGACCGTAACGCTCCGGCGCTCCTGCTCATCCATGGCTGGCCCACCAGCAGCATCGACTGGTTTGAGGTCGCCGGCCCGCTGAGCGCGAGATTCCGGGTCTGCGCGCTGGACTTCCCGGGCTACGGGTTCTCGGACAAACCGCAGGGGTGGGACTACAGCCTCGCCCGAGACGAGGAGCTCATCGAGTTCTACCTAGCGGAGGTGATCGGCGCCGAGGCCGGCATGGTAGTAGCGCACGATCGCGGTGACAGCGTGGCGCTGCTGCATGCGGCCCGTTGCGCCGAAGGCCGGTCGGCGACGCGGCTCGAGCATCTGGTCCTGTCCAACGGCAACATCTTCCTGCCGCTGTCGAACCTGACCCAAGCGCAACGACTGATCCTGGACGCAGAGTCATGGCCGAAGCTCGCGGGCACGCTGACACCCGCGATCCTGGCCGAAGGCCTGGGCGCCAGCCTGTTCACCCCGCCGCGCAACGCCGGGGATCCCGAGATCGAGGCTCTCGCGGCCACTTTCGCCTACCAGGACGGGATAAAGGTTCTGCACGAAGGGATCCAGTATCTGGTCGAGCGATCGAAGAACGAGCAGACGTGGCTGACGGCGCTCGCCGAGGCCCCGTTCCCCGTGACCGTGATCTGGGGCCTGTACGACACGGTTTCGCCGCCGCGGGTAGCCAGCTACGTGTGGAACGAATACCTGATGCTGAGGCCCGGCGGCAACCGCTTGTATTTCATCCCGGATGCCAATCACTACCTGCAGGTCGACCGGCCAGACGCCTTCGTGGACGTACTCCTGCACGCGCTCGAACCCGCCGCCATTCAGGAACCCGGCGCCCTCGAGGCGGAGCTGGGCGCTCCCCTATTGGTCGACAGCTCCCGTGAACGCATGCCAGCGGCACCAGACCTGCTCCCGCCGGCCTGAACTGACGATCCAGCGCCCGCGGGCGCCGCCCCGGCGCACTCGCCACCTCAGGCGGGGCCGGCCCAAGCGCATATCCTGCGTCTCATGCCTGACCGGCCGCCGGCTGATGCCGCCTGGCTGAAGCTCGGCGCGGAGCCCGGGCTCTGCGAGGCGTGCCGGCATGCGAAGCTCAACGAGACGCGGCGGGGCACCGCCTACCTCCGGTGCCTGCGCGCCGCGTGGGACACCAGCCTGCCCCGCTACCCGCGCCTGCCCGTCACTCAGTGCGCGGGATTCGAACGGCGCGAGGGGGAGGCCTGACCGATCCGGTCCAGCACCTGGCCGGGCGCGTGCGACCGGAGGACGTCGACGGTCCCCGCGTAGTCCACGATCCCGGCGTCGGAGCCAAGGCCGCTAGCCACCAGCGACGCGGCCGCCATGCCCAGCCAGGAGGCGTCCTCGATCGTCCAGCCGCGCAGCAGGCCGGTGATGAACCCGGCCGTGACCGCGTCACCGCAGCCGGTCGTGTCCACCACCTGCACCGGGAACGCGGGCAGGTCGACCCGCTGCCGGGCGGTGACCAGCGCGGCGCCGTCGGCGGCCCGGCTGACCAGGACCGCCTCGGGGCCCAGGGCCAGGACCATCCGCGCCGCCTCGGTGAGATCCTTCGTGCCGGTCAGGCCGGCCAGCTGATCCTCGTTGGGCAGGAAGTACTGCACGTACCGGAGCGCGGGCTGGAGCCGGTCCCAGGTCGCGGAGTCGCCTCGCGACAGCACGTCCGCGGTGGTGATCAGGCCTTTCTCGCGGGCAAACCGGAGCACGCCCGCCAGCGGCTCGCCGCCGAACCGGCCGACCACGTCTGGAGCGCCGGCGTGCAGGACATCGGCGGACGCGATCGTGTCCAGGTCGATGTCCTCCAGGGCCAGCGACGACGTCGCGCCGGGCATGTGCAGCGCGGGCCGCTCGCCGTTGGGGCGGATGGGCAGGATCGTCGCCGAGGTCCGCAGCCCGGGCTTGCGGGCCAGCCGCCGCGTCTCGACACCATAGCTGGCCATCAGCGATATCAGCAGGTCCGCGAGCATGTCGTCACCGATCGCCCCCATGGCGATGACCTCGGCCCCGAGCTTGACCAGGTCCACGCTGGTGCCCGCGGCTGTGCCCGCGGCGGTGATGCGGATTTCGTCCAGCAGCAGGCGGCCCTGCCCGGGCGGGATGTGGGTGACCGGCCGGCCCAGGATGTCGACGATGTGGGCCCCGAGGCTGACCACCCGCCCGCAGGACGCGGCGGCCATCAGCCGCCCCCGCTCCGGTAGCGGTGGCGGCGGGCCTGCTCGCGCACTGCGTCCAGCTCCGCGCGGTCGAGTATGCGCGGCGGGCCGGCCAGCCGGGCCCGCCAGTAAACCTCGGCCAGCCACTCCACCAGCTGCGCCCGCTCGTAGGCCTCCTCGAGCGACGACCCGTAGGCAATCATGCCGTGATTCTGCAGCAGCGCCGCGAACCGGTCCTCCAGCGCCGCGGCCACATTTCCGGCCAGCTCGTCGGACCCGAACGTGGTGTACGGGGCGACCCGCACGGTCGGGCCGCCCAGGCGCAGCACGGAATAGTGCACGGCCGGGATCTCGTCGCAGATCGTCCCGACCGCCACGGAGAACACCGAATGCGTGTGCACGACCGCGCTGGCCGGGGTGAGGTCGTAGATCTTGCGGTGCATCGGCCATTCCGAGGATCGCTGGCCCGTGCCCGCCAGGATCGTGCCGTCGAGGTCCAGGACGTTCACGCTTTCCGCGGTGACCTGGTCGTAGTTAATCCCGGTGGGCGTCATCACGATCCGGTCGCCGATACGGACGCTGATGTTCCCCGCGCTGCCGGTGACCAGGCGATCGGCGACCATCCTTTGGCCATAACGGACCAGTGCCGCCCGGGCCTGCGCCCAGGCCTGCTCGGTGCCGGGCGCAGCGACGTCGGAGGCCGGCCCGGCTGATTCGGCCGGTGTGGGTGACACGTCTCCTCCTTGGCTACTTCAGGGCCAGCGCGTTCGGCGGCGAGCCGATGCCGCCCCGGACGTTCAGCGGCGCGCTGGTCAGGAAGAACTCGCACACGCCGTCCACCACGCAGTCGGCGGCCAGGTCGTCCAGGTGCCACAGCTCGCCGAGCGCCATGCCGAACTGCCCGATCAGGACGCGGTGCAGGAAGCCGAACGGGGCGGATTCGTCCCCCCAGGCGGGCGGCCAGACCTCGACCGCGTACGTGTCCGACGCGATGGCCATGATCTGGTTGTCCCACAGGTAGCTGGCCATGTCCTCGGTGTGCTCGATGCCTGGCGCCCGCAGGCCCGCCGCGATCCGCTTCCGGTCGCGCCAGGGCTGACGGCGATACCAGCCCAGGAAACCCGTGCGGATCAGCACAATGCAACCGGGCGAGAAATCGATTCCGGCGCGGGTCCGCGCCAGCTCCAGGTCGGCGGCGCTGAATGCCGTCGAGCCGTCCGGAGTATAGGGCCGGCCCGCGTCATTCAGCGCGCGGTCAAGGTCGAGCAAGACGCCGCGCCCGACAATTCCCCGGCGCGCCCAGTGGTCGATTGTATTGCGATTCCTGATCAGCACGTCGTCATCGGTGGCGCCATTATAGAAAACACCCGGTGTATACGCGACATGGGCGAGCGAGTCCCATTGACTCGAGATCTGCGGGAAGAAATTATCCAGCACGTCGTCGAGGTCGGGGAAACCCGGATCGGGCTGATGCAGGACCCGGTGCCGCAGCATGGCCCGGTCTTCGTCCAGCGGCGGATTCACGGCGTCAAGCTCGGCGTTGAGCGCGAATACCGCGCCTTTCCTGATCAGGCCGGCGGCGCTAAGCACGCTCGCGTTGGTCTGCAGGTTCAGCAGGCCCACCGAGTCGGCGGGGCCAAATAGCCCCCAGCCGCTGCGGCCGCCCCGCCCCGCCGCCGGGAGCTCGGCATACCTGGGCAGGGCAGCGGGCCTGTCCGTGGCGCTGACCTGCGCTGAACCGGCGTCTTCCATGACTCGACCTGCCCTCCCGGAATTACCTGGGCCGTACTTGCGGCCGGCTTTACGTCGCGTACGCACAGCATCATGAATAGGGCGCCTGCACCGCCTCTTTAAAGAGCTCGTACCCTTGCCTTGCTCCAGCATACACGTCAGGATGGTATAAGCAGAAGAGCCAGGGAGGATCATATGGCAGAGTCACGTAATGCACCGGATAGCCGGCTGCGCGTGCTGGTCGTGACCAAAGGTCACTCCTTTGAGGCCGAGCCTTTCTTCGCGATGTTCGACGCCGATAGCGGCATCCGGTGGGAGGGCGCCGAGCAGCCGGAGGCGATGGCGCTGTTCGGGGCGGACCAGATAGGCAGGTGGGACGCCATCGTCATGTATGACATGCCCGGCATCAAATTCGTCGACGGCGAGTCGGTCCTTATCGACCCGCCCGAGGATTTCCAGCGGCGGTTCCTCGCGATGCTCGACGCCGGGCAGGGGTTTGTCTTCCTGCACCACGCGATGTCGGCCTGGCCCAGCTGGCCGGCGTACGCGGACATCATCGGCGGCCGCTTCCACTACACCCCGGGCGAGCTGCACGGACGGCGGTGGCCCGACTCCGGCTACCACTTCGACGTCACGCACCACGTGTGGCTGATCGAGCCGGACCACCCCATCTGCCAGGGCGTTCCTGACGGCTTCGAGCTCACCGACGAGCTGTACATGGTACCGATCGCCGAAGACAGCCTGGTGCCGCTGATGCGGACGGATGCGCCCATGACCTCCGATCACTTCTACTCGGCGGCGCTGGCCATCAAGAAGCGCTACAACGACCGGACCGGCTGGTCCCACCCGCCGGCCAGCCCGCTGCTGGGCTGGGTCAAGACCGCCGGCCGCAGCCCGATCGCCTACCTGCAGCCCGGCCACGGCCCGACCGCCTACGCCAACCCCAGCTACCGCAGGCTGGTGGCCAACGCGATTCGCTGGGCGGCCTCCCCGGCCGCCCATCAGTGGGCCCAGGGTGCCAGTTAGCAGGCGCGGACGGCCGGGCCGGGCCGGGTGGTCCGCTAGCCGGTCCGGATGGCCGGGGCGGGCAGCGCGGCCACCAGCTGGTCGATGTCGTCGGCGTTGTTGAAGATGTGGCTAGACACGCGGACGCGGCCGTCGCGGACCGCGCAGCTGATGTTCTGCCCGGCCAGGGCGGCCGCCACCCTGGCGGCGTCGCCGCCGGGGATCTCGACGGACACGATGCCCGACATCTCGCCGGGCCGGGTGGAGCTGGCCACCCGGTAGCCCTTCTCGGTGACCGCCGCGGCCACCGAGGCGCTGAGCCCGAGCACCCAGTCGCGGATCAGCTCCGGACCGGTCCGGGTGAACAGGTCCAGGCTGGCGCCCAGGCCGTACATGCCGGCCAGGTTCTGGACGCTCGGCTCGTACCGCCGCGCGCTGTCGGCGTACCGGAGGTTGTAGTCGAGCTGCCGGTCGATGAACGGGGCGTCCTCGATGCTCTTCCAGCCGGGCGCCGCCACCCTGAGGTTTTCCCGGAGCGCGGGGGAGACGTAGCAGAAGCTGATCCCGTACCCGGAGCACAGGCTCTTGTACCCGTGCGCGGAAACCAGGTCCGCCCCCAGGGCGCCGACATCCACGGGCAGGATGCCGGTGCCCTGGACCGCGTCGACCAGCAACCAGGCCCCGCGCTGCCGGCAGAGGGCGGCGATCTCCTCCACCGGCGCGCGGAAGCCGTGGTAGCAGTTGACCAGGCTGACGCACACGACGCGGGTCCGGCTGGTCATGACCGCGGCGACGTCATCGGCGGTGAACCGGTGCCGGCCGCGGTCCTCGATGAACCGCACGCGCACGCCCTGCGGCTCCAGCGCCAGGAACGGGTATACGCCGTTCGGGAACTCCTGCTCGTAGACCACCACCTCGTCCCCCGGGCGCCAGTCCAGCCCGAGCGAGACCAGGGCGATGCCCTCGCCGGTGTTGTGCAGCAGGGCCACGTCGGCCGGATCGCACCCGATGAACGCGCCGACCTTGGCCCGGACCTCGGCGGCGCCTTCCCACCAGTGGCCGATTCCCGGGCTGCCCGCGCCGCGCATCATCCCCTCCAGCAGGTCCCGCTGCGCCGCGACGTTCGACACCGGCAGCGGCCCGTAGGTGGCGGTGTTGAGCCAGACCTTCTCGCTGGTGACCGGGAACTCCTCGCGGCGCAGCCGGGCGACGGTTTCGTGCGCCGAGCGGGGCGGGTTGGGAGGGTCGTCCCCCCGGGCCGGTACCGTCATGGCCTCACTCGCCCGCCTCCGGCTCGGACGGCGCCGGGCTGGCCGGGGCGGCCCCCCCGGTGGCGGTCAGCACGTGCGCGCCGGCCAGCTTGCCCTTGGACAGGGCCTGGCCGGCCTCGCCGCGGCGCAGCCGCCCGCGCAGCGCGCCGAAGTACCACAGGGCGGCCACGATCTGGGCGCCGACGAACACCTCCGCAGCCTTGTGGAAGATGGACGGCAGGGTGAAGTCGACGATGAGGAAGACCTCCCAGATCAGCGACAGCGCGAGTAGCGGCACGGCCCACTTGCCGAGGTCGAACGCCGGGGACTTCGGGATCGTGTTCCGGCGCAGCCAGTAGGCCACCACGACCATCAGGTAGACGAGGCTCGCGCAGACCGGCGTCGCGCCGATCAGGTAGACGTAGGCGTCGCCCTTGACCGCGGCGAACACCATCACGGCGATGTACAGCAGGGTGGTGAGCACCAGGGCCGCCACCGGCGTCTTGTGCTTCTCCTCCACCCCGGCGAAGAACTTGGAGGCCGGGAACATGTTGTCACGCGATAGCGAGAAGATCAGCCGGCCGATGGCCGCGACCTGCACCACCATCAGGGCGAACACCGAGTACGCCACGGTGACCAGGAAGACCCGGGAGAACGCCGACCCGAACCAGTACTTCGCCATGTCGGCGATGGGGGTCGGGCTCGACGCGATCGCCGACAGGTTGGGGATGCCGATCGCGAAGCAGATCAGCGTGATCATGCCGATCACGCCGGAGATGGCGACCGCCCCGATGATGGCCCGGGCCACGTTGCGCTGGACGTTCACGGCCTCCTCCCCGAGGTCGGCGGACGCCTCGAACCCGCCGATGGTGAAGGCGCCCATCAGCAGGGCGAGGGATGCGGCGTACCAGGGGGCCTGGCCGTGCAGCGGCCCGTGGTCGAAGATGAAGCCCGCTCCGTGCGGGGCCGGCGACTTCACCAGGAACGCGATGAGGATGAGGATGCCGAGCACCAGCGTGCCCAGGATCTCGGTGACCACCGAGATGTTGTTGATCCGGGCGGTCAGCTTGACCCCGATGACGTTGATCAGGCCGGCCAGCAGCAAGATGATCACGGACATGAAGATCATGAGTGACTTGTTGTCCACGTTCAGCCCGAAGATCGTGGCGACGGTGGGCGATAGCAGCAGCAGTGTCTCGCCGCCGCTGGCCAGCGTGAACGCGCAGAGCAGGTTCCAGCCGACGAACCAGCCATAGCCCGGTCCGATCAGCCGGCCGCCCCACTGGTAGGAGTAGCCCGCCAGCGGGATCCGGGAGGCCAGCTCGGCGAGCACGAAGGCCAGGATCAGCGCGCCGATGGCCGCGACCGGCCAGAGCCAGATCGACGCCGCCCCGAATTCGGACGTGGCGAACGCGAAGTTCGTGAAGATGCCGGTCGTCACCGAGATGACGGAGAACGATATGGCGAACATGGAGAAGAGCCCCAGCGTCCGCCTCAGCTGTTGTTTGTACCCAAGCCTGGATAGCAGCTGCTCATCGGCTTGAATTTGCGCCTGTTCGTTAACGGCCATCGGTCTTACCCTTCATGACGTGCGCTTGCTAGCGTCTGGCGCTTCGGACGTAGTCGTGTTCCATCTCGTCTCCCGCGGGTGCTGGCCAGGCCCGCTCAATCCCTCCCGTCGCTTTCCCAGCTGCGGATCGTGGCGTCCGCCACTCGCCCGGGCATCACGGGGAATCCGTTGCCCGCCCGGGCCGGCACGGCGATGCAGCCGTCCGGCCGGATGTCAAAGGTCGGTTCCACCAGGTCGCAGGCGTAGAACATCCGGGCCGGCGACATGTCGGAGTGCAGCGTGAACCCGGGCAGCGCGGCCAGGGCGAGGTTGAAGGCCCGGCCGATCCCGGTCTCGAGCATGCCGCCGCACCACACCGGGACCTGCTGCCCGGCGCACAGGTCGTGCACGGCGATGGCGGGCAGGATGCCGCCCAGCCGCGGCGGCTTGATGTTCACCACCCGACCCGACCCCAGGGCGAGGGCGGTCCGCGTCTGGTTGACGCTCGACGCGCTCTCGTCGAGGCACAGCGGGGTCCGCAGGCAGCCCTGCAGCTCGGCCAGGTCCAGCAGGGCGTCACCGGCCAGCGGCTGCTCGATCATGACCAGGCCGAACTCGTCCAGCGCGGCCCACGGCGCGCCGGGCGGCCCGTACCCGGGGACGTAGCCGCAGTTGGCGTCCACGGACAGCGGCAGGCCGGGAAAGGCCTCGCGCACCGCCCGGACGGGCGCGACGTCCCAGCCCGGCGCGATCTTGAGCTTGATCCGGCCGAAGCCCTCCCGGACGCGGGCCCCGACCTCGTCCAGCAGCGCCTCGGGGGTGTCGCAGATCGGGAACGACTCCCCGACGGGAACCGCGTCCCGGGCCCCGCCCCACAGCCGGGCCAGCGGCACGCCGAGCCGGGCCGAGGCGATGGCCCAGACGGCGGTCTCGACGGCGTTCTTGGCGTACTGCTGGCCGATCAGCGGCGCCCAGGTCCCGGCCGCGTCGGCGGGCCCGCCGAGCGGCCGCCCGATCAGCGGCGGCAGCAGCAGGCCGGTCAGGGCCGACCAGGTGCTCTCCGCGGTGTCCGCGCCGTACAGCGGGCGCTCGGCGATGGGCGCCTCCCCCCACCCGGCGATTCCGTCGGCGTCCTCCAACCGGACGACGATGAGCCGCTTGCGCCCGGCGGACCGGCCGTAGGCCGACCGGAACGTGCGGACCAGCGGCAGCGACAGCATGAACACGCTGGCCCGGGCCAGCCTGACCGGCGCCTGCACCCCGGCGGCGCGGTCGAGCCGGCCCGGGGCGGGCGACCCGCTGCGGGGCGGCCCGGCGGGCGAGGGCCCGGGGCTGGACGACACGGTGGCCGGCACGGCGGCTCCTAGAGCATCTCTCGGTACTCGCTGATCTCCCAGTCGCTGACGTGGCTCAGGTACCGCTGCCAGTCGGCGCGCAGGACATCGGCGAACGTGGTGGTGAACAGGGGCCCGAGCGCCTCGGTCAGCTCGGCGTCGGCGGCCAGCGCGGCCAGGGCCTCGGGCGGGCTGCCCGGCAGCCGCGGGAAGCGGATGACCTCGAAGAGGTGGTCGGCGGCCGGGTCGGGCGCGGGCAGGCCGCGGCGTATGCCGTCCAGCCCGGCCGCGACCATGGCCGCCGCGAGCAGGTACGGGTTGGCGTCGGAGCTGCCGAGCCGGTTCTCGATCCTGGTGCCGTCCCCGTCCGGCAGCGCCCGCACCAGCGCCGTGCGGTTCTCGATGCCCCAGGCCACCTGGATCGGCGCCCAGGTGCCCTTGTGGTATCGCTTGTAGGCGGTGACCGTCGGGCTGGCCAGCGCCGTCATGGCCGCGGCGTGCTCCAGCTGGCCGGCCACGTAGTGCCGGGCCACCTCGGACAGCCCGTCGGGATCGCCGGCGTCGGCCAGCACGTTCTCGCCCGCCGCGTCCAGCAGCGACTGGTGCAGGTGATAGCCGCTCGGCGGGGTGATGTCCAGGTTGGTCGGGCGGGTCATGAACGTGGCGTGCAGGCCCAGCGTGCGCGCGACGTCCTTGATAGCGATCTTCAGGGCCACGACCCGGTCGATGCCCAGCAGCCCGGCGCAGGGCTCCAGGTTCACCTCGAACTGGCCCGCGCCGTGCTCGCTGAAGATCTCGTACAGTTGCAGTCCCATCAGCCCGGCCGCGCGGTCCAGCTGGTCCACGAACTCCTGGGCCACCCCGAGCGCGTGGACGGAGAACCACGACTGCGGCCCGTAGGCGGGCTGGTAGGCCGACCCGTCGGGGCCGGGCCGGAAGACGTAGAACTCCAGCTCGTTCCCGAACACCGGCCGCAGGCCCAGCGCCTGCGCATCGTCCAGCACCCGGCGCAGCACGGCCCGGGGCGTGGCCACGATCGCGCCGGCGCCGTCATGGAGATCGGTGATGATGTGCGCCGTGCCCGGCGTCCACGGCAGCGGCGTGAACGTCAGCGGGTCGAGGCGCAGGACCCCGTTGCGGTACCCGATGTCGGTGCTGTAGGCGTGCTCGCCGGGCGCGTGCCGCTGCCAGAGGTTCGAGGCGAACAGCGGGATCGCGAACGGGTGCCCGTGCGCCAGCGCGCGCTCCATCCGCTCGGCGGCGACGAGCTTGCCGCGGGCCACGCCATAAAGATCGGTGAGAACCAGCCGCACGTTGCCGATGTCCTCGGCCTGGATCCGCTTGAGGACCTCGGCGCCGGTCACTGTGTCGGCCGTCGGCTCCAGAGTCATAGCAGGACGCTCTCGTCCACGACCGCCCGGCGGTCAGCGCTCGGGAAGATCAGGGTGAACAGCGAGTCGTCGGGGGAGTGCAGTTCGGTCGCGGCGATCTGCGCCTCGCCCAGCCGGAAGGTCCAGAACCGGTTCGTCTGGTGCTGGCTGAACAGGGCGATGTCGCCCCCGGTGTCGAGCGTGGCCAGGTTCGCGTTCCCGCCCAGCTTGGCGTACACCATGGCCAGGGCATCGCAGACCGGGACCCCCTCGCCGGCCATGTCCTGCAGCATGCAGAAGCCGATCTGGCTGTCCGCGCCGCCTTTCAGCCGCCCGGCATAGGCCGGCCGGAACGCCTCGCGCTCGGCGAACAGCCCGTTATGGCAAAAGGCGAGGTCATTTTCCTCGGTCACGAACGGCTGGGTATCGGCCAGCTGGATGGTGGACAGCAGCGTGGGCCGCCGGAAATGAATCACGAACCGGGTCGACTCCACCGTGCCGAGCTCGCCGGCCACGGCCTGGTCGGCGGCCATCTGCCCGGTGTCGATGTGCACCCGGACCCGGCCGCCCGCCTCCCCGCCGGCGTCCTCGTCCAGCCAGGCCACGCCCCAGCCGAACCGGCCCGAGCCGTAGTGCTCCATCGCCCTGGCCCACGGGGCCACGGCCGAGAACGGCCGCGGCTCGGGCCACTTCACCGCGAGGATCTCACACATTGTGGTGTGCTTTCCCTGTTGCTTTCTCAGCGGTCGCTGACATAGACGTTCTTCACCTCGGTGAATTCGTAAAGCCCTTCGAGTCCCTGCTCCTTGCCGAGGCCGCTCTGCCCGTACCCGCCGAACGGCGCCTGGATATACGAGCTGGAATCCGAGTTGATGCTGAGCAGCCCGGACCGGATCTCGCGGGCGACGCGGATTGCCCGGCCGATGTCGCGGGTCCACAGCGACCCGCTCAGCCCGTACCTGGTCCCGTTGGCCAGCGCGATGGCCTCGTCCTCGTCGTCGAACGGCAGGACCGTGGCCACCGGGCCGAACACCTCGGTCGTGGCCACCTCGCTGCCGGGATCGGCCCCGGTCAGCACCGTGGGGGCGACCGCGTTCCCGGCCTCCAGGCCCGGCCTGCGCACCACGCTGCCGCCGCAGACCAGTTCCGCTCCCTCGGCCACCGCCCGGTCGATGAAGCCGAGCACCCGGTCCCGCTGGCCCGCCGAGATCAGGCTGCCGAGCCGGGTCTGCGGGTCGAGCGGGTCACCCTGCCGGACCTGCCCGGCCAGGGCGGCCAGGGTCTCGACGAACGACCCGAACGCCGGCCGCTCGACGATCATCCGGCTGCGCGCGCAGCAGTCCTGCCCGGAGTTGGCGAACACGGCCGCGATGGCCGACTCGGCGACCTGGCCGATGTCGCTGTCGGCGAAGACGACGTTCGGGGACTTGCCGCCCAGCTCCAGGCTGACGCGCTTGATCCCGGCGGCGGCGCGGCGCAGGATGTCCGCGCCGGTCTCGGTGCTGCCCGTGAAGCTGATCTTCGCCACGTCCGGGTGCTCGACCAGCTGCTGGCCCAGCTCGCGGCCGGCCCCGGTCAGCACGCTGAACGCGCCGGGCGGGACGCCGGCCGCCCGGCAGCTGGCCTCTAGCTCGAGCGCGGTCAGCGGGGTCGGCGGCGCGGGCTTGAGCACCACGCTGTTCCCGGCGGCCAGCGCCGGGGCCGCCTTCTTGGCCGCGATCGCGATCGGCCCGTTCCAGGGCACGATCAGCGCGCACACCCCGATCGGCTCGCGCAGCGTGAAGTCAAGACCGGTGTTGGCGACCGGGATCGTCCGCCCGGTCATGTGGTTGACGGCCGCCCCGTAGAAGCGGAAGTAGCGCGCCGCGGCGCGGACCTCGGCCAGGCAGTCGGTGACCGGCTTGCCCGAGCACAGCGACTCCAGCCGGGCCAGCTCCGCCTCCCGGGCCTCGATCCGCTCGGCCGCGGCCCGGAGCACCTCGCCGCGCTGCGGAGCCGGCGTGCGCCGCCAGGTTCCCTCGGCGAAGGCCGCCCGCGCGGCGGCCACGGCCCGCGCCACGTCATCGCGGCCCGCGTCGGCGGCGTGCGCGACCAGCGCGCCGGTGGCCGGGTTGCGGACGGGATAGGTGCGGCCGTCCGCGGCGGCCACGTCCGCGCCGCCGATGCGCAGCCCGGCGCGGCGCACCTCATCGAGCTGCTGGGCGGTGCTCATAAGCTCGCCTCCGGCAAGACGCTCATCGGCTCGCCTCCGGCAAGACGCTCATACCGCGGTGTACCCGCCGTCGACCACGAAGAACTGGCCGGTGATCCAGCTGGAGTCATCGCAGGCCAGGAACAGGGCCATCTTGGCGACGTCCTCGGGCTGGCCCCAGCGCCCGAGCGGCACGTGGCTCTCCACGGCCTTCTCGTACTCCGGGGTGAACGGGCCCGCCAGCGGCGTCTTGATGGCGCCGGGGATGATGCAGTTGCAGCGGATCTGGTACGGGGCGTGCTCCACCGCCAGCGTCCGGGTGATGGCCAGCACGCCGCCCTTGGCCGCGGTGTACGCGTCCGACATCCCGCCGCGGCCGGTTCGCACCGCGGCGATGCTGGAGGTGTTGAGGATCGATCCGCCGCCGACCTTGCGCATCTGCGGGATCGCGTACCGGCAGCCGAGGTAGATCCCCTTGAGGTTCACGTTCAGCGTCCGGTCCCAGATGTTCTCCTCCAGCAGCGGCGACGGGGCGTCGGTGACCCCCGGCCGGTAGTTGCCCTGCGCCGAGAACCACAGGCCG
>Ga0126381_100004137_pt1 | contig 15765 bp, 15 predicted proteins | sample PanSoiMetPlot_28_FD_96465 | JGI IMG/M metagenome (GOLD analysis project Ga0126381, IMG submission 96465) | Tropical forest soil microbial communities from Panama - MetaG Plot_28 | ecosystem: Environmental > Terrestrial > Soil > Tropical forest > Bulk soil | place: Panama | collected 2016-02-17 | reverse complement strand
GGTGGACGGCGTCGTGGGGGTTACCGGCAATCCGGTCTATCAAGCCTGCGTCGAGGCGTTTTTCTTCACCAACCGCTATAGCGTCGGCGATACTCTGACGGTGTCGCTAGGCACTGGGCGGTACGTACAAAAACAGCTGCCCACGTGGCTGCTGCCGTGGTTCAGGTGGTCCCTGGCTCAACTCCTCGACTCGCCCGGCGAGCAGCAGACGGAACTCGTCAACAGGCACTTCCCTGCAATGCCGTTTTATCGGATTGACTTGGAGCTCCTTGAAAACATCGGATTGGACGACACCGGCAGCATCGATTTATTGACCAGATATGGCGACACTCTTGCCAGCAGGATTGACTGGAACGCGATTCTGGACGGCACTGACAAGCAATTTCGAATAGACAGCCAGAGGACGCGCTTCGAGCAGTATAAGGCGAATTAGTAGAGTCCGAACCGCCAGAACCTCACACAGCTTTGACGGTTGACGGGAGAGTTCAGCCTTTAGGATGCTCCCGCTCATCTTTGCTTCGCGTCGCCGGTTTAAGCTTGAGCGCCCATTCCTATAGTTTAAAGGGGAGCTACCAGAGCTCCCCTTCCAGACGCATCACCGATGACGATTGGCGCCCGCATCCGCAATGAAGGCCCACGTCACGTGATGCGCCGCGGGCATGCGTCCAGGCACTGATCCCGGTGCTGCTTAGCGGCCTGTGAAAGCTTCCTCGTAACCTCGCCGGAATCCATCACGGTATGCCTGACGGTAAGACTCTCGGTCGCCGTACTGCGTCCGGTAGCCATTCAGGCCTGTCCGGAACTGACTTATGCGGTCGAAATCAACTCGCCCTCCGTGACGAGCATCAAACTGGCCTCGACGCTGGCCATCGCGATACCCGGCCTGATCCGCCCACCTGTTTGCATCACGATCATGTGCACCTGGCGCACCAGGGCCTCCGCTAAAGCTCGACCTTATCCTGTCTACATCGCCCTGACTATACCGCCTTCCCCGGTTACGCCGCGCATCCATGAACCCCTGTGCGAAGCCCCTTCGGAAGTTGTCACGAAAAATGGTCCGGTTTCCCATCGGGTCCTGCCAGCCTTCGCTTCCCTCTCGCCAGCGCTGCACATCGCGGTAGGTACGGTAAGAGTTTTGCGCGGCGTCTTCATAGCCCCGGTTGTATCCGAGCATGAATGCGAATCGGCTCACACGCGTTCTGTCCCAGCGCCCATTGTAATCCTGGGCATGAGCGCTAGAGCTCGGCCCTGCCAGACCCGCGCCAAGCACGATTGCCACAACCGACCCTAGCATCGCCGCCCTGGTGTTCCATTTGATCGATCTCATTTCACCCTCCGTTTCCCAATCTCAGATTTAATGACTTGACGATTCTGTCCTCGCTACTACTACAACGCTCGTGCCAGTGATGTTCTGAGGTCCGGAGCCCACTCAGCTCTGCAAAAACTACAGAATTAAGAGCATGTGTCGCGGGGTGTCGCCTCGGTTTATCACCTCAATGCACGTGGTCATATCATTTTAGAACGGCCCCGATTCATACAGGTGAACGCCATCAAACCAAACGCTGAGAGTCGCCGAGTTTCGTCGGATTCGAAAACCTTTAATCTCTGTTGCAGGGAACTTTGCCTCTGCACACTCATGCTTCTGGTAAACGGCACGGGCCTTGCACCTTGAAGTCCGCGCAATCCGACTCCGTGGAGGTGTGCGTTATGTTTGTCAAAAGGATGGTGGGCCCTGCCCTGCTAAGCCTGGTGTTGATCAATGCGGCACTTGTGGCACCAGCCGGTGCATCGGCATCCGGTACCACTCATTGGCGCGGACATTACGTCGTCTATGTTCAGCGGCGCCCATATCGGCGCCACTTTTATCGACCATATCACCATCGCAGAGTGGTCATTGTCGGACCACGCTATTGGCGCCGTCATCGTGTTGTCTACGTTTATCGTCGCCCGTACTACTATCGCCGCTATTATGTGCGGCACGACGTCCGGTAGAAGTTCTGGACGCCCAGCGCGTCCGACGACGGCATGGCGTTAGCTAACCGAATGGCGAAGGCGGTGCCCGTGGTCAAGTCAACAGGTATCCTAGAAACAAATCGTCCCGGTCGCCCATATGAAACCGCATCGCCTTCAGGATACCGAAGGGAGCACCAAGGAGGACATCAAATGAGAATCATAAGGTTGTTTGCAGCTTGTACAAGCTTGCTTGGTATTCTGACCGTTGCCGCCCACACCCAGACGGTCAGGATACGGTCTGATCGCGACGCCCCCGAGTCTCACCGCGACGCTCTCGCCATAATGTATCAGGAAGGCGATGGAACGTCGGTAACGATGGCCGGCAGCACTTTAGCTCCGGGTGTGATCGGCAAGGCTGATATCAAGCGCAAGGAAGGCCGTACTCGAATCAAGCTGGAAATGAGGAATCTAATTAATCCACAGTCTCTCGGTGCCTATTACACAACTTATGTGCTCTGGGCGATATCACCCGAGGGCCAGGCCGACAACCTGGCGGAAATGCCTTTCAAGAGCGACGTCGACATCGACGTGACGACGCCGCTTCAAACATTCGCGCTTATCATAACTGCCGAGCCCTACTCGGCAGTCAAATTGCCCAGCCCTGTCGTCATTTCCGAGAACCTCATGCGCCCGGGCACAAAAGGCATTGCCAGAACAAGCCGTATTAAATACAGCGGCGATCCTGGAACATTCTATGTAGTCTCCTCAGCCGCCTCTCCATCGATTGCCGCTGATTACAGCACCCCGCTGATTGTGCTCGGAGCGCGCCGGTCTGTAGAGATCGCTAGGCGGGCTGGCGCAGACCGTTATGCCGAGCCCGAATTGCGCCAGGCCGAAATCAAGCTCGCTGTTCTCGAGCAGACGTGGACGGACACCAGAAAGGCCGAGGGAAGACTCGGGGGCGTCGCTCGAGAAGTGATGCACCTGGCAGAGCATGCCCGCGAACTGGCGCTTGAGCGGGCCGCCCAAGCAGACCTCAATGCTGAGCGCCGCGCCGCCCGAAATACTATTGCCGAGGCAAGATCCGAGGCTGATCAGGCAAGGTTGCAGGCCCATGAAGCCAACGACAGCGCCGAGCGCGCCCGCCAGCAAGCTGAGGCGTACCGAGACGCAATGAACCGTGCTCAGCAGGAGGCGGAACTTGCTCGCCAACGCGTCAGCCAAGCCCAAACCGATGCTGACAGAGCAAAAGCCAATGAAGAATTGGCGCGCGCTCAAGCTGAACAATCCCGGCTCGAAGCTGAACAGGCTCGGCAGGAAAAAGCCGCCGCCGAAGAGCAACTCTTCGTCTCGCTCAGCCAGATTCTGGAAACCAGGCGCGAGGCTCGCGGCCTGATCGTTAGCCTCTCCGACGTTCTGTTCGATTTCAACAAAGCGAGCCTCAAGCCCGGCGCTAGGGAAAAGCTCAGCAAGCTTGCCGGAATCCTGATAGCCTATCCCGGACCATATAGCCTCCAGATCGAAGGCCATACTGATTCTGTCGGCTCACAAGAGTACAACCTGCGATTGTCTCAGGACCGCGCTGAGTCTGTTCGATCTTATCTGGTCCAAGCCGGGGTCGCAGGCGACCGGATCTCACAAGTCAGGGGCCTGGGCAAAACATTGCCTGTTGCGGATAATGACACCCCCGAAGGGCGCCAGATGAACCGTCGAGTCGAGATCGTCATCTCGGATCTTGCTCCCGCCGCTACCATCCAGCGTTAGCTACAGGAGAGGGCTGGAGGAATCCAGCCCTCAACTCCCTCAAAAACGGAAGAGTAGTCAAAAGCCTTGACAGCAAACGTGTCTAGAAAATATGCTTGTTCGAGATTTCGGTTGTAAAGTGTCGGCGCATTTCAGTTTTCATTAGCAGCTTGCACCTGAATTTCTGGTTCAGCATTTATGAATATTGAAGCTCCTCAATCGGCCGCGCTGTCGTCTGCCGAAGGTAAATACGTTTATTGCATAATTCAGTGCAAGGAACCTCGCTCGTTTGGCCCCGGCGGCATTGGTGGACGAGGCGATGAAGTATATAGCGTCCACTATGAGGGACTGGCAGCTGTGGTTTCCAATACGCCCCTTGTTGTGTATGACCCGACTCGTGACAACCTTTTCGCTCATGAGACCGTCAACGAAACGGTGATGCGGGAGTTTACGGTATTGCCCATGGCCTTCGGAGCATTGTTTCGGACCGAACAGGACATCATCGAGTTGGTGAGGACGACCTATGACGCACTCAAGGATGTCTTCAAAAAAATGGAAGGCAAGGTCGAATATGGCCTGAAAGTCAACTGGGATCGCGACCTCGTTATAGCCGAAATCGAAGAACAGAATGAAGAGATTCGCAATCTCAAGGAGCAAATTGTCTCACGGGCGACCGGCTCCACCTACTTTGCGAGGATGCAGCTTGGGCGCCTCATTGAATCAGCTCTCTCCGAACAATCGGATTCCTATGTTCGAGAAGTCTATTCGGTCCTTCGTGACGCCGCCGTCGCCTCCAGGGCCAATAAGCCTATAGGCGACAAGATGATTATGAACGCGGCATTTCTTGTTGAGCGAGAAACCGAAGGCGAATTCGATCAAAAAGTGAAGGAAATCGCGGCCAGGTATGACGGCAAGCTCACATTCAAGTATAGCGGGCCATGGCCTCCCTATAACTTCGTTCACATTCGCCTCAAGCTCGAGCGCGGCGAGGCCGGCTCCGAGTCCGTCTTGAAGTAAGAGCTATGTTCCTGATCGACGACTTATTGCTCTCTCCGCTCGCCGGCCTCAGATTCATACTGACTCAAATAGAAAAAGTCGTTGACAGGGAATTGAACGACGAAACCGTCATCAAGGAGCAACTCCTCGAGCTGCAGATGCGCCTCGAGTTGAATGAGATCTCTGAAGACGATTTTAGAGCTCGCGAGCAAGACTTGTTCGCTCGCCTGCGAGCGATCAAAGAGCGACAGCTTGATATGCTCGGGCAGGTCCATACCTCAGAAACCTCTTCGATGACCATCGAGATCGGCGGCGATCAGTCATCCGATTCTCATTAAACAAAGCCCGCTAATCGACATTGCTCAGCCAACAGTGCTCAGCGAGGACGGGCCCATTACGATTTGCCGCGCCATGGCCAGGAAACCACGCGCACACAGGCCACACCCCGATCCGGCCGACCTTCTTCAAAAGCGGGTCCTTTTCTTCGTCGGGAAGGGTGGAGTAGGAAAGACCACTGCTGCCTGCGCCGCCGCTATCACTCTGCTCGACCGTGCAAAAGGCGATGATCGAATCCACCTCTTCTCTACCGATCCTGCTCACTCCCTTGCCGACAGCCTTGGAAAAGCGGTCGGGACACACCCCAGCCTGGTAGGCCGAAACCGCCGGGCCACCCTCCATGCATGTCAAATGGACCCCGCTGCCGCATTTGAGGATTTCAAGAGGCAATTTGGAGGTCCCCTGGCCGAAATCCTTGAGCACGGGACTTTTCTCGACAGAGCCGAAATAGAGGAATTTATGGGTTCAACCCTGCCAGGCATCGACGAAGTAATGGCGCTCTTTCAATTGAGCGAGATCATCGAGACGGGCCGGTTCACCCATATCGTTGTCGATACCGCCCCGGCAGGTCACACTCTCCGTCTTCTCGAATTACCGCGAGTCTTCTCCAATTGGTTGGATGCGCTCGATTCACTTGAAGAGAAACATCGGTTCATGGTCTTGCAGTTGGCCAGGCGCCGCCGCCCGGATAGCGTTGACGCCTTTCTTAACGAGTTCTACGCCAGAATAGCAGCCGTCAGGCATTTGATCAGCGACCCGGTTCGGTCGGGGTTTGTGCTAATCACAACCCCGGAACCAATCGTTCGCGAAGAAACGGTCCGCTTCTTCCGCTTCCTTCAGCGGCATCAGGTTCCGGTAAGCGCGGTGTTGATCAACAGGATTCAACCCCGGATCAAGACCTGCGAGTACTGTCGCTCGCGCACGAGGGCTCAGGCGCCGATTCTCAAGGAACTCAAACAAATATTTGTGAAACTGACGCTCGCGCTAGTGCCATTATTCCCTGGCGAGGTCCGAGGGCCTGGCCTCTTGCGTTCTTTCAGCCGGTTCGCCTTTCGTGAGCCAGGACCTCTGCCAAAGCCTGCTCCCACGATCGAAACTAAGCGCAACAGTGCCCTCAGGCGTGTCAAACGACAGCATTCTCGCTTTGACCTCCAGCGGCGCCGGGTCCTCATTTTTGGCGGAAAGGGGGGCGTAGGCAAAACGACTGCCGCATCCGCCGCGGCGCTGTCGTTAGCCGAAACGTTTCGCGGTTCGGCGGTGGTTGTCTTATCGACGGACCCGGCTCACTCATTGTCTGATGCCTTTGGAGAGCAAATTGGCGAGCTCAAGAAGGGTCTGGCGGGACTGGCTAACCTCCATGGAATGGAAATCAATTCCTCTGCCCGGTTTAGCTCCTTCAGGCAACGGTATGAATCGTGGATTGATGAGCTTTTTAAATCGTTTACAGCAGGTTCGAGTTGGACACTAGCGTTCGACCGTGAGGCCACGACAAAATTGCTGACGCTGGCACCGCCCGGCATCGATGAAATATTCGGTCTCACTGCCATCACCAGCCTCCTGGCGGATCAGACTTACGAGAACATCGTCGTCGACACTGCCCCGTCAGGCCATCTTTTGCGCTTGCTTGAATTGCCCGAACTGGCGCTCTCTTGGTTACACGCACTTATCAAGCTGATGCTCAAGTACAAGGAAGTCATTCATTGGGGAGACCTGGCTGCCGATCTGCTCTCTCTATCCAAGGGCATCAAGAATACGCTATCATTGCTTAGGGATTCATCGAGGACCGAATTTGTTGGCGTCGCCATACCTGAGAAATTGAGTCTTGAGGAGACGGTCAGGCTTTACAGGCGTTTGCTCCGACTTGGAATACCGGTTAATCGACTGCTGATAAATAACGTACTCCCGACGGAGGACGGCAGGCGCTGCGCCTTTTGCTCAGCCAGGCGGCGCCAGCAAAATGATGTTCTCACATCATACCGCGACAGGTTCCCGGATGTGAGGATTTTTGTCGCACCGGAGCAACGCCGTCCGGTTCAGGGGCCTGCCAGACTCAGGTCGCACTTCGCCGGCTGGGCTGGCCAGAATGAGTATGACAAGAATCAAAACAAAGCTGCCTCCGCCCGGAAGAAAAAGGGCTGCTAAAGCTCGAGAAGTTTCCGACGGAACTTACGTATATTGCATACTTGAGTCTCCCGACGGCCAGGTAATGCCGGAATCGGCTCCGGAAGGATTGGAGAACGGGCACAGGCTCGAATTCGTATCGTCGGCTGGGCTCGCCGCTGTAGTTTCCGCGATTCCGCTTTCGCACTATGGTGAAACCGCCATCGAAGCTAATCTTGCTAACGCGGCCTGGGCTGCAACGCGCGCTATGCGTCACGAGCGAGTAGTGGAGTTCTTTGCCTCGCGCGGGCCACTAATCCCCCTCCGCTTCGGGACAATCTACCTCGACAGGATGTCTGTCGAGCGCATGCTCTCCAGTCGTGCGCTCGAGTTTCGTTCAGTGATGAAGTCCTTGCGGGGAAGGCAGGAATGGGGAGTACTCATATATTGCGACCATGCCGCGCTGGTCTCTAACATAGTGTCGAAGAATGCAGACATTCTGCTTCTAATGGAGCGAGCGGCCGCTGCGCCGCCTGGGCAATCGTACCTTCTGGCCAAACAGATTGAGGCGCTTAAGGCGAGGACAGCCCGACAGGAGATTTCGGCCGCAATTGTTCGAATGAAAGAAGACCTCGATGCTTCGAGCGACCAATCCGCCTCAGGTCCTCTTGAGCGCCGCCGGACAGAGCATGGTGAATTGATAGCGCGGCTTTCTTTTCTCGTCCGGGCCCGGCATTTCGGCCGCTTTCAAGCAACTGCGGAACGCCTGGCCAGGGCGTACGTTTCGTCTGGCTTCCATATAGAGCTTGTGGGGCCGATGCCGCCCTACAGTTTCGTCGTCCAAAAGAACCGCTCAAGCGCGCTCCGCTGAGCACTGGCATTGTCATCCCAGGTTTCATTCATCGAGCAATATGAGCCAGGAGTATTCAGAAGTCCTTGACAACAACGAAATCTCGCTTCTCGAGACCTTGGATCACGTTCTCAATCGAGGCCTCGTCGTTTCGGGTGACATAACCATCTCGGTCGCCGACATAGATCTGATTTACCTCGGTCTAAATGTAATCCTGGCGTCGGTCGATACGATCGATCGGGCCTTGAGCGGACGAACCGAGCGGCGAGATCGTCAAGGAATCGGGGCTACCGCGAATGGTCATTCCGGGGAGGAAGGCTCTGGTCGGGCCTGAACTCTGAACACCCGTGATTGTCGGGTAACACAGGCGCTTGTGATAGGCAGCCAGGCTTGTGCTGAATGCAACCAACATCCAAAAATGAGGCTGAAAACGCGAAGTGCCATGTGTATTGCTTCTGTTCGGCGCCAGCGCCGGAAGTCAGCCACATTAGCGGGATTGAAGATTCTGGGGTCCGCGCGATTGAACATGAAGGTGTCATCGCTATCGCCGGGGATTGTTCTCGCCCTCCGGAGATGTCCATTCACAATGTAGTTGCTCACAATCGTGTGGTCAGTTCCATATTAGAAGCCACGACTCCGATACCATGCAGGTTTGGCACAACGCTGAGCCGCCGGGACCTGGAGATCTATATAGAAAGCCGCGGCGAGGCGGTCAAGGCTCTCCTCCGCAAGTTCGAGGGATGCGTAGAGATGACTTTGAGAATCGCCTCCGTCGCGGACGCGTCAACCGGCGCGCCGGATGGCATAACCCATTCCCCGCCCGACCTGTCGTCGCCTGCATTGCGAGGCCCAGGCACGCGATTTCTGGAACAGAAAATGCGCGAGTCAAGTCAGCAAAGACTGGCCAGCCAGCACGCGCAGGCGCTCCTGGCCTGGACGGATAGTCAGTTCGGGGCTTTGGTAAGGGACCGGGTCGCACGCCCAAATCCCGAGAGGTCGCTTGTTGCCCGGGTAGCCCACCTGTTGGAGCGCGCGCGCCTTCAGCGATACCAGGAATTAATCGCAGTTGCGCAATGTGATCGTCCTGATTTGCGGCTCTCTGTTAGCGGACCGTGGGCGCCATATAGTTTTGCAGTCCTTGGCGAATCGATACGGTGAAACCTGCTTAGCCCGCTCCTGAGCTTGTCTCCGCGCACCTGCGAGGTTAAGATCATCGATAGGAAGGTAGAGCCATATCAGATCAATGCAAGACTCTGATTTGAAAACACTTCTCGCGAGTTCAGAATGGCCGGACAACCCGGAAGAGCTATCTCAGATGCTGGATGGATTGAGTGCAAAGCTCCCACGAAACATCAACTTCAGCCCCGACTCGATCGAGAAGGACCTTGCCAAGCTAGTGCTCGGGTTAATAGAATTCATACGACGACTACTGGAAAGGCAAGCGATTCGCAGAGTCGAGAATGGCGGATTGAGCGCCGGCCAGATTGAGGACCTCGGTTTAGCCTTGCTTAAGTTAGAGTCAAAGATGCAAGAGCTGAAAGGTTTATTTGGGTTGTCAGACGAGGATATCAACCTCGATCTCGGTCCTGTAGGACGTTTGTTCTGACTGTATCGAGCCGTGTTAGTTTGCCTCCTTGAGTTTAGGGCAAGCGCGCCAGTCGGCATTTAGTGGATGCTTCCGCAACTGACGCTTCATCGTGAGCATTAACCCTTGAGGTGGATAGGTCCAACCCACTTTGAAAAAGTGGTGCGGCCGAGTGTTGCGGATCCAAGACGCCTTTCATTGACTACCTGATAAACGGTTAAAAATTAATGTCGAGTAGCCATACCAGCTTGATAACCGCCCGGCCGCCTGGTCTGGTTGATGTCTTGGACCGGATCTTGGACAAAGGCCTTGTTATCGCGGGTGATATAAAGATCTCGCTCGCAAACGTGGAGCTGTTGACCTTGCAAATAAGGCTTCTGGTGTGTTCGATCGACAAAGCAGAACAGATCGGCATGAACTGGTGGCGTTATGACAGAAACCTCACGCCCGGGTCGCAGTTTTCTATGGAACTGGCCGCTGAATTGAAGGAGCGTGTCGCGGACCTGGAAAAGGCCGTTGAAGTCTTGAATCCTCAATCTGCGCAAAAGACCGGACGACGCGTTCCGGCCAACACTAGAACCCGGAAGTCGAAAGGGGGCGGCAATCGCTGAGCGCGGGTTCTGAGGTTCCCCCTTAACAACCTGGGCAGTTGCAGCAATCATTTCGACCCTGGCAATAGCGCGATAGATTCTCTTTCGAGAAAGGGGCAAATAAGCAATGGCTGTTGAAAGAGCACCCGGTGGAACCAGTCTCATTGACGTGCTTGATAGAGTGCTTGACAAGGGCATCGTCGTCGATGCGTGGGTAAGAATATCGCTTGTAGGTATAGACCTCATTACAGTCGAAGCTCGAGTCGTAGTAGCTTCGATAGACACTTATTTGAAATACGCCGAGGCGGTAGGACTCACCCCTGCCGTTTCCCGGCCTGCCATGACTGCTGGGCCGGAAATCGGCGAGGAAGAGGTCCGCCGTCGCGCTACCGTAGAGACCGAGAGAGAGAGGAGATAGTGCTCCCCGATTTCGGTTATGGTTGTCGCATCGCGACCTCGATTGCTCCCCGAAAAAGCGCTAAGGCGGGAGCAAACCTCCCTGATCACGCGACCGCAACCGCTGATTGCCGGATTCAGTTATGGACAACCGCGCATCAAAATCAAAAACCCGCGGCGCCTTCTCAACCGATTCGCAGTTTCAAGGCCAGGTCCGTCAGTACCATGTCATCATCAATATGATCACCCAGATGCTGGCGATGGACAGCCTGGACCAGCAACTGAGTCTGGTGCTGGATACTTTGACCGCCGGGCTGGGCTACCAATCGGCAGCAGTTGCCTTCCCCGCTGAGACGCTAGGGTCTCTAGATATCACCAAGGCTGTCGGTTTCCGTGACAATGCGGCGGCCAGGGCGATGCGCATCCCACTAGATTCGGGGCTCCGGCATCTTGAGTCTATCAATCGGGGCAAGTCCGCCCGCATCGCTAGAGGAATCGATGAGCTTGAGGATGCATTCCTGGACCAGATTGGATCGCAGCAAGACCTGCTCGCCTTCCCGCTCTTTGGTGGTTCTCCATTGACCGAAAACGAGCTTTCAGCGCTGCGAAAAGCCGATTTTCAGTTGGGCCTCGGAATTCGCGGACTGGATACCCAAAAAGCCTGGACGCCAGCCGCATCCTATGCAGTCCTTTATGTTACGGCCCCGACCGATGCAATGGACGAAGCCGCTGAGCAGTTGCTGAACCTGCTTTCCGACTGCGTAGGAGTCGTCGTTGCAGTAAGCACCGGTCTCGAGCGCATGGAGAGATCAATCGCTCGCCTCCGGCGCGAGCGCCAGTGGGTCGAGTCAGTAATGAAATCGGTCGCGGATCCTATTGTCCTGACCAACCTGGATAATGAGATCCTGCTTCAAAACCGGCGCGCCGAAGAACTCTTTAGCGGCTCCGATGATGCCAGCGAGGGCAAACGCAGAGCACTCAAGATGAACGACCTGCTTTTTTCGGCCTATCTTTCGAGCGCCACTGTCTCATCCACGGACGCCGTCGGTCGGGATCTGACTCTGGTGGATCCTATTGAAGGTTCGGATCTTCACTTCGAGGTGCTTTCTACCCCGGCACTCAATGAGCTTGGCGAAGTCATCGGACTTGTCTCGGTGTTCCGCGATGTGACCGACCTGAGGCTGGCCAATGAAGAGTTGATTAGGAATTTCAACAAACTTCAGAGGGCAGAAGCCGACGCCCGCCGTGAACGTGACCGCCTCAACCTCATAATTGAAAATGTGGGCCATCCCGTCGTCGTCAGCGATGTCAGCGGCAACTTCATCCTCTTCAATCGGCGCGCCGAATCTCTCTTTCGCCAGGAGGCAGTCACAGAACTGCTGCTGGACGCTGCCGATGTCTCATCGACCCGCGTGCTTGCGGCCGTGAGAGCCAATTCCGTGAAGCTGACGTCATTCATTTCAGGCCTCGCCTCTGCAACAGGCGCGGGCCGCCAGGCGGAGATTAACTTGACCGATCCCCAGACGGGGCGGCTGTTGCCCATGGAAATAACCACTGTTGAGGTCGTCGATTTCACCGGGCAGGTCAGTGCCGTTGTGTCGGTCCTTCACGATCTCTCCGAGGTTCGCGAGCTGGAACGCAGGCGGCTTGAACAACGACTGTCGGAGTCTGATAAACTCGCCGCCGTCGGTACCCTCGCTGCCTCTATCGCGCACGAGGTCAACAATCCGCTCGAATCAATAAAGAATTCCCTGTTTCTGATGCAGGATAGTGACGAGCCTGATTCGAGGTCCAGGTTCCTGAAGATCGCTCTGAAAGAAACCGAACGAGTTTCCCATATAATCCGGCAAATGCTGGGATTTGCTCGCCGAGGCGGCGGTGTTGAATGGGTAGCTATAAACCAGTTGCTTGACGAGACCCTGACTCTGGTTGAAAACAAGCTCCAGCATTCCGGCATAAGGGTTGTCAGGAGTTTTGACCCTGGCCTTCCAAAAGTGCATGCGTACCCCGACCAACTGAGACAGGTATTTCTAAATCTCTTGCTCAATGCCGAGCAGTCGATAGACAAGCTCGGCCGCATCAGGATAGCCACATCTCAACTCGATGCCCCACAACCTTCCGTTTCGATCGAAATAGCTGATTCTGGAAGGGGTATCGATAGTGACGACCTCGAGCGTATTTTCGAGCCGTTCTTTACTACACGACGGGATGGGACCGGACTCGGACTCTGGGTCGCTCAAAACATAGTTAGACAACACGGCGGGCGAATCGATGTTCGCACCGGTCCCGGTAAAGGGACGGCGTTTCAGATCATCTTGCCGATCGATTCTCTACCTTTGAGAACCGAGAGCGTTCATTAGACGCTTAATAGTGCCGTCGCCCCGGTCGTGAGTTCGCCCTAAATTCGACTCAGCAGCTACCGCTCAATCTGACGGAGCAGGCATGGATCATACGAGTAGCTTATTCGAACAGGCCGCGGCAGGGGCTGGTCCCATCCCGCAAGAGCCGGTTCCCAGACTTCTCGTGGTGGATGATGATGAGAGCGTCGCTGTTACCATTAGCGAAGTGCTCCGCAGAGATGGGTATGCCGTCGAAATCGCCATGAGCGGCGACGAGGCGATTAAAAAACTCCGCCTCCTAGAATATGACCTGGTTCTCACCGACCTCCATATGGAAGGCGTCGACGGCATGACTGTTCTTAAGGAGGTCCAGCGCCTGACGCCGACCACAATCACCATCGTAATTACTGGGTATGCGTCCCTCGAGTCTGCCATCTCGGCGATGCGAAACGGCGCCTACGACTATCTGATCAAGCCAAGTGTGATTGACGACATGAAACTCACCATACGTCGCGGCCTTGATCACCGTCGCCTGATACTTGCCGAACGTGACTATAAGGCCAGATTGGAACAACTGGTCCTGGCAGAACAAGAGTCTCGAGCGAGGCTTGAACAGCTCAATAATGAGCTGGAATCCCGTATTGAAGGAGCCACCTCGGAGCTGCGGACAGCAAACATTGATTTGCAACAGGCCAGTCGGGCAAAAGACATTTTCTTCGCGACTCTTTCACACGAACTCCGAAACCCCCTAACGCCGATTCTCGGATGGGCTAGACTCTTCAGGTCCGGCCCACAGGACGAAAGCTTCTTTAAGCGCGGCATCGATGTGATTGAAAGGAATGCTGACCTGCTTAACAACCTCATCGGCGATCTCCTCGATGTATCCCGCATCATCTCCGGCAAGCTCCAGTTCAGTCTCGAGCCAACTGACATGGCCGCCGTCGTCCGCGCGGTCGTCGAGGGAATGCGCGACAAGGCGGCTGCTCGCGGCTTGCTGCTGAAATCGGAAATACCAGCCGGGCCAATCACAGTAAATGGCAACCCAGCCCGGATCCATCAGATTGCGTCTAACTTGCTGTCAAATGCCGTCAAGTTTACGCCGTCGGGCGGCTCCGTTTCTGTTTCTGTTCGCGACGGCCGACTGCACGCAAACATGACGGTTTCCGATACCGGAGTCGGTATAGGTCCCGAGTTCCTTCCAAATGTTTTCGAGATGTTTACTCAGGCCGTTGACACCGGAGTGACGAAACATGAAGGACTCGGACTCGGACTGGCCATAGTAAAAAGGTTGGCCGAATTTCAAGGCGGTTGGGTGAGGGCCGAGTCCGAAGGCCGAGGCAGGGGGGCGACTTTTGTTGTTGGACTTCCACGCGTCGGCCCGGTTGCAGCCGGCACTGAACTCGAGCCCGAGTCTGCCCAACTGGTTATCGACAAAACGGTACTGATCGTTGAGGACTCACCTGATTCTGCCGAGATGCTGCGTATGGTTTTTGGCAAGGCCGGCTGCCCGGTTATCGCTGTTCACTCTGCCGAAGAAGCGCTCGGCTTGCTACAATCCGCCAGACCAGGACTCATTGTCTCCGACATCGGTCTGAGGGGTATTAGCGGTAACAGGTTTATCCAGGAGGTAAGACGACTACCGGAATTCTCCAATACTCCAGCCATTGCGCTGTCTGGCTTTGCGACGACTCAAGACCGGGACGAGGCACTGGCGGCTGGCTTTGACGAACACATTGCCAAACCCATCGAGCCCGAAGCTCTTCTCGACCTGGCTCGCAAACTGATGCCCTGATTCACGCTCCCCGCCCTTCAGCTCTCATCGCCCGGTCAAACGCACCTTCGACGTAAATTGGCTCCAAACCTGATGCCCAGTAAGCTAGCGCACTTCTGTCCGGTTGGGTGGTTTCCCGCCCAGTCCGGATCCCAACCAGGGCGTTTTCCGGACGGAATTCCAGCCATCCCTCCCAGTTCCCATCAGTGCGACGCTCGCCGTACACCACTACTGAATAGCGGATGCCGTTTTCAGATTCTACGTGGTTCTTGAATTTATGGATGAGCTCAGGCATACGTCCTCTTGCTAGCTCCGATCTCTGTCTGGTATTGCCAATTCCGCGCCGGCCTGTGCAGCCTGTTATACATTCGCTCCGCTCGGCGGCTTTTCCAGCAATGTGCATGCCTTCTTTCGTCAGAGCTCTCATTGAAGGCGATTCGCCGACATTCGATGAGCGTTCGCTCCAGTGCGCCGCGCCTGTTCAAACACCTACCTGATGTTCGAACTCTCAAGAGCTCGTTTCAGAACCCGGCTCCGGTCGGCTGCTGCCAGATCCCCACCCGAGCCAGCCATCGACCCCGAAGCAGCCATCAACAATGATACCCTTCTCGAGCAACTGTTCCAGCAGCAATTCGGCTGTCTTTACCTCGCATCGCTCAAGCATACTTCACCTCACGATGCTTTCACGGCATCTGGCGTGCCGAACCACTCCTCCGTTGCACCGCCTCAGCGGCCCACCAAAAACCCGCGCAGCGATAGAGGAAGACAAGCAGTGCATTAGACTGAAACATCGTATGTAGAAATTGCACTACTTGGGGCCTTCTCTGCCTATTCCTTTGGGTGCGCCTTGGCCAAACCAGGGGCTAAGAGGTCCTTCACGCAGGCAATCAGCGCGTGGTCCGCAAAGGGCTTGCCCAGGACATGGCTGGCACCAGCTTCTATTGCCTCAGCGGCGTGCTCTAACTGGTACGCGGTAATGGCCAGGATCGGCGTGAACCGCTGCGTCACCCCCATTGCGCGGACCTTTCTCATCATCTCAACGCCATCAATGTGGGGCATCCTGACATCCGTAATGATCAGGCTTGGATTGTGAACAGCGACCATCT
>Ga0126381_100004136_pt1 | contig 15766 bp, 8 predicted proteins | sample PanSoiMetPlot_28_FD_96465 | JGI IMG/M metagenome (GOLD analysis project Ga0126381, IMG submission 96465) | Tropical forest soil microbial communities from Panama - MetaG Plot_28 | ecosystem: Environmental > Terrestrial > Soil > Tropical forest > Bulk soil | place: Panama | collected 2016-02-17 | reverse complement strand
TTTCCGATCTGGAAGTACTGCAGGCGCTTACCCAGTGTCTTAGCAACAAAGACCGCTTCCTCGGCGGCACGTGTCGGTGTGTTCGTGCCCATCCCGATGCCGTAGACAGAGGTCCAGCCAGTGGCTTCGAGGAATTCTGCCAGATTCCTGACTGCCTCGATCGTCACCCCGTAGTACCGCGCCTTCGGCTCGCCCGTGACTTCACGGACTTGAGGATGCTCTGGTTCGGGGGAACTAGGCGTAGGTTTCCAGTAGGCAAACTCGCTGGTGTTGCCCCCAAGGCGCAGAACGCCGGTTGACGAGAGTGCTTTAAGCTCGCGAATCAAGCCGGGATTCTGCGCCGAAAAGAAGCTCGGATCCGCGAGTTGCTGCACCTCATAAGACAGGCCAACAAAATCGATCGGCATACGAGGACCGGTCGCTTCTCTGGGAATGCTGAAGGCAACTCGGGCTTTGCTCTGGTCTCGCGCGTGAAGACGTGCCGCAGATAGGGCGCAGGCCGTGGTGGCAAGGAATTTTCGTCGTGTGAGCATCGAAATGATCTCTCCGTCCATTACTGCTGCGGCCAGAGCGCAGTGGTTTGAAGTAAAGTAAGAATACGACAGGCTGCGCTTGTTCCAGCTGAGTCTTTCATCGTGGGTGTGCCCGCGATGACTATCGCCCTCTCACCTCCGTTTGAACGTGCCGAAGCCACGCACCAGCCAATTGTTTTCCCGTTTTCGCGGGCTCGACGCGAGATCGATTTCGACACAACCGCACCTGAAGGGCTGTCACGCAGGGCTATCCGTTGGACAAAGCGGAGGTAATCGCCAGGAAGTATTTTCCGACGAGTGCGCGAGTGGCGCCTGCCTTCATACCCACGCCGCCTTGCACTCGTACACCCTCTGAACCGTTAGTGCAACCTCTGATACTTGGCCAACCTCTAAATCAGTCCTGAGGGCGATGTTTCCCTCACTCACCGAAAAGGCCCCCGGGAACGTTCTTTTGTCATTCCCCTTCTTAGGGCATAGCTGGAGATGGCACCTTATCCGCAACGAAGGCTGATCGAAACCTCGACAGGCAGAGTTGAAAGCCCGTATCACCGAGGTTCGGTATGGGCTCGGAGCGGCTCGCCTATCGGTACAGGTAGAACTATGAAGGCTTGCCATCGCTATCTTCTTCTGCTTCTCTTAACGTCTTCGATCGTGGCGTTCTCTCAGCGAACGCAAGCCACTAAAGTGACCGCAGCTCCGAAGACAGCACCTGTCGAAGAAACAACGGAAAGTGAAGACCCTTTGGGGAGAAGCACGCCTTATGGAACGGTCTTTGGCTTTCTGCAGGCTGTGCACGGCGGCAAGAACGGGCCCCTTGGCAAAGCCACTCAGTACCTGCAGCTCTCAGGACAAGAGCGGGAGCACGAAGGCGAACGCCTGGCTCACGAACTTCAGGCGCTGATGGACAAGGCTTTCATCGGGCGCGTCGGCGCAATCAGCCACCATCGTGAGGGATCCCTCCAACCCGGCGTTCCTGAGAATCACGAAAGGATTGGCTCATTCAGGGTCAATGGCACCGACACCGAGGTGGATCTTGTGCGCGTCACCGACCAGAGCGGCGCCGAGATCTGGTTGTTTTCGGCCCAGGTTCTCGCCCAGGTACCCCAGTTGTTCGCTGAGATAGAGAACAGCCAATTGGAGTCCAGGCTGCCCGGTTTCCTTGTAACCACGCAACTATTCAGCACGCCACTGTGGCAATGGATCGCTCTTCTGTTGCTTGTTCCAGTGTCTGTAGCCCTGGCCTGGTTAATTGTGCGCCTAGCGCGCGCCGTGCTGCGCATCCGGCTAAGGCGCCGGGATCCTGGCATTGTCGAAGACGTTCACGATTCTTTGGTAGGGCCGGCAACCCTCATTTTGTCTGCCGCCTTTAACGAGATCGGCGCATATCTGTTGGGCTCTCCGCTGCTGATCCGAGAGTATTACCGCCGAGCTACCGGCCTCCTTCTGGCTGCAGGTGTGACCTGGTTGCTGGTTCGCGTGATCAATCGCTGGGGTGAGCGCGCCCGCCTGCAATCGCTCGCTGGTTCACGATTCCGCAACGGCTCGTTGATCGTGCTTGGACAAAGGATTTTCAACGTCTTCGCTGTAATCGTCTGCGCCTTAATCATGCTTGCGATTCTGGGCGTTAACGTCACCGCTGCCGTGGCTGGTCTCGGTATCGGCAGTATCGCAATCGCCTTCGCCGCGCAGAAGACGCTCGAGAACCTTCTAGGAGGAATATCCATTCTCGGAGATCAAGTCATTCGCGTGGGAGAGTTGTGCCGCATAGGCGAGCACGTCGGCAGGGTAGAAGACATCAGCCTAAGATCAACGAGCATTCGTACTTTAGACGGATCCGCCCTGTCGGTGCCGAATGGCAAACTTGCCAACATGACGATTGAAAACATAACGCGCAGGCAAACGACCTTATTTCGGGCCACAATCGGCCTGCGAAGCGAAACCGGCGCTGAGCGGTTGCGTTCCGTGCTGGAACAAACCCGTGTCCTTTTGCTTCGTCATCCGAAGGTGGATCCTAATGTTGCGCGGGTGCACTTCGTGGAGGTCGGCGAGAGCAGCCTCGACATAGGGATCCACTGTCTCATCCGCACAAGCAATCGCGAGGAGTTTCTTGCCATCCGTGAAGAGCTGCTGTTCGAGATCATGGAGCTGGTTGCCGCTCGAGGTGTAGAATTCGCGACGCCCGCGCGGCTCCTTCACATCGCCCCGGCACAAGAGCCGGATCGCCAACGAGCCGCTGCGACACCTACGGTCATCAGACCTCGCGCTCGTGGTTAGGTGTCCTGGGATTGGTTAGTTCGAGATGAAACCCGGGCATTTCATCTCTTGACCGGCCCCCGGGAACAGAATCTCAGGGTTGTCAACTACGGCTCTGAATCCTGCCCGCCCCCCTTTCCACAAAAGGGCGGTTTCCATTACCTTAGGCGAAGCTGGTCAGGCTGAAATTCGATACTCATGGCAACATCCAAACCCATCCGCATCTTGGTCGTCGATGATCACTTCATGGTCCGCATGGGCCTGTCTTCGTCACTAAGTGTTGAACCCGACATCGAAGTGGTTTCCGAAGCGGGCAACGGGGAGGCTGCCTTGGAGGCTTACCGCAAACACGCTCCCAGCCTCGTCATCATGGATCTCCGGCTTCCCGGAATGAGTGGCATCGATTGCACCGTGGCTTTACTCCGCGAATTCCCCGAGGCCCGCATCCTGGTCCTGTCCACGCATTCGGACGAAGAGGAAATCTATCGCGCCATGCAAGCAGGAGCCCGCGGATACGTGGTTAAAACGATTGTGCGCGAAGAACTGCTTCGCGCCGTGCGCGAGGTTCATCGCGGCGGACAGTATCTTGACCCGATCGTGCGCAGACACCTGGCCGAGCGGCAATCACGGCGCTCATTGAGCATGCGTGAAGTGGACGTTTTGCGGCTGGTCGTCAAGGGCTTCGGTAACAAAGAAATTGCACGCGTTCTCAATATCGCTGAGGTAACCGTGAAGCTGCATGTCAGTCATATCTTCGAGAAGCTGGAAGTGAAGGACAGGACCGAAGCAGCAACGGTTGCCTTACGACGAGGGATCATCGCCCTCGAATAACGTTACGAACTTGATTCTTCCAATATTGTTCTTGCGCGCAGCCCAGAGTTGACAATCGCGGACACGATCTGCGATCCAGCCGGCCGTAATTCTCGCTCCTGATCAAACTGCATCCTCGTTTCAATCGACAGCTGTACGAAAGTACAGTATTGACAACGTCTATGTAGTTGTTTTGTAGTAGGGCCGATTTCGTAGGTTGCGCGCGATTCGTGGGGTACGCGTGTCCGGGTACGTCAACCAGTCCAAAAAGTGCAAGCCGGTCGAAAAACGACCTATCGCCATTCCGGGGAGAGTACATATGAAGGTACTGTTGTCGGCGCTTGCGATTGGAACTCTCTGCCTACTCCTGGCAGGTATAACTGAAGGGCAATCGGATCGCGGGGCCATCGCCGGCTCCGTCGTTGACACTACAGGTGCCGCTGTCGGAGGGGCATCGGTGGTGGTGCGAGGGGCCGACACCGGAAACGTGTACAAGACGGTCACCACGCCAGAAGGTGTCTATCGCATCTCTGACATTGCGATCGGACGCTACGACGTTACGGTGGACTATTCTGGCTTTAAGACATCGGTGCAGGAAGGCGTAGCCGTTCAAATCAATACGGTCACTGCCCTCAACGTCACTCTCCAAGCCGGTGCAGCTACAGAGAACGTGACCGTGCGAGCGGACGCCCCCACAATCCAAACGGAGAGCTCCGATATCGGGACAGTCGTCGGCAATAAGCAGATCGAGGACTTACCGCTGTCGCTCAATGCCACCGGCCAGAGTTTTGTAAGATCTCCTGAGACCTTCATCTTCCTGACCCCCGGAACCACCGGCCCGGGTACCAATAGTGACCACGGCAGCGCCGGAATATTTGAATCGAAGTTGTCTGGCGGCCAGAACTTCGGCACCGAAATCCTTGTGGACGGCGTGAGTGTGCAACGGTCCGACTCTGGTTCTGCTTTCGATCAGACCGCACCGACCGTCGAAGCGTTAACCGAATTCAAAGTCACGACATCGACGCCCTCAGCCGAGTTTGGTCACACCTCGGGTGGAATAGAGAGTTTTACTACAAAGTCTGGAACCAATAGTTACCACGGGTCCGTCTTTGAGCTGTTCCGCAACGAAGCGCTGAATGCGATGCCGTGGAATCTGGACTACCAGAACGGGATCGCCAACTACGACAACCAACAGATCCAGGCCTGGAACCAGGCCAATCCCGGCAACACCGCGGCCCTTGAGAAACTGCAAACCAAACCACGAGACCGACAGAACGACTTTGGCGGATCGCTGGGCGGACCGGTGCGCATTCCCCATCTCTACAATGGCACGGACAAGACATTCTTCTTTTTTGCGTGGGAACAGTACCGCAATCGGCGTGGTTTGACCAACTCCGTGGTTACGCTGCCGTCGGCAGCTGAACGCAGCGGGGATTTCTCGGCGCTGCTCGGTCCCTCGCTTGGGGCCATTAATCCGTGCACCCCCGGGCAGCAGGTGTATGTAGGCGAGATTTTTGATCCCTCGACCACCCAAACTGTCGGAGGAGTTACTTGTCGCCTGCCGTTTTCAGCGACAAACCAAGTTCCGCTCTCGAGCAACGTAGCGCACAAAATACTAACCTATTTGCCTGGCTCGAATCGCGGCGGTACAGGGCCGGGTGGAATTGCGAACAATTTCTTAAATCCGGCTACTTTGGATCATGTTGTCACAACGCAAACGAGTTTTCGCATTGACGAGGATCTTACGGAAAAAAGTAAGCTTTTCTTCTCCTATCACAGCCGGGAGCAGAATTTCCTTAACGGCAATGCCATCGAACTACCGGGACCACTCGAGGGAAGTAACTACTACAACTACTACTACACGCACTACTTGCGTACCGGCTGGGACTACCTGGTAACTCCGTCGGTCTTAAATCATCTTACTGTTGGCTTCAATCGAGTTTACACTGCCGACAAACCATTAAGTGATAATGGCAATAACTGGCCCAGCGTGCTCGGAATATCGGGCGCAAGCGGCGGGGTGTTTCCAAATTTCTCATTTAACGGGGCACAATACGGGATTGGCTATTCCGGTTTCGGCGGCGGGAATTTTAATATTCAGGTTCCCAACGCCCTCGTCGCTGCGGACAGCGTCTCTTGGGTCAGAGGGCGGCACTCTCTACACCTCGGTTTTGACTGGCGGTCCTATCAATACACAGCCGATCAGGTGAATACTTCGCCGAGTTATGGCTTTTCAAACGTCCAGACTGCGTTCGCAAACCCTAGTCAGATCCCCACGGCTGCTACTACTGGCGATCCGTTCGCTAGCTTCCTGATTGGACAGTTGGACGGCGAAAGTCTGACGGTCTCGTCGCATGTCTCGCGCTGGGCGCAAAACTATTACGCGACGTTCATCCAGGATGATTTCAAGGCCCGCAGAGACCTGACGATCAATCTTGGCCTGCGATGGGACGTGGATACCCCACGCCATGAGGCCACAGGCGCGCAATCCGTTTTCTCGCCAACGGCGACGAATGCACTCAGCCCTGGGCAACCTGGTGCATTTATCTACGGCCGCAACGCGACCGGAGCCAAGACGTACCACAAAGACTTCGGACCGCGCATCGGTTTTGCTTGGGCTCCCGACTTTGCCCACAACAGCGTGCTTCGCGGTGGTTACAGCATTTATTACGCGCAGCTTACTTACTCTGATTTCGGCTATAGTCTCGCAACCGGTACGACGGCAACGCCGAGCTTCCAAAGCTCCGACGGCTTTAGCCCGGTTGCTCAGGGAACGCTCGATTCAGGGTTCCCGGGGTACACACCCCCGAGCAATCTTCAGGACCCAACCCTCAATACTTTCACCACCAACGGAGCCACCTATGTGGCTCCCAGTTATGGTCGCCCAGGAATGGTTCAGAATTGGGACCTCGAAATTCAGCATCAACTTGCTCCGGATTTGATCTTGACAGTGGGCTACGTGGGCCAACATGCTACTAGGCTTCTCTCGAACTTGGCACAGTTCAACACTCCTAACCCCAAGTACAACTATTTAGGAAATGCTCTGAATTTTGCGGTGGACGGATCGGATGGGCACAACGGGCCGGCGATTCTGAGCCAACTTGGTGTTAGCGTGCCTTCCTGGTTCGTTCCGGGCTGGGGAGAACCCCAGAGCAACGGCCATGCCACCATCGGACAATTGCTCCGGCCATTCCCGCAGTATTGGAACATCTCGACCAGTTGCTGTCTGGAGAATTTGGGCCAGTCCACTTACAACGCGCTCGAGGCAAAAGTCGAACGCCGGTTCCGCAATGGTCTGAATCTGTTGGCTTCGTACACATTTTCGAAGACCATCACGGACGCCGATTCGGCGTTTCCTGTCCTCACCGGGTTCAACTCGAACGTGTTCGGAGCTCAGAATCCCTATAATCTGAAAGGTGAGAAGGCACTCAGTTATCAGGACATTCCCCACACCGTTGTCCTGAGCTACCTGTATGAGTTTCCCGTTGGTCCGGGAAAGAGATACCTAAGCCACGGAGTTGCCAGTAAGGTCCTTGGCGGCTGGCAGGTCGGCGCGGTACATCGTTACCAGAGCGGGTCGCCTGCCGTGATCAACGAATACGCAACCTCGAATCCCTACAGCACGGGTAATTATCGTTTCAGCCTGATTTCTGGAATTTCGCCATTCGGTTCAGGTTCGTGGAGTCCCGCCCAAGAGGTGATGACGAATGGAGGTAAACACATTGCCAGCGTCTCCGGCGGCGCAGCGAGTTTTAATGGCGGCTGGAACAGCAGCTGCACCCCGGTGGCTGGAGTCTTTACTCCGAACGGTACGTCGCCGACCCCTGCAAACTGCAACGCCTATGTCGATCCCAGCGCGGCGGCATTATCTGCGGGCGGCGGCTACGTTTTCGGAAATCTGCCTTCGGTGGTTGGTTGGTGGCGAAGTCCAGGCTACAAGAACGAGGACGTCTCGATAATCAAGCGAACTGCAATCGGCGAAGGCAAGAATTTCTTGCTCAAATTCGATATACCCAACGTCTTCAACCGACACACTTTCGCAGCAATTGATGCAAATCCATACGACGGGCACTTCGGCGTTCCTGGCGGTGGCGGCGGAGTCATCAACGGCGCGAGGGATATCCAGGTTACTGCGAGATTTGAATTCTGAGCCGAGGGAAAACCGCGCTTAGCACATGACCTCTGGGTAGGCTTCGAGCTACCTGCATTTGAAAAATGTAGTAAATTCGTCTAATCAGTGCTGCGCGGTTTAAAAATCTCGCTTCTCTCCCATTCGGGTCGCGGCCTAGAATGGGATCGGATTCCGATCTTGTTTGCGTTCGCCTCGTGGGCGCTTCTTTCTGCGATTCAAGTGCCCGCACAGAGCACGGCTGTTCCGCCTGAATTCATCGAAGCCACCCAAGCCATGCACGAAGGAAGGATCGAGGAAGCCGCAGCCGGGTTTGCTGCTGCTGCCAAGCGACAGCCGACTTTTGCTGAGGCACATTTCAATCTCGGGCTGGCGGATGAGGAACTGGGCAAGTACGACGAAGCCATCCTCAGCCTGCGCGAAGCTCTGAAACTGAAGCCGCATCTGCATGGAGCCAATCTTTTTCTCGGCATTTCGGAATTCCGTTTGAACCACCTCGAAGAAGCTGCGACGGCTGCGCAGAAGGAAGCTGCCGCGTATCCAAAAGACGCAACCGCATGGATGTGGCTTGGGGTTGTGCGTCTGGCGCAGGACCGCCCGGAAGACGCCGCCGACGCGCTCGACAGGGCCGCAAAGCTCAGCCCTGACGACCCGGATATTCTTTACCATCGCGGACGAGCGCACCTGTTGGTTTCAAAAAACAGCTACGCACATATGTTCAAAGTAAATCCGAGCTCCTGGCTGGTGCACCGGGTTTTGGCGCAGGCCAACGCCGAAGCCGACCGTCACGTGGATGCGATCGCCGAGTACGAAGCTGCCATCAACCTTGCGCCTACTCAACCGGGACTTCACGAGGAACTCGGCACCGAATACCGGGCCGTCAACAAAATCCCGCAGGCCGAAGAGGCTTTTCGCAAGGAACTGGAACTCGATCCTCACAATGTGCTTGCTACCTATAAACTCGGGGCGATTGAAATCGAAAAAGGTGATGGGGCCAAAGGAAAAGAACTAGTTGAAGCGGCACAAAGAGAAAGACCAAACCTGATCCATCTCGACTACAACCTGGGCCGGGCGGAGATGCTGCTAAACAACGATGCTGCTGCTGCAGAAGACTTCGAACGTGCGGTAAAGAGCGACACTGATCCCGAAGTCGTCGAGCAGGCTTGGTTCCAGCTGGGAACTGCGTACCGCCGCCTGCATCGCATGGATGAGGCCCGAAACGCCATGGCGACCTACCAACAACTTAAAGATCAGGAAGCTCAGAAATCGCAAAAGGCGCTTGAGACCTACCGGGAGCAGCATCCCGATGCGGCCGATGCGCCTTCGGCTTCGAATCCGCCGCAATAAACCCGCGGTTTCATCTAAAGGTGACACCGAGAGCCACCGCTCAGCGAGGACTGTGCGTTCCTGCGGCGCGGCTCTGTAGCTCGGCAGTACGATCGAATTCTCTCTTAGCAGAATCCAAATCGTTCAGGTCCTTATATAAGCGTCCAAGCTGATAATGAGCGATAGCGTTGTCTGGTTCGAGCTCGGTTGCTCGGACCAGTTCCCGCTTGGCCTTCTCAACCTCGCCGATCTTGCGATAGAGCACTCCCAGAGTCATGTGACAATAGGCATTCTTTGGAGCGAGCGCTACGGCCCGTTCGAGTGGAGTAATCGCTTCCTGTGGGCGGTTTTGCTCCGCCAATATATTTCCGAGATTCACGTAGGGTTGTTCGCTGATCTGTGAGGTCTGCTCCTGCCATAGGATCGACTGGCGATAAGCTGCGATCGCCTCGACCGGCTTACCCTCGGTTTCGAGTATCAACCCCAGATTGTTTTCAGCCCTGGCGTTTGCCGGATCGAGGACGAGAATCTTCTGGAACGCCTGGCGTGCCTCACCCAGGCGGAACCTGGCGTAGTAGGCACGGCCCAAGTAATACCAGGCATCCACGTTCTTAGTATCGAACTCGACGGCTTTCTCCAGCCATTTGATGGCGTCGGCATAATCGTCAAGCAAGACATAGTCCAAGCCGACGATTTTGAGGTCATCACTGGCGGGCCGGGTAATGGCGGCGGCCTGAGTGTAAGCGGCCAAGGAAGCGGAGGGCCGGTTCTCGCGGTTCAACACAAAGCCAAGCATATACAGCGCATCGGAGGAGTCTCGATGGAATGGAAGATAGCTGCGCAAAGCCGCCTCGGCCCCGGCAAAGTCTTCCAAGTGCACCAGCGCCTTCGCCCGATAAAGCAGTGCATCTGTCGTGCCTGGTGAGGCGGCTTCAACGCGCGCAAACATTTCAGCTGCTGAAGAGTAATGTCCCGCGCGAAATTCGGCGACGGCACGATCGAAGTCGGTCGACTGCGAGTAAGCACGGTATCCGCACAGGAACAGCAGAGTTGCCAAAGCAAGAAAGTGCGCTTTGGAATGGCATGCACTCATGGTTCTTGCCGCGCCGACGATTGCGCGGGCTCGTCAATCTGAAGAATCTGATCGGCGGGAACGTTCGTCAAGCTTTGCGTGATGCCGCTTGGCCAGCGAATCCCGATTTTCTGGATGATCGTTTCCGATCCCAGGCCGAAATGTACGCGTTTGTCGCTCGCGGAAAGATAGCTACCGGCGGTCGAGACGGTTGCATGCTGCGAGGCTGAAGTCGTGACGGCGGTCACCACCGCGCCGATGGCATCGCGGTTGCTCTTATGACCAATCAGCTTCAGCAAGATCCAATGGTTTTTGGTAGAAGACTCGTTGTGCAGAATGTGAACTGGCCCGTCATTCGTGGTTACGACAGCATCGACCCGACCATCATTGTCAATATCTCCAACTGCCAGTCCCCGAGCAACCCAAGGTTGACTGAACACGCTCCCCGATTGCGCAGAAACATCTGTAAACCCGTGGCCGGTATTGCGGGCAAGCAGCATCGGTTCACGATAGCGCAGATTAGGAGAGGTCAGCTCGATGGTGTCGAGGTCATGCCCTTGCGCGATGAGAAGGTCTTTCCAGCCATCGTTGTCGTAGTCGAAAAACCGGAAACCCCATCCCGAGTGAGACAGACTGATCGGTCCAATTCCTTGGGTTTGGCTGGCGTAGGTGAAGGAGCCGTCCCCATCATTCTGGTAGAGCGCGTAACGTTGGTTCGCCAGGTCGGTGACCAGGATATCGGGCCAGCCATCATTATTGCAGTCGGCAAAATCTACCCCCATGCCGGCAAAGGTGCGGCCATCGTTGTCCACCGCGACGCCAGAGGCTAGACCCACCTCTTCGAATGTGCCGTCTCCTTTGTTGTGATAGAGGAACTCTGGAATAGAGTCGTTGGCAAAGAACAGATCGATGTGGCCGTCGCGGTCATAGTCGGCGATGGCCACACCAAGCCCCTTGCCGGGCTTGCCCAGACCCACTTTTGCAGCCACCTCGGTGAAGGTGCCGTCCTTGTTGTTGTGGTAGACCAGGGGTGCGATGGGCTTGAAGTAATCCGGATGACAATAGGCGCGGTAGCCCTCCTTGTGCTCACCACACCAGATATCGTCAAAATCCCAATCGAGATAGCGCAGGACGACAAGATCTAAGAACCCGTCTCCGTCGAGATCGACCCAGGCCGCACTGGTAGACCAGCCGCTCCCAGCCACACCGGCTTTTGACGTGACATCGGTGAAGGTACCGTCCCCATTATTGTGGAAGAGCTTATTCCCGCCATAGGCGGTGACGTAGAGGTCTTCGAATCCATCATTATCGTAGTCACCGACCGCGACGCCCATGCCATATCCGGCTCCTTCGAGCCCAGCCTTCTCGGTGACATCTTTAAAAGTTCCATCCGCATTCTGGTGATAAAGACGGTTCGAGTACCCAGCGCCAGCTTTCTGCGGGGTTGTTCCCTTAGCAGTCGGATCGGCGAGTGGCGCGCCATTCACGAGGTAAATGTCCAATCGGCCGTCATTGTCATAGTCGAAAAGAGCAACTCCCGCTCCCATAGTTTCCAGTAGGTATTTTCGAGAGGTGTGCGAGGCGCGATATTGAAAATTCACACCCAGTCGTCGGGTGACATCAACAAAGGATTCAACCGCCATGGCTTGGGCCGCTGGGGGCGAAGTTTGGGCTTGCGCTCGAAGCAACCGGCGCCCGGCTGTTGGGAGAAGGCACAGTATGAAAAGAAGCAGAAAGTGCGGAACTCCGGCGCGACGATTCACGGCTCTCGAACGCCTCGGCCTTCGACAACAGTTACAATTCGGTCGATGCTCGGGACTTTGACCTCTTCCGCGGTTCCGTCCGGCCACAAGATTTCGACCTTATCGATCTTGGTGGCGGTCCCTAAGCCAAAGTGCAGGCGCTGGTCCGAACTGGAAGCGTAGCTTCCGCCGCTGAAGACATCGGCGCGCTGCCGGACTCCTCCGGCCGTAACAAACACTTTTGCGCCCATGGCATCACGCGGACTCTTCGCCCCACCGATCAACTTCAGTGTCAGCCAATGATTCGAGTTCTTCACCACGTTGCGCAGAAGCACGGGTGTGGAATCCATGACGTTCAGCACCACGTCGATGTGCCCGTCGTTGAAAAAATCACCAAAGGCCGCGCCACGAGCCGAAACCACCGTTGCCAGCCCACTGCCTGTAGCGGCAGGCACCTCCTCGAACTTGGATCCGTTTAGGTTGCGAAACAGGAGCGGTCGCTGCGCCCAAGTTGTGCCCCAATCCTGCTTGTCCACTCCGGGATAAACATGCCCGTTGGCAAAGAAAAGATCGAGCCAGCCGTCATTGTCATAGTCGAGGAAGCCAGTGCCCCAGCCCAGAAATGGGACGGTGAGGTTCGCAATACCCGCGGCATAGCTGACATCCGTGAAGCTCGAATCTCCGTCGTTGCGGTACAGGGTGTTGTAGTCGTCGGAAAAATTCGTGATACAGAAATCCACTTTCCCGTCATGGTTGTAATCGCCCACGGCGATGCCCATCGCCGCCTGTTCTCGACCTTCGTCATTCAGAGCGAACCCCGAGAGATAGCTAAGGTCTTCGAATGTCCCGTCATGCTTATTGCGATAGAGGTACTTTGGCACCGAATCGTTGGCCACGAGCAAATCGAGCCATCCATCGTCATCGACGTCAACGAAAACGGATGCCAGGCCGTAATAGCCTCTGGGGTCGGAAACGCCTGCTTTCACGCTCACGTCCGTAAACGTGCCGTCGCCGTTGTTGTGAAACAAATGGTCGCTTTCGCCGGTCAACCCGCGTGGTCCACACATTACATCGATTCCCCGAAACTGACAGAATCCAGGCGGAAGCCCGCCTTTTCCCGCGATGGGAGGATGGTCGGGATCGAACTTCACGTAGCCGGGAACAAAGAGATCGAGGCGTCCGTCGTGGTCATAATCTCCCCAGGTCGCACCGGTCGACCATCCCCCCAGCTCGACCCCCGCCTTTTCCGCAACATCCGTAAACGTACCGTCATGGTTGTTGTGGTAAAGGCGGTTCTTGCCAAAGTTGGAAACATAGATGTCCGGCCAGCCGTCGTTGTCATAATCACCCACCGCGACGCCAAATCCCCAGCGCTCGTTGGCGACCCCGGCCTTGGCAGTCACATCGGTGAACGTTCCGTCGTGATTGTTGTGGAGCAGCATGGCTCGCGGCGGAGCCTCCTTGCCTTTCAACGCGGGGAAGGTTGAGCCATTGAGCAGATAAATGTCGAGCCAACCGTCGTTGTCATAATCGAGGAGGGCCACGCCGGAGCCAGGCGTCTCGAGAATGGTGCTCTTTTCAGGAGTGCCGGAAATGTAGTGAAACTTGTCCAACCCGGCCGCATGGGTGATATCGGAAAAGACCACGGGGGCGTTATCGACGAAACCGCCTGCAGTAATCGGGCGCGACAGTGCATCTTTGACGGGAGCGTGGGCTCCTCCTGTGCTGGCTCCGCCTTGGTGCTCTTGACCGCGTGCCGGTTCCATTTCTTGTGCGAGGCTGACAATCACTAGCAATGGCACTAAGGCAGACCGGATAACGATAGAAGGCACGATTTTTCCGGCGGGAGAAGTTGATCGGTTGAGACCCAGCGCAGCCATTTGGAAGAGAGGTATTCTGCATCTTCTCACACGCCCGTGTCCCAATCCAGGTGGATAGCATCCGGCTGCGGATGTGCCCCAGGGGCATTCATTGAGAACCCTGGGGGGAGTCAACCAACTTCGCATTCGACCTGTGGGAAAGTAAGCCCGCATCACGTACACTGAAGCCGGCCTGAAGCGGTCTCCCGGTGCTTTTATTCTGCCGGAGCCGCGTCCCGCTGGAGAAAGCAATGCTTCCGAGTCCCATCGTCGACATGAAGGCGTTTGTACCCGCAAAAGATCACAAGATTTCGAAGGCCTTCTACACTGATCTCGGGTTTACGGTCAACTGGAGCCATGACGAAATCGCCGAGCTGCAGATGGGATCCTTCCGGTTCCTGCTGCAGAAGTTCTACGTCGCCCAACATGCGGGCAATTTCATGATGAGCCTAAACGTGGAGAATGCCGACGCTTGGTGGGAATACATCGAGCGCATGGAGTTCACCAAGAAATACCCCGGCATCATGTGCAAGCCTCCCCAGATGCAGCCCTGGGGCATGCGGGTACTTTACTTGAGCGACCCTACGGGCGTTCTTTGGCATATCGCCGAGAGCCCTAAGGCCTAACGCTTGAGGATCCGCGCGGTAGCTGTTCGGCAAACCGCTGTGAGCGGATCGAGCGATTCGTCAGTGAATCTATTTCAGTGGAAGGTAGGGTGAGCTATCCCAGTGCTTGCGAAAACGAGCCAAACGGACGCAACCAGGAAGACAACCGAATACCACGCCAGGCCTGAACGCACAAATGATGGCTGCACAAACCGGCGGCGATACCCCGTACGATCCCGGCTGTTCAGTGCCGTTTTCCTACTAGCCGCTCTCGCGCTTACCCTCTCCCCTGCCGCGGCTCAGATGCAGGCAACTGCGAATTCGAGTGCAGTGGGAACGGTTCGCATCGACGCAACACCTGGTCACGAGATCAATTCCTTCGACCCCGATTCGGCTCTGGGTAGTTCCATTGACGCGCTCTCAAGGATCGATATCAATCACGTTTTCACTCCCCATATTGTTCAAGAGTCGCTGTCCGCCGGCTGGGGGCCTCTCACCTACCGTAACAACACCGAGCTGCGCATGGCGGCGTGGCACTGGACGGAAAATGGAACGTGGAGCGACCCGGCGCATCGTAGCGGATACTTCACCGGCAGCCCTGAGCTCAAGGAACCGATCCGGGCCATCCTGGCCTACGCTCTGCCGCATCGTGGTTTTGCCACCAGCGGAGACGCGCCAGTTCCGGGACCAAATCTCACTTATTGGAAGAGTAATCCGTACCTGACCAGTAGATTCACCGGCGAAAGCGATACCTTGCATCCACAATGGGTGGTCGTGGACTTGCAAGCCGAGAAGTATATCAGCGCCATTCGCATCGTTTGGGAAAATCCCTATGCCACGAAGTATCGGGTCGAGTATTGGGAGGGTACGGATGCGCTCGATTTTGACCGTGGACCGGAAGGCAAATGGAAACCTTTTCCCTCGGGCATACTGGACAATGGCCACGGCGGTACGGTCACACTGAAACTGAGTACAACCCCAGTCGTTACGCGTTTTCTGCGTGTATTCATGACGGAATCGTCCAACAGCTGCGATGAGCATGGAGCAGCGGACATTCGCAACTGCGTGGGCTATTCGATTCAGCAAATCCGCATAGGTACACTCGATCGAACCCAGACCTTCATCGAGGCCCCTCAGGCTATGTCAGAGCCGATGACAACCTACTGCGTGTCTTCGATCGACCCATGGCACTCCGCCGCGGATATGAACAACAGTGGCTTCTACCAGCACGTCGGCTTCGATCTTCTGTTTCGCAGCGGGCTGACCAACAATCTTCCAGCGATGATTCCGGTCACTCTGCTTTATGGAACGCCAGACGACGCGGCAGCGCAGCTCGAATATTTGGAAAAACGCGCCTATCCCATTGCCTACGTCGAAATGGGGGAAGAACCCGACGGCAAACACACCCTGCCGGAAGATTATGGCGCTCTTTATCTA
>Ga0126381_100004135_pt1 | contig 15768 bp, 14 predicted proteins | sample PanSoiMetPlot_28_FD_96465 | JGI IMG/M metagenome (GOLD analysis project Ga0126381, IMG submission 96465) | Tropical forest soil microbial communities from Panama - MetaG Plot_28 | ecosystem: Environmental > Terrestrial > Soil > Tropical forest > Bulk soil | place: Panama | collected 2016-02-17 | reverse complement strand
TCGCTCGAACTTGAGGAAAGGCTTGTCGTAAAAAGCGATGTAGTCAATGCCATCGAGACCGCCGCCAATTTCCTTGAGGCAATACGTAACGGCGTTCAAAGGGAAGTTTGCATCGTGTTTCTTCCGCGTGAACCGCTCTTCCTGGGCCGCGGCGACGATCCTGCCGTCCTCGATTAAGGCAGTAGCGCTGTCGTGATAGAACGCGGAGATGCCCAAAATCCTCATGGTTACTCGAGCTGTGAGATGGGACTAAAAAATTGTGTAGATGAATGGTGCGATTGCCGACCCTTTCGCCAGTATGAGGAGGCCTCCCAGCACAAACATCACGATGAAGATTGGCAGTAACCAGAATTTCTTCCGAACACGCATGAATCGCCACAGCTCTCTCACAAGGCTCATCGGGAGACCTCTAGAATTGGTCTACGAAGGTTTCGGGCGGCGGCCCTGGCGGGCTGCGCTCAATCCAATACGTAACTGCATCGCGGTTGCCGCGAAGCCTCAAGGGATCCTTGCCTAGCAAGCGCATTACTGCACCCATCGGTGTGATCACGAGGTAGAACATGATCCCCAACACGATCGGGCTCACGATCTTGTGTAGCAGGAGGCCGAACTTTGTCCATAGACGATTGAGGGGTGCAAGAACAGCCGGTGCGATAAACGCCACAATGCCGAAGGCCGCACTGATCAGAAGGCTCCAGGCACGGACGGCGCCCGCAAAAATCAGCGGGGCAACGCCGATTAGCAAAAAGACGCCAGCGAAAACCAAGCCAAAGGTGCGGTTCGACGACGATTCTCCTTCGGGCGGTTCTCTTTTGAGATCGTCCAGCATACTCACTCCGATTCAGCGATGAGCTCTGTGCACCACAGACATTGCAACCTGCGGCAACCTTCAGTGATTATATCGGGCCGCAAGCGATGGGGAAGAAATTCGCTCGGACGCTGACCATTCCAGCGGGCAGGCATCGCGCATTCGATCGAGCGCCTGGATACTTTAACCCGATCGCGCCCACCACCCTTTCAAATGGGCGAAAGATGGTGCTACCTCACTCTCGAGCCAATGGCGCAGCCGATCCTTGAATGCCTCGGTTCCGGTTCCGATGAGCATGGCAGTAGTGAAGGAAAGCAGCACTACCCCAATATAGAAGTAGCTACTGGACGGGTTTCCGTTCACCACTGTCGCAAAGAACAGGATCAGCGGCAGATGAAACAGGTATAAAGCAAAGGTATAAGCCGACAGTCTCTTGATCCAGCGCGCGACAGGGTCTGGGACGCCCCCGCGGCCCCGCGCGATGGCGCGGACTCCAAGGAAGTTCGCCGCAACCACCGCAGTAAAAACGTAATCGGCAAGGAAGTGCTGCGAAAAATGAAGCAGCTTGGCCCAGTGCGTGCCGACCATGCGCACCGTTGCGTTCGACAGTAGATCATATAGGCCCAGCTCGTAATAGATCACCGCGCCGATTAGGCTTGCGGATATAAGGAGCCAGCCGTTGAGCTCCGAGATCACGAATCTGTCGCGCATCCTATAGAGCATTACTCCGACCATCCAAATCGGAAGGAGGAGCAGTATCTTAGGGCCCATGATCAGGCAAGCAACGACTAGCAAAACAACCCGTCGCCAGCCGGATTCGAACTGACTTACAGCGAACAGGACGTAGTAGCACACCTCGTAACTGAGCGACCAGTAAGGCGAGTTGGAGAACGGCATGATCGATACGAACCACAACTCATTCACGAACAACGCGCTCGTTACTACTCGAACGAGCCCGTAGTCGTGCGTGGTGTTGCCGGCGTCGTAGAGCGCGGTACCGATGGCCTGCCCCGCGGCATCGAGAAGCGGCACCAGGACAATTGCCGGTAGCGCAACAGAGTACACGCGGGCCAGACGCGAGATCGAGTAGGTGTGCCACGTGTTCTCACGCGTATCGGTTACGTACGCGATCACGTAGCCGGAAAGGACGAAGAAGACTACTACCGCATTATGGCCAAGGCTGAGGGGAAACAAGTTGGTCGCAATGACCTCCCGCATATTTGCATGCGAGAGGAGCACTGCCACCGCGGCTCCAAAGCGAACGACATCGAGATAAAGCGAAAAGGAGCGATTCATTGTGGCCGGAATGCTGCGCGGGGCTATCGAACCTTGCTATCGATTTTCAAAGCGCTCCGATGCAAGCGCGAAAGCGTGGTCGATGCAGGTCCAGACATGCTGGTAAAGGCGTCGAAACGATAGCGGCCGAGGGAGCGGCATGCGCGAAAGCACTCCTGGGACAAGCCCGAGCGCCAGCAACTTCTCCGGAATTTTCTGGCGGAGAATCATCACGCCTCGGAAGTTGCGCCATCCCCAGTGAGCCGATAATTCGCGATCACGCAGGTGCGCAACTCCTAGTCCCGGGTGATGGAGATTGAACGCGATCGAAATACGAGGTCGTGATCCACTGTAAGTTTCGACCGAATGCATCAGGCTCGCCGGGAAAAGAACCATTCTCCCGTTCCGTGGAGTCATGTGGAAATTGGTCCTGGAGAGGTCAGGATTGTCGAGAATACTGACGGGAACATTAGCCCAGTCTTCGAAGACAGTCCGCCCGCCAACGGAATCGTCCGACCTGACATCGCCTACATCCACGTAGTAGATTCCGGAGAGAAAAGAGTATCGGCCGAGGTGGTCGTGCGTACGGTTGAAATGGCCCCGCTGATTGACATTTGCCCATGCGCGTATCGCCCACCCCGAGTCGAATCGGTGGTCTGTGCTTCCGAGAGCTTGCGCAAGATACTGTTGAGCCACAGCGTAGATTCGACTCAACAGATCCGTGATTTCAGGGTATGCCCACCTTTCCAGGTCTGTGGTCGATTGCCAGCCGCCACGATTCGTCTTTACTACACCTGCAGAACTTGATCGCGCGTTCAATATAATTTCTGTCAGCCGGTTGTTCAGTCCGTCGCTTTCAGGCCAGTCGTAGTGCATCACCGGATAGGCAAACAGTCGGACGAGGGTCGCATCCGACGGCCGAGTGTCGCCCTGAACAGGGTTTTCCGCGGCCGAACCGTGCGCGAGTTTGGGGTCCATGGAGTGGTCGAGCTCGATCTTCAATCTTCTATCTACACCTTATTCGCACCATGAGAAGCTGGCGGCTTTATGCCAAGAAAGGCGAAAAGCTACGCAAAAAGGCTTTACGTGGTGGTCGTCGATTCCTGCTGCTTATTGTGCACGAAGTCGAAGACGTGATAAAAAGGGAAACTATATTAGCGCTGTGCTTTGTCCGATGAAAGTCATAAGATTCGCGATCTTTGTGTCGGTCAGCTTTGCTTTCGCGGGAGGGGTGCTAGCCGGCGATATTCCGGGATATCCCGATGACGTTACAGGGTACGATCCGCGGGAAGTCGCGCTGCTGCCTCCCTTCTGCCCATATACGGCCGAGTTCCGTAATCATGTACCGGGTGGCGACAACAGAGCTGAGATGGATCGGTGGTACGCGACAATGGGTCCTGGCTTTGGCGCGATGCATCACTACTGTTGGGGCCTGATGAAGACGAATCGAGCGCTTCTACTCGCGAGAACTCCACAAAGCAAGCGTTTCTATCTCGGCGCCTCGATCGGCGAGTTCGATTATGTGATAACGAACGTTCAGCCGGACTTCGTAATGCTCCCCGAGATTCTAACCAGGAAGGGTCAGAACCTTATTCGGTTGGGAAAGAACAGAGAGGGGCTGGAGCAACTCCAACGGGCGATCGAGCTCAAGTCCGACTATTGGCCTCCCTATGCGGCCTTGAGTGACTACTACAAGAGCCAGGGCGATCTGGCCAAGGCGCGTGGGTTCCTTGAGAAGGCGCTTGCAATTGCGCCTGACGCCAAGCCGCTTACTACTCGGCTCGCTGAACTGGACAGTGCCAACACTACAAAGAAGCCCGCAAAGAAAGCGCCCGCCGACTCGAATTAGCCGGCTCGTATAATAGCCGCGCGCCGTATTCGAAAGCGATGGCAGCGCGTGGAGTGTCGCCGCGTTTTGCCAAGCATCGTAATCAGTGAGTCGCGTCACGGAAATCCGGTTGCTCTACGCAGTGGCCGTTGCGCGGGGCGTCGGCGCGTGCCGCGGTTGATAGGTGCGTACCGTTGTGTCCATTGACAGATCGTTACAAAGTCCGAAGACCGTGACGGCCCAGAAAAGCGTGGTAAGAAGTGTTGCCATCACGGTGGCGATGCGCTGGACCCTGAAGTTGATTGGAGTCGTAAGCACGATCGTGCTTGCGCGCCTGCTCGTCCCCGATGATTTCGGCGTTGTCGCGCAAGCCTACATCGTAATTGCGTTGGCCAGTACCTTTATGGATCTTGGCGTCGATCTGGCCCTGATTCAGAACCGCAATGCAACTGCTGGATATTACGACACCGCATGGACGATGCGCATTGCACAGGCGACGTGCATATCGATAGCCGTTTTCCTCGCAGCCCCCTTTGCAGCAGCGTACTTTCACGATTCGAGGGCCATTCCCGTGATTCGGGCACTGAGTATCGGAATAGTGCTCGGATCGCTCGAGAACATCTGGGTCGTTACCTTCCAAAAGGAATTGAAGTTTGAGCTTGATTTCAAATTTGCATTCTTGAAGCGCATGGTGTTGTTCGTACTGACGGTCTCTCTGGCGGTGGCGTGGCGAAGTTACTGGGCGCTCGTAGTGGGTCAGGTAGCGGGCACGGTGGTCGGTGTTTTGATCAGCTATCGTATGCATGAGGGGAGGCCGCGCTTGTCGATTTCGCACATCCGAGAGCTTTTCTCCTTCTCCTGGTGGGCACTATGGCGCGCTATCGGCAACTACTTCGTTGGCGAGCTCCATCGCTTGTTTGTAGGAGGACGCGCCCCTACCGAAACGATGGGAGCGTACAGCGTCGCAAACAGTATTGCGGGAATGCCTACCGGTGAGCTTCTTGCTCCACTCTATCGGGCCCTGTTTCCCACCTTTGTCCAGACGAGAGATCAGCCATCGGAGCTAAAGAGAATCTACCTGCTCGCGCAGGGTCTTCAGGCGATGTTGCTAATCCCCATCGGTGTGGGCATGGTACTGACAGCTTCCGAGATTGTCTTGTTGTTGCTCGGATCGAAATGGACCCCGGCTATCCCGTTCCTCCAGATTTTGGCGTTTTGTGAGTTAGGAAATGCCTTTCTCAACGGCTCCGGGTACATTCTCTTGACGTTGGACAAAATCAGGAGAAGCGTGGCGATTGCATGGTCGCAAGTTGTGGCCTTGGTTATCGGCGTTCTTATCCTGTTCCCCGATGCGGGCGCGCTGCAAATCGCATGGCTTCGCGTCGCGTCCGTAGCTTGTGGCGTGCTTGTCGCGATCTGGATGGTTCGGGGCGTCCTGCCAGGCCTGCGCAACAGGGACGTTGCGGCCAATGCGTACCGTCCCATTCTCGCGTCCGTCCTGATGGCTATCACGCTCTACATGCTTGCCGATGTCGTGCGGCTACCAGTACTGCCGATGTTCCTCATCAAGGTGATCGTGGGTGCTGTCGTATATGTGCTCGCGATGGTCGTCTTGTGGAGACTATCCGGAAGGCCGGTGGGAGCGGAGACCTACATCATCGACAAGATCGGCTCATTCTGGAGCAGCCGTTAGGCGGGTATCCACGGGTGAACCACGTTGATTTTTGCTAACCTTGCTTGCCTTCAACGGTCGGCTGCTGATATTTCCCCAGGCGCCAGCGCTGCTACACCACTGGGGGCGTCTGAACAACTTGCAACTTAATCGGAGCGTCGAGAAGAAGAGATGTTAGTCAAAGTTTCCAAGCGTATCGTCAAGAAAGCGATGAACGCTCTCGGCTATGACATCGAAGTGCGAAAGCGCTTCGCTAGCCAATCAACCTTCCATGCCCAGATGCCAGACGTCAGCAAGGGGGATGCTGAGATCATGGAGCGGGTACGCCCGTTCACAATGACCAGTGGAGAGCGGATATACGCCCTCGTCCAAGCCGTCCGCTATGTCATGGCCAACCGCGTTCCCGGCTCTATTGTGGAGTGTGGTGTTTGGCGGGGAGGCTCGATGATGGCCGTCGCTCATACGCTGCTGGGTCTCGGTCGCGATGATATCGATCTGTATATGTTCGACACATTCGAAGGTATGCCGATGCCCACCGCACGGGACGTCAACATATGGGGTGACAACGCTATTGCGAAGTTCATGCAAACCCGCGTAAGCAGCGACGGATCTGACTGGTGCCGCGCGTCGCTCGAGGATGTCACGCATAACATGGCATCGACCGGATACCCCGCCAACCGGATGCACTTCGTGCCCGGCAAGGTTGAGACGACGCTTCCGGAGTCAGCTCCAGCAGAGTTGGCTTTGCTAAGGCTCGACACTGATTGGTACGAGTCCACTCTTCACGAAATGGAGCACCTGTTTCCACGCCTTTCAACAGGCGGCGTAATAATCATCGATGACTATGGACATTGGGCGGGTGCCAGGCAAGCGATAGACGAATACCTCGCCGCAAAAAAGGTGACACTCCTGCTCAATCGGATTGACGATACGGGACGGATGGCCATCAAGTGCTGACAAACGCGTGGCAAAACTACAACACCGCTGTAGCGATTCTGTCTCTCTCGTGAGTTGAACTGGCGATCGCCTTGGAAAGGACATGAATGTTCTTGTCACGGCGCCATGGTATGGGGCGCAAGAGGAGGGCGGTGGCGTTGCACGTCAGGTGCAACTTGTCGCCGAGGCGCTGGCAGAAAGAGGGCGCGTTACCGTCGTCTCCCCTAATATACGCAAACGTTGGTTTGAAAAATGCGAACACAACGGGCTTCCCTTGTATCGCGTTTACCTGCGCGAGCCGCCACGTAGCCTTTCGGAGTTCAGATGGGCTGTGGTCTTCTTGCTTTTCTTTTTGCCAACAGTATGGCGGTTGCGCCAAATCGTCAAGCGAGAGAAAGTAGACGTGTTGCACTTGAACTATGTGACCAGCAACCAGGTCTACTTCGCTGCGCTCCGCGCTCTGGGCGGGCCACCTTACGTGGTTACCGTACGCGGTGATGACGTTGTACGTGATCACGAGCGATCATGGCTCGAGCGACTAGCCGTCCGATACATCTGCGGCCGCGCGGGTCGCGTGTTGGCAAACGCACGTGGCCTCGCCGAGACGACGCGGATAACACTCGGCCTTGCTGAAGTCGGCTATGTGTGGAACTGCGTCCGCTTCGGCGACACGCCGGATGATGAAGGTGCCGCTCGTCTTCTTCGCGATATATCCAAGGACTATGTGCTTGCTCTGGGCGGATTCAGACCACAAAAGGGATTCGATGTGCTGATTCGCGCGTGGTCCAAGTTGCGACATCGACGGAGCGATCAACACCTGCTGCTCGTCGGCGGAAAGCCGGACCCCGAACACGTCGAATTGATCGAGAAACTCGACTGCGCCGGCAGCATTCACTGGCGCGGTCTCACGCGCCGCGAAACTGTGCTCGGCCTGATGCGTCAGGCATATTGTCTTGTTGTCCCGTCACGCTGGGAAGGAATGCCGAATGTTCTTCTAGAGGCTGGAACCGTGGGATGCGCCGTCATTGGCACGACCGTCGGCGGAATACCGGAAGTCGTCACGGATGGCCAAACCGGGCTGCTGGTGCCGCCTGAGGACGACGCCGCACTGGCGGCTGCAATCGATCGCTACCTGGCCGACCCGGCGTTGCGTAATCGGTTCGCCAATGCGCATCGCGAGCGCGTACGCGCGTTTTTCTCGACCGATATCCTGGCAGACACCTACATCGAGATATTCAGAGACCTTGTGGGCAACGCCGGGAACAGGTGAGCCAGCCGGCCGAATTCATATAGCGAGAGCCATCAGCCTGGTGATTCCTACACGCACATGATGAGTTTCAATGTTAGCGAAGCTGGCCAAAGCGATCTCTAACCAGGCCTTTCGCACCCGATTCGGGCAGATGATGCTGCGGCTTGGCATCAATGCGACCCGCCATCGAGTGTTCGCGCCTCGCACTGCTGCGTTGATGGAATTTGATCTCGCGCGGCTCAAGGCGCGCGCAAAGCATCCCGCCAACGGCGCGCAAATCACCGCTCCTTACGACCAATTGCACTTTGGCTGCGGCGCGCGCCGCATCCCAGGTTGGCTCAACGTAGACGTCAGCAACTCCGATTACGATGTCGACCTGGCTTCCGACCTGCCCTGGCGTGACGGGCAGTTTTCAGCAATCGTTGCTCAACAGGTCATCGAGCACCTCGAACTACAGTCAGAGTTGCTGCCCCTGCTGCGCGAACTTCGTCGCGTCTCCAAGACGGGGGCAGAGATATGGCTCTCTTGCCCCGACATGGGGCGCGTCTGTCAATCGTATGGCGACGACAAAGGGCAAGGCCTGGTCGATGATTGGCTCACGAGATACCGGGGACCGGCGCCAGTAGCGGATATGCCGTCCCAACACATGATCAACTATCTGTTTCACCAGAGTGGAGAGCATCGCAACCTTCTCGACGCGGACCTCTTGACATGGGCGCTTATGAACAGCGGATTTGCAGAGTGCCAACAGGTGGGTGAGGAACAGTTGCTGCAACGATTCCCGGAATTCCCGCCGCGCCGTGACGGACGCTACTCGCTGTACATGAGGGCCTCGGTTAGCTTATGAGATACATAGCTAGAGTCGAGCTCAACGTCTGGAAATCCGCATGCTTGATCTGATTAGCAAGAATGTCCGATATTACGTTGAAAAGTGGGTCTTTCAGCACTACGTTGAGCAGTGGCTCTATCAACGCGACGATCGGGACTTCACCAAACGCTGCAATCTCCTAAATAAAGTCTGGTGGAAGTTTCCGATTCGCATTGGCTGGGACGAAAGCCAGAGGCAAATGTACGTCGAGGACGGAGGCGGCCGGCTATATTTCTGTCGAAAGTCACGCGTGAAGCGATACAGACGCGGCATCGAAGGTTGTTTGACGTGGTTGGCTGAGCAATACATGCTTCCATCGATCAGTTTTAGGGAGGGCGACTACGTAATCGATTGCGGTTCCAACGTCGGAGAAATCGGGCTTTGGTTGAACCGGGCCCAAAAAGGAGTTCGCGTAATTTCAGTGGAACCGGCGGCGCAGGAAGCCGATTGTAATGACTTGAATGTTCACGATGGCCGCCACGAGACGATCCGCAAAGGTCTATGGCGCGATGAACAAACGCTGACGTTCTACCAGAAGGCTGAGACGGCTGATAGCTCCCTGTTCGAGATGGAGGGATATACGTCGACTGTAAGCATCACCACCACGACAATAGAGAGTCTTGTAGACGTTTACGCGATCCCACGAATAAGGCTGTTGAAGCTCGAGGCCGAAGGTGCCGAACCAGAGATCTTGGCGGGTTGTGGCCGTCACCTCGACAAGATCGACTACATTGCGGCGGACTGCGGTCCCGAACGTGGTCTGAAGCAGGAAGAAACCGCGACCCCAGTGATCAACTTCATGCTCTGCAACAATTTTGAGCTGGTCAGCATGAAGTTTGACCGGGTTGTGTGTTTGTTCAGGAACCGCAACGCCTCTCGATAGCGAGACAAGCAGGCCTCAATCATGTGCGGAGTTTCGGTCCTTTTGGCGGCAAACGGCGCGCCAGCCGACATGGAGACGGTTCAGCGCATGTCAGATGCCCTTGCGCATCGTGGCCCGGACGATTCGGGCATCCTTGTTTCCGGGCAAGTCGGATTGGGTTTTCGACGTTTGTCGATTATCGACCTATCGCCGACGGGACACCAGCCAATGGCCACGCCCGATGGCGAAGCCGTTATCGTGTTCAACGGCGAAATCTATAACTATCTCGAATTGCGCGATGAACTGAAACTCCTCGGGCACAGTTTCAGGTCGAGCAGCGACACAGAGGTCCTGTTGCGGGCATATCTGCAGTGGGGAAGCGACTGTCTGAGCAAGTTAAACGGGATGTGGGCCTTCGTGATTTACGACAAGCGTCGCGGCATATTGTTTGGCTCCCGTGATCGATTCGGTATCAAGCCGCTGTACCGGTACAAGGACCGTGATTACGTCTTGTTGGCATCAGAGATCAAGTCGATCCGAGCCTCCGGACTCTACCGAAGCAGAACAAATTGGGGCAGGGCCGCTCGCTTTCTCTTGCACGGGCAACTCGACGAGACGGCCCAAACGTTCTATGAGGACATCGAGCAGGTCTTGCCCGGCACAGCTTTCGAGCTGGACCTGAAGGGGAACATGCGGGAGTGGCGGTATTGGTCCCTTGAAGATGCTTCGTATGAAGTCGGCAGTGATCCTGCTAATTCGTTCGCGGAACTCTTCGAAGATGCCGTTCGCTTGCACATGCGCAGCGACGTGCCCGTCGGCGTACACCTCTCCGGTGGACTCGATTCCACGTCGATCATCTGTGCGTCGGCGCGACTACGTCGTAAAGCGAACGCCAACGGAGCCTTGATGGCTTTCTCCTATATCGCTCCGGAATTCGATGAAACGCGGTATATCGCCGATACGATAGAGCAGACGGGCGCTACGCTCATAAGACTGGAAACTGATCCGCTCCGACTATGGGACGTTCTCAGGGAAGTCCTTTGGTTCCAGGACGAGCCGATCTATAGCATGATGCCCTTGGTCAGCTACGAATTGATGAGGCTTGCAGCAAACAACGGAATCAAGGTCATCCTCAATGGACAGGGTGCCGATGAAACCGTCGCAGGTTATCCGAGCTATTTCAGGGACTATTGGTGCACGCTCTTGGGCAACGGTGAAATTGGGCATGCTTGGAAGGAAATCGGCGACTACGTGACCGCACAGGGTGGTCATCGCCCTCGCATATTCACAAGGCAGCTGCGACGGCTTGCCCAATCGAGGCTTGGGAGTGTCAGCGCCTACCGGGGCTTCGCTCACTGGTGGCGACGGAGGAAGAACCTGAACCACAGGTGGTTCACGAGGCAGCTCACGGAACAGTTACCGGAAGATGGTTCGCTTGCGCCCGTTCGATTGAACGACTCGCTTACCTATTCCGTCTACCATTATCCACTACCGCAAATTCTTCGCGTGGAAGACCGCAACTCCATGGCGCATTCGATCGAGGCGCGCCTGCCGTTTCTCGACTATCGACTCGTGTCCTTGGTGTTCAGGAGCGCCCCAAACTGGCGGATGCGCGGACCATGGAACAAGTTCATATTGCGGCAGGCGATGCGAGAGCGTATTCCGGAGTCCGTCCGCACGCGCGTCGACAAGATGGGGTTTCCAGTACCGGCCAACAAGTGGGTGGCCGGTCCATTGCACCAACCTATCCTTGATCTCCTCACGAGCCGGCAAACACGAGAGCGTGGGATATACAACGTGGACCGTATCATCCGCGACGTCGAAAAGAACCGTAGCAGCACGGAGATGGGGCTGGGCGGCGCGATTTTCGATGTCGCGCAGTTCGAAGCTTGGTCAGCGCTGTGAGCGCGAGGGCCTCTGCAGAGTCACAAGAAGCCAGCCTTGCAGGAAATTGAGTCCTGCAATTTTCCTGATCATCTTCTCGTAGCCTGTGGCGATCAGGAATAGAAAACCGTTGAACATGAAGTAGGATGGGTATTGGCCCAGGTACTTGAATGAAACAGTGTCCAGGCCGGCCTGCCTGGTCCACTTCCCTATCGCGCGGCGCGTGTTGGTTCGATATGCGACAGGGAATACGTCTTTCTCCTCCCTTCCTTCGGTCTTCGAAACGATCCACGGGTGAAGCCTGTTGGGGACGACCTTTGCGATCAGCGATGCGTAATCCCAGAGGTTCGCAGTCAAGAACAAGAAATGTCCTCCTGGCTTTAGCACTCTGTGAATTTCGGCAAAGACTCGCGCCGGGTCGACCACATGTTCCATTACGCTTCGGGCCATCAGCACGTCGACGCAGCTATCCTCTATGGGAATTTTACTTAGATCGCATTGATACAGCTCCAATCCGCGCAGGCTCGGATCGAATTCCACCAGGTCGACGCCGATCAGGCGGCGCGCTTTGTCCCTGAATTTGATCAGCACGGGGGCTGTCCTGCCACAACCTGCATCGAGCAAAGTGTAGTCGGGTTTCAGGTAGTGCGTGACCTCGCGTTCGAAGAGGACGTAAGGATGGTCCTCTTGAAAGTACCTTTCCTTGAGTTGCTGCGCAAATGTGGTCATGGAATCGTTTCTTGGTGCCCAGACCGGCTCGTGATCCTTTAGTATTGCGGCTGCAGTGCGGGTGCTGCGGGCGCTGCACGCACGCATCCCATCAGAAGACGAACGCCGAGTCGGTTTGGATTCCTGTCCCAAGCGCCGAAGCGCGGCAACTGTAACGGGTCGCTCGAGGCATTGGCAATGCCAACGACGGTGGAAAACGCCGCTGCAAAACCGGCTTCCCTGACAAGTTGAACATCGCGCGAGCCGTAGTCTCTGCCCGGCTTGCCGCTCGGATAGGCAAACAGCTTGACTGGCGCTCCGGTAATTTCCTCAAGTCGATGCTTTCCGCCGACGATCTCAGCCCGTGCTTGCTGCTCGTCAAGCGAGGCCAGAAGCGGATGATTGATGGTGTGACCGCCGATCTCCATGTTTTCATCGTGCAGCCGCTTTACCTGAGCGGGAGTCATCATCAAGTCCTTGGGAAGCGTCGATCGTAGCGCTGCGATCAGCCGTTCCACCAGCAAAGCGCGTTCGTTGAGTGTCTGGTAGCGCAGGCGTCCGACGATCGCATCGATCGTTGCCCGCCGGCTTTCGCTGTCGGCCAGGCTGCGCACGCCGACGCCCAATGTGGATAGATCGTAGGTGCCTGCAGAAGCGGACCGCACCGCTTCGATTACCGCATCGTTGAACATTATTTGGCCGTCGGAGAACCCCGTGGCGACAAAGAACGTTGCCGTCAGCCCGTAGCGCCTGAGTATCGGCAACGCAACACTTTCGTTGTCCGCGTAGCCGTCGTCAAACGTGATCGAGACAGCCCGCGCCGGAAGCTGCCCGCGAGAAAGGCGCGTGCACGCCTCGCTTAGCGGAAGGACGTTGAAATCGGCAGCCAGAAGCGCCATGTGGCGCTCGAATTGCGCGGCGTCGATCGAATCATGCAAGATCGGATCGGGCGAGGGGAGCGCCCGATGGTAGATCAATATACTCAACCGTCCCCGAGCACCGGACGGCGAGACTAGGCCGCCGAGAATGCGAAACACCAGACCTCCTTCAAGTGGCGGCGATCAGGCACGAAGCAGCGAGGACTCGCGATCTTCACTAGCGTAAATCTCACTTGGGACGTCCGAAACGTCGTCGTGGAGGAAATATTTCACTGCAAGACCGACCGAGATGAGGAGTCCAATGGCATGTTCATAATTTCCCTTGCCCTGGATATGCGCTTGAACGATCTGGTCGATGCCGCGGTGGTTGAAGATCGAGTCCGGCAGCATCCCGGACTTTAGCAGCGATGGCAGGAGATGACCGGTCAGCTCCGGCTCTGCACGGAAATCCTCGCCGAGATCGCGAAACTCCCGGCCGAGGCTGGCACTGCGAGAAAAGCGCTTTTGAACCCGTGCCGCGGCCCTTCTGGCTAGCAGAGCGCTCGTCATCCACACGTATTCCCTGACGAAATGCGGGTTTACGGGCCGGCCACTGTTGGTGCAGGGAACATCGCGGATGAGCGGAAAGCTTTGTGCAATCATTTTTTTGTAAACGCGCTGCTCCAGGCGAGCAAAGGGGGGAATGCCCAAGAGAAAATCAACGAGATCGTTGTCGGTATGGGGGGCTCGCATTTCGAATCTGTGGCGATCAACCGCCGGTGCGTGGAACGTGCCTCTAGGCTGCAAATGAACAAAGTTCCAGCTATCGGCCATGTCCAGTGGATGCTCGTCCTCGACGGCATCGAAGCTGCGCTGAAATGCCTCACGCAATGCACCGAGGGTGCGCTCGTAGAAGGCAGGCTGAAAAATCCGCTCGGCAAGGCCTAGCCTTGGCTCGACGAAACGATGGAAAATCGCTTTGACCGCATCCGCGCGAGACCTGGACATTAATAAGGCGGGCCAGGTGTGCGAGCCGCTGAACTCACCCAGGAATCCGGTGAGGATGATGTCCATTTCATTGCCTAAAAGCTGATGCCACTGGATCGAGGTGGCATTGGCGAAGGTCATCATCCCCTCGGTACGCCACACGATTGCGCGGCAGTTGCGATAGAGATAAGGTCCCCTTCGAGTCAAAATATGGTGCACGAGGCCAAGGCGTTCGGCTAACATCGCCGCGAATCGAACGTCGCGCGATTCCGGCGCACCAAAGGTAAACGCTGGCAATGGCCGCCAGTGCGGCCGAATCGCGGCAGCTGCCGAACGGCTGTCGTAGCCGCCGCTGAGGAATATTCCCTTGCGCTTTGTTCCTTGCATGCAACGCTCGACGGCGCGATCGAGAAGGATTCCGAACACGCTGGCGTAGGTCTGCTGGTCGAGCTTGGTGCGGCCTTCGACATAGCGATAGATCCAGTATCGCTGGAGAGCAAATTGCTCCGGATCCACGGTCAGGATGGTTGCCGGCCCCAGACGGCGATAGCCCTCCATCCAGGTTCGATCCATGAAGTGCGTGCCGTAGCAGAAGAGCTCCAGAAGTCCGAGATCGTCAACTTTGCGCGGGTACGTGTCAGCGACGCTCAGCGCTTTGAGTTCACTCCCGTAAAAGACTGAGCCTTGTCGTCGTGCGTAATAGAGAGGCCGAGCGCCATAGCGATCGGCAATCAGTGTCAGACGACGTGCAGCTTCGTCGTAGACGACGATGCAGAAGAATCCGTTGAAAGTCCGGGCGATCGCAGGCCCGTGAATGACGATCAGATGCAAGCAGAGTTCGGGTGAGCTCAGTCGTCTGTGTGGAAGCTCCGGGGCAAAGCGTTGCATGAGCTCGGCTGCGTTGGTGACTTCCCCATCGAGTAAGAGTCCGATGTTGCCGTTTTCCGTCCATGCCGGCTGTACCCCATTTTCCAGTAGGCCATGGTCCTGTAAGGCCATTCCGAATCCGGGAAATGTTGCGCGATACTCAGCGTAAGTATTGCGGGGAACTCGGACGCGGTCGAGTTGACGCGCGACAACGCGCTCAACCATGTCCTTGGCAAGACTTGGGCTCCAAACTCCTACAAGGTTTGGCATGGTTTCCAGGCGCTCGTTAGCCGGCGCGAGGCCCGAGCCTGAGGAGCGTCGGCGCCGTAGACCAAGTTCAACGGCTGCCCGGCTTGAGTGTCGGATCAGTGCGCAAAGCCAGGACGGGCGTCGCTGCTTGCGGCAGGTTTATTGCGTCGGCTGCCGCGCGCAACGCCTGGTCGAGCAGGAGGCGCATGGCAACAGTTGCACCTATGAGATAGTAGGGAACATCGAAATTAACCAGGCTCAGGAAAGCTCCGCCGACCATGAAACCGACGATACTCACCTGCATCATCAACCCGAAGTCGTACGCCCAGGCGAAATCGGGTCGCCCCCTGGTTGCACGGACCAACGAGCCGGCTTGTCTCCAGAACATGGCAAACAGGAGCAGGTAGAAACCAAGGCCGACAAACCCGTGCTCGCCCATGGCCTGAAAGTAGATGCTATGAGCAGTTTGCGGCGGAAACTCCGGGTCCGGCGAGTACCTCTCATATACATCAACACTGCCACCCTCGAATCCCGCACCGACGATTGGTCTGTCTCTCGCTACATTGAACATCGTCTGCCATGCATTAAGTCGCATATTGGCAGAGCTATCTGCTTCATAGTTTTGTATGGTATCCATCCGCTGGTACCAAATCTCGGGCATGAAGGCAAGAACAAGCGGTACGGCCACCAAGGCAACCAAAAGGACCTGAAGCTTATG
>Ga0126381_100004134_pt1 | contig 15769 bp, 8 predicted proteins | sample PanSoiMetPlot_28_FD_96465 | JGI IMG/M metagenome (GOLD analysis project Ga0126381, IMG submission 96465) | Tropical forest soil microbial communities from Panama - MetaG Plot_28 | ecosystem: Environmental > Terrestrial > Soil > Tropical forest > Bulk soil | place: Panama | collected 2016-02-17 | reverse complement strand
TCGAGGTGTTGCGGACTGGACGTGCACAAGAGGAGCATCTCAGCATGCGTGATCATTCGCGAGCACGGCAAGGCCGAGAAACTGGAACGCCGCTTTGGCACCTTCACGCGGGAGTTGGAGGAGCTGGCCGAATGGCTAACAGAATGCCCGCGGCTACAAGGTGCATCTTGAAGAGGCGGTCAACTTCCCGTCGTAAACCGTATTTTCAGGGGAGCCGTTTGAAGCGAGCCGCTGGCGTTTGCGGCGGACGCGGCAGCAGACCGTATGTACTTTCAACCGTGGTTTGGTACTGCCGCCGCGCAAACTGAGTGGTGTGATGACCGTTCCGAGCGTTTGGTCAAGCACCAACAGATCAAGATCCACGTCATCGCTCTCATACCAGCGTCGTGAAAATTGCCGGCAGCTGGCACCTTTGATCCCCTTCTCCCCTTGGACGGTAATTCCGTTGGCCGGTTAGCCGCGACCCCAAAGCTGGCGAACGCGATTCTTGCAGTCCTCCAGGCGGGTGACTTGCGCTTTTCAATAGTGGCTGGAAGACGCTCGTACAAGTTTTCGGGGCTGCGCAACGCCCCAACCAATCAAAATGCGGCATTCGCCGCGCCAGGCGCGGAAGGCGGCCAGGAAGAGGTCCCGCTCGCGCGGGCTCTGCGGGGGCGCTTCGCAATAGGGATCGCGCTCGGTCTTCTGGCCTTCTGTTGCATCGTTGGCGCTCCGAAATCGGTTGGAACACGAAGAATCCGGTAGCGTTCGGTCATTTGGTCTCCGCCGCGGAGCGGGTGAGACCCCATGGCATTTTTGCCGCGCCGAGGGAGCCGAGGGCGCTGAGTCAATACAGAGCTGCTCGGTAATGATTACCGGCCAGACCGGAGTTCCGTCAAATCTACGGTGTAGTTCGTCCGTGAATGGCCTCGCAGGATCGCGTTCGCCCGCGCGTTCGCTACTTCGGCCTCCTTCTTGTGGCTGGTCCGCCGTAGGAATTGGGCATACGCCTGCAGGACGATACCGGTCTGCGGGTGATCGGCTGGCAGGGAGGCGTCGCAGATCGCGATGGATCGCTCGAAGAGGCGCGCGGCTTGTTCGGAATTACCGGCGGATGCTTCCAATTCGGCCAGATTTCGCAGGATGATGGCGAGCTTGGGATGCGACGAGGCAGTCTCGGTGTAGATCGCGGCGGCGCGCTCCAGCAACGGGCGGGCTTCGGCGTCGCGAGCCTGGTCGCGATAGAGCATGCCCCAATTGTGATCGAGGTCGGCGAGTTCGCGAGAGTGTGGTCCATACGCAGCTTCGAGGACGGCGGCGGCACGGCGATAGTCATCCTCCGCTTCGCGGAAGCGGCGGCACTCCTGCGCCACGCGGGCCAAACCGTGCAAACTGGCGCCGATCAGCGGATGGTTCGGCCCGAGGGCTTCGAGGCGCAGCTCGTACGAGCGGCGGCAGAACGGCTCGGCGCGTGAAAGCTCACCCACAGTCAAATAGAGGGCTCCCAGATCGAACAGCAACGAGGCGAGCTCGGCTTTGCGCTCGGGCTGCGACCGCTCAAATATGGCGCTGGCCCGCTGGTAGCAGCGTTCGGCATCAGGGTAACGGCCGAGCTGGCGGTACACGACGCCGAGATTGTGAAGGGTCACGGGAAGGCGCCAGTCGGTCTTGAGAAAATGTTCGGCTACGGCGAGCGCCATCTCGAATTCCACCGCCGAGGCGGCATACTGGCCGGCGCGATCCAGAGCTTCGCCGCTGCGAAAATGCGCGTCCCAATCTCCGTTCGCGCCCGCTGCCCATACAGCGGGGAGCACGATGCAGATCGCCAATTTGCAGATGTCCATGCTCGCAAGATACGCCGACGGTTTTACCGCTTTGTTACGCGTTTATATCCGGCTTGTCCAAGTTGCCGGTTTCGAAGCGGTAGCCGATATCGCGGATGGTGAGGATGTGCACGGGCTCGCGGGGGCTGACTTCGATTTTGGCGCGGAGGGTGGTGACGCAGCGGTCCACGCTGCGCTGCGTGACTGCGACCGAGCTTCCCCAGACAGCGTTGAGAATATCGTTTCGGGCCAAGGCACGGCCTACGCGTCCGGCGAAGTACTCCAGCAGCGCGAACTCCTTGACGGTAAGTTCCACCGGCTTGCCGCGGAGGAGTAGCGTGCGCGCGGTGAGGTTCAGCTCGCATTCGCCAAAGCGGACGATGGCCGATGGCTTGGCGCGATAACGGCGCAGGAAGGCGTTGGTGCGCGCGATCAGCTCCCCGAGTTTGAAGGGCTTGGTGACGTAATCGTCGGCGCCGAGGTTGAGGCCGAGAACAATGTCCTGCTCCTGGCCTTTGGCGGTGAGCATGATGATCGGCATTTCTAGTCCTTGCTCGCGCACGAGGCGGCAAACCTCGTAGCCGTTGATTTCGGGCAGCATGATGTCGAGCAGTACGAGCTCCGGACGCGCATCCACCGCCAGTGTAAGACCGCGCCGTCCATCGGAAGCGCAGAGCACGGAGAAGCCGCGGTCTTCGAATGCATCCTTGAGGCCCAGCAACATGGCGGGTTCGTCCTCAACGATGAGGATGCGCCCACTCTTCATGCGGCGACCTCCGCGGCTGAGACGCTGGGAGGCAGCGAAACGGTGAAAGTGCTTCCCGCGTCGGGACGGCTCTGAACCGTTACGGCGCCGTTGTGCGCCGCGACGATGAATTCTACGATGCTTAACCCGAGGCCGACGCCGCCGGCGCGGCGCGCGAGGCTGCGGTCCACCTGGTAGAAGCGGCGGAAGATCTTTCTCTGCTCGCGTTCGGTGATGCCGATTCCATTGTCTGCGACACTAAAAGCCACAGATCCGTTGACTAGCGAGACATTCAGACGGATGCGGCGGTTCTCGGCAGTGTACTTGTATGCATTTTCCAGCAGGTTCAGGAGCATGGTGACGAGGGCATCCTCGTCCGCGTAGAGGAGAGGCAGGCCGGCGGCCACGCTCACTTCCACTGAGAAACGATCGCCAATGGATTCGACGGCGGCTTCCACGATGGCTTCCGGCCGGGTGCGCGCGAATTGGAACTTGCCGCGGTTGCGCTCCATGCGCGAGAAGGTCAGGAAATTGTCGATGAGGCGGCTCAGGCGGCTGTTTTCGCGCGCGACGAGCTGCAGGTAGTGGCGGGTTCTGGCGGGCTCAAACGTTTCGCCGGATAGAAGCGATTCGACCAGCAGCTTCATGGATGAAAGCGGCGTTTTCAGCTCGTGCGAAACAGCCGCGACCAGGTCTGCCTTGAGGTGGGCAATTCGCATCTGTCGCCGCAGCAGATGGGCACCGACTACGGCGAGCAGGGCGACGGTTGCGACGGCGAGGAATGCGATCCAGGAGTAGACGGCGATACGGCGCTGCGATGCTAGGCGAAACGACGCGGGGTCAGTGCGGTCCGGCATTTCAATTCGCCAGCCCGGCAGGAAACGGCCAAGATCCACGGAGACACCGGTCTTTGGGGTCGAGACTCGCAAACCCGGAGCAGTGATCGTGTACGCTCGCGGTCCCTTGGTGAACTCTGCCATCACTCGCATCACCGTCGCATCTTCGTATAAACCCATGGCACGCCGCTGCGGCGACACCATGGCCCAGACCGTGGCGACCCCGGAATGGCGAAGCGCAGGGCTCAATGCTTCTCCAGGATTGACCCGCCCTTCGGATAAGAGGCGTTCGGCCATCCGCTCAGCACGATAGGTGGGGAAGGTCCGGAGGCGGGGCTTGGTGTTCGTGGCGCGCATGCCATCCATCAAGAACACGCGTTGACTCGATGGCATCGGCGCGCCGTAATTCTGGAGCATGCCAGACAGGCTTTGGGCCGCCCCGCCGCCGCTATCGGAATCCGACGGATTCAGTTGCAGAAGCAGCAGAAGCTCGTCGGCGCGAATCAGCCTGCCGTCGAGGCCGGTGGCGAATGCCAGATCCAGCGCGCCGAAATAGTTGGAGATGGATTTGACGGCTTGCTGCAGTTTGCCCGCCCTCAGAAGGCAGCGGTCGGCCGCCTGCGCGGCGCGCGCGGTCGAGGAGGGATCCTTCTCCGATAGGTAGATTCGATTGTAGCTTTGTGCAGCCGCTTCCAGTCTTCCGGAATCTTCCAGAGCGCGTGCCTCGGCCCATGCCGGATTGCGGAGTGTTGGGTCGGGCGCAGGCGGAGCCGGCAACGACGGATAGGCCGGCGTCCCGTCGGAGCTCAGCACGATGACGGAATCCGCCAGGCCGTCGCGCACGCAGTGCTCGAAAAAGATGCCGGGCGTTTCGCCTTCGGTGCGCGCATCGAGAGCGCGGGCGCGCTCCTCCCAGTAGCGCTCGACCTCGCGGGCGACCACATCGAGCTCAGCGGTATAGGCTTCGTTCATCTGGCGGCTGGCGAGGGTGCGCTCTTTATCGACAGCCTCGCTCATAAAGTAGACGAGGCAGGCGGTGGGGACCAACACGGCCATGAGCATGAGGGCGGCGACGAGCCAGAGACCACGCTCCGGACGCCCGGCACCCAACTGGAATCGCGAACGCAGCATTATCGCAACCTGAGGGAATCGAGGATGGCCTGGAACCGCGGCCGCAGTGATTCGAATTCCGCGGCGGGCACCTGTACGGTAATGGTGGCTAATAGCGACTCACCGAGGACACAAATGCCAAACTCTGTCGCCTCCCCGAATTGAGCTTTCCAAGTCATCGCGTCGTGGCCGCCGAGCGTCGCCTTGGTTGGCGGCGCGAGAACCGTGTAGATGTGCTGCCTGGCGGCAAGGGTCCGGATGCGATTCGAGACCGTTGTTTCGAGTGGCTCCGGCGGCGCCGGAGTGAGGAGGATGCGCATCGACACCAATCCGTCGATATCGATAAGGTCGATGGTCTTCAGCCGCCCGTTCGACGAAATGCGCGTGTGCTCGACCCAATCTGACGGTAGAACGAACGAGTAACCGAGTGCCGGATCGCGCTGAACGGTCTGGCCGGACCGGTCAGCGACGCGTACTGCCGTGAGTTCTCCAACGGCGTTTCCGGTGGCGATCTTGACGAGAGGGCGGCCGGCAGCGGTGCCATACCAGAGGATCTCGCTATCGGCCGGCACGGACCACGTTCCTTCAGCGATGCTCAGATGCTGCCGGGGAACGGATAGGCGGACTCGGTAGCAGGAGAAGCTGCCGGCTGGCACCGTCACATCCTCAACGGCTTCCACGGCAAACTGCACCGTGACGGGCTCGGCGTTGGGCAGATTGACCAGAAGGCTGCCGCCAACTCCCGGGACAAGCACCTCACGCCGCAGCAGATAGACAATTTCCGCGGCCTCGTAAGCCGAGCTCGAAGCACCAGCTTGCCGCGGCACACCGCTATTGATCACAGTGGTGGGCCGCATGGAGTTGCGTTCAACGTCGACGCGCAGCGCATGACCCGCCGGCGTGAAGTAATACAGTTGAATGCGGTCGTCTCCGCGCCCTCTCGGCGAAGGTGCGATGAAGGTGATCGACCAGGCATCCTCGGCACCTGGAAAGGTCCAGCGGTACTCGGCGACTTCGCGGTCCTGCCAGGGCTTCGGGAGGAGGTCGTCGCCAGCGGGCATGGCCTCGCGGGCGCGGGCGACGAGCGCTGACTGGTCCGGATAGTTGCGGATGACGGCCTGGAAAGCGGCGGCGGCCCCAAGCCGGTCAGCTTTGCGCAGGAGGCATTGTCCCAGGCGGAACTGGGCTAGGGGCGCGTACAGGCGCTGCCCGGGGCCGGCGCTTAGGATCTGCCGATAGATGCGGATCGCTTCGTCGAGATCGCCCGTAGTTTCCTGAGCGAAAATTGCATTCTGGAGCAGGTCCGAGGCGGGTTGTCCGGCCGCAAGCGCCGCAGCCAGCAGCAACCATCTGAATCGCATTCTGATTAACTGTACACCGCCGATGTTACCGGTTTGTTACCTGCTTCTGGCTGGACTACAACGATCCGGGCCCGAAGAACACCTTGGAGGAATGCTTCGACCCCGCGCCAGCTGAAAACCGATTACGTTCGAAGGGCTTTCACAGTGGCCCCGGCCCATTCAGGGCACTGATTCGGTCTGGAACTACCTGTAGCAGACAAGCAGAACTTAATTGCGCTTTGAAGACGCTTCAAAACCATTGGCGCTGGCTCTCAGCGTGCGCGCCTGCCGCTTAATCTTAATCAGGTCTCAGCGCTCGAGAATGGGTAGTCGGCGACGCTGTGAGTGGCCGTTCCGCTTTGAAAACGGCATTCCCGTACATTGGCTGTCGGCGTGGTAACGCTCCGGCCAATCTCTGCCCGATCTGCTGTGGTGGCGCCACGACTTACTCAAGACCACGCACGATCATTCTGCAGACTGGGACTGCAAGAGCTTTCTTGAGACTTTGCCTAACCCAAGCTCGGGAGCCCGCCAGATGCGGGCCTCGAGGCTCTCCCCGGTAAGACAGAATCGAACGAAACAGAAGAATGAGTGCGGATTCATCGGATCTTGAGCGCTTTGTCGAACGGACGACCCCAATTAATTATTGCCGGTTTTTATCCACTTTTCAAGGAATTCACCTCCGCGCACCCGCAGTAGAATGATAAGGGGCTTCGCTCTGAAGGAGGAGCGCATGAGATTTGTTCCTGTCTTCGTCGCTGTGAGTCTCTGTATTGCGGCGGCACAGCCGTCACAACCGACGCCAACAGTGACAGGCATCCCTTATTCCGCCGATCAGTTACAGGAGCATACCACCCTTGAGAATGGGAAACCGGTCAACAGCGCCTATGTGATCGGGCATTTCTTTCGCGATTCGCAAGGTCGGGCCCGAACCGAAAGTGCGCTAAAATCGTCTCCCGCCTGGCGCATTGAGATTCGCGATCCAGTGGCTGGGTTCGCTTATGTTCTGGACGACCAGAATAAGGTTGTCTACAGGACAAGCACTCAGGTGACGGCGTCCCGCCCAAATGCGTCGCAGGCGACCACCGTGAGCCTTGGCACTCAAGCGATTGCAGGAGTTCTGGCTGAGGGAATCCGAACGACCTTCCTATCACCTAGCGGGCTTCCCACACTATCTGTTGAGACCTGGTATTCGGCTGAACTGAACGTCACGATGCTGACGAAAAGCAGTAACGGATATTCCTCGAAGTTGGTCAACCTGCGGCGGGAGGAGCCTGACCCAGTCCTCTTCCGGCCACCGGCCGATTACACGGTTGTCGATCGGTAGCATCTTTGAACCCCTGATCTTGATCGCCACACTTGGACGATTACCGGGGCCGACCGGCCCAACATAAATTTCGCTATTGTCGGGCATTTTCCGGAAGCGCCACTTGACCACTATCAGGAGCCACACCTCCTTCGGCGAACTCGCCAACGTATACAACCAGGATCGTCTGGCATCGGCTATAATCGCCGCGTGGGGACAAGTGGGAGGGGCGTGATCCGGATCGACTCTCAGCGCCCTCGAAGTCCCCGTTTTAGGATGAGACTCAACGGGAGGACCTCATGAAGGTACTGCTGCAGCGGACCATGTTACCCGCTCTGCTCGCTGGACTGATCGGCGTAGCCGCCGGAATGGCGATTAAGCACCATCGACTTCAACCCGAACTGACGCGCCTGCTGAAGGGCGAGGAGCACTTCCGCTCAACCTTTGGGGTGGCCATTCCTAGCAGTGGCGCCGCCCCCGGCGCCGCCTCCAAGCTGCGTGCGCCCTCAGGCATCCTGCTGGTTACCAGCGTACCCACTAGCGCCGCCATCTTTGTAGACGGAAAAAAACAGACCCAGACGACTCCGGCCCAAATCGGCCTTCCACCTGACAGATACAGGATCACGGTGGAGAAGGATGGCCTGCAGAACACGTCCCAGGGGGAAATCAGTGACGGTTCGATCAAAGTCTTGCGGGTAGTGCTGCACCAGTAGCCCCGTGGCCTGTGGGGCCCATGCCCTACCCGAACGAAGCACGGCGGCAATGCAGACGTTCTGCGCCAGTAGCAAAGAGGTCGCGGTCGAAAGACGCCATTACCGTACAAGATTTCGGGACTCCGCAACGCGCCGTGGCAAGCTTCGCCGTGCCAACTTACACTCTCAGCCGGTCGCTCACGGATCTCCGCGGCCGTGGTCGCCCACCGACATTTCACGACATCCCGGCCGGTCGCGGCTGGTCTGCCGCCGCTACTGCGGGCAGCTAAAATACCTCCATGCCCACCCGAAGGGAGTTTCTCCAGTCCGGCCCGCCGCTTCTCGCCGTGGCCACGTACGCCCATGCCGACCAAAACCTCTCCCCCAACGACCGCATCCGCATCGCAACCATTGGCTTCGGCGGTATGGGAATGGGCGACACCCGGTACGCCCTGTCCGTCCCCGGCGTGGAACTCGCCGCCGTGTGCGACGTCTACGACGGCCGCCTTACTCGCGCCCGCGAAGTTTACGGCGACCAAATTTTTACCACCCGCGACTACCGCGAAGTGCTCGCGCGCAAAGACATTGACGTCGTTATCCTCGCCACCCCCGACCACTGGCACGCCACCCTCTCGATCGCCGCTATGGAAGCGGGTAAAGACGTGTACTGCGAAAAGCCGATGGTGCAATCCTCCTCCGAAGGAAAGGACGTCGTCGCTGCCCAGGAACGCACCGGCCGCATCTTCCAGGTCGGCAGCCAATATGTGACCTCGGTCGTCTATCAGAAGGCCCGCGACCTCGTACAATCAGGTGCCATCGGCCGCCTCACTATGGTAGAGGCCTGGCTCGATCGCAACACGGCTTTGGGTGCGTGGCAGTACTCCATTCCGCCCGATGCTTCGCCCGCTACTGTCGATTGGGACCGCTTCCTCGGCAAGGCGCCCAGGCGCCCTTTCGAAGCCGTGCGCCTCTTTCGCTGGCGCAACTATCGGGATTACGGCACGGGTGTTGCGGGTGACCTGTTCGTCCACCTGCTCAGCGGCCTTCATCTGGTGACCGGCTCGATCGGCCCTGAACGCATCTTCGCAACGGGCGGTCTCCGCTATTGGGATGACGGACGCGACGTTCCCGACGTCATGCTCGCCATGCTCGACTATCCCAAGCAGTCGACGCATCCCGAGTTCACTATGTCGCTTCGCGTCAACCTCAAGAGCGGTGTTCCCGATGAACGTTTCGGGTTCCGTTTCATGGGAACCGACGGTGTTATCACCACCAGCATGAGTTCCCTGCTGTTCGAAAAGGTGCCCCCTGAACGGGAACCCGGCTACACGATCAACACCTTCCCCAAAGCCGTCCAGGAGGAGTTCCTACGCGCGTACCGCGAAACGTATCCCCCGCAGACCGCGCCCCCGGCCCCCATCGAACCCACAAAGTTCGCGCCTCCCCAAGGATACGATGCGCACCGCGAACACCATCGCATCTTCTATGATGCGGTGCGTAGCCGCAAAAAGCCCGTGGAAGACGCGGTTTTCGGATTGCGCGCGGCAGGTCCGGCTCTGCTAGCCAACGTCAGCTATTTTGAGAAACGAATCTGCCATTGGGACCCGCAGAAAATGACTGTCCGCGTGTAGGCGGCTTGAGAGCGTAGCGGCTATCCGTCGTCCTCCGGCAGACTGCCATGCGCAGGAGAACATTTTCACGGCCGTGTTCTGCTTGGGGAGTACCGAAACAAGGGAGAGCAGGCGTTGTACTCTCGCGCTCAGAGCATGGTTGACGCTCCTGTCCCCACTGCTACCAATAGTTCTCGCGCGCCCACTCGTGTGCAGCGCAAGCAGTCGCCCGATAAGACCTGCGAAAGGCCGTTCGTGTTCGTACAGGCACCGTCTTACCCGCAGCTTTAGCTCTTAGACCCTCAATCCGGGAGGAATCTGAGCAAGCAGTCGCCATTTCGAAACCTGGGGAGACGGCAATGCCGCCCTGTGCCGCCTCACCGCGCCACCGCCATGCGCTCCAATTCGTGCAACACAGCCGCGACCTTAGCGCCTTCCGGCCCTCGCAGCGTCCGCCATGCCGCCAGGGTGAAAGCGCCTGTCGCCGCTTCCCGGACCACGCTTGCGAGCGTACGCTTCGTGGCCGCACTCACGCGAGCGGCCTCGCGCCATAATCGGCCGCGCAACTCACGCAGGTCACCGCCCTTCCGGCCGGCGGATTCTTCGGCGCACCTCCGTGATCCAGGGAGATGGGTGGTTGGTTTGCGGCGGCTTCGCGTTCCAGCCTCTCAAGCAGTCGCTCGCAACGTCGACCGGTCCGGGACGTCGTCGATCAAATCGCTCGTCAGGTTCATTTCCCGGCACATTTCTGAGTAACGGCGTTTGCCGACTCTCCCGATCGCGACGCGCCACCGCAACAAGCGGGCATGAAGGCGTGCGTTTATTTGGTGCGGCAACTGGGGCCGCGCACCCCCTGGAGGCCAGTTCGCCAATGACCACGCCGTTCGCGAGGGCAGGCGCATCCTTTCGTTGCATCGCTTGAAGAGCGGCACCAAGATTTGGATTATTACCGAGGCCGACCGTTCGACGACCGCCATTCTGCTGTCCGCGGAATGGAGCACATCGGAGGGGAGTTGAGAGCGAGGTGCGCTGGCGGCGGGAAGCCTTGCAATACAAGTGAAGGTGCGGTTCACTTCCTGATCAGCCAGACCTCAGCGATCTGCATGCCGCGGCCAGCATCGCCCAAGCCGCTTTCGCGATACCACTGGAGGAGCAGTTCGCCTCTGGCCGTCGCTTCGCGCGGAATGTCGAATTCCAAGGGTTTGAAAGGAACTGGACGCGAGAGGAGCGGGTGGATTTCGTTGCCGCCGTTGGCGGCTAAACGGATCCTGGGGCGCGTGGAATCCCCGGCGTACACCACGCGCACCTTATACTGGGCCTGCGGATCGAGATCCTTATATTGCATCTCGAGGGGCTGTTCGTAGAGGGTCTCGGCATCATCCCACCAGGAGCGGCGGTACTGCAAGAATTGGCCGCCCAGGCTGCGAATACCGAAGCCCACGAGAGAGGACTTGTAGTAGGCGGGGTCCTCTTCGAAACCGGGACCGCGCACGAGGTGAGGCTGGGCGGCGGGATTGCCGAGATCGTCATAGAAGCCGCCGGGGCCGGGATTGGTCCAATTTACGATCTCGTCAAGAGCTTTCAATCGCTCCTGTTCGTCGACCATTTTGCGGATTTCGGCGAAGCGGGCCAACATCCAGCCGCGATCGTTCATGGGCATATCGATCATGTCAAGATTGGCGCCGCGCTCGGGCGCTTCACCCTTGTAGCGGGGGACGCTGAGCTGCGCGCGGATGCTTTGGAACATGGCTTCAGCCATTTCGAAAACGCGGGCGCGGGCCCACTGCGCCGGCGGTTCGAGCAATGCACGGTTGAGGGTGCGTTCGGCTTCGTCCATCGCGAGCGCCGAGCCGGTTTCGGGGGCGCGGCGCAACTGGTCGAGCGAGCGATTCTCGAGTCCGCTTTCATAGATCAGGCGCGCGCGATCGTAGAAGTCGTAGTAGGCGCGATAGAGGGCCTGTTGGAAGCGCCAATTCTCGAGGACCTGCGGCGAGGCGGTGTGCTCCATCTGCTGAAACTGCTGGAGCGTGGTATCGACTACTGTGTTGGTTCCGAGGGGCCCGGTCCAGTTGCGCTCGAGCGCCATCAGGCCTTGCGCGAAACTATCGGCGAACTGTTCACCGATGAAGTAGCGGCTGAAGTCACGCAGAATGTCGACTACAGGAGTCGAGGGATTCCAGCCGAGACCGCTCCAAACGAACTTGTTGACGTCGTCGTTCACACCTTCGGAGTAAGTCAGGAAGCCGATGGCGTATTTTTCATACAAGTGGAAGATCCGGGCTTCCTGCGTGGGGCGCGGATTGATGACTTCACGGCCCTCGGTACTGGCGAAGGCGAGATCCCAATCGGGGACCGGATACTGGCTGTGGCGGCTGTGGGTAATATCGGGGTAGCGGCGCAGAGGATATCTGGCGGGGACTTTTGCGCGAAGTTCGGGGAGCGGGATGCGGATCTGCGGTCCGTAGACGACGCCGGTGAGCCACGCGGGCTGCCGGTTCAGCAAGCTGTACCATTCCTCCATCCATTCGGTGGAGAAGCTCTGCGGCGACATCCACATTTGCGCTTTGGGGTGGTACTTATGGAGGGATTCGGTTTGTTTTTCGAGAAGCGCCATGAGGTAGTTGGGACGCGTGTGGCCGGGATCGCCGCCAGGGACGAACACGGCGTCAATTCGGGGCAGCCGGCGATAGACATCGGCCCACTCTTTGAGGGCGAATTCCACGGTGGCCGGGTCGGAGTAGTCCCGATCCATAGCGGGATACCAGATCCATACGTCGATTCCGTATTCGTTGCAGATGCGCGATACCTCGGTCATCATTTCGATTTTGGGCAGCGTGAAATGAGGGCTATCCTCCATGTCGTCGGAACGCGGCGGAATCAGCTCGATGGCGTTGGTGCCGAAGACTGCGAGATCGCGGATGTATTGCTCGAACTGCTGCGGGGTCCATCCGTCGTAAGCATTGACTTTGGGGCGATAGCCGAGCTGATGTCCGCGCAATGGATACTTGGGAGCGCTCGCGATGCTGAGGCCGGGATCCAATTCGAGCGTCTGGCGCGTCATGTGCAGGTGACGCAACAAATAGCCGGCGCCGAAGAGGGTGCCGCGCGGGTCATTACCGGCAACGACCACGCGATCGCCGACGACGGCCACGCGGTAGCCATCCGCACCGGCTACCGGAGTGGGAAGTCCGTTGGCTGACGAGCCCAACTCCGCGGATGTTCCCACAACGATGGCCGGCGCACCGGACTGTGCGGCGGTGCGGATTTCGAGCCGGAGCTGGGTGCGCTTGAAAATTTCCTCAGTCAGCATCTGGGCGGCTTTCTTTTCGGGACTAGGCGCGTCGACGCGTACGACGATGACCGCGTTCCGCAAATCGAGCGCCTGCGCATACAGAGCGCAGCTTGCAACCACCGTTATGGTTTTGATCAACGCCATGTTGGAGATTATAATCAAGCCTGTCGCGATGAGCATGGTCCGCGTTGGATTGTCGCTGCTGCTCTCGTACGGAGCGGTGTCTGCGCAGCACGTGCTGGTGTACCGCGAAACCGGGCGGTTAGGCGGTTGGCCGGCGAACCATGGCATTTGGTCGTGGGGCCATGAAATCCTGGTGGGATTCAGCGCGGCCTATTCCAAGGAACAGCCGGACACGCGCCACCAACAGGATCCCTCGAAACCGGAAGAGCCGCGGTTGGCGCGCAGCCTCGACGGGGGAAAGACGTGGACGATCGAATCGCCGCGCGATCTGTTGCCGCCGGTGCAAGGTGGGCGCGATCCGCGGGATCTGACAGAAGGCATGGATTTTGCGCGACCCGGATTCGCGATGACGTTGCGGTTCCTGGATTCGAATCATGGACCGTCCTTGTTCTGGTTCACCTACGACAAGGGCAAGAGCTGGCAAGGCCCGTTCAAGTTTCCGCAGTTCGGAAACGGCGTGATGGCGCGGACGGATTACCTTGTCGAAGGGCCACGCGAAGCCCTAGTATTCCTTTCGCAGTCGAAAACAAACGGGCGCGAGGGACGGCCGTTGTGCGTGCGCACGCGCGATGGCGGCGTGAACTGGGAGTTCGTGTCGTATATAGGACCGGAGCCTGCGGGGTTCGCGATCATGCCTTCGACAGTGCGGCTGGACGCCCACAAGTTGCTAACGACGGTGCGTGTGCACGAGGAAACCTCGAACCATATCGATGCCTATCTGTCGGAGGACGACGCGCGCACGTGGACGCGGTCCGGGACGGTGGCGGATACAGGCGAGTTCGGCGGAAACCCTCCCATGCTGCTGAAGCTACGCGATGGGCGTCTGTGCCTGACATATGGATATCGCGCGCAGCCTTACAGCATTCGCGCGCGCTTTAGCCGCGATGGCGTGACTTGGGGCGATACCGTTACAATCCGCGATGGCGCGCCGACGTGGGAGTTGGGCTACACGCGCAGCGTGCAGCGGCCCGACGGGAAGATCGTCACGGTTTATTACTTCAACGACGGGCCGCACAACGAGCGGTTCATCGAAGCGACGATTTGGGATGCGCCGATTTCGGCGGATCTGACGAACTCGGTCGTGGTGGTGCGGGATGGCGCCGTGCCTGCAGCGGAGTCGATGGCTGCCCGCATGTTCGTGGAGGAGGTGGAAAAGCGCACGGGCATACGGCTTGCGACGACTGCGCACCCGGCAAATGGTCAAGCTCAGATCGTGATCCAGACGGGAGCAGCGGGTGGGAAAGCAGACGGGTACCATGTGTTCCTCGATCCCGCAGCCTCGCGACTATCGGCGATCGGGAACGATGCGCGCGGGACACTGTTTGCCGCGGGTCAACTGCTGCGGCGCATCGATTGGGCGACGGGGCGGCTGAGCATAGAGGGCCCGCTCGATATCAAGACAGCGCCGGCATATCCCATCCGCGGGCATCAACTGGGCTATCGGGCGCAGGCCAATTCTTATGACGCGTGGTCGCCGGCGCAGTTCGAACAATACATTCGCGAGCTGACCTGGTTTGGCGCAAATAGCATCGAGGGAATTCCGTTGCATGATGACCGGCCCTCAGACGTGATGAAGACGCCGCGGCGGGAGATGAACCGCGCCATCGGCGAGATCTGCCACCGGTATGGGTTGGATTACTGGGCGTGGATCCCGGCGGATTTCGATCTGAAAGATACCGCCAAGCGGGCGCAGTTTCTCGATCGGGCGAATCAGTTCTTCACCGATACTCCGACGCTTACCGCCGTGTTCTTCCCGGGCGGCGATCCGGGAAATAATCCTCCGGAACTGGTGCTGCCGTTTTTGGAGGAAATGGGTAAGCTGCTGATGGCGGCGCATCCCAACGCGCGCATCTGGCTATCGCTGCAATGGTTCAAGGGTCCGCAGGTGGACGACATCTACAAGTACATCAAGGAACGCCAGCCGGAGTGGTTCGCGGGGCTGGTCGGCGGGCCTTCTAGTCCTCCGCTAGACGAGACGCGACGGCGATTGCCGCGGCGCTACATGCTGCGCGATTATCCCGATCTCACGCACAACAAATTGTGCCAATACCAGGTACCCGAATGGGACCAGGCATATGCGCTCACGCTGGGGCGGGAGGCGGTGAATCCGCGGCCGGCGGAGTTTGCGGCGATTCAGGCGCGCTCGGCGGGATACACCGATGGCTTCATCTCGTATTCGGACGGTGTGCACGATGATGTGAATAAGACGATATGGAGCGCGCTCAGTTGGGATCCCAATATGACAGTCCGCGACATCCTGGTGGATTACGCGCGGGCTTACTTCAACCCGGCGGTGGCCGAGACGGCGGCCGATGGAATCCTCGCATTGGAGCGGAACTGGCACGGGCCACTCGTCGACAACGGCGCTGTGGAAGGGACGCTCGAGTTGTGGCAGGAGCTCGAAAAGCGCGCGCCGGAGCTGGAGTCGAATTGGCGCTGGCAGATGTGCCTGGTGCGCGCCAACTACGATGCCTACGACCGGCGGCGGCTGATTCGCGAATCGGCGTTGGAGGAAAAGGCCAACCGCATCCTGCTGAGCGGGGCGGCTCCGGATCAAGCCATGGACAGGGCGATGGCGGTGCTGGAATCCGTCGTGACGGAGCCTACCGCGCCGGAACTGCGCAATCGCATCATCGAACTATGCGACCGGCTGTTCCGTTCGATCGGCCTGCAGTCGAGCGTGGCGAAGTATTACGCGAGCGGGGCGGAGCGCGGCGCGGTGCTGGACTTCATCGATTATCCGCTGAACAACCGCTGGTGGATCGAAGATCAATTCAAGCTGATTCGGGCGATGAAGTCGGCGAAGGAGCGGCAGGAGAAGCTACGCGAGATCGCGATGTGGGAGCATCCCGG
>Ga0126381_100004133_pt1 | contig 15769 bp, 11 predicted proteins | sample PanSoiMetPlot_28_FD_96465 | JGI IMG/M metagenome (GOLD analysis project Ga0126381, IMG submission 96465) | Tropical forest soil microbial communities from Panama - MetaG Plot_28 | ecosystem: Environmental > Terrestrial > Soil > Tropical forest > Bulk soil | place: Panama | collected 2016-02-17 | reverse complement strand
GCCGCAGGCGTCATATGACAGAGAAACCGGTTTGCCACAACAATTTCCTGAGGACCCAGGGCCCCGACAAGTTGCGCGTCGCCGGCGTCTCCACGCATCCAAGTGATTCCCTCTTTAAGCCAGGACTTGATCCTCGCCTGATCGCCTTCCACTTCAAACATCGCCGCCACTTCCTCTTTGGTCATGCGCTCGAACATGGACGAGAGTTGTTCCCTGCAGGTGTTCCAGATTACGCTTCCTCTCTCTCTAGCGGCATCCTGATTTAGCGCCTTGAAGGCCTCGAAGCTGGTAAGCGAATAGACGCCCTCTTCTGCGAAATCCACAATTTCCTGTGAAATGTCGACAGCGTGGATGTTAAGTCTCAAGTCCGGGCGCGCCGACCGGATTGCCCAGACAATGGAATAAACCTCCGCACCCTTACTGCAGGCCAATACCGCAATGGTTAGCGAAGAACCATGTGCTTTCTTGTCCGCAAGACGCCGCATTAATTCCAGCTCCACCCGGTTTCGAAGAAAATAGGTGGCAAAGTATTGGCTTCGCTCAGCGTGCAGACGAACCAAGGCATGCACATGCCTGCCATATGCACGGCCCAGGGGCCGATGGCGTACGGAGTCGGGAAGATGATCCCAAACCCGGCGAGCTTGAGACAGGTAAAGTCTCAGAAGTTTTCGAAGAATCCTTGTATTCCACATCATAGGAAAACAGCTCAGGGCTTGAATTTTGCCGTTGAGGAAAATCGAAGCGATTCGTTCAAGCGTTGACAACTGGGCAGTGGAATTAGACCCGGCTGCGCGACCGGATATCAGCATCCCGCCACTACGAGGCATTGTGCTCGGTGCCTTCATATCGGAGGAAATGATTCCCTAATTCAAGAGCGCGTGGGGGAAAGGGAGGGCAGGGTTGACGGGACCATGAGCGACCTTGAGCTATAAACAAGCTACCGCCATTGACGTCACGGGTACGCGTCATCGAATGCGTGCAATCGAGTCACCAGGCTCCTCAAAGCGGGCACGGTTGAATTAATGGGCCTTCCTATAAGTTACTGATATAAAAACGCTTAATTACGGCTTGCTGAGGGGTAAGGTCTGGCCTTCTGACTCGTGCCACAGGATTCTGCAGGATGTGGGAAGTTCCTTACCACAATTGGCCTTCTGCTTTCCCACAATCTTTCTAAAATCGTCCCCTTGGGCGTACTTTTCTATCCGCGAGACGCCGCATCAGTTCCAGTTCTGCCCGGTTTCGCAGAAAGAAAGCGGAAAAGTATTGTTTCCCCTAGGCGCTGAGGAAAAACCAAGTCATGCATCGTATCTGCCGAACGCCCGGCCCTGGTGAAAGAAAATGAAAGGAAGCGGGGAGATGATTCCAGATTCGGCGACTTTAGAACAGGTAGACTCCCAATGGTCGATCCGCCAGGCGGGACAGGAATAGTAGGCCTATCTCGGAAGAAGAACGGCACGGGGCGGAGCGCTGTTTGCGACGATTTGGCCAATGGAGCGGTTCGCAAACTTGCTATGGGTTCCCTGAGGATCAACTCAAAACGTTCTGTCGAGGAGGGACTACCGCAAGTTCATACACTAGACGTCCGCCATCCAGAACAGCGTATGCCAGCCGAGCCCTTTCCTTTTCCGGCCCCACGATTTCCCATTCGTCCCCGCGAGACACCAGCCTCATCTGACTCCTTGCTCTCCACCAGCGGTCCACATCTCCCGGAAGAGCAGCCCATACCCTCTCGCGGACAACCATTTGTCGCAGATAATCGAGCAGCGACTCATACACACTGCGCGCGCGCCGTTCAATCAGATAATCCGGGTGAGTAAGAAAACTCATCAGTCCGTTTCTTTCTCTGATGACGGTCAGTTGCTGCTTCCAAAGATGAATCGAATAGTCATTTAAGATGTGAAAGAGTGAATAGTCCTGTGCGGTGGTGAGGGGAAGCTCGACAATTTTACCTATGAAATACGGCATAACCGTGCAACAACCGCCGCGCACTGGTTCCAAATGCGCGGCGTTCGGAACGGACATGTCATAGAAAAATTCGAACACATCGAACCACTCCTGCCTGCGATACATTGAGCCAGCGCGAAAACCTCGCGAATTGTATCGGTGCACGTAGCCGTTGATTCCTGCCGCCCGGCGCACAAATTCTTCCCGCTCGCGATACAGGTGGCCGTCGTGATTCAAATCGTGGATATTGAATTCACATCCGCGGCTTCGAATTTCGCGGACGTACTCATCTGAAACCTCGTAGCGCATTTCGGGGATGACTTGAAACGAGGATTTGATTCCGTAGGAATCGTCCAGATCTATTAGCTTGAAGGTGAAATCGCGCCCGGCGGACGTTTCGACGTCGTGTGTCATGACCAGACAATTAAGCGCGCCTTGCGGCCAAAACCAGATGAAGGGCACTTTCTTGGTATTGCTCGTTTCCATCAAAAGACGCAAGAACTCTTCATGAAGAGTGTCCACAGTGAAATCTACGGGCCAGGCTGGGAATCGCAGTTTCTGCCAATCGCTAAAGTAAGCTCTTTGTAGCTGGCGGCGGACCGCAAACGGCAGAAACTTTCGGATGAGATAGTAGAGTCTACGGACCGGTTCGCTCGCGGCCAGCAGTTCCAATCCGCGACTGCTTTTCTGCCGATATCGTTCCAGTCGAAGATTCTCGACTACCTCGGTAAAGTCAAAAGGCATCTGAATTGTTGTGCTGTCGCGGCGAACATCCTTCAAAGCATCGAATTCTCCCGAACCTGCAGCATTTCGAGCCGCACCGGACTTGCATCGCCCGTAGCAAATATTCCTTGTGCCAAATTGAAAGAACCCGATCTCTCCAGACGCGGAATCGGCGGTTAGAGATATGTCGCCGAGCGCCTGTGGGGGAATTCGATAGTAATCCAAGAGGGTTTGAATCATGCTATGGACTGAGCGAGGCACCCCTGGCTCGTCGTCCATTCATAATCTAACACCCTGGCATCGCTCAGACAGGAGAATTTCCCACTAAGAGGAAACTCTTTCGACACATTGTGCCAATCAGCTGCGCTGTCCTAAATTCCAACCCAGCTAGATTGCCTATCTCGAATTCTCTTTGAAAAGGGGTGCGGAATCTTGCACCGTTTACGCGTTGTCAGGATTGCTCTATCCGATATGGCGATAGATCAATTTTCCAATGATCGTAAGTAATCTGCCTGGCATGCGTGAAAAGGCGTTTTTCGCAATCTTCAATTTCCAGTTTTCGCCTGAATCGAGGGAAGAGGCGTAAGGATATTGCCAATAGACCAGACGCTTCGGTTCGGGAACCCACTGGTTCTTGAACGCGAGGAGCCCCGCGTTATCTTCATGCGTCCGTCCCATATCAAATACGTTCGCTCCATTCGATTTCGCGGCCGCAATGGCTCTCCAAAAAAGCCAGGGCGTTGCTCCAAATTTATTGAAACGGGCATCAGAGCATCCATATTTATAGTAAACGACATCTTTAAATTGCAGAGTGAGAATGGCAGCGATCGGAGTTTCCCCTTGGTAAGCCACACGAATCTCCATCGCTTCGCCCTGCCAATGAATTAGGTTCCGGAACCAAGCGTAGGGGCTAGGAGGCACGTTGTGCCGGCCCCGCGTAATTACAAACAGCGGGTAGAACTCGTTGAGCAGGTCTTCGGACCTGCCGCATTTCTCCACAAGACCGGCACGCTCTGCCCGCCGAATGCGACGCTGAACAGAATCTTTGTCGAGGCTTCGGAACACCTCATCTAGGTCTGGACGTAGATCAAGTGTATGCAGAAAATACGTCGCAGCAGGTAGGCAGCCGATCCCACCCAATGTTTGACGTAAATTCCCGTTGATGGGACGAACCTGCAGATACTTCCATTCCTCATGTTCCAAGGCAGTTTGCAGGTAGTGAATCAGGAAGTTCACGTCCTCAGTTGAGTCACATAGAGGTTCGCAATGATCTGAAAATGGAAGCGATACAAGACGACGTCCCGTCAGCCAGCTGTTAATACGACAAAACACTATTCCGTTCTTTAACTCGCCGGTCGGCGGTGAGGTAGTGAAGGCCACCGGCTCGTAGCCGTAGGTATGTCGAAGCGCCTGGAGCCACGCTACGGTGTGGAATACAGACGCCTTAGGATGTTTCTCCACGAGCTCAGCCCAACGCGGATCGTGTATTGGATCAAGTTGATAGCAACAGAAGCGCGGAACAGGCTGGATGTTATCTGCTAGCGGTGGACTGGTCATTGTTGTACTTGCTGGGAATTCTTACCGATCGTCCCAAATGGGCGATAGAAATCGGGAACCAATCTAACGGCTGTGGCAAAAGTTGATGACGGCTTCGTGCGGCCCGAGTAAGCCAGCCGTCTTTCACGGCCCAAGCCTCTCAACAACTTGTTTCAATTTAACAGCTGGCCAAAAGGCTCTGCTTTCCGCAACGGGCAGGTACATCCGAACGTTCGATTTTGTTCCGCGCGGTTGTCGATTTCCAGTTCATTTTAGGTGGACTTTTTGAGAGCGCTTTTCAGCTTCTCCACAGGTGCACTCAGGAGGCGGTTTGCGGACAGATGGTCGTCTCGGAATTCGGAAAGAATCCTCCTCATGGCCACAGCCAGTTCGAAGCGCAACGACCGGCGTACTTTTCCGGCAAGAGCCTTCTCTCGGTAGACCACTCGGAAACACTTTTCGCTATGGGACCTGATCCGATCGCCAAAGACAAAGTGCTCTCCCTCGGTCGTCCAAGTGACCGGCGTCTCATCGCAGAGTATTTCGGAAATAAGATCATCCTGACTTCTTTTCTTACGTATCCTCACTTCAATCGATTGATCAGTGGGGTTGTCAATTAGCAGTTCATTGCCATACATCTCCACCTCTTCCGCGCCCGCGCCGCTCGAGCGGCGGCGACAGGCCCTTCGGATAACCTGTCCAAGCGGTCGCCATCGAGGGCAACGGTTGAGACGCCTTATTTTCTCAACTAGCTCAATCAGCGCAGCGCCGCCATCCTTGAAGGAGTCATGGTGAGCGACGATCAAGCAGGGCTTCCCTAGGAGAAGATCGAAGGCAAAGTTCTCCAAACCGTGGAAGGCGTATCTTCGCGTGAAAATGGGGAAGCTGCCGTAAGTCATGAGGGCGACGTCCCAGACATCCCTGATTCGCGTCCTGGCATTTTGGGAGTCCACGGGGACTATCTCGGTATTGACTGCTGCAAGAAAGCCGTTGCGCTTGAGAACTTCGGGGCTAACAGACGAGAAAGCGCCCTGGGGGAAGACCATGATGGAATCGTGCTGGATGCCGGTCCGCGCTTCATGACTTCGCATTCTGGAACGAGCCAGTTGGGCTCTGGCATGCAGGACCGCTGCCGAAGTCGCTCCAAACTCGGCTGCAGTGTGGTCACAGCCGTGAATTGATACGGAGAAAACTCCCGACTCGTCACGAAAGAATTTGCCAGCAGCCGGAGACGTGCGTCGCCAATTCCAGGGTATAAAGGCGATGTTTGTCGTAAATCCGTGTCTTCGCATGAGATCGCGCAGCGTTGCAAAATGGCAGAACCCATACTTTGGTTTCAAAAGAGGGTCGTCAATAATTAGACAAGCGCCAAGTTCCTGAGGCCGCCAGGCAACCTCTGGGAACATGAATCTGATGAACATAACGAGGGGCACAACAGAGCAAAAATGGTTTTTGACGTCGTAGAAGCCCTGACCCACCAACTCGTCGATGTCAACCATTTGCGAGCTTGCGCAGAAGAAAACGGGTGCCCCACTATACTGGAACCGAAGGAACACCGGAGCATCTCCGGCCGAGATGACAGCCGCAAACTTCGATTCCCCACCGGCCGGTGCACTGGTCAGAACTGCATCTTCGCTCCTCAATCGCAACGAGAGTTTGAGACCGGCCATGGGTCCGGCAAGATCGGTCAGCTCACCGGACACGCCAAGGGAGAGATTGCCTGCCGGCGCCTCTTGGAGTGACAAACTAGCATCCCCGAACAGAGACTGAAGCGCACGAACGCAAAGACTACGCTCGTCGTTTGCGTACGCGTAAAATGCGGCCGGCCGCAAAACTGGGGAGCTGGCTCCTTGGCGCTGTTCGAGCGTGGCGACGGCCTGGATCGATCCGAAGACCGCGTATTCCGAGCCATTCCCTTCCAAGTCTCTTACTTTGGAGGGTTCGACCAGCTTCCAAGGCACGCCGAAGAAGTCGAGAATACGGCCAAGCCGGAATTCTCTCGATTGGGGACTGCCGTCGTGCAAGATGATTGCCAGTCTTGCCATGAATAATTCCTATTACCGGTGCTTGCCTGGCGCTTGCCCTAAGTGCTTTTCCGCGCCACCACAAGTGAGCGCATTGCGCGGCTGGGGGCCACAAGACTCAGCAAGGGGCTCAGGAGCCGGCAGGAGAGGGTGAGAGCGCGACCAGCCGAGTGTGGAATCCAGCAGAAGTTTTCCTTCCTCATAATCTCGAATCCGGCTGTCTTGAACGGAGTGGCATATTCCTCAAGCGAAGGCAGGTAGCACTCTGCTGAGTCCTCGACAGAGCCTCTTAAATGACTTCGAAAGGCAGGGAACCGATTATTCATGTCTATGTTGATGCAGACTCCTCCGGGTCGCAGCAATCGATAGATATCTGCCGCACAGTCCTGTTCCTTTCTAAGACGATGACAATACCGAAATGTGTTGACGCCCACGATTAGGTCGAAGAAGCCTACCAGAGCTTCGGCCGGCTGGCCGCACGCGGCGCCCAAGTCTTCTGCCAGTCGCTCGTTGCGGGCCACGTGGAAACTCAGTTTTCTGGCGATCCCCTGCGGAAGAAAGGCCCCGGCTTCATGTCTAGCGGTCTGCACCAGGCTCGCGGAGAAGTCTGTTCCGTAAGCACATTCAACGGGGATTCCTTTCTCCTCCAAGAGCGAGACGAGGCTGATGATATTCATACCCGCTCCGCAGCCGAACTCCAGCAGACGAAGAGGACGGGCCGGCAGGTCCTGCAAATAGCTGTCTATGGCGCTGAGATACACCCTGGCATAATCATTGCGCAGCAAATAATTGATCCCAAAGCCGGCGGTTTTCGTACTGTACTTGCGCACAGCGTCTTCAGAGCCGTATTCCTCCAGAAATTTCTCATTCATCAAGTCGCTATTTTTCATGGGCTTCCAATCGCCTCCTGTGAATTCCGCGCCGCTGCCCTCTCATCCAATTACTTATAGAACGCCTTGTCGCTCAGTGTCAGTATGCGATGACAAAAGTGAAAAAACACCGTCCGGATAGTTTGCACATTAACTGGCATGAAACGACCGTGTAACTGGATCAGCAGAGCACGATTCAATCCGGCATTCCCTCGACCTCCGCGCTCGGGCCTATATACGTCAATTTTCGAAACATCCGTATGAGCGATCGCATTTACGCCCTACGCTGTGGGGCCTGCGGTCTGGCTAGACAGGCCGAATGCACCCAACAAATCCCTAAACGACAAGAGCTCCTCTCGAACTGAAGGGATAAATACCGAGAGCGAATAAGCCGCTGCGAAGCCCAGAGCGACAACGAGGAGCTGCGAGAGTACTCGCTCTGGAACGATTAAGTGCAGAGCGAGGTCCGCAACGGAAACACCCAAGAGGCACAAAGAAATTGGATAAAGCAGAGCCCGCCCCAGACGCTTCAGAGTCAGGTGCGTGCCCCGAAATGTGAATTTCAGTATCCATGGAAGAATCGCAACCAGAACCAAGGAGCCGGATAGGGCCACCCCCTTGATCCCGAAAGGCAACCCGATGGCAAAGCTGCAGACAATTACTGGGGAAATCCTTAGTAAGAGTTTCAAGAGCCGCCCCGACTGTCCCCGACTCACTAACAACCAGACGTTTGAATCAAGAAGCAACTGCCCCAGCGCAGAGATAACGAGAATGCGGAAAACAGGCGCCGCTTCCCCCCATTTGGCACCGAGCACCAGGGCAATTACGGGTTTCGCAGCAACGAAAAGAAATCCAAAGATTGGAGCGGTAATCCAGATGATTAGGCCCATGGCGCGCAGATAGTATCTGGCAAAGCGCTCCGGATCGTCCTGAAGCCGGCTGAAGGCGGGGATGGCAACGTTGCCAGCAGGCGTACTGAGCTGGCGCACGGGTAGCATCAGGAGATTGTAGGCTCTCGAATATAGGCCTAGCGGAGCGGCTCCCCAATACCACCCGATTAGAACGCTATCGAAACTGCGGTTTAGATTGAAGATAAGGTAGGATGCTGAAACATTGCCACCAAAGGCAATCATAGAACCAACTTGAGCGTCGCGGCGAGGCAGCCCCGGCTTCCAGTGGACCATCATCCAAGAAACCGCCATCTGAACAAAATTTACTGTCAGTGGGAGAGCAACCAGTGCCCAATAGCCAGCTCCTTGCCAAGCCATCGTCACGGCAACCGGGACAGCTAGAGCGTAGGATGCAACGTCCCGAAAAGCTAGGGCTGAAAACCTCATCTGACGCTTGAGAAGGGCATTGGGCTGAACTCTCAAGCCACCGACGAAGAAAGTTAGAGACAGTACCAGCGTGATGCCTATGAGCCGCGGTTCCCGATAGAACCTTGCCAACACGGGGGCAAGGGCCGCTGTGACAAGCGTGAGTGCCAGCCCGATTGCCACATTGATCCAAAACAATGTGCTGACTTGCTGATGGGTGATATCCTTGCGCTGAATCGTTGCCTCAGACAGACCAAAATCAGAAAACGCAGAGGCCAGTCCAGTAATGGCCGTAACCATCGCCACGATCCCAAAGTCAGCAGGGGTCAACAGCCGCGCCAAGACGATGGTTGCGACTGATTGCATTAGGAACTGGGCACCCTGCGAGGTGAGCGTTACCAAGCCGCCGCGAACGGACCGGCCTTTCAAGTCTGCATGCAGGTGATCAGTATCAAGTACTTTCGAGAACTGTTGTTGGACAGCCATCCCGGACCCTTCACTGGCACATTGATTTGAAAAATTCAGACAAGTCGGCCACGCATCTGAGACAGGCAGTGGCAGTTTCATAGCGGTGTGTTCACACGAAACGAGGTCTTCGAGGACTCACAATCCGACGGTTCCTCGGGGGCTGGTAATTGAAGCAAGTCCGCATATACTGCGGTAGTCATTTGGCCGACCACGTCCCAGGAATGTTCTTTGGCCGCACGGTCTCGTATGTCCTGCCGTCGCCTGTCTAAGTTTGTGAACAAATCGCTCGAAAAGTACCGTTCGATTGCTCTCGCCAAGTCAACGGGATCTTCAGGTTTAAATACAAATCCGGTCTTACCCTCGACGATCTCGTCTCTCAGAGGCCCTACGTCCGCTGCGAGAACCGGTAGGCCAAAACTGTGGCCCAGGAACAGTACGCCGCTCTGGTAGATATGCGTATATGGCAAAACAAGAACATCGGCGGCTTTGAAGTAGACTTCGGTCTCATCGTCTGGGATGTAGTCGGCTTTCAGCAATACCCGCCTCTTTTTCAGGTCTTCACTGATTGATGCGTGAATTCTCGCCCAATATTCCTCACCGTTCTTCGGCCGGCCAGCAATGACCAGACGATATTCCTGGCCTCGGTTCAGAATTTGTTGAAACGCCGTAACGAGGTACTCGAGTCCTTTGTATGGTGCGATATTGCCGAAGAATAGAATCGCCCTTTGACTCTCTTGGATGCCTAATCGTCGCTTTGCTTCACTTGGAGTGAGGCTCGTGTTGGGAACTGCATTGTTGATTCCGAATGGGATGACGGTCACGCGTATCCCTGGCACACCAAACTCCTTGTGGAGTTCAAGTTTCATCTTCTCGGTGTGAACGAAGAGGTGGTCAGCTAGCCGGTATTGGATTCGAAGCGTAAGGCGATTAAAGAGCGTATCTCTCGAATCTCGTCTGCCGGCATTCACATTGTGCACTGTGAGGGCGGTCCGTTTCCCCAGGAGTTTGTAATAGAGCATGAGAAGGGTTCGATCAAAGCTTTGAAATTTGTTGTTCCAGAGAATGTGAAAAATTCTCGGCTTGGCCCTCGACACGTAGCGAATCAACCTAACGTAATACGCCATTACTCTGAGAACCTTTTTGAACAAACCAGCCTCTGGCCGCTGATCGCCTCGAAGATTAAGAAAGTGCACTTTGGGCTTACCATGGAATTCCGGACAGTCCAAATCATCGCTACCAACCAGGTCCAGCTCTGTTCCCCTCCTGATGAGTTCCGTTGCCAAGCCAAATGCGTAGGGCTTGTCCCCACCACCAGTAAGCAGGGTCACGGCGATCTCAGCAACCTCGCCCGCCAGGGCCGGTTTAGTCATCTTCCGGACGTTGTGCGGATCTTTACTGGTATCGTTGCTCATCTCTTTCAGTATCGGTGAGTTCTCTAGTAAGCTCGCCGTATATCTACTCTTCCGCTGTCGTTGAGCGCACTGCCAGACTTTCCTATGAGAGGTAGCTTTTCATCTCTTGACATGGTAGGAACTCCAATTCATTGCGCCACCCGCAAGGCGGGTAGCCGGGGAAGACGAGGGAATTTTGGGCATTCTCCTGAATCTTGCCAGCGCAATGCGAATTATGCAGCACACGTAAAGTCTGCTTTATACCTGCGGCGAGCAACGGACCGCAGTTGGCCAGTGAGGAATATATCTTGTCAATCGCGCCGGATACATCTGTCGCGAGACGGGAAAGAGCTCTGACAACTTCCAGATGTGCTTCCCAGGCGGCCTTGAACCTATCCAGTTGTTGTATGGGTGTTGCCATGTTCGTACTCTCCTGTGCTAATCCCGACAGACAGCGCCCTGGGTCAGCGTCTCGCTTCGCGAGTTTCGTATTCAAACATCGCTTTGTCCCAACGTCTTAGCAATGAAGCCTTCTGTTCCGGAAGCACCCTCTGCGCCCATTTCGCCACTTTCCAGCCAAATACTGGTTTCATCCAGGCGTATTTCCATCTCAAGCGGGGCACCTCCAGCTGACCCTGCAGTTCTGCGGCCAGGCCCTGAAGCTCCACCATGATGTCCTGTCGATCTGGATAGAAATACTCGTACCAAGTCTGCAAGTACGTGAGGCAAACCTTCCGAACTCGGTCGCTATCTTCGAGTGAGTGAAGATATTGAATGTGCAATTTCATCGAGCGAAGCAGCGAGTTTTTCTTCATATCCGAATTGCCAATAAAACTGACCCGATTTTTCCCGGAAGCTCTGTAAAATATTCTCCCTTCCGGTACGAATCGCGTACCTTCTGAAGCCAAGAGCACACGGCAAAAATATTCACCGTCTTGATCATAATAGAGGCGTGTGTCCCAGGGACCGGCTGCCTCGGCCAGTTCTCGGCTCACCAGCCAAGTTGCGTTCTGCATATGTAGGTTTTCACCCATTTTCCTCAGCAGCCACTCAAGTGGAGAAAGGTCTTCCCAAAGCGAGTTTCGAACGAAGTGGGCGCGGTTAGTCCGAAAGTGGAAGTAGCCCCACGGAGAAGAAAGCAATATTCGTTTGCTGTCGCCTTCTCGCAGTGCCCCCAGCTGCTTCTCGATCTTGTCGGGCGCCAGAAGGTCATCCGCGTCCAACTCTTGGATGTAATCACCTTGGCAGAGCCGGTAGGCATGGTTTACCGCCGCCGAAAGGCCCTGGTTATCGGTAGACACGACGGAAACCTCTTTTGATTCAAATCGCCTCGCCACCTCGGCTGTGCTGTCGGTAGACCCATCGTCGACGACGATGATTTCTTTGCGTGGCCAGGTCTGCGCAATCGCGGATTGAAGCGTTTGGGCGATCAACTCCTCGGCGTTATATGCGGGAATGAGAATCGAGACCAGCGGTTTCATAGCAAGACACTCCTTGGTCGGTCCAGGTATACCAAAAACCGTTTTCAATTCCGGCTATCCTTGACTCCTTCTAGGCATGACCACGGGTTTGATCGTGAATGTTGGACGTTCCCGGCCCATGCTCCCGCTGAATGTTGTCAAACTATTTCTCCTTTCGACCTTCGACGACTATGGTCTCGAATTGGTTAATATCCTCGGTTATCTCCCTGCCGTGGGATTCTAGGTTCTTGAGCACGGGATCCTCACTGTCTCCCGGCTTGTAGAACTTGATGTCGCGGAATCCTGCGGTGTACAGTGCGTGGTATAGTGTCTCTTGGTCATACAAAAAGCAGTGTCCCCAGGCCCGGAAGAAATTGTTAATCACAAAAACCTCTTTACATTCCAGGACTTCTGGCATGAATCGTGCGACAGCCCAGTCGATATAATTTGTTTGCGCGTCGGTTTTCTCTGTGCCATGCAGCGCCAGTAAGACTCGCAGATCTGGGGTAGCGAATCGCACGCGTCCCCCCCGTTTCACCACGCGAAAACACTCCCTGAGCATAACCTGTGCCGCATGGTATTCGACGTGTTCAATCATGTGCTCGCACATTATGTAGTCGAACGTATTATCATCGAATGGGAAGCGCTTTGTCGCATCCAAATAGACGACCGAGTCATGATTGAGATAGATATCGGTATTCAGCCATCCCTCAAGAATGTTATTGCTGGTCCCGAGCTGAAGCTTTTTCATCGGATGCGCTTTTAGGTAATCGGCGATTTTTCCGTTCCGCCTTGTAAGCCAAACAAGCACCAACATATCTCGCTTCAGTCCACGGAGGGCTTTGACCAAGCCGACAATGAACTCTGAACGCTTTAGATAGGTAACGCGTCGCATGATCTATGGCTTTAAGTGGGCTGCTTTCCAACGCCCCGGTTCGCGCCAGCAAGGTTTCAGCTAGTTTAATTCACGGTTTTGTTGATGAAAACGACACATGCTGGAACCTAAATGGGCAGACGTGCCGGTCAACCGGCGGCGCGCGGAACGGTCAGAGGGCATCCTGTCCCAAAGACTGTGTCCCAAAACTGTCCAAACGTCCAGTGGACTTTGCTGTCGTTCCCGAGCACTATTTCAAAAAAAACGCATTACAATAATGGGGCTCTTTGTCCGAAAGGAATGGCGCCAGGTGAACCGGATAAAATGGGTATTATTTGCTTTTCTTGCCAGTGATCTTTTCACGGCCAGCGCGAACGCGCAGAGTTGCACCGCCGCTACCTGCAATGCGCCGGATTGTACAGCCCCCCATGTGTTGGCTGCGCTTCCCAACTCTAGTGCCCCTGCTACGGTGGTGGTGCATATCCCGGCCTGCTCAGCGGGCACGGCGTGGACTACGGGGCAGAGTCTTAACTACAGTGTTCCATCAAACGTGGCAAGCCTGACGATTATCGGTGCGGGGAGCCAAACGATTACGGGCGGTGGCGACCAAACGGTTATCATTGACCACACGGCGGCAAGCTCCGCAATTGTGTTTTCTATCGGAGCGGGACAATTTTTGCGTGTTAGCGGCATGACTTTTGAAGCCGATAGCGGAAGCACGAAAACGACCAATGGTATGGTTGGATTCGGAGGAAAAGGAACGTTACGCGTTGACCATGTACATTTCAAGAACAATGGAGCTGGTTCTGGTGAGCTCTTTGGCATCGTCTTTGGCTCAATAACGGGGGTTTTTGACCACAGTTTGTGGGATATGGTTCCTCGTGGCGTAGATAATGGCATTCGTGTGAACAACGGGCAAACGATGTTCGGGGATGCCTCTGGAAACGGGAACGGCTCATGGGCTAACCCGACAAGCCCAGGTTCTGCCGGATACCTATTCTTTGAGGATAACATCTATAATTACAGTATATCCAACGACTGTAGTGGTGGTGGTCGGCAGGTATTCCGGCATAACGTATTCAATGATTCTTCTGTCCAGACACACGAAATGGAAGGGGACGGGCGCGGCTGCCGCGCCACGGAGATCTATAACAACACGTTCAATGGCCTAAATGGCGACAACATAAACAGTTACACCATAGTTGGCTGCCGGATGGGTACGTGCCTTGTTTGGGGCAATGTTGTAAGCCTCTACTCAAATGCAATTAGTTTGCAGCACGACAGGACAAACGGGCATCCGTTCTACAACTCTCCAAATGGCTTTGGGTATTGCGGAACGCTAGGTGTATCTCCTGGGCCAAGCAACTGGGACGGAAATATTAAGGCAACCACTGGTTATCCTTGTATCGACCAGCCAGGCCGGGGCCGGAGCGATATGCTGAGTGGCAACTTTCCGAATAAATGTGACACCACGATCGGCTGTTCCAACTTCACTGGAAGTTGGCCGCACAATCTGATGGAGCCGATTTACGAATGGCTGAATCAGTATCAAGTTGGTGCAGGTGGCGGATGGAACCATGCGGTCTATAATCCTGACATCAGCACCGCAGGGCTTCAAATTTTCCAAGCTAACCGCGACTTCTACCAGTACACGCTATCATGGAATGGGTCGCAGTTTACAGGAACGGCCTTCAATGGCACAGTTGGCACTGGTAGCGGATTGCTTTCCGCTCGTCCTTCCACATGTACTGCGGGAATGGGGGGAACTTATGGCGCGAGTCCAACAGGTTCATTCGGAGTAGCCTATTGGGCAACTGACACGAACACTCTCTATATCTGCACTGCAACAAACACCTGGACGGCCTACTACACGCCCTACACCTATCCGCATCCGCTCGTAACGGGCAGCCAAACTTCTGGAACGCCCCTACCGCCAACAAATCTCTTGATCACAGTGAACTAGTCTCCGGCCATTTCGCGCTCTGCGCCGATTTATGGCGTCATGGCGAACCAGTGCATTCGGAACGGGTCTTCCAAAACACCTCAATGCTCGGGTCGGAGCAGGAGCTAAGCACACCAAGGAACTCCTGAGATCGAATCCACTTGTCGAGTACTAAACCGCGCCTGACGTCAGGCTTGTAATTGAACTCGCCATCCCAAGTCAGCTGTCGTAGAACCTGGACACACTTCAGTCCTTCCGCCCTGAATTCAGGAAGGTTGCCCCGTCCGGAGCTTAAAGGACGCACGTCGCGTCCCGCGCGACCGTACGCATTCTCGGGTTCGTAAAGTCGTCATCGACGAAAAAGCGATGTGCTAGCTCCAGGCTTAGCAGTTTGTGGATTTCGTTCGTGTAATTCCGTTCTCCTTTCAAATGGCTTCGCACCACCGCCTCCACCCCTTTTCGGTCGACATACGACCTCGAGAGACTCCGCCGATCTAGCAGCATCTCCTCGACATACCCTGCTAACTCATCGCGGTACCAGACGCGGAAATGGAATACTTTGTGTCGCCCGAGGAATAGCCGCTCGAGGTGCAAGCGCAAAAACACATGATCGACTCGTGCCACCCACTGTGGCATTCCCATGTCATAGCCGTATTCTGCTTTGAACGAGAACTCAAGCAGGGCGCGCGTCGCAGCGCCCAGCAGTCGTCCCCGCTCTCCCGCCACTCCACGATCCGTCGGAACTCGCAGAAGGTTCCTATTCCCGTCGCCGATCAAGCGGAGAGACACCTCATTGCTTGCGAAGGCCGGTTCCGGTGACCGAAAGACTGTTCGCACAAAGTCGTTGTCGACGAATGGCGACCGCAGGGAGAGCTGTGACTCTTCCAATGCGAGCACGCCGTAATGATTCCATGGCGTCTGCCTGAAGGCGGCAAAGGAAAGTGGATGTCCCTTCGAGAGGCCGGCATAGGTTTCGGCTGCCTGCCGGATATACCGATGAAACTCTTGACGGAACGGCCCGAAGAAACGTCCTTCTGGCTTGAAGGTCCGCACCCCGCGAAGAATTTCGCCGCCAAAGTTACCAGTCATTCTTACCGGCGCAATCTCACGTGCTTTCTCGTTCAAATAAAGGTCCGGGGCGCGACCCACATCCACACATCCGTCGGTCAGGTACACCACCCGCTCGGCGTAGTGCGGGAAGCTCGATAGAAACTCCTGGCCG
>Ga0126381_100004132_pt1 | contig 15771 bp, 13 predicted proteins | sample PanSoiMetPlot_28_FD_96465 | JGI IMG/M metagenome (GOLD analysis project Ga0126381, IMG submission 96465) | Tropical forest soil microbial communities from Panama - MetaG Plot_28 | ecosystem: Environmental > Terrestrial > Soil > Tropical forest > Bulk soil | place: Panama | collected 2016-02-17 | reverse complement strand
AAGCTTGACCAGATTCGTGCGGAACAGGCAAAGGCTCTGCGATCCAATGAACACGCGCTCGACCTTATGACCATGCGCTTTACAAACGGGAGTGCGAGCGGTCTTAATGTTCTTGACGCGAAGCAGCGTGTCTATTCGATCCAGATTGGGTTAGATCAGATAGAGGTCAACCGCCGCTTGATCATCATCCAGCTTTACAAAGCGCTAGGCGGAGGCTGGAATCTGACCGACCTACAATGGATGTCCGCCAATACGACTCCAGTCGGAAACAAACAACCGTAACCAGCGCTTCGATAAGCAGAACTGGCGAGACCACGGATCTCATTGCATATTGGTCGGTTATGCAGGGCTCACCCCCTTCAATTGGTACCTTCCGGATTCCTTGCTCCTCTGCAAAACTTGCAATCAATCACCCAATACCCGCGAGGTCACCATCGGCACGCTCGCGAACCGGGTATCGCTCTCGACATGGGAAGCGCGGTCGACTGCGGTCGTCGCATCGGACTCCGCGCCTGTTTGCGGAGGAGCTAAGGGGAGTTCAACCCGTACTGTAGTACCTCGTCCCTCTTCGCTCTGGATTCTCACGGTCCCACCGTGGGCGTGGCAGATTGCCTGGACGATCGACAACCCCAATCCGGTTCCGCCGGATTCGCGTGAGCGTGCCTTATCAGATCGGTAAAAGCGATCAAACACGTTGGGCAGTGATTCGCTCGGTATTCCGATTCCCGTATCGCTTATCTCAAGAACGGCGTTGTATTGTATGGCCGCCACGGAAACATAAATCTCTCCGTTGGGCGGAGTGTACTTGATTGCGTTATCGAGGAGATTGACGAGTACCTGCTTGATCCGTCCAGAGTCCGCGAGGATCAGTACCGGAACAGCATGGTTGTTGTACATTGTGATCTGCTTCTCGTCCGCGAGCAGATGCATCTGGTCGATGGTCCATTGGGCCAAGAGGCTCAAGTCGACCGTTTGGCGAACCATGGCATCAGTGCCGCTATCTAAACGGGCAATCGTGAGGAGGTTCTCGACGATCTTAGTCATCCGGTCGATCTCCTCGAGTGAGCTTCCGACCGAGTCCCTCATGGACTCGGGAAGTTGAGGCGCCTGAACTACCTGTTCGAGCTCTCCCTTGAGGATAGTTAATGGGGTTCGCAACTCGTGCGACACGTCGGCAGAGAAGCGACGGTTGTGGCTTAGTGCGTCCTCCAGTCGGCTAATCATACGATTCAGCGCAATCGACAGGCGTTCCATCTCATCGCCCGTAGGGATAACGGAGAGGCGTTCGCCGAGTTTCTGCGTCCCAATGCGCTCAGCCTGCTCGGTCAGCTCAATCAGCGGACGGAGAGGCCTGGTCATGAGAAGGTGCCCACCAAATATAGCCGCTAGTAGGATCAATGGCGTCACCAAAAGAAGTATTCTGCGTAGGCTGGAAAGGAGTCGGTCGATCTGAGATAGCGACGCTCCGGTCTCGATAAGAAATTTCGTCCCGGATGCCGCGGAATAAGATTGAGAGAAAATCAGTAGACGGTTTCCCCCGTCCTGAGCCTCCTCACGGAAAGACTCCTCGGCCTGCTCGACTGGCGGGTGAGATATCTGTGAGGTCGCAATGTACGGATCACGAGTATCTCCCGATTCGTATAGAACTTTTCCGTCCTGCCGTGTGATTCGAATGAATCGCCCGCTCTGCTCAGGCGCATATGCTTCGGTGATCTCACCCGCCATCCACGGCACTCCTTTTGCCTCTTCAAAGGAGACGAAGTCCGCCGCAATGGCGTTTGCTTCACTGGACAGCGAGTGTTCAAGCGACGCCCTGAGGTAGCCTTTCAACCCAAAATAGAGAGCTGCTCCGAATGCGACCAGGGCGGTAGCGAGCAGACCAACGTACCATGTCGTAACGCGTGCACGAAGTGTATTGAGATTCATGACTCGCCGCCTGCGCGGATCATGTAGCCGGCACCACGAACGGTCCGGATTAGCTTGACATCGTGGCCATCGTCAACCTTCGCGCGTAAATGACGTACGTAAACATCAACGATGTTCGTAATGCCGTCGAAGCTCTGATCCCAGACATGCTCGATAATCATGTTGCGTGAGAGAACGCGTTCGACGTTCTGCATGAGATATTCGAGCAGCGAGTATTCCTTAACCGTCAACTCGATTCGTTTTCCTCCCCGCTTCACCTGCTGGGTGAGGCGATCAAGCTCAAGATCGCTTACCGTCAAAGTACTGGAACGATTGACTGGCCCTCTGCGGAGAAGAGCCTTCGTGCGAACAAGCAGCTCGGCAAAGGCAAAGGGCTTTGTTAGATAGTCATCCGCGCCGCTTTCGAAGAGCAAAACCTTGTCCTGTACGGTGTCCCGCGCGGTAAGGACGAGAATTGGGACGCAGGTGTCATGGCGGCGAATCCGCTGCAGAACTTCTTTTCCATCCATGCTCGGAAGCATCAAGTCGAGAATGATAAGGTCGTAGGGATAGGTCTCCGCCATCTCGAGGCCTTCGCGCCCATCCGCGACTACGTCAACGGCGTAGCGTTCGGCGGTGAGGCCGCGCTCCACAAATCCAGACACCTTGGGCTCATCCTCAACCAACAAAATCCGCATTCCTCAGCCCCCGGTCCTTTAAATATGTCGACCCTAAACCGGACATTAAGAGTACATGAAAACCTTTTCAGGTTCACGCAAGCCATGGTTCAGGATCAACTAAGTGGATCTTCCGAGCTGCTACTGAATGTCATAAACCAGGATTTCAGCAACTGCCTTTGTCTCCCCGGGAGAAGCTGCAAGGATGAGTTGCTTGCGGTCAGGAAGGAGAATTCCGGTCTTGGCTCCGGGTGCGGTCGCAACATTTGCGATTAGCTTCAGCTGGTCCGTGGCCGTTGTATCGTATACACCTATGTTGCCTTCCCCGCCTGGAACGTAGAGCCTGTTGGCAGCCGCATCAAAAAGAACATCATCCGCACGCAGCGGCGCTGGTGTTGTGCTGACGACCTTGCCATTGTCTGAATTCATTACGACAACCATCCCAGGCTTACGGCAGACCACGTAAAGGCGTTTGCGCGCTTCGTCCAGCGCGACCATCGCATTTTGTTCGCAGGGCTTTACGGGCCACTCCCCTAGCTCTTTCATCGTTGTGCGGTCAACGACGGCCAGCTTGTTGGTCTGAGTCAGGTTAACAAAGAGGCGATTACCTTTTTCCTCGAGAGCCATTGCCTCCACGTGATCGTCGTTGAACTTCAGGCTACCCAGTTGTTTCCTTGAATCCGGATCGACAGCCTCTATCTCCGCCGTCTTCATATCGACATCTTTTCCACCGGTGACGATGTAATAGATGTTTCGTTGAGCATCGTATCCTGCAGAGTCCGCCCCCTCAATAAGGGGAATCGTCTCTTTGTGGTCGTAAGAGTCAGCGTCAAGAATTTTGGTCATCGTCTTGCCGCTGTCGGTCACTACGATGGTCTGTGCATTTGGCCTGACCAGGATGGAATGTGGCGCGTCGAAGCCTCCGACAGTTCGCAGATGCTTTGCGGTGTTGAGATCAAACACCTCCAGTGTCGCATGATCCTCCGCAGCAAGAAGAATTCGCCCCCTCTTACGATCCACTGCGAAATGGTCAAAGTCGCCGGAGTAGCCGGGCAGGGTTACAGTTTGCGCTAACTTCAATGGCTCTTTGGTCTGAGCGAGCGCCACAACAGAGGACGCCATAACGGCCGCAGCGACGATGACGGATCTTGTAAGCTTAGTTTTCATTGAGATAATCCCCTCAAGTCAGAGCGCTCGACAACCGGCAGATCCCGATGCCTTATGTCGCCGGCGCGAATAGAACGGCTCCGCTAGGCAGTTGCGCCTTCATCTCATCTCGAATTTGCTCGGCTATCTTCTCGAGTGCCGCTTTATCATCGCCGGCTCTGTAGTTGAACACGACTCCAAGTGCCCCGATCGTCTTGCCAGATGTATCTTGAAGAGCGAGCTCATCCTCGAAATGTTTTCCGTTCGCGCTTACCTCGAGATTGCTCTTTCCAGTGTGGATGCAACGAAGATCATCTTCATCGCCGATCTTGCCGATGCGCCCGAAATTTGAGGCGATAATGACGTTTTTGTGACCCGGAGGCGTCGCGTGGATGGCCAGCAGAAGAACCTCTGGATGTCGGGCCAGCGCCTCGTTCAAAAGCTTCTGCGCGAATGGAGCTGGGGTCGTGTATGTGGGGTCCATCTCCTTCGCGTCGACCTTTCGCATTCCAGCGACAGCCTGGTCCCGGGTTTCCTGCGCAAGCATTGAAGTGACACATATGACAGCGAGTGCTGCTAGACAGGCTATGTCGGCTGCTCTTTTCATTTCTTCATTCTCCTATTAGGACGAGTATCCGAAAGCATCTGATCTCTTCGAAATGCGGATGAGATGCAAGGTCTTATTGCAACCTGAACTTCCCCTTGAAGATAGCTCTATAAGAATTAGCAGTGGCTGAAACAAAAATGAAATTATCTTCATGGCCGATGCAATGGGGGCTACGTAAATGGCTAGATCATGGCGAATCAAGCAAACGTCGTTGCTTTTCTGCTATGTCAGGCGTTAAAGGAATGTAGGTGCCCTCATTGCGAACATCCTCCTGACCTTGCTCGCTTAAGACATAGTGAAGGAACTCACTCACGATCGGATAGGTGGGACTATCTGCTCTACCATCGATCACCAGATACACAGCCCGAAACAATGGGTAACGTCTTGAAGCGACGTTCTCGCGTGTGGGCGCTACAGGTGACTCATGATCCTGCGTGGAGAGCGGCAAGGCTCTAACATCCGGCGTGCTGTAATGAATGTTGGATATTCCAATGCCGGAGGGGTCTTTCGCCACTGCTCTAACAATTAGGTTGCCAGCATCACCGGCAGGATCAATTGAAATGTTTGCATACTCGCGCAGCGCGCAGTTCCATCGTGTGCTCTGTGTGAAGATGAGACGACTGAAGATCAATGACTTGTCGTTGTCAGTGCTGAAGCCATAGAGATGGATTCTCCGAGTCGTCCATGTACCCTTGAGGCCAAGATCTCCCCAAGTGCGTATCGATTTTTTGCGAGTATTTCCAAAGATGCGGTCGAGTTGCACTGTGGAGAGACTTGCGATGGGATTCGAGCGATGAACAAAGATCATCAATGCATATGTGGCTTTGGGCACGTCGTACGCGCCCGTCGCGATCTCGATTGCGATTGGGGGGTGACCAGCGATGGATTCGAATGCCTGCTCCTCACTGGGCCAGATCTCACGACCGAGTAGGCCGATGTCCGCACGTTCGGTATAGACTCCTACGACGGCAGTGACGGTGCTTTTTAGATTACCTTGAAAGCGGACCGACGGCTGCGCCTTCTGGAAGCCTTTTTCGTAACGACGAAGAAGATCGCCCATTTGCGGGCTACCCCAGATGCGAATCACCCCTGTAACTTGATGGGATGGAGTATAGGTAGGCAAAGAGGAATTCTGAGCATGGACGCGCGGGATGGCAAGCATCACGAAGCCAAGCGCAAATGTTTTGAGCGGTCGATTTGGCTGATCTGTCACCACGCGCTTCCCTGGAAGATCACTGGGTTGGAACTAGGAACAGCAAAGAGAGGCCAAAAGCAATAAAGGCCACCAGAAAGGTAATCACCATATAGCCCATCATGCGTTGAACCTTGATCCCAGCGATAGCGAGAATAGGCAAGGCAAAGAAGGGTTGCAACATATTCGCCACAGACTCACCCATAGCCACCGACATCGTGACCCCAGCGAATGATGCGTTCAGGTCTCGTGCTGCCGGAACCGCGAAGGGCCCCTGCACAGCCCAATGGCCCCCTCCGCTTGGAACGAAAAACGTGATGATGATGGAGGTGAGATAGGTCCAGAAGTGGATCGTGTGTGCAGTCGAGAAGGATAGAAAGACCTTAGACAGCACACCTGCGAGACCCGTTGCCGTCATGATGCCCATCAGCCCCCCGTATAGTGGATATTGCAGGATAAGTGGGCCGCTGATTCGAGCAGCATGTTTGATGGCGGCAACATAGGCAGCGGGCGTCCAATGCAGCAGCAGTCCAAGCATAAGGAGTGTCATAATGACTGAGTTGAGGTCCAGTGATCCCTTTGCCCGGTAAAGCTCCAGTCCAAGCGCGGACGCGATGAACACAACTAGAAGCACCGTCAAGATCCACGCGTTATCCAGCTTGCTGCCAAGCGTGTCTGTCTTCTCCTTTAGATGATGAGGAGCTGCATCTTCGCTGCGTAACTTATCAGGATCTCCCGCAAATGAGTTATTCGGAGCGGGCCCGATGTAGCGGAAAACAATGGGAAGAGCTATCAGCAACACGGCAATTGGAATCAGATTGAAGCGTGTGAAAACGGTTTGAGATAACGGTGTGATTTTGCCTGTGACCTTCTCGACGATGTTGAGTGCTGAGCCATGGGTGGCTTGCGACAACGCAATCGATCCGGAGAGCCCCTCGGTCGAGATGACGAACCCACTGTATGCCGCAGCAACGAGCCAACCAAAATCCATTTGAATTCGCTTGGCGATCTCACGCGCGAGAAGCCCGGCTGTCACCAGGCCCAATCCCCAGTTGATCCATGAAGCGATCATGGAAACTAGAACCGTAAGGGAGACAGCAGCAGCGGCGTTAGACGGAATCGAGGCAATCTTAGCGAGTAGGTTGCGGATAGCCGGTGCGCTTGCGAGAGCATATCCGGCCACGAGCATGATCACCATCTGGAAGGCAAACGTGAACAAGTTGAAGACGCCGCCGTACCATGCAGAGGCAATTTGTTGAGGATGTGCGTTGGGAGCGAAGAAGTATGCCAGCAATACCGCCACCAACGTCAGGATCACCGCGAAGACATAGGGATCCGGCATGATCTGTTCAAACACGTAGACACAAAACGTAGTCACTCTTCCGAGAGCTGTGTACTTGTGCTGGTTGCTGAGTACGGCTACTTCTTCCATGGAAAGAGTTCCTTTGACCCCCACGTGAGGATGAACATTCAGGTTCTGCCATTTACTTGCACGCAAATGAAGAACCCATAAACTGTAAATGAAAACCCTTTCAGTGTTTGTTCAGGTCAGTCCGCAGAAAGAACATGTGCTTTGTTCCTTTTCACAAGGGCACGGCGCCCCCTTGCCGATGCCCATTGTTTGCTTATCCATATGACAGGGCCGGTAATCGCAAGAACAGAAAGCATAAGTCCGAAAAATGAAGCTGCAATCTGCGTAGATATCCCAAGAATCGTACCTGTGTGGATCTCCCGTGTCCATTGCACTAGAGCGGTTTGTAGCACCGGAGCCGTTCGGGTCGATCCAAAACTCAGAACCGCACCCGTCCTCGGGTCGAGCGTCGTGAAGCTACGGCCTGCCGGCGTTTTATCCTCAGGAAATCGTTGATAGATAAAAACTGGATCCGCTGCTCGTTCGGGAAGAAGAAGACGAGGGATAGTGCTCCCGGGAAGTGTCTCGCGCGCCGTTCTCAACATTCCTTCGATCGTGGTTCCGTGCCCAGGCGTGCTGATAGCTCTTGCTGGCGTATTCAATAAATTGAGCAATTTGCCTGTCTGGTAGTGTAAGGCCAACCCAGTAACAGAGAACCCAAACATCGCGAGGAAAGACCAGAAGCCAACGGTGTAATGCAGATCACGATTGAGCCGCACCCATGGCGATTCTCGCTGAAAGCGAAATACTTTGCGTGGCCACCACAGAACCATTCCGGAGAGTGAGAGGAGAAGTAGTCCAAAGGTGCTCCACGCAACAATTCTATTACCAATCTTGCCTGACATCAGGTTCACATGCAGGTCATGAACCTTCAGTATCCAATTGCTGCCGTCTTCGGTGCTCCCAAGAATTGCGCCGGTGTACTGGTTGACGTAGACGTGGCGAATGCTATGGGTCTTGCTTGAACGCAGGCGAACGTAGGTCGACCGATCGGGGCGATCGGGAAAATAAAACCGGATCAACTTCCAATCGGGAGCTTGCTGCTCTACGCGATCGCGAACACTATCCCAGTCCAAGGGCAGGCCCTCAGGTGTCACGTTGGTCAGCTGAGGATGAAACGCGCGATTCAACTGATTTTCGAAAGTGATGATTGCACCTGAAATGCTTAGCAAAATTAGGAAGAAAGCTGCGACCAATCCAACGTACAAATGGAGATTCAGAGTGAGTCTTTTCATGCGGTCTGTTCCTATTCGTATCTTGCTCTGGTCTAACTCGATAACTCGCCAGCGACTGTCGCTGTACTATGACTGTCGCGGTCAACTTGAGCTGAGAAGCCTGAAGATCCTGAGCACTTCTGAGCCTGCAATGCAAGATGAAGGAAACTTCATTAGCGATTACTGAGTGTGAGATGAAATCTTATTCATCTTTGCGGTCATTAGCCTCAAAGTGATTGACAGTAGCGATTAGCCTCACTAGATTTGCTCTCGTTTCCCATTCCTATTCGGGTGTTATTTATGCATCGCGTTACAGGTGGCAAAGCATTGTGGATCTGCACTGCAGTGTTTGCGTGGCTGAGCGCTCACGGCGCGTGCGCGCAGACCTACAAATCGTTAAGTGAATACAAACTTCCAGGTGCGAGTGCGCGTGGGATTGCTGTCGATAGCGAAAGCCGACGGCTTTTTGTTGCGGGCGATGATGGCATCACAATGCTCAACGCAGATACGGGCGACAAGCTTGGAAGCCTTCCGCTGAAGGACGCGCAAGACGTCCTGCTTATTCCCGTCATGAATGGCGATGACAAGGTTGCGTCTACGAAGGGCTTTGCGACAGGAAATGGAACTGTCATCGCATTCACACTTGCGGATATGAAAACTACTGCGACCGAAAAGTTGCCCACGACCGGAGCTTCGTCTCTGTGTTACGACGATGATACGAAGACCGTCGAAGCGGTGAGCGCGGGTGGCTCGCTGGCCAGTATTGAATCGGAGTCCGGAAAGGTCATCAAATCTACCCGCATAGCTACGGGCAGTGGACAAATCGCCTGTGGCACACTTGGGCATGTCTATGTTGCCGATACGTCTGCGAATGTCATTCACGTTCTGAACCACGATACGGGCAAAAATGACGGCGACTACCCCATCATGACTGGTGTCAAGCCGTCAGGTCTGGCGCTTGATACCAAGGGCCGACGTCTCTTTGTTGCGTGCGAAAACGGCGTGATCGAGATCATCGATACAGACTCAGGGTTCACTTTTATTGAACTCAAAGGCGGTGAAGGGCCAGCACACGAGACCTTCGCATGGACCCCCCAAGCGAAGGGGCAGTGGAAAGCTGCGTCATTTGTAGCGCAGCAGGACGGCACTCTTACCGGGGTTCGCATGAATGCATTCATCAATTACACCGTTGGGGGCCAGTACAAGCTGCAGCCTGGACTGGGCAGCATTGCATACGACGCAAAGACACATCATCTATTCATAACTGCGACGCATGCTGGGACACCAGTCGTGGTAGTAGCGGGCTACTAACTTATCGAACCGATCAAGACGGGGAATCATATGTTCACGGTCAGAAACTCTGAGAGAGCCTCCATATTTGCAGCCCTATGCCTCTGTGTACTTCCCTCTGTGCAAGCACAAGACGGACATGATCTGAAGGACTCACAGCTTCGGGGAAAAAAGATTCTGATGATTGTTGGCGAGGCAGATAAGGATCACCCGAACGATGACCTTCCGATCAAGAAGCACCTCGAACAGCAGGGATACGTTGTCACCACGGGAGCCGAGGATGACGAAATATCAAAAGTTGCCGGCCAGGATCTCGTCCTCCTTTCTTCCACGGCGGACCCGCGTGTAATCCGAGACAAGTATGCCGATAGTGCGGTTCCTGTCTTTACGTGGAACACAGTTGACTATCCCGAGATGAAGATGACGGGGCCGGAGCGTCACACCGATTTCGAAACGCTTGACCCAGTTCAGGATTATGCGCGCGCCTTCACCATGTTGTATGGGTATTTCCCTAATGTGACCAACCCAATCGTTCGAGAGCTGAAGATCCCTCGCTCGCAAATGTTTGGCACGCTCTATTTGCAGCCTCAGGCATTTGGATGGGCAAAGCCGGCTCCCTCTGCGAACATTGTTGTGAATATTGAGGGTGAACCCACACACGCGGCGGTTTTCACATATGAGAAGGGAGCAACCATGTACGGCGGATTTGTCGCTCCCGCCCGTCGGGTTGGCTTTTATCTTCAAGACGCGACGTTTCATTACCTCACCGACCTGCACGGGGATGCAGAGTCGGATCCTAACCTTGCACAATGGTGGGTTGGCCTCAAACTTTTCGACTCCAGTATTCGCTGGGCCCTTAGCGCTCCCCTTGTTCCCGGACCCTACGACCCGGCTGCACTCAAGAGCAAGCTCGCAGCGGCTGCCAAAGGAAAGAGGCTGCTCTTGGTGCGAAGACTGAATACTCCTGAGGGCGAAGAGTCTGACGATCACATCGCCGAGCATCTAAAGGACCTCGGTTTCACTGTGACGGAGGCAGATCAAAGCCAGCCCGACAGCATGGCCAATGGTCAGGATGTGATCGTCATCTCCGCGACCAACTCGAAGTACAAGATGAGCAACAAATATCGTGATGCGAAGATTCCCATCCTTTGCCTCGAAGGTCTGATGGCGGACACGCTCAAGATGGCTGATCGCCATCGCTATATCGATTACGGTGAACACGGCGAGGCGAGGGAGAGCGAGGATCCTCCAGAGGCCTATCTCGAGATCGTGGGATCGTACCACCCGATGGCGGCGGGACTGAAACCAGGCTATGTGAAATACATCAAGGAAGCCGACGTCCTAAAGTGGGCCATGCCCCTGCCTTCCGCTACGATTATCGCAACGCTCCCCAATTCGTTCCACGAACGCGCAATCTTCGGCTATGAGAAGGGAGCGGCTATGGCAGACGAGTATGTCGCGCCTGCCCGGCGTGCAATGCTTCCGGTTGACAACCCAGCTTTCGACGATCTCACAGAGCAAGGCCATGCCCTCTTCGATGCGGCCGTGCTTTGGACAATCAGCGAACCTACAAAGTGACAGCGCGAACCTTGCCGATTTGCTTTCGCTGAAATCGCAGATCGCGTCTCGAAACAGAGCCGGTCAGGAGCAGTCTTATGATCCATAAGTGCCTACGGATTCTCTTTATCGTTGCGACAGGCTTCGTCCTCAGCAGCGGAAGCAGTCAAGCCGAGGACAGAACTAACCCGGTCTTCAAAGAAAAGAAGCTTCTACTTGTTGCGGCGATCTCCAGCCCCACGGGAGCAGTAGATGCGAACATCAAGAAGCACTTCGAGTCGCTTGGAATGACCGTCAACATGGTCTCGGATACTAATCCACCTTCAGCAGAAGGTTATGATCTTGTCTTCCTCGCCAGCGACGTCAAAGCGAAGACGATCACGAACACCTACCGCACTACCAAGGTCCCGGTTTTTACAACCAAACCTTGGCTGTTGGATTTTCTTGGAATGACCGGATACCAACCGCAGAAAGACTATGGCGAAGATGAGAAAGAAGAGCAATCGTTCCTCTGGCTCGTCAACGCGCCGAATCCCATCCAAGCAGGCTTTCCTAACGGAATGTTTATGCCCGTCAAACATGCCATCAAGATCTACAACTGGGGACGCCCTGAGTCCTCTGCGCAGGTCATTGCCTTCCTTCCTGGCGAACCGGAGAAAGGGTTCATCTTCGCATACGAGAAGGGCGTGTATATGGACCATGAGTTCACCGCTCCTGCACGCCGCATCTTCTTCGGCCTCGCGCCGGACCAGTTTGATCTCCTTATTCCAGACGGCCTGCGTTTGTTCGACTCCTGCGCGGCTTGGGCATTGGGTGGAAAGTAGATGACCAACGGAAGATCCGCAGAACTCATCCGCACTACGGCGATTGCCCTCATGTCCGCTCTGATTTGGGGTTATAACCCGATGCGCGCTCAGGAGCAAGTAGATGGGCCGACCGCCCTTATCATCACCTATCACGCCAGACCAGGGGACCGCGCGAGCCTTCGCAGGGTCATGCAAGGCGAAGGGGTAGCCCAGTTAGAAAAATGGAAGCAAGATAGAATTTTTGCGACCTACAGCCTGCTCTTCACCGCTTATGCGGCTGATAGTGCCCCGGACATGTTCCTTATCCTTCGCTTCAAGCATTTTGCCGATCTGAGTCGATGGCAGAAGATCGAAGAAACCTACCCTGGCGGTTTGACCGAGAAGGCGCAAGCGATTACTGCTGTAGATACATCTGCCACAGCGGACATCATCGGTGAAGGGTCAGCTGCACCGACCACCAAGGATTCGCAATTTCTTGTCCTTGAGTACGATGTGACCGTTGATATGCCGAAGTACGTCAGCTATGTGCAAGGGTACGTTACTCCGCAGTTTGAGGGTTGGATGAAGGCCGGCGTGCTTGCTTCCTACTCTTGCTATGTCAATCAAAATCCGGCTGGCGCGCCGTGGTCCAGCTTCATTCTGCTTGAGTATGAGGACCTCAAGTCTCTTGCCGCACGCGAAGTCGTCAAGAATGAGACACGCACGGAACTCGCCGCAACCAATGCCACGTGGAAGAAGTGGAGTGACGACAAGAGCACCATTCGGAAGGAGAAGGCTGCTATTCCAGCGCTTTCTCTCCACTAGTTCGGAGTGGTAGGGGTCAGAATATCCCTGGCAATGCGGGCGTATGTTCACGGTGAAGTGCCTGCAAGTCGAACTTCTCCATACCGAGAGCTCGCAGGAGCAGTGGAGCTACCTGCGATGTCGGGACCCACGTCTTGTCGACTCGGCCAGTAAGTTGCGGCCCGGAGACCAGCAGCGCAACATGAGTATCTTCGTCCTGCATTCCTCCATGACTCGCCAGTACGGTGTCGTTCGGAGAGCCCCAGATGACTCCAAGTTCCGGCTGCAAAATGATATCGGGCATTCGACTGTCGCGGTCTGGCGGATTTAACGTGAGCCCGATCTTCGCGCCGGAGTAAATCTCCTGAACGCCGAGCTCGGCAACGTGATCTGAATAAGCCTTAACTAACACTCCCGTCATTGAAGGATCCCGGAGCCAGACCATGCCGATGTCGCCCGTGCTCACATGTGCTGCAAGGCCTGGGCGAACAGACTCCGCAATCGCAGTCAACCGCGTGTCTTGGATGATGCGCCGGTTTCTCTGATCGACAGGCGCCTGCCCATAAGGTGAAGTCACGATGATCCACGTTGAATCATAGAGACTGCGTTCTTTGAGCTTGCTAATGATGCGGCTGATTGCTCCGTCCAAAAACGCAAAACTCTTCTCGAGACCGGCGGACAGCGTTCCCGTTCCATCGCTATATCCCATGCCCGTGGCTGCCTGTGCTGCGCTGATCGATGTGAAACTCGTGCCAAAGAGTTCCGGCACCGGCGCATCTTTGGTGCCAGTACAATCCTTCGCCTCAATCCAATGCAGAAGGGCAGCAACACGGCGCTCGTCGTTTGTGAGGCTGGTTGCAACACTGGCACTGGGACGGTATTGTTCAAATCCACAAACTTCGTCAAGGCCATTTCCCGAAGGTCCCTGATAGAGATCGGTCAGCGATGCGCTCTCACCAGCCCACGCGGTCCGGCCACCATTCGCCCGGACTACTTCAAAGATGTTGTTCACGCGAAGAAGATCGTGAGGAAAGACGACGACACATCCATGGAGTGGATCGAGCGGCAATTTCGATGTGTCGATCCCATTCGAGGAACCATCCCAACGATCGAGCGTCCCGTCGAGAATGAGTGGCGCGCCCTTGGTTTGGCACTGCGAACCCGCGGGAGAGAGTGCGTGGTCGTATCCATTGGTGCTCACGATACCAGTGCTTATGGGCGTGCCTCCAGTAGCGAGTGCCACCAGTCCCGCAGCCGGGTCCGCCCACGGAACATGGGCATTGCTATACGTCACACCTCGCGCACTCAGTTCAGCCAATGCAGAGTGCGGACGACTTGCCACCCAATTTGCTAGATCGATCGCGTGCATCCCATCAATGTTGATGAGGATGACACGTACTGCTGGATGGTCAGTTGGGGTGTGAACAAGAGGCTTCGGATATTGTTCCTGTGCCTTGCCAAACCCCACCATCCAGGCAAGCGTGCCACAGCAAAGCACAACCTTCGCGATCTTTCCACAGTTCCATCGCAATCGAAGTTCTCCTGAATTCCACCGGGCTGTAGTACGCTCACTTCAGCTTTTCAGCCTCTCGAGCATCCATGGCAGCAGGTAGTGGAGTGAAGATGGCATCCAATATGACGGCCTGCTGGCCTTGCTGACTCAGGGCGTAGCGAATGAACTCGCGCAGGACAGGGTTGATTGGCTTACCCGGCTCTCGATTAATGAAGATGTAGATTACCCGACTCAAAGGGTATTTCTGCGATGCAACGTTGTCGAAGGTGGGCTCAAAATAAGGGTCACCAGGATGCACCGCGAGCTTCAGTACTTTGGTATTGGGGTTCGTATCCCAGGCCAGTCCGGTGTAGCTGATTGCATATTTGTCCGCAGCGACCTTGTCGGAGAGCGGGATGACGGTGTGTTGCGATTGGATACCTTCGCGCCACTGGCCGTTTGCCAGCACATGCATATTGACAAACGTGTCGTAGCCATTCGGAATCTCCACACCCCAGGCATGAATTGGCTTATCTGCCCACTCACCCGTCAATCCGAGTTGTCCCCAGGTAGTGATGGGCGTCTTGATGCCTCGGTTGTGAGTGGCCGAGTAGATGGCGTCCAACTGCGGAAAGGTAATCTCATTCAGCGGATTGTCCTTGTTCACGATGAAGACGACGCAGTCAGTGAATGCTTTCACCGCTACGCTGCCCCCCGAGACAGCTATTGCAAGAGGCTTGTATCCAAATTTATCAATGAATGGTGTCTCTTCGCGTCCCATCATCTCTCGTGCAATAAATCCGAAATCGGCCGTACCAGCGGTCAAGCGTGGTCCGCCCTGGCCGGATCCTCCAATATCAACGGAAATCTTCACGTTGGGATAGATCTTTGTAAAGCCAGCAATCCATGCGTCTGCAACCCCTGTGACGGTGTTTGACTCCACCCCCTTCAGCGATCCGGAAAGCCCATTTACGGGTGTGTATGCCGGAATCGACGGGTCAACCTTGGCGCTGTAGGGCAGGGGCGGGTTCGGGCGAGGTGCCGGCGTCTCAAGATTCTGCGCATGAACATGGAAAGACATTACCAAGAAGGCGAGTGCAACGGTTCGGTTCATGGAGTAGATCGCAACGTCCTCAGAGGAATATTATTCTGTGTCGCCACTTCAATCTGAAGAGATGAATTTCTTCTGAACCGATAGTGAAAAGCCATTAACCTACGCTATCTCCTCTAGTTGATTCACTTCTCACACTGGAACTCACAAACCCTTAGGCACTTGAAAGCCCTTGTCGAAGTGATGAACCCATTTTCATTTGCGCTTCAGACATCGTTCATATCGGGGCTATAGGTTTCGTCGCGTCCGATAGAAGGGGGCTTCTCGACTTCACAACGACTGCTCCCTTGTATGCACCAGAATCCGGAGTTTGCATGTTTGAAAAAGCTCGGCTCACGTTAGTAGTCGCGATCGCCATGACGATTGCAGGTTCGACAGCAGTTTATGCGCAAAGTGGTACGGCAACGCTCCAAGGGGTTATTACCGATCCTAGCGGGGCCGTGGTGCCGAATGCGCGGATACATATAACTGCCGATCTGACCGGCGTCGCCCGAGATGTCCTTTCAAATAACAATGGACTCTATTCCGCGCCCGATCTCAGCGCAGGATCCTATAAGGTTGCGGTCGCGGCTGCTGGCTT
>Ga0126381_100004131_pt1 | contig 15773 bp, 13 predicted proteins | sample PanSoiMetPlot_28_FD_96465 | JGI IMG/M metagenome (GOLD analysis project Ga0126381, IMG submission 96465) | Tropical forest soil microbial communities from Panama - MetaG Plot_28 | ecosystem: Environmental > Terrestrial > Soil > Tropical forest > Bulk soil | place: Panama | collected 2016-02-17 | reverse complement strand
TTCGACACGTTTCAGCATCGGGCGAAATTCGTCTTCGACTCTGCAATATGGACAGCGGATTATCGATGGGGTTCCGCTTAGCATCGGTAAAGTGCCAACATGGTCTATATAGCAGCGTTCATGCACAGCCCTGCCATCGCTGTCAGTGTTGCATTCTTCAAGACAGACGGGTTTACCGCAAAGCGAACACGTCAGCACAAACGCAGGCTTGTCTGGCATTGGAACAGTCGATATTCATAGTCCGTTGCATGAAGCCTAAGGGTGCAAATCAGAAAGAGACAAGCGCCAAAGTGCGCCACGTTATCACCCCAACGTCAAGAACAGCAACCTTCGAGCCGACCTGAGGCATCCGACCGCCGCTATGAAACACTCGGCGTTGCTTCTGTTAGCGGCAGTTGCCCTCGTTGGCTGCGGTGCGGGTCATGCAAACTTAACTAGCGTCACAGTTAGTCCGCAATCGGCGACGGCCCCAAGCAACCAGGGACAAGTTGGCTACACAGCGACGGGAAATTTTGCTAACGGCAAGAGTCGTGAACTATCCCAAGTGGATGGCCTTTCCTGGAAAACCTCGGCTACAAGCGCCGGTACTGTGGCAGCTACCATCGGCTCGACTGGCGAAGCAACTTGCTCCGCGACGGGCACCGTCACAGTCACAGCGAGTGCACCCGAGAATCTACAGTTCACGGTCAACAACGGGGTACAGAACACATCGGCAACCATGAGCGGGACTGCCACGCTGACTTGTCAGTAAGCCACGGACCATAACCCTGAATCGCGACTCGCAACGATAGAGATTGAGCCGAGGCAGGTGGATGTCTGGTCTTCGTCGGGAATGTCCAATCGGACGATCAGCATTTCAGCCCGCACCTGATCGGATTGACTGCCTACTACCACAAAAAAAGCCCCCGCTATCTTTCAGGGGGCACATAACATTCAGTTCTAAGGTGGAGCCAATCAGTAGTGGTTCATATCTTTGTGCTTTTCCATGCCCTCATGTTTCATTTCCTTGAACCTCGCTTGCTGATCGGGCGTGAGCACAGCGTTGATCTGATCGTGTGTTGACTCGTGAATTGCTTTCTTTTTGGCTGCCTTCTGCTCTGGGGTAAGCGAGGTATCGTTGCGGAGTGACCTCAGTTGTTCCGCCTGATCTTCTAAGATCGGCTTCAGTTTTGCTTTCTGATCCTCAGTGAGATTCAGTTTCTCGCTGAGCATCTGCAGGTGAGCTTCGGGACTTCCAGTCGAGCCCATTGCTTCGTGGCCCTGCGGTGGTGTTTGTGGTGCGGTGGCGGTCTGTCCCGTCAAGAACAAGGCTGTGGCTAGTACCACCAACACCGTGAGTGTTGACCAGCAAAACTTCGACATGGTGACCTCCTTGCGAAACCCTGAGACTGGTTTCGAGGTGGCTGACTTTCGAACAGCGCCCCTGCTTCCCAGTAACCATTTTACGCCCTGTCCGTCATGCCACGCTGGGCGATAGAACGAAGGTCAATTAGGCATTGCCAGGGTTGTCGGCAAGCACCAGAAGATTGGGCTGAATGAACCAACGTAGTGACGAGCACACGACAACGAGGTCTGAGGATGTCAGGTCACGTAGTAGAGGCGTGCGGGGCATTTGAAGCTAGCAGCGCCCGTGCTGAACGGAGTTGGAGTTCTCTGGCGTCTCGATAATCGAAGGGAACATCTGATTCGGCACCGATAGCCACGGCATGTCTCGTGTACCCAACCGCATCAGGTGAGCCGGAGAAAGATGCGGCAGCACGAAAATGGGGATAGGTCAACGCTGTAAGCATCGTCAGAGTTCCACCCGTGCTCAAACCAGCGACGTATAGCCTTGTCTCATCGATAAAGGGTTGGCGGCGAAGGTACTTGGCAGCGCTAATCACAACGTCAACCTCGTCATAAAACATCGTGAAGACTCCCGGCTGGCCGCTTTCTCCCCTTCGGTTGGGAAACATTACAACGAAGCCAGCATCCCGAAATGCAGCGTTACACAGAACTCAGGGGATCCCAGGTTTTCATGCCTGGTGGTGGCCCATCGGTTCTGCGACGCTCGGGTTCGCGGGAGAGTATCCATGCACTCATTAGGCGCCGCGTGCTGACATGCAGCACCGAGTCTCCGGGTCGATCCTATGCCCCCGCGGATAACCCAAAAAGCCATAGGCCTCGAGCCTCACACAGGATGATGGTTGGCACTTGAGCCAACGCTAGGCTTGCGTAGCTTCGTAACCGACGGGCGTCGAGCGCCACCGTAGGCAATCGGGGAAGCGCCGGCAACCGGTAGCCGAGCCACCACAACCGTACCCCCTCCGTTAGAATTTACCTCCAAGGTGCCGCCCAGTTGCCGCAGCCTCTCGCGCATCCCTCTGATTCCGACTCCCGGCGAATCACCTGAGTCCATTGCCGCGCGCTTTTCCGCCGGTATGCCTTTGCCTTCGTCCTCCACCTCCACGCTGATCTGGGCGTCAGAACGAGTAATGCGAACCCGAGCGACCGCGCTTTCCGAATGACGATGAATGTTGGTGAGGCACTCCTGCGCGACTCGGAAGATGGAGGTTTCCGAATCCTGCGGGAGACGCCCCAGATCCTCCGGGAGTTCCAATTCAACTTTAATCTTGCTACGTTCAGTAAATCCTTCCAGGTACGAACGAAGACCCGAGGCAAGTCCCACTTCATCGAGTAGAGGCGGATGCAGCAGATGTGCAATGGTTCGCAGTTCGCTCGACAGTTGTTGCACAAGACTCAAACATTCCTTGATTGCTTTGGCAGCACTGGGAGCGATGGTGGCATTTTCAGATTCCACTAACGACAAGTTCATGCCGAGGGCAGCGAGTATCTGCCCAGCGCTGTCGTGCAACTCGCGTGCGATGCGCCGCCTTTCCTGATCTTGCAGATGCATCAGTCGGCCAGAAAGTAAACGTAAACTTTCCTCCGCCTGCTTGCGCTCAGTAATATCACGAATGGCGCTCGTAACCAGCATGCCCTCGTCCGTTTGTAACGGGCTGAGGCTAATCTCCACCGGAAATTCCCGACCATCGCTGCGCACACCAAATAGCTCCAGACCCGCACCCATAGATCGCACTCGCGGTTCGCCAAAGAAACCGCTTCGGTGTCCGGGATGCACGCCGCGAAAACGCTCCGGTACAAGCACCTCAATTTCTTGTCCCAGTAACTCTTCCCGTCGATAACCAAACAACTTTTCCACCTGGGCGTTAGCAATGACGATTTTGCCCTCGGGATTCACCACCACCATGGCGTCTGGCGCCGCCTCAAGTAGTCCTCGGAACTTCGCCTCCGCTCGCTCGCGCTGACGGGCTGCTTCTGACTCGGAGTGAAGTCGCTCTTCGGCGAGACGCCGCTTTTCAACCTCGGTGCGAGCTCGCGCTTCATTTCTCGCGGCGGCCCGCAACACGCGAACAACCAAGACGAATACAACGATTGACAGCACTGCAATCGCTAAGGCGGCGACCACGGCGGCCCACTGATCGCGTTTGGCGAGAGTTGCCCGCACCAAAAGCAGGCGATCTTCTTCTTTCGCCATATCGGCTACCACACGACGAAGCTCGTCCATCCGCTCTCTGCCAACCCCGGAAAGCAGAATCTTCCCGGCTTCCTGGTCGTTGCCTTCTCTATCGAGTTTGATCATGCTTTCCAGAAGGGCTAGTTCTTCTTGTTCGAGCCGTTGGAGGTCGTGTATCCGTTGTTGCTGAATGGCACTGTTTCTCGTGAGATTGTCGAGTCTAGCCAGCCGGCCCTCGATTTGAGAAGTCGCTGCTTGATACGGCTCCAGGTAGACTGGATCATCCGTGATCAAGTATCCCCGCTGGCCCTGTTTCCGCATCGACTACCAGGCCCAGAATGGCACTCAACTCTTCTTTTATTTCGTGGGTTCTCTGAACCTGAGCGTTCAGTCTGTCATAACCCAAGGCAGCACGGCAGGTGTACGCCACCACACCGAGAGTGAGGAACAACCCAATACTGAGGATTAGAAGCAGACGCCGCTGCAGAGTGGCTAACATGCAGGCGCCTCCTGCCACGAAAAGATCGCCACGACATTGGTCGTAGCACGCACGGGGCCATGCGGAGTTGCCGCACACTGTCCTCGCGAAGACACTGCCTCCAGAACTCGAAGGGCAGGAGCGGAGAACTCATGGAGCTAACCGTATCGCTAACTTTGTCAGAAAGGAAGCGCCAAACTGCGCCATGCAGATTTGCAGGAGTAAGACCGCTTGCTCGTAAGTTGCACGACCACACGGTGACCGCATCACCAAGTGACGATAGCGATGACTCCAATTGACAAGTCAGTGAAGCAGTCCCTGTCACCGTATTGGATGTGTTCTGGACACCGTTATTCACAGTGATCTGTAAGTTTTCTGGAGCACTAGCCGTGATCGTGACCGTGCCAGGCCCTGAACAAGTAGCTTCGCCAGTCGAGCCGATGGTAGCTGCGCTCGAGGCGCAATAAATTAAATAAGGAGATACCTTACCTGCAAGGTCGGCAATACGGTAAGGCTGCGATCGCCATGCCATTGACCTAGTGAATCCTGGCTACTCTGTGGCTTTTGCTTTGTTTGAATGCAATTCCCGAAAGGCCGGGTTCGCTTTGAGGTGCGTGGGAAACTCTTTCTCGAAGTGTGCTAGTGCCGGGCAGATAACGCGGTGAATTCCTTTGAAACCAAACAGCCTCATCTCCGACATGGCTTCGTCGGCAGACCAGCCTTCATCGGCCATACGGTAGGCTGCGATTGCCATGCCGGTGCGGTCGTCGCCGAGGCGGCAGTGCACAAAGATCTTCCTGCCCGGATTCTCCTCGATCACTTTCAGAAATCGAATAAAAGGCTCGTCACTCGGAAACGGGCAGTGCCACGGGATGGAAACATAATGCATGCCCAGCTTGGTGACGACAGCTTCTTCGTGATTGTTTGGGCCGCTCCGCATGTCGACAACAATGAATACTCCCATCTTCTTTAACGACCGGAAGCCGTCAACTCCGGGCTGGCCTCCGCGGTAGAGAGTGGACGTAACTGCGCCGAAGTTGGGCAAGCCGACAGCATTCTTTCTGCTGCCCATGGATTGTTCGGTGGGAGTATTCGGGTTGGACTGGGCCGGGACGCACAGCGGCAACCCCGGGAAGAGCAGTAGCGTGATAAACCGCATGCAGCGTTTCAGATTCACCTTGTTATTGGATACCGAGTCACGCCGTTGCAGCATTCTCGCGATGCCTCGTCTGACACAGACGCTTGCCGGCGCTTTTCTTGGCTTTCTCGCGTCTCATCAAGGAATCAATCACGCATGACACCAATAGCATACGGCCCGTATTGCGCGGTGAGGTCCTACCAAAAGTGGTAGTAAGTACCTAGCATAAGCCTCCTGTGTGATTTACCCCCACTCGTTTTGGGACATAGGAGGCCGCGGGTTCGAGTCCCGTCGCTCCCGCCATTTCAGATCTGTGCCAAAGCTTAGAGCAGCATGGCTTCCCGCATTTTTAAGAGCCAAGATTGCACGCCGGTGGCCGGGAGATAAGTAGAGAAGCTTTTGCCATTTTTCCACAGAGGGAACCTGATTTCTGTGTCGATCATTCAAAGCATTCTGCGACCAACTACCAATTGGGAGGCGAAAACGTTGGTAGAAGCACAAAGGCGTGCGACTCGATCACTTCCTGCTCTCACGGAATCCGTCAGACCGACCCGTGGACGGTGGTGTTGACCAATGGGCGCGTAGGTAGGTGCGAGCTGGAGAATCGCACGAGCCTCCGCATTGCTGGTCGAACTTGGATGCAGCCACAGGCGGAAATATATGGATCTATGGGATCACACGGAATTTCTTGTTGCTCTTCAGCGTTCCCTTGGATGTAGTTACGGTGACAAAGCCGGTGGTGGCTCCGCTGGGAACGATAGCGGTCACATACGTGCTGGATTTGACAGACGATGTTGCGAGCAGCCCATTGAAAGAAACTGTGGTGGTCGATGTGAAGTTCTGTCCTAGAAACTCCACGGTGCTACCTACTTTGCCCGCATTGGGAAGCATACTGACATACGCGCGCAGATGGGCGTTCAAGCCGTAGAACACGCCACAACTACCCGTAGTACAAGGGCTCACATTTCCGGTACCCCCTTGTAGAGTGTCTCCGTAGATGACCCCGTTTGTGTGTTGCGTTGGGGTGACATAAGGGGTTGAGCCAGTGGTGCCGTCAAAGTTATAAACGACAGAGTAACTGCCACTTGGACTCATTCGAAAGATGGTCCCATCATTCAGGGTTCCGCCACTGCTCGTCGTTCCATAGAAATTCCCGTCAGTTCCGCGCGCCAGTCCCCCAAAGGGGGCTGCGCCATCTGGTCCACTGAAGGTGTACAAAGTGGTCACCGTTCCGCCTGGTGTCATCTTGAAGACTGATCCATCACCGTTTGCTCCGCCTTCTCGGGTCGTCCCATAAAAGCTTCCGTCCGTTCCCTGAACCAGTCCGTCCACTGGAACACAACCGTCATCCCCGCAGGTGAAATTGTGAAGTACGTTGAAACTGCCGGCGCTGGTAATCTTGAAGACCGTTCCGTACCCGTACATGCCGCCGCTGTCGGTGGTGCCGTAGAAACTTCCATCGATCCCCTGAACCAAAGGGGCATTAGGCCCGGCACCGTCAAAGTATTGGAAGCTGTGGAGAGTGTTGAAGACACCGGTTGGACTGATTTTGAAGACGGTTCCATCCGCTGCAAAGGTCGTCCCGTAGAGATTTCCGTCTGCCCCTTGAATCACTCCGGCGACCGGTTCACAACCGTCCGTACAGTTGAAGCTGTGGAGTACGGTCAGACTCCCACCGGAAGTGACCTTGAAAACGGTTCCGTCATAGTTCACACCTCCTCCCAGAGTAGTGCCGTAGAAATTACCGTCTGTTCCGAGAGTTAATCCAGAAGAGGGGTAGGCTCCGTCTGTTCCGCCCGTGAAGCTATACAGCACGGTCAGCGCGCCTGTCGGTGTGATCCGAAATATTGCGCCAGCGCCGCTCGCCCCGCCAGACGGCGTCGTGCTATACAAGCGACCATCACGGCCCTGCGCGATTATGCCCGAGAAACTGGGGTTGGCCGGGTCTCCACTCTTGCTGCCGAAGTTGTAGACGGAAATACTTTGCGCGCGCACAACGGTTGTAGCGAACACGAGCATTGCCCAAGTCAAGAGTCCACGGATACTCACGTCCTTCATGCGGATTCTCCTCGTCAGCGGTGTCCTCACGGGTACATGGCATCGATTCAGCTGGGTTCTCTAGTTGCGACTGCAGGGCGAAGACGCGGGTCGAACTGAGCGTCGCAATTGTGCGACCGGCCCGACTCGCCGGTCAAGGTGAAACACTTTGCACTTTGGTAGGTGTGATCCCGAAAGCCTCGTGCCGGTCAGGTCGTGAGTACGACAAAATGGCTTCAGATTCCCGCTTGACGTCAGTTTGGACGCGGAACATAATTCTCGCGGCCCGGCCGCCGTTCCCGTTGTTCCGCAGTTCTGATTGACCTGGCCCGGATTGTCCCACTGAGCCCTACTGCATACGCTGCAAAAATAGCGATCCGGAGGATTGGCATGAGCAGAATTAACGGGTGGAAAAATCAATGTGCTGTCTTGGTGGTATGTGCCATAAGCGGGATACCTGTTGCTGCACAGACTTTCACGACGTTGCACAGCTTCACGGGATCGGACGGCGCCAATCCTTACGCTGGACTCGTGCAGGGACTCGACCGGAATTTGTATGGAACGACGACCGACGGCGGAGCTTATGGCAGTGGCAATGTATTCCGGATTGCTCCGTCCGGCAAGGTGACATCTCTTTACGACTTCTGCGCGCAGAGCAATTGCAGCGATGGTCAATTCCCTGTCTCGACACTGGTGGTGGGGCCGGATGGCAATTTTTATGGCGCGACCCAGAATGGCGGCGTGTACAACTACGGGTCGATCTTTAAGATTTCGACTAGCGGTGCGCTGACCACATTGCACAGCTTCAACATCATCGACGGCGTTAGTCCTTACGGGGCGCTCCTGTTTGCGAGCAACGGGAACTTCTATGGAACAACGAACGAAGGTGGAACTTGCACTACGGAGGCTGGCTGCGGCACGGTGTTCGCCATCAATTCCCAGGGAAAGTTCAAGACCCTTTATAACTTTTGTCTACAGACCGGGTGTCCCGACGGCGAATTTCCGGTTGGGGGACTGATCGAGGGCAGTGATGGCAACTTCTACGGGACCACAAACGCAGGTGGCAACTCCACCTGCCCCGGAGGTGGATGCGGCACCATCTATAGAATTACTCCCGGAGGCGCGTTGACGACCTTGCATCGATTTAATAATGGCGACGGCGCATATCCAGCGCCGGCCCTGGTCGAAGTGCGCAAGGGTCTGTTTTACGGAACCACGGCCGGGGGCGGCGCGAACCGCGAAGGAACGGTTTTCTCCATAACTGCGAATGGCGTTCTGACTACGCGGCACAACTTCGCTGGCACAGACGGCTTTAGCCCTTTCGTGCTCACTGCAGGAAGCGATGGAAATCTATATGGGACCACTCTCGGGGGAGGTACCGAAGAAGCGGGCACAATCTTCAAGATCACTCCTGAGGGGACGCTGACCACGATGCATAGTTTTGCTCAAGCCTTTTACTACTACTTCGGCGGACTGACACAGGGCACCAATGGGAATTTCTATGGGACCACTTACTTCGGCGGTTCCGCGGATGACGGCACGATCTACAGCCTGTCAGTGGGTCTGAAGCCGTTCGTAAAGGTGCAGCCGTCAGTCGGAACTGAGGGAGCGACGGTCGGCATTCTTGGAAGCAATCTAAACCAGGTCACTCGCGTTACGTTCAATGGAACCCCTGCGAGTTTCCAGATCATATCCCCAACATTGGTCAGGGCTACTGTACCTTCTGGGGCCACGAGCGGCAAAGTCGAAGTGATGACCCCCAATTACAGTTTTAGAAGTGATGTGCCGTTCTTTGTGAGACCTTAAGGCCGAATATCAAAAATCGATGGCGCCCGAGATCCTCAATTAAGAGAACGGTCTTCTATTTTTGCTAGTTGGCCGCTTGATACGCATCGTGACAATCTAAAGGTCTGAAAGCATCGATCAGATTCAAAAAGGACCGCTTCAAGATCGCGGGGCGAGTGAATCTGTTTGTATCTCGAGCTTTCATCTTATGTTTGTTCCACCACCGCCGGCCTCGGTGCGCGCGAAGACCTTGAACAATCCTGGGCGCTCTACCCGGTGGTATTGGAGCATTGCTGTTCTGTTGGTTATCGGGATCGGTTTTGCTATCTGGATCCGAATTGTGATTGCGCGCGCTCAGCCGATCCTTCGCGGCAAGATCGTGGAGACTCTCTCGGCCCGTTTCAATAGCCGCGTGGAACTTGGGGACCTGCACGTATGGATTGACGACGGACTGCACGTTGAGGGCAAAGAGTTAAAGATCTTTGGTGTCACCGATCCCAATCCAGGGGAGCCAGGTGTGCAACCGCTGATCGACATCGGAACTTTTGAGTTTCACTCCACGGTGCACAGCCTGTTTCGCGAACCGATGCACGTCGGTACCGTCTACGTTAGCGGCCTCACGATGAACATCCCGCCGAAGGGCGATCGCCAGCAGATGATTGACCTGCACCAGCGATCGACACAGACCAGGTTAATCGTCGACCAATTCGTCTGCACAGACGCCAAACTGATCATCAATACCGCCAAGCCCGGCAAACAACCTCTGGAGTTCGACATCAAGACGCTACGCATGAAGGAGGTTGGCGCGGGCCAGCCCACGCCCTTCGAAGCGACGCTCGTCAATCCAAAACCGCTGGGAGATATCAAATCGACAGGAATGTTCGGACCGCTAAACGAAGAAAACGTTCGCGACACAGCAGTGAAGGGAAGCTACTCCTTCACGAACGCAAATCTCGGAACGCTAAACGGTATCAGCGGAATCCTTTCGTCGGACGGCAAGTACTCGGGAGTGCTTGGCCGGATAAACGTCGAAGGCAAGACTGACACGCCGGACTTCAGCCTCGAGGTTAGTGGCCATCGTGTGCCTCTTCATACGCAGTTTCACGCAATTGTCGATGGAACTGACGGCGATACATATCTCGACCCGGTAAAGGCAACCGTTTTGCGTTCTTCGTTAACCGCAAGGGGTAAGGTTATTCGCCTGAAGAATGCGCCGGGGCACGACATTGAACTTCAAGTTTTTGTGGACCGTGCGTTCATCGAGGATCTGCTGAAGTTGGGTGTCAAAACGAACCCACCGATTATGACAGGCCGAATCGACATGAGGACCAGCCTTAGTCTGATGCCGGGCGAAGGACATATCGCAGGTCGCCTGAAACTTGCGGGCAGCTTTCATATTCGGGAGGGCCACTTTACTAACGAGAAAGTTCAGGGCCGCATCGATTCATTGAGTTTGCGCAGCCGTGGCGAGGCCAAGCTCGCCCAGGAGCACCATGAGGAAAACGTGCTCAGCGACTTGCAAGGAACTTTCAAGCTTGAGCAGGGAATTCTATCGTTCTCGGATCTTCAGTTCATGGTTCCAGGAACTCGCGCGGACTTGACCGGGCAGTACAGTCTCGACGGGAAGACTTTTGACTTTCGTGGGAACGTGAAATTCAAGGCGAAACTCTCGCAGATGACAACGGGATGGAAGTCTCTGCTGTTAAAGCCGGTGGATCCATTTTTTCAAAAGCATGGTGCCGGGACGCAACTTCCGTTGAGAATCACCGGCACGCGGGATCAGCCGCATTTCGGGCTCGACCTATAAGAAAATAAAAAACAAATTTCCAAGCAGATATGACTGTCGCTGACGGGCGTTAGCACAAGTCTGCGCGTTCTTTCGCCGCGAAATGGCTGAGGTTACGCCAAAATCGAGCAGAGCTCGTGTCGCTCCCCAAAACAAAAAACATCACAGCGGTCACCAAAAAAGCATCCTACCGTCGCGAATGCCTATGACCCAAGCCAAAATTTGGGATATGTTGCGGCTCCTTCGTCACGGTGGCCCTGCGTTGTGCAACATTGCTGTTACCAACCGCTGCAATGCGACCTGCGACTTCTGCAACTTTGCGAATGGCAAAATTCCTCATAAGAACTTGCGGTGGATTGACGCTACTCGGATCGACGGAGCGCTTCAGATTCTTCATGGACGCGGAATCCGTTACATGGGTTTTTTTGGTGGGGAGCCCCTTCTTCATCCTCATATCGCCCAAATGATTGCCCACTCGATTAACAAGGGCATGGGTACTGCCCTGATTACCAATGGCTGGCTGCTGGCGTCCAAGCTTGACGAGCTAGTGGCTTCAGGACTCAAGACTATTTACATCTCCATCGATGCGGCAGACATAGAAACTCACGAAGCGAACCGAGGACTGAAGCGACTGGGCGATCGAATTCGGGAAGCAACGGCAAGGATGCCTGACTTGGGTGTCACCCCGCTGGCTCAGGTGACTATGAGCAAGCTTATTGAGAACTATCATCTTCTCGCACCGTTTCTTCGTGGCCTCGGGTTTAAGGCGGTTGCATTCTCCTATCCACAGCGCACGCGATTGGGATCGTCATCTCTTGCTTGGTCAGATACGTCGAGGTTGATGAGCTTCACGGACCAGGAACTAATTGAAGCTTTTGAAGCCGTGGACAAACTGCGAACGGCGTTTCCAGTTAACAATCCTCACGCTTCTATTGCAGATATGAAACGTCACCTCATTGGCGAACCGGAGCGTTTTGTATGTTACGGGGGATACAAAAGTTTTTACATGGATTGGAATTTCGACGTGTGGCGTTGTGATGCCTGGCGAGAACGGATGTGCTCAGTATGGGACTTCGAGGAAACTCCCCTTGTGCGCGATGGTTGCACTGCCTGTATCGCTGATTGCTACCGGGATTCGAGTGTGATGCTGCATTTTGCTGTGTCTCTCGGCGGCGCATTGGATGAAATATGCGAAGGGAGACTCGTTGCAGCGCTCAAAATTGTCGCCAATACACGAAATCTTGAATCGTTGAGCGCAGTGTTTGAAAATGCCCGGATCCTGTCTCGGTTGGCTCGCACCGGATAGCCTGTCGCTTGCGACGGTGATCGAAAAAATGCCTCTGACGGCCAACAAATAAATGGCGAGTTTTCATCAACTACACACCATTTCCAAATTGGCGACGATTCCCCGGCACTCGGATGCAAGTTACTCCGAAAACCACGGAAACGAGAGAACCGATCGCAGAGATCCAGATGTCGCTAAATCGCAAATGCTGACCGTCGGCATGAATCCGGCATACAGTGTTCGCCTGACCGCTGCCCAGCTCCTAGCCCCAAGTGGAGTTACGTGAATGAATGGCGACCAGCAAAACCGTGAACGATAAGTAAGCATCTAACCTGCGCTCAATTCGCACGGAGTAGAGACGCTTGCACCCACGTTGGAACGCCGTTTATACCATTCTGATGCTGTTATTGGCGGGTACGCTGTTTCCCAATAGCGGCCGTTGCCAAGCCCAATCATTCGAAGCCTTGCCATCTTTGCCCGCCCCGGCAGAGAACACACTTCGGATTCAGACGAACGGACGTTTCGACGTCTCTAACTTACCTCCGGGCACATTTGAACGAGATGTAAGGGGGAAAGACTTTCCTGATCAACAGACGACGGGCTCGAGTCGTCCGGAGATTCAAGTGCAAGAGTCGGATCATCATGGACTCATCATGCGCTCTGTGAAGAGAACCTTAGAAGATCAGAAGGAGCTTTATCGAGCTCCATTCAAGCCTTCGAACTTCAAGTGGGATGCGCTGGTATTGGGGGGCACCGGGGCCTTTATAGCCACGGACCGCGACATTGAGAAGCATATCGGCACGGCGCATTACACGTTTTATCAAGCCACTTCCGACATTGCGATCGCCGGACTGGGGGCGACCCTGGGTGGCGTCTGGATATGGGGTATCAAGGGTGATCATCCGCACGCCAAGGAGACCGGAAACCTGGAATTGGAAACATTGGTGAACACATTCCTGATCTACACGCCGATGCAGTTCCTAGCCGCACGGCAACGTCCAGGCGAGGGGAATGGCAATGGAGACTTTTGGAAACACCACAACATCAACACGTCATTTCCCGGTGGACACGCTATGTTCACGTTCGCAATGGCGACGGTGGTGTCACATGAATATTCGCAAAAGTGGGTGCAGGTGCTTGCCTATTCTGCAGCAACCATCGTCACCGTTACTCGGTTCACGGCCCGAGATCACTGGGCATCAGACATGTTCATAGGATCAGCGCTGGGAATCGGAATTGGCGCTCATGTCTTTCACGCGCACTGCGATCCCGATCTAAGCGATTCGTGCAAACACCACGTGCGCTGGATCTTCTGATCAAGAGAACCATTCTGAGTCTTGGTTGTCAGGTTCGTATCCGTTCACCCAAAGTAAATTCCGGGGATTCTCTTAAGTGGCGAGAAATCCCGATTACACTCATCATCCGAACGAATCGATTTGAACCGATTCGCAAGAACTCAGAATTTGAGTGTTAAGGCCTGATAACGATAGTTGACAGTTCGAGCGGGGTCGAACTCCGAGAATTCGTACTGCCTTTCATTGAGTTGTCGCTCTGCGTCGCAAGATGAAATGATCCTTACATGGCGATTGTTGCGCGTATTTGTCAACTCGTTGACATCGCGTCTTTGCGGGAATCGTACCGCGAGGAGATGAAATGCCAGATCATTCATGATTCGATCCATGTACGATCCGGCTGGACTCGGGAGTACGCCCTGGAACTGGGCGGCACCGATGTGGGGTATGGATCGGTAGCGATAGCTGGGCCTTGGTGTGAAAGCCACGCTCTATATGAGTTCTACGTGCAGCCTGCGCATCGAATGCGCACATTTGACCTGTTTGCGAGCTTGTTGACTGTCTGTGGTGCACGGATTATTGAAACGCAGACTAACGACCGGGTGCTCACCACGATGCTTCATACGTTCACGACCAACGTGCGGGCCGAAAGTGTATTGTTCGAGGATGATTTCGAGACCTCATTGGCCCCAAAGGGCGCACAATTTCGGGCAGCCCGACCGGAAGACGCTGAAACCCTACGGCAACGCGACCTAGATCTCGAAGCAGGCTGGGTCGTCAGCCTTGATGGTGAGGTTGCGGGTGCAGGCGGAGTGCTTTATCACTACAACCGACCCTATGGCGATATCTATATGAAGATCGCTGAATCTTTCCGTCGCAAAGGGCTAGGAGCGTATCTGGTTCAGGAATTGAAGGCGGTGTGTCGAACCGAAGGTAGCGTGCCTGCTGCCCGGTGCAATGTGGCGAATCTAGCGAGCCGAAAGACGTTGCAAAGGGCCGGACTCGTGCCATGTGGAAACATCATCGCGGGTGACTTGCCGAGGTAACAATGCTATCTGAAATTAAGGTAGGGCAACGTTTCAATTCCAATATCCGCAGAGCATTTTGAGTGTTAACGCCTGTTAGCATCCGTTGACATCGACGTCCGGGTGCACGTTATCGAGGAGAGATCCCAGCGCAAGGCCAAAGTAAGTTTCTCTGCGTAGTTCGATTTCGCGACAAGACTTACTTCTTCAGCTCCGCTCGCCAATTTGTAACCAGCGTCAGCGGCGCGTGGATGCCTTCTGGCTTGATAGCTGTCATGACGAAACGCTGTCCGTCGGGGAAGACATCATAGGTCGAAGAGTAGTTGTTCTGAAATACACGTCTGTCTGAAAGTGGCTTGACAGATGCAAACGTGAAGGAATCCTTTCCTGCGGTGACCTCGGCAGCCATCAAAATCCCATCGATCTGAGAGAAAAAGAGTTCGCGGCCGTCGCTCCGCCAGCGTGGCGATGTAGCACCGCTGGAGGAAACTTGCCACTTCCCTTTGGCTTCTGGAAAGGCAGTCACGTAAACTTCGGAGCGGCCAGACTCGTTGGAAACATACGCCAGCCAGCGTCCGTCTGGAGAAAGCTCTCCACCCGCGTTCGCGTAGGGCGCGTTGAGGTAGGAAAATAGTTTGCCGTCCCCTGTCAGGGGAAGTACCGCGATTTCAGGACTGTTTTGCCGGGACTGAGGGCGGCTGTCCAGTATGAGAAACCGCCCGTCGGCGGACCACGATTGCGGGCGCTCATCGTCGGGACTTGCGTGCAGTGCCTTTTCTTCGATGGCACCGCTCATGGGCTTGACATAGACATTGAACGCGCCAACTCTACTAGACGTGAATGCGACCTGCGACCCGTCCGGGGACCAGACAGGGTTCGCCCCGGTGCCAAAAGTAAAGTGGAACCGGACGTTAGTCTTAAGGTCGAAGATCCAAATCGTCGATGCGCCAGTGAGGCGGTCGGTTTCTGAGACCGCGAGCTTTTGCCCATCGGGAGAAAGTTTCAAAGAGGAATAGTTCCCCGACGTCTCCAGAACTGTAAGCTGCTTGCCGGAGCGGTCCGTCATGATCAATTCGGTGTCCGAAGTGCCGGAACTGGAATAGACAAGCTCGCCAGATTGGGACACGGAGAAGCCTGTGCGCAAATTACGGACGTCAGCGCTCACGTCTCCCGCGACTGGTTCCGCTTCTCCTTTCAGAGTCGAACTGCTTACATCAAACCGCTGGGCAAACAACGTGTTATTCCGACCAAACAACAGATATCCCGGCGCAGCATAGTGCGCCTCACTCATCACATCGAGAATCTTCTTGTGCGAAAGGGAGTCCAGCGAACCCACGTAAACGGCTGATGGCCGGGCGGGCGAAGTTTGTCGGCCCAGATACAGGAAATGCACTCCGTCGGGCAGAAAATCAGGCCAGCGATGCGTCGTT
>Ga0126381_100004130_pt1 | contig 15774 bp, 10 predicted proteins | sample PanSoiMetPlot_28_FD_96465 | JGI IMG/M metagenome (GOLD analysis project Ga0126381, IMG submission 96465) | Tropical forest soil microbial communities from Panama - MetaG Plot_28 | ecosystem: Environmental > Terrestrial > Soil > Tropical forest > Bulk soil | place: Panama | collected 2016-02-17 | reverse complement strand
TCCCCGACCAGTCGCCAGCGAGCTCATTCCCGAGGTAGTGCTGCAGAAATTCCGATCGCCTGATGCCGGCACTCTCCGCCAACCGCAGCAGTCTGCCTTCATCGGCGACGAGCCTGCGATTGATGTCGTAGAGCTGCTCGACGAGGTATTCGATTCGCATGTTGTTGAGGCGTACACGCTTGACATTCTCGATTATATCTGCCTTGAGCTTCTCGTATCGGCGCTCGGTCACTTTCGGCAGCGGCTCGCTTTTTTGTAATGCGTTAATCCGCTGATCCTGAAGCCGGTGCAACTTCTTAGAGGTTTCAGCAATCGCGTCGAAGGTCGCGAGGGCGCTCGGCTTGAGCTGTGTTTCCATCACGGCGAGCGAAATCGAACTCTCCTCACCGTCGCCCTCCTCCGCGGCGAGTTCGCTTTCTATCTCGGCCAACTCATTCGCGACTTCATCACCATTTTCGGGCTCGCCTGGGTCGGCGCCTTCTGGAGCCTGGATAGCGTTTCGGGCTTGGGCCCCTGTCTCGCTCTCGGCACCCAACCCTGCATTCGCGGCGACAACGATTTCGGGTGGGACCGGCTCAAATCCCCCGCTGCCATAGGTGGCGTCCAGGTCGATAATGTCGCGAAGTAACATCTTTTCTTCATTGAGGGCATCACGCCACCCGATGATTGCCCGGATCGTCATCGGGCTCTCGCAAATCCCCCCGATCATCATTTCGCGGCCGGCCTCGATTCGCTTGGCGATCGCGATTTCACCTTCGCGCGACAGCAGCTCGACCGATCCCATCTCGCGCAAATACATACGGACGGGGTCGTCGGTGCGGCCGATGTCGTCGTCGTCCAGGTTCCCTCGGATCTCGCCGTCGCCGTCGTCGGACTCGGTTGCCGCCGGTTCCTCGCTCTCTTCGTTATCGATAACGTTGATCCCTTGCTCAGAGAGCATCGCCATTGTGTCCTCAATCTGTTCCGAAGACACCTGGTCGGGCGGTAGTGCGGCGTTCAGTTCGTCATAGGTGAGATAGCCACGCTCCTTGCCGCGCGCCAACATCCTCTTGATCGCGGCGCCGACGCTGTCGAGCAACGGCGCTTCCGCCGCCTCCTCGCGAGTCTCTGTAACTTCCGCAGTATTTGCCGCCTTGCTCGCCATTACACCGTCCTTAAAGAGGTTCCACAATCGCCCAACTAAGCCGGGGCACGGGTAAAGACATAAGAGGATATCTGACCGCTGGCGATCTGGGATGAGGAGGGGTGCGAGGCACGGCTAGTCCTCACCGCCGGGATCGTCCCGCAGCAATATTTCTCTCGCAGCCAGAAATCTTTCCCAACTCTCCGAGCTGACATCGCTGATCAGATCGTTTGTGGCCTCGGCCAAAGCGCAGCGGTGGTCTCCTCTCAGCGTACTGATCACGTCCGCCCATTTCCTGCGCGTCGCAGTTGCGTCGGAGCATTGAGCCAGGAAAGTCGTATCGACCGAGGGCAAAAGCAGTTTCTCCACGGTCGCCGCGAGCCCGTTCTGCACAAAGTGTTGTTGGAGCGCGCGGGCGTCAAGCCCCGGTTCTCCGACGAAAAGGTCTAAAATTCGTCTTCTCAAGCTGTCAAGCTCCGGCTCGGGAATTTCGAGTGCTGCTAGCTCCTCCGAGACTTCGTCAATGAGCCAGGGAAAATGCAGAACAATACGAAATAGATTTTCTCGTTGTTTTCGTCCTGACGCGCGCGGCGTTTCCGGTGCGTCACGAACAAAACCCGGCTGGGGACGAGCCGTGGCCTTCAGAGGAAGGCGGACAGGCCGCGCGAACTCGAATAGCCGCTCACGAAAAAACCGCCGGTATTCCGCCTGAACGGTCCGATCGGCGATGTGCGCCACATGTTCCATCAGACGCCGTTCGAGATCGGCCCGCCGTTCCGGAGTATCGACACGCTTACCACGGAGCTCGAAGTCCCAAAGTGTCATCGAGAGTGGGCGCGCTGCCGTGAGGAGGCCGTCGAAGGCGCCGCGCCCGGATGTGCGAATGATCGAGTCCGGATCCTCTCCGGAGGGCAAGCTCGCAAAGCGTAGGCTCCGTCCTGGGCGCAGCAGCGGTAGGGCACGTCGCGCCGCACGCTCCGCGGCCCGTTGGCCGGCCGTATCGCCATCGAAGCAAAGGATCGGCTCCGACGCTAGCCGCCAGAGCTGTTGCAGCTGGATTTCGGTCAGCGCTGTACCGAGTGGGGCCACCGCTGTCGCAAGACCCGCTCGGTGCAAGGCGATCACGTCCATATAGCCTTCGGTGACTATGATAGTCGGCTCGTGATCTTCCGTGTCGCGTGTAGCACCCGCTCGGGCCGCAGACCAGCCGTACAGGACCCGCCCTTTCTCGAACAGCGGGGTGTCCGGGGAATTCAGATATTTCGGCTGCCCGTCGCCGAGTATCCGACCGCCAAATGCAATCACGCGACCGGCTCTGTCGCCGATCGGAAACATTACGCGATTGCGAAAATAGTCTGACGTCTCGCTTCCATCATGCCGCGGGCGCTGCAGCCCTGCTTCAATCAGCAGCGCGTCGGGAAAATCGCCTCTCAGCGCCCGTCGCAGTGCGTGCCGCTCGTCGGGCGCCCAGCCGAGACGAAAACGTCGGATCGTCTCTTCGTCGAGGCCGCGGCGTTGCAGATATTCGCGTGCGCGATCGCCGAATGCCGCCCAAAGGCAACTCTCGTAGAAGCGGGCAGCCGCTTCCGTCACTTCGAGCAACGTCTTTTGCCGCAGCGCCAGTTCTCGCTCTTGAGCGCTCGCCTGCGGGACCGTGAGCCCGGCCTCTCCCGCTAGCTGTTCGACGGCTTCAATGAAGTCGAGATTGTCGGCGCGCATAAGAAACCCAATCGCATCGCCGTGGGCGCCGCAGCCAAAGCAATGAAAGAAGGACTTGTCCTCTACTACGTAGAAAGAAGGCGTCTTCTCGTGATGAAACGGGCACAGACCGACGAATTCGCGCCCGCGCCGAGCTAGCTTCACCTTACGCCCTACCAACCCCGAGAGCGGGATCCGGCTGCGCAGCTCCTCGAGGAAACCCGGCGGTAATGCCATCAATGAGGGGCGACGTACGGAAACGACACAGGCAACCCTGCCCCGGTCGTTTCCCTGAGCCGGTTAGCGAACGTCTGACGCAGCATTGACCCCCCGCTTCGTCGGTCCCCTAAACCTAGCTCCTTTCCGGGCGCGCGGCAATTGCGCACGTCCCGATCTAACCTCTTGAAAACACTGCAGTTCAGCCAGGAAGAAGGGTTGACGATGAGAGCCTGAGCAGCTAATTCTTATCGACGCTGCTTTTTTGCGCTTGGCCGAGCCCGCACGCGCCGGGCAAGTGTGGTTGCCCGCTGAAATCTACCGATGCGCGACCCGATCTCGCGACCGCTGGACCACAACGCCGCGCTCGTACTTGCGGATGGGACGATATTCTGGGGCCGTGGTGTCGGGGCGGCCGGGACGGCGGTAGGGGAGATTTGCTTCAACACCGCGGTCACCGGATATCAGGAGATCCTTACGGATCCTTCCTATGCCGGTCAGATTATTACCTTCACTTTCCCGCATATCGGTAATGTCGGAGCCAACCTGGAGGACGTCGAGACGACGACTCCCGCCGCCCGCGGCGTCATTCTGCGCACCCCTATTACGGCGCCGGCAAATTATCGCGCTACCGGATCGCTCGACAATTGGCTCGCATCGAATGGTTTGATCGGCATTTCAGGGGTGGATACCCGCCGCTTGACGCGGTACATCCGCGATCGCGGGCCGCCAAATGGCGCCATAGCCTACGATCCACAAGAAAGGCTCGATATTAAGACATTACGAACAATGGCGCTCGACTGGCCTGGCCTCGAGGGAATGGATCTCGCCAAGGAAGTCAGCTGCCGCCAAACCTATGATTGGAACGAGACGGTGTGGGGTCGCGAACGTGGATACGGAGTGTTACAAAACCCGCGCTACCACGTCGTCGCGGTCGATTACGGCGCCAAGCGCAACATTTTGCGGATGCTTGCTTCGCATGGCTGTCGGGTCACCGTGGTCCCTGCGACTGCTTCGAGCGAGGACGTTCTTCGTCACGAGCCGGACGGTATTTTCCTGTCGAATGGTCCCGGCGACCCGGCGGCAACCGGCGTCTATGCTGTGCCGGTGCTCCGCGAACTCATCGCTTCCGACACACCGATTTTCGGCATTTGCCTTGGTCATCAATTGCTAGCGCTGGCGCTTGGTGGAACGACCCGCAAGATGCCGCGCGGCCATCGCGGTGCCAATCATCCAGTCAAAGACCTGGCAACGGGGAAAGTAGCGATCACCAGCCAGAACCATGGCTTCGTAATTGACCCTGAGAGCTTGCCGCCTGGCGTCGAGCCGACCCATCTCTCGTTGTTCGACAACACCAATGAAGGCTTACGGGTTGTTGGCAAACCGATATTCTCGGTGCAACACCACCCTGAAGCGAGCCCCGGCCCACAGGATAGCCACTATCTTTTCGAGCGGTTTGTTGCGCTGATGGACGAGAATGCCAAGACGAATCGACATCGATAGCATTCTCATCATCGGCGCCGGTCCGATTGTCATCGGGCAAGCCTGCGAATTCGATTATTCCGGAGCTCAGGCCTGCAAGGCATTAAAAGGCGAAGGGTATCGGATCGTGCTGGTCAATTCCAACCCAGCCACGATCATGACCGATCCTGAACTCGCCGATGCGACCTATATCGAGCCGATTACGCCTGAACTGGTCACGAAGATAATTGCTCGTGAGCGGCCCCAAGCATTATTGCCGACAATGGGCGGTCAAACGGCCCTCAATACCGCGATGGCGCTTGCGCGGTCCGGGGTGCTTGAGCTTTACTCTGTCGAACTGATCGGTGCTAGCGAGGCGGCGATCGCCAAGGCCGAGGATCGCCAGCTGTTCCGCCAATCGATGGACAAGATCGGCCTCGCCTCGCCCCGCAGCCAACTCGCTCGTTCGCTCGCCGAGGCGCTGCAGGCGCTAGAGATCGTTAATCTGCCGGCAATCATCAGACCATCTTTTACATTGGGTGGTACCGGCGGCGGCGTCGCCTACAACATCCAAGAATTCGAGGAGATCGTTCGCGGTGGCCTTAAAGCTTCACCCGAGCACGAAGTATTGATCGAGGAGTCAGTTCTCGGCTGGAAGGAGTACGAGATGGAAGTAGTCCGCGATCGCGCGGACAATTGCATCATAGTTTGCTCGATCGAGAATATCGATCCGATGGGCATTCACACCGGAGATTCGGTCTGCGTCGCGCCAGCTTTGACTTTGACAGATAAAGAATTCCAATTGATGCGGAATGCCGCGATCGCGGTGTTGCGAGAAATCGGCGTCGATACCGGCGGGTCGAACGTACAGTTTGCGGTCAATTCAATTGACGGCCGGCTCGTCGTGATCGAAATGAACCCCCGGGTATCACGCTCCTCTGCTCTCGCCTCGAAGGCCACCGGGTTTCCGATAGCGAAGGTCGCTGCCAAGCTCGCGGTCGGCTATACGCTTGATGAACTGACAAACGAGATCACCCGCGTCACCCCAGCCTCGTTCGAGCCGACGATCGATTACATCGTCACCAAAATGCCGCGGTTTACGTTCGAGAAATTCCCGGGAACCGAACCGCTTTTGACGACATCTATGAAATCCGTCGGCGAAGCGATGTCTATCGGGCGGAGTTTTGCCGAATCAATCCAGAAGGCGCTCCGCTCGATGGAGACGGGGCTGAGTGGCTTTGACGAGGTTGCGATCGAGGGCATCGAGAGCGCCGGCAAGGAGGCGGTAAAGGCAGCATTGGCCAGATCAGCTCCGGATCGACTGCTGCTTGTTGCGCAGGCTTATCGGCACGGGCTTACGACCGCCGAAATTCACGCCGCCTGCCGATTCGAACCGTGGTTCCTTGAACGCATACGCGAGATCGTCGAAGCCGAGGAAGGTGTGAGACGGGAAGGGCTGCCGCAGGATCGCATTGCCTTTTTGCGCCTCAAGCAGATGGGTTTTTCTGACCTCCGCCTCGGCAAGCTCGCCGGGGTCGACGAGGCGACCGTTTCGGCGCGGCGGCGGCGTCTCGAGCTGCATCCCGTTTATAAACGTATCGACACATGCGCGGCCGAGTTCCCGTCGCTCACCTCCTACATGTATTCCTGCTATGAAGGTGGCGGGTTCGAAGCGCCGGAATGTGAAGCCGATCCAAGCGATCGCAGCAAGGTCATCATCCTTGGTGGGGGCCCTAACCGAATCGGCCAGGGCATCGAATTCGACTATTGCTGTGTACATGCCGCCTACAGCCTGCGCGAAGCCGGGATCGAAACGATCATGGTCAATTGCAACCCGGAAACCGTTTCGACCGACTACGATACTTCCGACCGGCTCTATTTTGAGCCATTGACCACTGAGGACGTCGTTGAGATCGTGCGCGCCGAGCAACGCCGCGGCACCCTGCTCGGGGTAATCGTGCAATTCGGCGGGCAGACGCCGTTAAAGCTCGCCGCTGGGCTCGAACAGGCCCAAATCCCAATACTCGGCACCTCCCCGGATGCGATCGACCTAGCGGAGGACAGACGCCGTTTCCAAGAATTGTTGACACGTCTCGGCTTGCGCCAGCCGGACAACGGGACCGCCCATTCGGCTAGCGAGGCCGAAGAAATCGCCCTAAGCATCGGGTATCCTGTTGTTATTCGCCCTTCTTACGTCCTTGGCGGTCGCGCGATGGAGATCGTGCACGATGCCGCCGGGCTCTACCGGTATATGAAAGACGCTGTGAGCGTTTCGGGGACCAGTCCGGTGCTGATCGATCGCTATCTGCAGAACGCGATCGAGGTCGATGTCGACGCCGTGTCTGACGGGAGACGAGTTGAGGTCGCCGGAATCATGGAACACATTGAGGAGGCGGGGATTCATTCGGGCGACAGCGCCTGCTCGTTGCCGCCTTACAGCTTGAGCTCCGCGATGATCGCTGAGATCAATCGGCAGACCATCGAGCTTGCCCTCGCGCTCGGCGTTGTCGGTTTAATGAATGTTCAATTTGCCGTGCGGGATGGGGTCATTTTCGTCCTGGAGGTCAATCCCCGCGCCTCTCGCACGGTTCCGTTCGTTGCCAAAGCGACCGGTGTGCCAATCGCAAAGATCGCGGCGCGCGTGATGGCGGGAGAACGACTTGATAGATGGGCGGAGCAAATTGGCGGCAGGAAGCCGCGCGGCACCAGCCACGTAGCGGTAAAGGAAGCGGTTTTTCCGTTTTCGCGGTTTCCCGGGGTTGATCCAATTCTCAGCCCAGAGATGAAGTCTACCGGCGAGGTGATGGGGATCGACACAGATTTTGGCCGCGCCTTCGCGAAATCGCAACTCGGCAGCGGGACCAATCTCCCGCTCCAAGGTTGTGTGTTCGTTTCGGTGCGCGACCAGGACAAGGTAGATCTCATCGATCCCTGCCGCCGACTGTTAGAGATGGGCTTCTCGCTTGTCGCCACCAGAGGCACGGCCGACAGCTTGGCCGCTGCCGGACTGCCCGTACAGCCGATTAACAAAGTCCGCGAGGGCCGGCCGCACATCGTCGATCGGATGCTGAACGGCGGAGTCCAGCTGGTGTTCAACACGACCGAGGGCAGTCAAGCGATCGCCGACAGCTTCAGCTTGCGACGTACTGCTCTGACTAACAGCATCCCTTATTATACAACCGTCGCGGGCGCGCGCGCCGCGGTCCAGGCAATCGCCACCCTTCGCGCCGGGAACCTTGAAGTCGCGCCGCTGCAATCATACCTTTGATTGCTCGACGGCGGCGCTTGCCGCCGTATTTGACATTCTTAGCAAGGTCCGATCCTTTCACGATGAATAAGATCCCGATGACGGCCGAAGGGTTTAATCGGCTCCGGGAGGAGCTGAAGCGGCTGAAGACCGTCGACCGGCCGGCAATTATTCGCGCCATCGCAGAGGCGCGCGATCACGGAGATCTGGCGGAGAACGCAGAGTACCACGCTGCTCGCGATCGGCAGAGTTTTATCGAAGGCCGGGTTATCGAGCTTGAGGACAAAGTTGCTCGCGCCGAAGTCATCGACGTCTCGAAGCTCTCGGGTTCGGTGGTCAAATTCGGCGCCAAGGTCACTCTCGCCGACGAGGAGACTGACGAAGAGCAAACCTTCCAGATCGTGGGCGAGGACGAAGCCGATATCAAGGCGGGCCGCCTGTCAGTGACGTCGCCACTCGCCCGCGCATTGATCGGTAAAGGCAAGGGCGATAGCGTTGAGGTTGTGACCCCGCGCGGCGCAAAATCTTACGAGGTCGTTACCGTCGCCTTTGGCTGACGTATCCGGTGTTCGCAACGGATGAGGACTGCCCAACCCGAGGCTAGGGCTGAGCATTATCTCCTCGATCTTCTTGTAGACTTGGTTGTTCGGCCACGGGGATGCCAGGCGCATGCTTCGAAAGGCGCAGCATCAGTGCGGATTTGACATGGTTGACCTTTGGCGCGGAGGTGAGCTTTTCGCTCAGGAACTGCTGGTAGCTGTCCCAATCTCGCGCGACGACTTTGAGCAGAAAATCTGTCTCCCCGGCCAGCATGTGGGCTTCGCGTACCTCAGGCCAGGTCGCAACGAGTTGCTCGAAAGCCTTAAGGTCGGCCTCGGCCTGACTCGAGAGGCCGACATGTGCGAAGACGGTCACGGCGTAGCCTAGCGCCTCGGGCGCCAGGTCGGCGTGATAGCCGCGAATAACTCCTGCTTGCTCGAGAGCGCGGACTCTGCGTAGACAAGGCGGCGCAGAAATGCCGACGCGCCGGGCGAGCTCGACGTTGGTAATTCGCCCATTAGCTAATAAGTTCCGCAATATCCGGCGATCGATACGGTCGAGACTGGTTCGCCGCATCCGCGGTCCCTCCCCACAACGGCCGAATAATAGAAACCAACGCCTTCGTGCGCAATTTTCTTGCGCCGCGAGCCTCCGGCTTGCCGTTCTCTGCCGGTTTTCGTAAACAGCATATATGGCGAGCCAATCGCCGCTGATCTGGGTACTACATGATGGAAAGCCGGGCATGGCGAGCCAAGCCGTCGGGCTTGCGGAAGCAACGGGATTTCCGTTTGTCGAGAAGCGCCTAACCGTCCGTTTTCCGTGGACGCGTCTGCCGCTTAGATTATGGCTATCGCCCCTGACTTCGACGACCGAGCCTGTATTTTCTCCTCCGTGGCCCGATCTCGTTATCGGGTGCGGCCGCAACGCGGCGATGCCCGCCTTGGCGATTCGGCGGGCGAGCGGCGGACGCACCCTCGCGGCACAGGTGCAGGATCCTGGTGTCGGTCATGACGAGTTCGATTTCTTTGTCGTGCCGCAACATGATCGTCTTCGGGGCCCCGGCGTTTTCGTGACTCAGGGTGCTGTTCATCGCGTGACCCAGGCCCGGCTGATCGCCGAGCGCGCGCGGTTCCCGGCACTCGCCGCTATGCCCGGACCGATCCTGACGGTACTAATTGGTGGCGCGAATAAGACCTACCGGCTGACCGTTCGACGCCTCGGCGAGATCGCCGATGGACTTCGTTCGATGCTTCGGAGCCGGGGCGGATCGGCGTTGGTGACACCGTCGCGCCGCACCGAGGCGCCGGGCATTGCGCGGCTTCGCGATACACTAACCGACGTGTCTGCAGTGGTCTGGGATGGATCTGGAGAAAATCCGTATTTTGCATTTCTCGCGCGCGCCGATGCTTTCCTGGTGACTGCTGATTCCGTTTCCATGATCAGCGAGGCGGCAGCAACGGGGAAACCCATCCATATTCTCGATCTTGATGGCGGCAACGCCAAATTCGTGCGGTTTCATTCCGCCATGCAAGCCGCTGGCATTACCCGCCCATTCGCTGGGCGTATCGAATCATGGTCCTATGCGATACCTGACGACACGGCGCGTGCGGGGGCAGCTCTGCGCGCGCTCGTTATGGAGCGGATCGATCGTCAGGAGCGTGGATGAAGCGGCTCATTATCTATGCCACGGCGCTGGCGACCGCTCTCTTGCTCTTTCTCTTCGTGCCGCAAATCGACCTCGCGGCAAGCGACATTTTTTATGTTCCAGGGCGCGGGTTCGTGCTGCGCGACTGGCCTCCGCTCGTGCTCCTGTACCGAGGTGTCCCGTGGCTCGCTTGGGGAATTCTCTTCGTCGTTACAGCAACGGCGATATGGATTTTCCTAATGGAGAAGCCCGTTTGGCGGCTTGACCGCAGGGCGCTGGTCTTTGTCGTTGCGGCGACCATCCTGGGTCCAGGTTTTCTCACGAATACCGTGCTGAAGGATCACTGGGGCCGAGCGCGGCCGTCACAGATCGAACAGTTCGGTGGACCTCGGATCTTCACCCCCGCGTCTCTGCCTGCTGCTGAGTGCTCCAGGAATTGCGCTTTTGTTTCCGGCCACGCGGCGCTGGGTTTCTCGCTCGTCGCCTTTGCTTTCCTGTTACCTTCCGGGCCTCCGCGCCGCGCCGCCACCGTTACCGCTCTCTGCTTCGGCGCTATTGTCGGGTTGGGCCGCATCGCCCAAGGAGCCCATTTTTTGTCCGATGTGGTCTTCGCCGGCTTCGTCATCTATGGCACGACAGCCCTCCTTCACTGGTGGATTGTCGAACATAATGCGCTCGGCTCCCCCTTTCTTCGCATTGCCGTGAGGGTCGTCTGGCGTGGTGCCGCAATAAGTTGGGCGCTTGGAGGTAAAGCCTTCCACAGCTCGGTGGCTCGGTCTACGCTGGTCGTGGCTGCGACGGTCGCGCTGATTGTTATTTCGATCAGTCAAATCGATCGTCCCGTCGCTTTGTTCTTGCAATCTCGCGATCCCGATTTCCGCGAGCTCTTCGAGCTCATAGGCCGCCTTGGTTTCTCGCACGGCTACTTAATGGCTTTTGGCCTCGCTTTTTTCGTGCTCCACTGGGGCGGCTCGTTACCACGCCTGCGGCCGTTCGCACATTCGATGCGCGCGCTCTCGGCGATACCGGCCTTTCTCTTGCTGTCGATCGCGGCCTCCGGCATCGCCGTCGATATACTGAAACCGATTTTGGGTCGCCCCCGCCCGAAGCTCTTGTTCCACAGTGGTGTTTATGATTTCGCATGGATCGAGCTACACCCTGACCACTGGTCATTTCCATCGGGCCACTGCGCCACAATCGTGGCGTTGATGACGGCACTCTGGTTTTTGTGGCCGCAACACATTTTGTTTTACATTCTCTTCGCGATGATTGTGTCGCTGAGCCGGGTTGCAGTTGGGGCACACTATCTTAGTGACGTCGCCGCCGGAGCATTGGTCGCAGTATTCGCCACTCGGGCTGTGGCGTTAGCCTTCGTAAAGAGCGGAATAGATCTGAAAGCGGCCCGCCTGGGTAGCCGCAGGAACGGCGATGTCCGACCCTGGCCCTGCCGCCGATTCGGCCGAGCGACGCTCGGCACGCATCAAACGGAGTTGCCGCAATCTGGGGTAGTTGCTTGCATCGAGGCTGCGGAATGTAATATCGCGCCGAAGGCGGATCGCGGCTCCGGAACCGGCTCATCACCATGCCTCTACGCATCGAAACCTTCGACAATACTCGCGGCGGGAACACCCTCTACAAGGCCCTGACGCATCCCGCTGCTGCGCGACCCGCACAGGATCTCCTAAATACACTGGTCCAACACGCGCCGATCGCCGTCTATGACCCGAACGGCGCCGCCGAGGCGTTCGATGCGCTCTTTAACCTCGCGCAGATCGAAATCGCCGAGGTGTTCGTCCAGCAAGTGTCACAAATCGGAGCCACAATTCTCGGTCGCCGGGCGCGGCCGATAACCGACCTCGCCCGGTGCTGCGTACGCCGGCTGTTCGTCACGGCTTTCGACGCCGAGCGCACCACCGCACACTTGCGGGCCTACCTACCGCAGGAGGTGGAGGTGGTCAGCCTTGATGCGATGCGGATCCCACCGGATCGCTTGACGAACCCGCGCCTCTATCTCGATCCGCTCAATTTTGCGACGAACTTCGCCTTCTTTCGTGATACCGCGCGTTCCCACACGCGCCTCACCACGATGAATTATTGGGCAGGTTACGGCGCCGATGCGGTCACGCTGTGGCTGACATTGTTCAGTGAGGATGGTCAGATCCTCGCAGAATGGGCCGAAAAATGTATAGCGCCCGGCAGTGTCATCATCGTCGACAGTCGGGAGATACGCGAGCGTTTTCGACTAACAGAGTTTTGCGGACAGCTCTTCATACATGTCATAGGTGCAGCAGGCCATGACGTCGTCAAATATGCACTCGACACGTTCGCTGACGACAGATCGACGGGTGTCGAGAGCGAAACGACATTGTCCTGCACGCATGACGCGAACGCTTGGCCGGCTGAGAGGTATGCGGGTCTTCCGGCCCCGGCGGTCGGCGAAGAGACGGTTCTTTGGATCCAGAACAGCCATCCGGTCCCGATACCCTCTTCCGCCGTAGGGCTTAACCTGATGGGTGAGGAGATCATTGCGCCGATCGTCCAAGAGATCGCGCCCTTTGCCACATACGCGGCCGAAATCTCGACCTTGTTTCCCAGCGTTACGTGGCCGAAGCAGATCGAGCTCCGCGCGGGCAAACACATGGTTCGCCCGCGTTACGAAGTGCTAGGGGGGCGCGGTCGCCGGATAGCGCATGTCAACGTCGAGCGCACCGATTTGGACCCCAATCCCGAGCTTCGATCACTCGAGGGCGTCCTCGGCAAGGGCTATCTGCTACCTGCCCCGATTATGTCGCGAGCATCATGGCAGACGATCGTACTTCCGACTCCGATGGCTGAGCGCCAAGCCGAGCTGCCGCTCGCGGCTCGGGTCTACGACCCTGACGGAAACGAGATCGGGTGCCATCCGTTTGGTCGCTTGCCTCGAGCGCACTCGAGGGCGCTCGATCTCGACGAGGTCGAGGCAACAAAAAGGCTCGGCAATGGCTATGGTCATGTCGAGCTAGTGTATGATTTCTCCGCTGGCGGCGAAGGCGATGGCTGGCTTCACGCGCTGTTTCGCTATCGCCATCGGTACAGCGGACACGCTGCAGAAACGAGCTTTGGTGCGCATGTTTTCAACACGATCCTTACCTACCGAGACGAGCCCCAATCCTACGCCGGGCGGCCCCCTGGCTTGTCTACCCGATTATTCTTGAGGCTTGGCGCACACGGTTTTGACACGCTGTGCCACCTGATCTATCCCGCATCGCGGCCGTGGCTGCCGACGAGCACTACCGATATCATTCTTTACGACGCGGGCGGGAGCGAGCTCGCGCGGTCACATCTGGCGATCCCGTGCTCAGGGTCGCGGCTTTGGTACTACCATTCGGCTTTCGACAGAGAGGCCCGCGCGCGCGGTGCCTATGTTATCGTGCGCGATACGACCTGTCGGATCTTCGGCTATCACGGGCTCATCAGCCGGGATGGGCGGTTCAGCCTAGATCATATGTTCGGCTTCTAGCTCCCAGGGCATCCTTCCCGCCGAAAAGCGGAAAGATGATGTATATTGGTGTGAAATTCTACGGATGCGGCCATGTCCGAACGGCACCATAGCAAGGTTCTGATCATTGGGGCGGGACCAGCCGGCTACACCGCCGCGATCTACGCGGCGCGCGCCAACCTGCACCCGATCCTGGTGACGGGCCTCCAGCCTGGCGGCCAACTGACGATCACAACCGATGTTGAGAATTATCCTGGTTGCGCGGACGTCATCCAGGGCCCGTGGCTGATGGAGCAGATGCAGCGTCAGGCCGAGCACGTAGGCACCAAGATCATCCTCGACATGATCGTTAAGATCGATCTCGGACACCGGCCGTTCGTCGCCACCGGAGATTCGGGCGACGTTTACATCGGCGAGACGGTGATCATTGCAACCGGCGCGCAGGCGCGGTGGCTGGGCCTCCCGAGTGAAGAGAGCTTCCGAGGTTTTGGCGTCTCAGCCTGTGCGACCTGCGACGGGTTCTTCTTTCGTGGGAAGGACGTGGTCGTCGTCGGCGGCGGCAATACCGCAGTGGAGGAAGCAATCTATCTGACCAACCACGCGCGGCAGGTCACCCTCATTCATCGCCGCAACGCGCTTCGCGCCGAAAAGATCCTACAAGACAGATTGTTCCGAAACCCGAAAATTGCCGTCATATGGGATAGCCTGGTCGAAGAGATCCTCGGCAGGCCCGAGCCTCCACAGGTTACCGGGGTGCGTCTGCGTAACGTACGCAACGGGGTCCCATCAGAGCTTTCGTGCGACGGTGTCTTTGTCGCGATCGGTCATACGCCCGTCACCGGGTTCGTAGCCGGGCAACTCCCGCTCGACGCCGAAGGTTATGCGATCACGCGCCTTGATTCGACCGAAACCGCGATCCCCGGGGTTTACGCGGCAGGCGACGTCAAGGACAAGGTTTACCGACAGGCAGTCACCGCAGCGGGGTTGGGCTGCATAGCAGCACTTGAGGCGGAGAGATTTCTCGCGGCGCAGGAGGAAGCCGCGACTATGCGTGCGGCCGATTAAGGAGGCAAAACCACACTCTGGGAGGCCGTCGCCAGGGGAAAAAGTATGGATTGGGACAAGTTGCGGGTCTTTCACGCCGTCGCCGAGGCGGGCAGCTTTACCCATGCGGGCGAATCGCTAAACCTCAGTCAATCTGCGGTCAGCCGCCAGATCAGCGCGCTTGAGGAAAGCCTCAGTGTGCCACTATTCCATCGCCACGCCCGCGGCCTGATCCTGACCGAGCAGGGCGAACTTTTATTCCGTACCGCGCGAGAGGTGTTCGCCAAACTATCGATGGCAGAAGGCCTGATCTCCGAATCGAAGGACCGGCCCAAGGGGCCGCTAAAGATCACCTCCACGGTCGCTTTCGGCTCCTCTTGGCTGACGCCGCGGATCCGAGAGTTCCTCGATCTCTATCCCGAGATCCAGGTGACGATGGTAGTTGACGATTCCGAGCTAGATCTATCGATGCGCGAAGCCGACGTGGCGATCCGAATGTCGCCGCCTCGCCAGCCGGACCTGATCCAGCGCCACCTCGTCAGCGTTCCGACCCACGTCTATGCCGCACCCGAATACATTAAGAAACACGGGATGCCACAAAGGCCGGAGGATCTCGATAAGCACCGGCTCGTCATCTACGGGGAGGATGCCCGACCGCCGGTGCCGAACGTGAATTGGCTGCTCGAGGCCGGCACCAAACCGGGGCAAGAACGCAAGCCGATCCTGGCGGTGAACAATTTTTATGCCATGCTGCGGGCTGTGCTTAGCGGCCTCGGCATCGCAGCGTTGTCGGATTTCATGGCAAGCGAGCATCCCGAGCTGGTGCGTGTATTACCCGAACTGGTAGCCCCACCGATCGAAGCCTATTTCGTCTATCCAGAAGAGCTGCGGACATCGAAACGCATCAGTGTCTTCCGCGATTTTCTACTGCGAAAAGTCGCTGAGACCCGGCTCAGCTAGTTGCGTCAACCCTGTGCGGCCTGCTGCAATCTGCCGCAGGCAGTTAGAGCGTTGCGCTTTTTGCAGACGAGCCAGAAGAATTTCCGACTGGTGAGCGTGCTTTGGAAAGTCCATTCTGTCGCCACGCGATTGATTAATCGCGGCAGGTTTCCGGGACGTGTGCCCGGGAAGAGGGTCTACGGACCCTTACGTCTCCCAGACGTGAAGCCTCCCTGTTCAAACTTGGCCGGAACCCTTGGTTCCGGCCATTTTTCTTTTCCTCCCACCGTATTTCGACTTCCAGCAGACGCCAGAAATATCTCGAAGACTAGTTAATGGCCGACGCAAAGTCGCGGCCGCTTGGAAAGCCGGGTACAAGCCGG
>Ga0126381_100004129_pt1 | contig 15776 bp, 15 predicted proteins | sample PanSoiMetPlot_28_FD_96465 | JGI IMG/M metagenome (GOLD analysis project Ga0126381, IMG submission 96465) | Tropical forest soil microbial communities from Panama - MetaG Plot_28 | ecosystem: Environmental > Terrestrial > Soil > Tropical forest > Bulk soil | place: Panama | collected 2016-02-17 | reverse complement strand
GTGAGTTTTCGGTGAGGATGCGCAACGGACCATTCTTTCGCGAAGTGTCCCTTCGGCAAGCATCCGTACAGGCCCCCGAGCGAATTGGCCCGGCCACCGAAACGACTACGTACCACCGTTGGTGGAGTGGGAGGGTTCGACCAAACAGAGCGGAACCCGATCTCCGACGCCACCCTGATGGGCTGGATGTTCGCGATTACAGCTTCGCGGTGAAAGTTCGGGCGAGGGTACATGGGCGTGGTCTTAAAGCCTGTGACACCCGGCTTGACCGCTCGTTGCGCTCTAAATGTTACGCCTCCAACGGACCGCCGATCTGGAGCGGAAGCGGCACTTCGTTCAGGAAGCCAAAGCCGCTTCGGCCTGCGGCAGCCACAAGGTCATATCCATGGCGCGGTAGAGGTTGATGGCAATGGCCAGGGCGGCACGGGCCTGCGCCCCACGGCCCGTCTGGCGGTACACTGTGCCGAGACCGCGGTGGCAGTGCGCCTGGAGCGGGCGCATGCCCAGTTCTTCGGCCAGGACCAGGGCCGCCCGGTAGTGGTCTGCGGCCAGCGCGCAATCCGGAGGCTCGCACCGAACCGCGAGCTCGCCAAGGAGGTATAGGGAATACGCCTCGTTGCCCCGTTCCTGATGCGCGCGGGCGAGCGACAGCGCACCCTCGGCAAGGGCCTGCGCTTCCTCCAGGCGGCCCGCCAACATCTGTGCTTCCCCCAGGGTCAGACTACAGAGCGTCTGGTTGTCTGCCACTTCCGTTGCCATGGTCTGTTCCAGTGCCTGTGTGAGCAGCAACACGGCGTCGGCACTGCGCCCGGCCAGGGTATACGTCGCCCCCAAGGCCGCAGCCATCAAAGGGAAGAAGGCCGGGCGGTCCATGTCCTGGCAGAGGCGCATGGCCCGCTCAAGCAGGGGGACTGCCCTGGAAAGGTCGCCCTGGCGGAGGGCTAAGAGACCGCTACCCCATAAGGCAAACGTTAAACTCATGGGATGGTCAACCGCCTCAGCAATCTGGAGCCCCTTATCCCCGACAGATCTGCCCTCGGCGAACGTGCCGAGCTCAGCATGGCACGCAGCGAGGTGCGCAGGGGTGAACACGGCGGGGAGAAACTCTCCGACGCGCTCGTGGGGCTCCACACTGTCCAGGGCCGTCATGGTCTGCGCGAGACAGTCGATCGACCGACGATAATCGCCCTGGGTCTGGTAGGCGATGCCGAGATGCAAGTTCGCCAGCAGGTGGAGCGTAACCTCCCCACAGGCCGCAGCGAGCGCGAGGGCGCGCTGGGCAGTTACGATGGCTTGGTCATACGCGCCCATCAGGTAAAAATGGAGCGATAGGGAGACCGAGACCTGTCCCAGCCGACGATGGTCATCGAGGGCGACCGCGAGAGTCTCGGCCTCACGCAGATTTGCCAAAGCGCGACCCAGGTCGCCACACGGGTCGAGGCACGAGCGCAGTGCGAGCCGGAGATCGATGGCCTGCTCGCGCGTGTCGCGCGTCTCCGGCAGATGCTGTAAAGCATGGAGCGCCTGGTCGAAATACCTCACGGCCTCGTGATGCGCCGACCGCGCCATGGCCTTCCGACCCGCCTTTCTACAGTACAGGACGGCCTTATCCCACACTTCGCCCCGTAGTGCGTGGTACGCCAGGCGGTCGACCAAGTCGAGGGCCTGCCCTCCGGCAGGAAGGTCCTTCGCGTCAGGCGCCGCGGCCACCCGCTTGGACGTTAGCGGCCCGAGTGCCTCCACGATGCGCGCGTGCAGAACTCTTCGCCGGTCCAGCAGGAGGCTGCCGTAGGCGACCTCGTGCGTCAGGTCATGTTTGAAGGTGTAGGCCTGTTCTGGGAAGCGGTGGGTCTCATAGACGAACTCAGCCGCCTGGAGGCGGGTTAGACCCCAGTTGAGGGCCTCCGCAGGAAGCTCGGCTATGGCCTGCAGCAGCGGCACAGGTACATCCGTGCCAATGACGGCGGCAGTCTGCAGGAGGCGCTTGTCCTCAAGTGACAGGCGGTCAATGCGCGCTGACAGCACCGCCTGCACGGTAGGCGGCAGCCGGAGGTCGGTCGGGATTGACCGTGTGCGGGGTAAGCGGCTCGTCAGCTCGCCCTGCAACACACCCTGCTCCACTAGCGTGTAAGCCAGCTCCTCGAGGAAGAAGGGATTCCCTTGCGCCTTGGCGAGAAGCGCCCCGGCGAGCGCGGGCGGGACGGTCTCCTGCCGGAGCACCGCTTGGACGAGCCGCTCACTGTCCTGGACCGAGAGCGCTGGTACGGTGAGCTGCGTGGCGTAGGACTTCTCCAGCCACGAAGGCCGATACCCCGGGCGGTAGGTACCCAGGACCAGGAGGGCTGCGCCGGGGAGTCCCTCCACCAGCGATGCGACCAACTGCTCAGAAGTGGGGTCAATCCAGTGCAGGTCTTCCACTGCGAGAATGAGCGGATGCTTTTGACTACTACTGAGCCAGAGGTGCCGCAGCGTCCCAAGGGTATGCGCCTTTAGCGTATCCGGGTTGATACCAGCAACCTGCCCTGCAGCCGTCTCCACTCCCAGCAGATGCAATAGATATGGGGCTTCTGTATCTGGTGTCAACCCCACCGCCTGGAGACTCCCGCACACCTTGGCATTGATGGCGGCAGCGCCGTCCGCTGAGGTGATTCCGCAGTGCGCCCGCAGCAGGTCGAGCACGGGCAGGTAGGGCGAGGCGCTGCCGTAGGAGAGACAGCGGCCTTCCAGGTATGCCAACCCCGGCGCGGACATCTGCTGGCGCCACTCCGCGAGGAGCCGCGACTTGCCGATGCCGGGTTCGCCCACGATTCCCACCACCTGCCCCCGGCCTCCGACCACTTGCGCGAAGGCCGCGTGCAGGGTGGCCAACTCGTGCGTACGCCCGACGATTGGACTTCGCGCCCGCCGGTCGACTGGGGCTTCCGCGACCTCCCGTGAGCGGAGCTTCACGATCTGGTAGGCGCACACCGAGGTCGACTGTCCGGGTACCGGGACGGATGCGACTTCCTCGAGATAGACGTCCCCCCGGACCAGGCGGGCCGTAGCTTCACTACAGAGCAGCATGCCGGGCACCGCGTGCTCCTGCAGCGCCTCGACCGTCAGTGGGAGAGCCCCGACGACGGCTATCCCCTGGGCTTCTCCGATCTCTTCGATCACCATCAGGCCCGTATGCAGAACCAGGCACGCTGCCAGCGACTCCTCCGCCGGATCCCCGCTACGGGACATCGCCAACCGCTCATGCAGCCCCCACGCGGCCAACACGGCTCGCCGGGCGTGGTCCTCTTGCGCTACTGGGGCGCCAAAGACGGCCAGGAGGCGCGTGCCGGCCAGGTGATGGATGATTCCGCCATAGCGGTGGACCTCCTCCCGGGTCAGGGTGTACAGAGTGCGCATCTGGTGGTCGAGCGCATCCAGCCCAGTGTCTGCCTGGAGCGTCGCGCCTTGGGCCAGGGTACAGCCGAGAAGCGTGACCAGTTTGCGCTCGCCGCCGGGCACGCCCCGGCCAGGGAGCTCCGGGACAGTCCAGGGGACGAGAGACGAGGGAGGCGCGGATGACACGGTGGCGGCGCTCGAGGCCACGGGGTTATTCCTCGGCAGTCGGGCGGGGTCGGGTCGGTGCGGAGCGGCGTCCTGCGTCGTCGCGGCCGGCGCGAGGCCCAGAGATATCGCGGGCGGCTGAGCCGGGGACGCCTTTGGCCGCTGCTCCACCGTTCCGACAAAGCGATAGCCATAGCCCCGCCGAGTCTGAATGAGCTGCTGGTCACTGCCAGAGTCTCCTACGGCTTGGCGGACGCGCTTGATGCAGCCCTCAATCGTCGCGTCGCTGATGAACTGGGCGGCCCACACGTGCGTGCATAACTCGTCCTTCGACACCAGGCGGTCGCAATTCTCGAGCAGATAGCGAAGCACATGAAACGCCTTGGGCCGCAGCGGGATCGCCTGACCTGCCCGGTATAGCGTGCAGAGCTGGATATCGAGGAGACAATCCGCGAAGAGATATTGCATGGAGCCATCCGCTGCGAGAGCGAGTGTACCAGAAACCGAGTGCTCGCTAAATTGCAGGTAAATTGCAGGTAAAGGCTAGCCAACTGTCAGGTAGTTTATGCGGAAGCCGGATATGCTTGGGAAGCATTTATGGAGGGCGGTCGCAACAGCCAAACGCCTATCCAATTTTCACATGCAAGGAGAAAGAGAATGACTATGACTACACGCTTCGCACCGCTTCGCAGCATAACCCTCGCCGCGTTACTCATCCTTGGGGTCGGACAGGGCCTGATGTTCGGGAGTGACGGCGGCGACAAACCAGCGTGCACCCTGGCGACGCTGAAAGGGCGGTACCTGTTCGGCGGAATAGCCACGCTGCTCCCGCCAGCAAGACCGCAGGCAACGCTGCTCGCGGTCGCTGGCTATCATATTTTCAATGGCGACGGCACCGGGACAGACGTCGTGACGTCCACCATCAACGGTTCAATCCTGCATGAGAATTTTGTCGTTCCCATAAGTTATACCGTCAACCCGGACTGTACGGGCACCTACACAGTACCCTCGGAAGGACTAGCGTTCAACATATTCGTCGCCCCGAATGGCGAAGAACTGATCGTCATAGGGACCACGCCAGGCTTCGTATTGGTGCAGGGTCCGAACAGGCGGGTGTCAGAGAAGTAGAAACGCGCAGGTTGGAGGATGGCGCCACGGGCGCCCTTGGAGCAGCCTCGGGACGGGTCGGAAGGCTGGAGGGCGCCAGGCTGCCGTTTGGACGTCGACTGTGGGTCAGCTAGAGTGCGCTCTCACAAATCTCTCTTTCGAGTTCGGCAAATAGTGCCGGTTCCGCGATAGCCTGCTCGTCATGGCTCGAAACACGAGCGTAGAACCCCGGGCGAAACATTCTCGTGGATTTTCGTGGCTGGCCAAAAACCCTATCTAATTTCGGGTTCTGAGACGACGTCCTTTGGCCATTTTCGAAAAGTTCGTTCTGCCCGGCCGCAGTCGATCCTTTTCGGCCAGGTGGCCTTCATCATACCTCCGCAGTGCGGGTGAGGGTGTCGCGATAGTTCCAGGGCATCCAGGCGGCCGGCTTCTCGGCCACCTCGCGGGCGTGCTTTCGCAAAGCGACCAGATAGCCGAGCGAGGCAACTCCGTTCAACTCGCAGGTGTGGATCAGGCTCATGAACAGGTCGCCAACCTGGGCGCCGTTTTCGGTTTTAAAGTAGAGCGCGTTCTTTCGATGAAGTATGGCTTTTTTGAGCGCACGCTCGACAGCGTGTTATCCAGCGGAGCATTGGGCTGCCGTAAAAACAGCGTCAGCGCATTCCAGTGGCGGAGCATGTACTGGATGGCTTGCCCCAGGCCCGAGTTAGGTTCGGTGAGATGCTCATCGAGTTGCGCCTTCATCCACCCTTCGAGCGCTTCCATGACGGGGCGGCTATGCTGCTGATGGAAGCGCAGCCGCTCATCAGCCGATAGTTGGCCACGGCGCGCCAAGGCGTCGTTATGGTAAACGCTGCCCAGCTTCTCCAGCACCAGGCGGCATTCGGTGGGGAAGTTCGCCATCACCTCCACGAACTCGGGTGAGTAGGCCGGCGGAATTTCACCACCGGCCTCTCGCAGAGCGAGTTTCGCGTGCATCGCCAGTGGTACCTGACTACCGCCATGGATGCGCTGCTCGGAACCGATTTCGCGGTGGCCGAAAAGGATCGCTTGTACCGCTGCCTGGACCGGGTGCTGGAACACAAGCAGGAACTGTTTTTGTGGTTGCGCCAAAAGTGGGCCGATCTGTTTCAAGCGGAATCCCCTCCCGCTCAAGCTCACGCGCGGCATGCGCCACGACACGAGGCCAGGCCGCCCGAGCCGCGGTTATAACCTCTTCCGGAAGTGAACCTGGATCTCAGTCCGTTTCTTGCTGAAGTTTGCGGATTATCCATTCGCCGTACGGGTCAGGTCTTTCCATCGGTCTCTCGGTTCCTTGCCTGTCTAGCCGGTCTGAAGGAATTCGAGTACGCAGCCTGCCACCCAGTTACTTTCAATGTCAATAGAAACGTCGAGGTAATCCCCTGAATTTGTCAAAAAAGTTTCTCACTTTCCCCCTTCTAAAAGCCTCTTTATATATATGGGGAGTTCTCGCCGAATTTCCCCCTGGGAGCTTGGTGGACCCGATTCACTCGGGTGACTCGCCAGGCGTCGTGGACGGCCGAGAGACGACGCGCCGGACGCGAAGGTAGAAACCCACTGCACGGAGCTAATGCTCCAAGTGTGTCTTGGCACTTGCCAAGCAGGTTAAAGCAGGGAATCGGTTCTGCCTTGCCGCGTCGGGGTGTCTCCTGGGGGCTCAACTAAGGCGGGAACTCTCCAGAAGAGATCCATCCGCGAAGCCACGAACAAAGGAGATAGCGAGAAATGAAACCACTCTGGAGCAATGCCCTTCGGTTTACGAGGCTATTCCGGGAATTGATCGTCGGCGCGACAGGCCTGTTTCTGGCTACGTCCGTCTTGGCCCAGGGCAACTCACCTTGGGAAAGCGCAGTCAACGTGTTGCAACAAGCGTTCACCAGCACCATAGCCCGCGGCCTCTCCTTGGTCGCAATCGTTGTATCCGGCCTGACGTTTGCGTTCGGAGAAGGCGGCTCGAAGAGAGTCCTAGCAGGTGTCCTCTTTGGAGTTGGCATGGCCATCGCTGCCGTCAACTTCCTCGCTTGGCTATTTCCGTGAGACCACTGGCCCCAAAAAACTCTGACAGGACATTGGCATGGCAAACGGCAGGCGGGTGAACCCAGTCTATAGATCGATTTTGCGGCTTCTGACAATTCTCAACGCGGAGAGGAAGCTCTTTTTCTCGCCATGTGCCTCGGAGCAGCGACCTTCAACCTCCTCAACAGCTTGTCCGGGGGAGTGTCTTTGTACTTCCTCGACGGCAAGCTCGCCGACGGTATTCTCGACGCCTACCGCAAGGGCGACATCATCAAGAAATTCATCACGAACACCTCGGCTCCCGAGATCGATGTCGATGTCAAGAAAGTCGCGCTCGAAGAGATGCAAACGCCACCGTTCCGCGCGCGCGTCGACTTCTACATGGTCTATTACTCACCCGCCGACCATAGCGAGCTCAAGCGCGATCTTTACACTGCCAACTTTGTCTTCCTTTTCAAGTCTCAGGTGCCTAACGAACTCATTCCGATCAATCCCTTGGGGCTGAGCGTTACCTACCTCCGCGAGGACGAGGCGTTCAAGTGAACAACAACGTCAAGCTCTTCCGCAGAGAATGGCACTGGACACAAGACCACCTTGCTGCAAGTGTCGGCGTCGCCCGCGAATGCAGCGATGCGATTGAGAAAAGACGGTTCATGCCGAGCATCGCGCTTGAATACGACATTGCCACCACTTTGGAACAATACGTCCTGGTAGTTTTCCCGCCGCAAGAGCCATCTGCAAAGTCATCACCGTGCACCGCAGTGCTCGGCCAGCAGATTCACACCGCGTTCACACGCGGAATCTCAGTCCACTCTAGAGGCCTGAAATGATTGCCAACGCTTTAATCATCACCATTGCCATCTTGCTTGCCCTTGGCTTTTGGCTCATGGGAGAACTGAAGTTCCTCATCCCTTACCGGTTTATTCTTTATCACCAGTATGGCCACGTGATCCTCGCGTGGATCGCGGTCCTCTTTGTAAACGTCTTTGCCGGCGTGTACGTCATTCTGCGCAAGTTCTTCCTCAAAGATACGGGCCGAAAGCTCTCGCATCTGGATAAGCAAGCCGTCTCTGGCCATGCCCCAGTGACGCCTCCAACCCAAGGCGAGGAGCAGCACTGAAGTGTCCCGCGACTTAACACCTTCCGAACGGGAAGATTCCCGCGAGCCATCGGGCGCTACGCGAGAGCACACTCCCCAAACGGAGAGGAATCAACCAGGGCAAAACCGAAGCCCAGACCGAAACACTCATCTCGACCGTGACTCCAACAGCCCTCGCGATTCGCGTTCGATGGAATCTCCTTCTCAAAACTCTCGCGCCGTGCTCTACGATCGGGACCATGCCTACCGTCTGCGCGGGTCGGAGATTCACACCCTGACCGATCTAGGAAGATTCCGCGTCATTGCCACCGAAGATCTCCCAAAACATTGCTATAGCGAGGATCGGGAAGAGACGCAGAAAGACATCCGCAATCTTGTCCGGCAAGGACTCATTCGCCGGGGAACATTCGAGGGGCCGGACGCCAATCCCCGCGAACTGCTGACCCTGACAAGAAACGGCCATCGATTGGTGCGTTCCAACCGGCTGGCTTCCGGAGATCAATCCACCTATCACGGTTTCGTCAAGCCGAAAGAAGCAAATCACGACGCGAACATCTATCGCCTCTATCAGAAAGAAGCGGAACGAATCCTCGACAAAGGCGGCAAGAATCTGCGCGTCATCCTCGATTTCGAATTGAAGAAGAAACTCAATCAGGATTTCGCCAGGTTCGGCACCGCATCGCGCCCTGAGATCGCCGCGCGTCACAGCCTCCAGGTCGTGGGCAACAAAATCCCGGTGCCCGACCTTAGGATCGAATTCGAAACACGTGAGGGAGACATGGGCCGCGTAGACCTGGAACTCGCGACCGAGCACTATCGCCCGCGACAGCTGGCCGAAAAGGCGCGCGCCGGCTTTTCGCTCTACGCATCGCGAATTGACGCAGATCGTCTGCGCCGCGTGCTCGACCAGAGGGAACTCACGGCGGAGATCTTGACCCTATGAGAATCCCCGAGCAACATATCGCCGCTTTGCAGGCCCTCGGTTACACCGAAATCGAAGCCCGCTTCCTCTATATTGTCGCCACGCATTCCGGCTACTTTGTCCCGCGTCAATATCTCGCCTTCAGCGGTGCGCGGTGGGGATATCGGACCAATCACTTTGCCGAAAAGCTGGAAAGCCGTGGGCACGTCTACTGGCGCGAGTATGAAGGTGCGGGTGGGGTCTACCATCTCTTTTCGAAACCGCTCTATGCGCAAATGGGAAGAGAGAACTTGCGTAACCGCCGCAGACATTCCGTTGAATTCATCAAAACCAGGCTTCTCCTGCTCGATTTCATCCTCGCCAATCAACAGTACGAGTACCTCGAAACCGAGCAAGCAAAGATAGGCCATTTCTGCGAGCAACTTCGATTGCCAAAGACGTGCCTTCCCACCAAAGCTTACACAGGCAGTTCTGGCACCGAGCCTACCCTTCGATTCTTCGTGGATAAATACCCACTGTATTTCGACAGTTCGGATGCTACCTCATCCCCTGTGGTCACCTTCTCTTATGTGGATCCTGGATATGCCGGAATCGCCGGATTTGCGAACCACCTGAACGCCTACGATCCGCTGTTTCGATGTCTCAAGGGTTTTCGCTTCGTTTACATTGCCAACTCGCCGGCCCATTTCAAGCAGGCCGAGGAACGGTTTTCCGCCCTCACCAAGTCTCCGCTTCTGGCGGACAATTCACCGGAAATCCTGCGCTATTTCCGTCTGCGGAAAGCATGGGAAATGAAGAGGTACGGCCTGTTCTCAAATGGGGAGATCGAATGGCTGAACGAGGCAACCCGTCGCTTTCATGGCGACCACATCGAATCTCTCTATTCCGCGTGGTTTTCCGGACGGGCAGGCGACGATGCCATACGCAATGCATTCGCGCAGAGGAGCCCCGAAAAACAGATTCAATTCGCAACCTACCTGCTAAACACAGGCCGAACCTGGCTGCTACTCGCGCAAAACCACCAGAAGCGTGCTTCAGCTCCTCACTTCAGGTCAAAGAGTTTGTCGCTTCAGACCTGCACTGAAGCGAACTGCATGGAGCCAAACGGGATACGTCGTGAAGAGAAAGCGCGGAGGGACGCGGACAAATTTGGATGAGGCGGGAGCGACCCCACCCTTTGACGCACGGTGCGTCACGGGATACGTGGGATCGCTCCCGCCTCAGTCACGCGCGGCGCGTGACACATTTGGCCGCGTCCAGGAATCGGAACCCCGGAAGTAACGAAGGAACCACAGGAGGAAGAAATGGCCTACATCAAGAAACCGCCCGAACTGGTAAGCCGCTCACTCAAGCTCGAACAGCCAGTGAGCGAGTTGCTAGAGGATTACTCGCGATTCGTCGAATGCACGCCGGACCATGTCGCCAACTACGTCCTTAAAAAGCTGTTGTGGCGAGACCCGGAATACCGCAAATGGCGAGCTGGGCAGAAGGCAACACAAAGCAAGACTGCGCCTGACTCAACAGCCGTACGGAGAACCGCATGATCCAGCGCCTCCTGAACTCGAAGAACTTCGTGGCCTGTCTGCTGACAGCTGCCACGGGAATGATCCTGTATATAAGGATGCCGTTCCCCGAGGACAACCTGTTCTTCGAACTCATGTTTCTCTTCGTACGGCCCATTTTTCAGGGTTTCAGATACAGCTACATCCTTTTTCTCTACACTACGCCCTACATCGCCTACTCGATTGCGCTTTCAGGACTCTACATCTTTGCCCTCAAGATTCCACAGCACATCCGGCCAGGCCGTTTGCCTGTTTATCCCGATCCGCGTAAGCGCGTCGACCTTTCCCTCGTCATCGGCGAGATTCACAACGCGCGCAGACCGATACCGGCGAAAGACCCTCGCTGGCTCATCATCCCCGAGCGCGGCCTGTTCACCGGGACCGCCATCTTCGGCGCCATTGGCAGTGGAAAGACAAGCTGCTGCATGTATCCGTTCGCGGAGCAGATTCTCGCTTATAGGGCTGCCGACAAAGACAAGCGGATCGGCGGCCTTGCTCTCGAAGTGAAAGGCGACTTCTGCAACAAGATCAAAGAGATCCTCGCGCGGCACGGCCGCGAAGAGGATTATGTCGAGATCGGTCTTGGGTCGCAATACCGTTACAATCCGCTGTACAACGACCTCGATGCTTACGCCTTGGCGTACAGCATCGCTTCGCTGCTGAATAATCTCTTTGGAAAGGGCAAGGAACCCTTCTGGCAACAGGCCTATACCAACCTGGTCAAATTCATCATCCTCCTGCACAAAATCGCCTATGACTACGTCACACTATTCGATGTCTATGAATCGGCGATTTCCCCTGACGTTTTGGAGAAGAAGATTCAAGACGCCGAGCGGCGCCTCGAAGAACGCTATTTCCTGCTCGTTTCCGCGCAGGATTACCGAGCTCACTTCGCGGACCTGAAGCTTTTCGACTTCGCCTTGGATGAACCTCTTGAGATGTACCGGACCAAGGATACGCCGGGAGCAAGGCGATTTCTAGAGGACAAGTCCATTGCTTTTGAATCCCTGAGTGAAGCGGGATTCGACAAGATCGATCCCGATCGTCAGGAGCAGCTGCAAGCCGTTAAGCGCTGGTTCTATAATGACTGGCGGCGCATCGAGCCAAAGCTCAGAACCTCCATTGTCGAGGGCATCTCGGTTTTCCTGTCGCTTTTTGATGATAGCCCGGTAGTCAAAAGGACATTCTGCCGGCCGCCCGAATGCTACGACCCGAAAGCGAACGCCGACTACCGCTTCGGCAAGCCTCTTCCATCCTTTGGTTGGCTCATCGAAAACGGCAATGTCTGCTGCCTCAATTTTCCCATTGGCATGAACCCCGGCCTCGCCAGGGCTCTGGGCGTCATGATGAAGCTCGATTTCGAGCGCGCCGTGCTGAACCGCGTCCCCGCCATCGAGGCCAACAAAAACAAGTACTTCCGCCAGGTCCTGTTCCTCTGTGACGAGTACCAACACTTTGCCACCGTCGGTGAGAACGAGCCGACCGGCGATGAGAAGTTCTTCAGTCTCTCGCGCCAGCCGAAGTGCATCCCCATCGTCGCTACGCAGAGCATCAGCTCGCTGAAATCCACGCTGCCCGGCGATAGCTGGCGCACCCTCGTTCAGACATTCCGCACTAAGATCTTCCTGTCGTTGTCGGATGACTTCTCGGCCAAGACCGCCAGTGAACTCTGCGGCAAGGAAGACCAACTCAAGGTCAGCTACAACCTTTCTGAGAGCGGCCACGACGCGCAAATCAGCCTGCTCAGCGGCAAGGCCATCTCCCACAGAGCCAACATTACCGCGTCCAAGAGTTACTACCCCCAATCCGACTACCGATTCGATATGAAGACCTTCACCGAACTCAAGAACGCGCAAGCCGTCGTCATCGCCTACGACGGCTTCAATCCCATGCCGCCATCTTTCTGCTATCTCAAGCCCTATTTCAACGACCCCAACAAAAGCTACTTCAAGCAACTCGCGAACGGAGAACTCTGATGAACGGCTTCGAAATAATCCTCCCGTTCCTCAGGCCCATAGAGCATCTGATCCTCGACGACTCGATCAGCGAAATCATGATCAACGGCCCGTACAGGGTATTCATCGAAAGGCGCGGATTCCTTCAGCAGGAGAAGGGTATTTCCCTGGACGAGAGAGCTCTGATGGTCGCGGTGAAGAACATTGCGCGCCGCCTGGGAGATGACATCTCGGAATCGAAGCCGATTCTCGACTCGCGCTTGCCCGATGGCAGCCGCGTTGCCGCCGTCATTCCACCCTGCAGTCTGAATGGCGTCACTCTGACCATACGTAAGTTCAATCATAGGTTCGTCGATATGAACCACCTGATTGAGACGAAAACGCTCGATGAAACGCTCGCCCATCGTCTCGTCGAGTACGTTCTTGCCAGAAAGAACATTTTGATTAGTGGCGGAACCGGATCAGGGAAGACCACCCTGCTCGATATCCTCGCCTGGCGTATCCCTCATGACGAACGCATTCTGCTCATCGAGGACACCGCAGAGATTCGCCTGGCGCACCCCAACCTCGTTCGCTTCGAAGCCCGGCGCGCACAGCCCGGCCTCCCCGCCGTCGAGATTCGCGATCTTCTCAAGGCGGCGCTCCGGCACCGCCCAGACCGCATCATGCTCGGCGAGATTCGCGGCGGCGAAGCTTTCGATCTGCTGCAACTGCTGAACACCGGTCACGCCGGGACGCTCTCCACCATTCACGCGAACTCAGCAAAACAAGGTTTGGCCCGGTTTACGAGCTGCGTTTTGCAGAGCGATGTAGACCTGCCCTATCGCGCCATCAAAACAAATATCGGCGATTCCCTGAATGTCGTGATCCACATCGACCGCCGCCCAGGACATCGCTTCATCTCCGAAGTGATCGAACTCTGCGGCTACGACCCCGACATCGACCTCTTCAACTGTTCCATCGCTTACCTGAACGAAGGAGAAAAGGCATGACCGTATCAGAAAATTCGAATAAGAGAGATCTCTCCGCACCAGAGTACATCCGCGCCAATTTCCACCCCGCGGACCGCATCGCCATACTTGTCAGAAAGCGCTCACGCGGCGAAACGATCCAGCGTATAAGCACGGCCGACAAAATCGCCTCCCCTCCCTTTCAGGGCTGGCTACACTACAAAAACGAGAAAGAACACTGCGACGTCTACGCCGGTATGAACCCGCTCAAACCCGCAGCCCGTACCCGAACCAAGGACGATATCCTTGCCGTACGCCACCTGTATGTGGACCTCGACCACGACGGCCCAAAATCGCTGGTTGCAATCGGGCAATCGGACCTCGTTCCACCACCGAGCTATGTTTTGAATACTTCGCCGGACAAGTTCCAGGTCATCTGGAAAGTCGAGGAAATGACACCGCAGCATGCAGAGGCAATGCTGCGCGCAATAGCAGCACAGTTCGACGGAGATCCCGCAGCAACGGATTCCACAAGAGTCCTCCGACTGCCCGGCTTCCTAAACAAGAAACGTGAGGAAGATTTCCTCGTCAAAGTTCATTCGCAAATAGGTCGCACTCACCATCCCCGCGATTTCAAACTCCGCACCGAGCCAGTAGACGCTGGCCCCTCCAGATGGAATCACTATCACGACCGCTCGGGATACCCTGGCCGTGGCGATCAGTTGGCACCTGGCGCAACGCAGGAATTAAGCCAATCCGAACGCGACTGGGCCTATGCAAAACGAGCCCTATCACGAGGCGAGGCCCCGGAAGATGTCATCCGCAACATCGCTGAATTCCGCGCCTACGACAAGCACGATCCCCAGTATTACGCGCGCTTGACGGTCCAGAAAGCCCAGGCGGAATTGCAACGTGGAGCAGCTTTCTCACAGTCCAGTGAGGACAGTTCGTCCCCACACAAGCGAACCCAGTCACGAGCCGTGAGGAAGACCGCAGGAACAGGTAAGACGAGTAACCCAGATTGACGCAAACAGGTATTCGCACGCTATGCGTAGCCGCCCGAGGCAATTGATCATAAACGAGGTGTCGCCCGGAATCTCGTCAGATGCGGGCGTCCTGTCAACGCAACGATCCTCACTGTGTGTCTCGTCCTTCGTAGTACAGCCCCTGGCAAAAACTCATGGACTGACCGACAGTCGGCTTGATAGTGTGTCTGCGACACCACTGAAGCGACACAAGCGAGGAAAGAGCATGAGTCGCCGACGTGGACAGACAGGCAGTATCAGCATCAACGGTAAATGGTGGACAGTGCGGTTCTGGATGGATAAACCGGGCCAAGAGCAGAGAATCTACATGCGTGAAAAAATCTGTCCTATATCTGGTCCGGGGCTTCTAACAGCCTCAGCACGTGAACGCAAAGCCAAGGAAATCATCGCTGCGAGCGGTGCGGACAAAGAGGAGACACTCAAGGAAGCTGTGGCCTCCGTCTTTGGACCCACGTTCCGCCAACAGACTGAAACTTGGTTGAGCATTATGAAGAAGCGTAAAGCGGCACCTTCCACGCTCTACAATTGGAAGAACTGCCTCGATACGTGGATTCTGCCCACCGACATCAGCGGAACCCTTTTCCGAGACCTCCCGCTTGCATCCATCAAGAAGACGGTCGCTCAGGAACTCATCGACCAGATGGTTGCGGGAGGTTTGTCACCGAAGTCCATCCAGAATTACTTCCAAGTCGTGAAGATGGTCTTCTCGTCCTGCGTCAATGAGGACGGCGAGGAAATCTACCCACGTAATTGGAAACAGATGGGCTTGGTCATCCCAGAGGTCATCAAGAAGAAACAACGCCGTCCGTGCTACACGGTTGAAGTGATGAACCACCTCGCCAACTCGCTAACCATCAAGCCGCAGATGCGTGTGCTTTTCATTCTCGGCGGTGCGAGCGGTCTCCGCATTGGTGAGGCGTTGGGTATCCGCATCGAGAAGATTCTCGACGGCGGCACCCGCATCATCATTGATGAGAAGGCGTGGCGCGGCGAAATTCACGATTACCTCAAGACGGAAAACGGGGAGCGTGAAATAGACCTTCCTGCGAACGTGGCGAAGCTGTTGGTTGAGTTCATCGGCAACCGCCAGTCCGGGCTTCTGTTCTGCACTCGCAACGGCAAGCAGTTGAGCCAGACGAACATTCTCCGCCGCCATCTCCACCCCGCTCTTGCGGAAGTCGGCTTCGAGAAGGCCGGGAACCACGGGTTTCGCCGTTTTCGTGACACGTTCCTCAAAAACCATGCCAACTGTCCAGAGGGCGTTCTTCACTTTTGGCTTGGTTGGGGCAGCGAGGGCATGTCGGGACACTACGACCAGATTAAAAACGACAAGGCGTTTCGCAAGGATGTAGTGAACCGCTGTGGAGTAGGCTTCGATGTTCCGGTTTCATTGGCTTCAATTGAACCTAATGAACCTAAACCCGAAGCCGTGGTTGAACAGGAAGTTGCCGTAAGTATTTGAATGGTTTGAAGAAAAGTGGTCGGGGCGAGTGGATTTGAACCACCGACCTCCTGGTCCCGAACCAGGCGCTCTAGCCAGGCTGAGCCACGCCCCGAC
>Ga0126381_100004128_pt1 | contig 15776 bp, 12 predicted proteins | sample PanSoiMetPlot_28_FD_96465 | JGI IMG/M metagenome (GOLD analysis project Ga0126381, IMG submission 96465) | Tropical forest soil microbial communities from Panama - MetaG Plot_28 | ecosystem: Environmental > Terrestrial > Soil > Tropical forest > Bulk soil | place: Panama | collected 2016-02-17 | reverse complement strand
CGATCGCGACGGTGCGCAGACGGCTCATCGTCGCGCTCGCCAGGACTCTCCCGAGATGTCCTTGCTGCAATGCGCCGATCCGCAACGTGGCAAGAATCCCCGATTACTGACGCAGTAAGATTAGCCCGACCCCGAGGCTGGCCGGCCGGCGCGGATCGCTTGATTGACCCGCCCTTCCCGCCGCCGTATGTTTTCCCTCCGCAGCGAGCCCGTAGCTCAGCCGGTAGAGCAACTGACTTTTAATCAGTAGGTCTCGGGTTCGAATCCCGACGGGCTCACCATATCTAGAACCCGAATCTAGAAAAGCGTCTCAATCCTCGATCATCTCGCCAGTGAAGCCGGCCTCGTTGTTCCATCCTGCCGTTGCCGATTGGTTTGAACGTAGCTTTGCTGCGCCGACCGCAGCGCAAGCCGCCGCCTGGCCGGCGATCCATGCGGGCCGGCACACGCTCATTGCCGCACCGACGGGGTCCGGCAAGACACTCGCCGCCTTTCTCGCGGCCATCGATGCTCTGGTCCGGCAAGGAGTGGTGGATGGTGGGCTGAAGGACGAAACTCAAATCGTCTACGTCTCGCCGTTGAAGGCGCTCTCCAACGACATCCAGCGCAACCTCGCGGTCCCGCTCGCCGGCATCCGGGAAGCCCTGAAGAGGCGAGGGCTGCCGGAGGTCGACATCCGCACCTGGGTGCGCACCGGCGACACGGCGCCGGGCGAGCGTGAGCGCATGCGCCGGTCGCCTCCCCACATCGTCGTCACGACCCCGGAATCGCTCTACATCCTCCTCTGCTCCGAATCCGGCCGCAAAATGTTGGCGACCGCGCGCACGGTCATCGTCGACGAAATCCATGCGGTAGCGCCGAACAAGCGCGGCTCGCATCTGGCTGTATCGCTGGAGCGCCTGGACGCCGTGTGCGGCCGCCCGTTGTCGCGCATTGGGCTCTCGGCGACGCAGAGGCCGATCGAGGCCGTAGCCCAATTTCTCGTCGGGCCCGATGCCGAGTGTCAGATCATCGACACCGGCTATCGCCGGGTGCGCGACCTCGCTCTCGAAGTTGCCTCCTCTCCGCTCGAAGCGGTGATGGCCGGCGAGGTCTGGCAGCAGGTCTACGACCGGATGACCGAGCTGATCGAGGCGCATCGTACGACCCTGATCTTTGTAAATACCCGGCGGCTCGCCGAGAGGGTCACCCGCCAATTATCCGAGCGGCTGGGCGCAGACCGGGTCACCGCGCACCACGGCAGCCTCGCCAAGGAGCAACGGTTCGATGCCGAGCAGCGGCTGAAGGCCGGCACCCTGAGAGCGCTGGTGGCCACCGCCTCACTCGAGCTCGGCATCGATATCGGCGATGTCGACCTGGTCTGTCAGTTGGGCTCGCCGCGTTCGATTGCGAGCTTTTTGCAGCGCGTCGGACGTTCGGGGCATGCCGTCGCGGGCATCCCGAAAGGCCGCCTCTTTCCGCTGTCGCGCGACGAGCTCGTCGAATGCGCCGCGCTTCTCGATAGCGTCCGCCACGGTGAACTCGACCGGCTAACGATCCCCGAGCAACCCCTCGACGTGCTCGCGCAACAAATCGTCGCCGAGGTGGCGGCCCAGGAATGGACCGAAGAAGAGCTCTATCGGCTGATCCGGCGCGCTTGGCCATACCGTACGCTGCCGCACGGGGATTTCGCCGCAGTGGTGAAGATGCTGGCCGACGGGTTTAGCACGCGACGCGGTCGGCGGGGCGCCCTCATTCATTATGATGCGGTGAACCACAAGCTGCGCGGCCGGCGCGGCGCGCGGCTCACCGCGCTGACGTCCGGCGGCACAATCCCCGACAACGCCGATTATCAGGTGCTGCTCGAGCCCGAGAACCAGATCATCGGCACGGTCAACGAGGATTTCGCGGTCGAGAGCATGGTCGGTGACGTCTTCCAGCTCGGCAATAGCGCGTATCGCGTAATGAGGGTCGAGCGCGGCACGCTGCGCGTCGAGGATGCCGAAGGCGCCGCGCCCAACATCCCGTTCTGGCTCGGCGAGGCGCCGGGCCGCACCGACGAGTTGTCACAGTCTGTTTCCCGCTTGCGAGCGGAGCTCGGTAACCGCTTGCCGGCCGACGGGGACGCCCTGCGGTGGCTGGTCGAGGAGGTCGGGATTGCCCAATCCGCTGCCGAACAGCTGATCGAATACCTCGCCGCGGGTCTTGCCGCGCTGGGGACTTTGCCGACCCACGACAACCTTGTCATAGAACGGTTCTTCGATGAAGTCGGCGGCATGCAGCTGGTCATCCATTCGCCCTATGGCAGCCGCCTCAACCGCGCCTGGGGGCTAGCGCTACGCAAACGGTTTTGCCGCAAGTTTAATTTCGAGCTTCAGGCGGCAGCGACCGAAGACAACATCGTGCTCTCGCTGACTCGGGCGCACAGTTTCGATCTCGCCGACGTTCCGCGCTACCTGCATTCGGCCAGCATCAGGCAGCTCCTGATCGAAGCGCTGCTCGACGCGCCAATGTTTATCACGCGTTGGCGTTGGGTGGCCGGGGTCTCGCTGGCGCTGCCCCGCTTTCGCGGCGGCAGGAAGGTGCCACCTCAACTCGCGCGCATGGCCGCCGAGGATCTGATCGCGGCGATCTTTCCCGACCAGGTCGCCTGCGCCGAGAATCTGATCGGCGAGCGCGAAATTCCCGATCACCCGCTGATCCGTCAGACGATCGCCGACTGCCTCGGCGAGGCGATGGACATCAATGGCCTGGAACAGCTGCTCAAGAGGCTCGAAGCCGGCGAAGTTCGGGTGGTGACACGCGATGTGACTGAGCCTTCTCCGCTCGCGCTCGAGGTCCTGTCGGCGCGACCCTACGCCTATCTCGACGATGCACCTCTCGAAGAACGTCGCACCCAGGCGGTAATGAGCCGGCGGTGGCTCTCGCCGGAGGCCGCCTCGGACATCGGTCGGCTCGATCCCGAAGCGATCGCGCGGGTGCGGGGCGAAGCGTGGCCCGATCCCGCCAATGCCGACGAACTCCACGACGCGTTGGTCTGGCTGGGCTTCGTCAGCGTCGACGAAGCACAGTCGCCGTGGCAAGATTGGCTCTCGGAGCTCGTCCGTGACAACCGGGTCACTCGGTTTTACCACGCGCGACCGGACGTCATCACCGTCACCCCCGCGGAAGCGGGGGTCCAGAGCACCCTGGGTTCTCGCTTCCGCGGGAATGACGATAACGCGGCGGAGAGTGCGACTTTATGGATCGCAGCAGAGCGCTTGCCACAATTCCAGGCGCTCTGGCCCGATGCAAAACTCGACCCGCCGATCGCTGCGCCCGACGGCTACGCCGTGCGAATCTGGTCGCGCGAGGAGGCACTGACCGAAATCCTGCGCGGCAGGCTGGAGGGGCTGGGTCCGGTCAGCGAGACCGCGCTGGCCGGCCCTCTCGGGATCGAGCCGAGCGAAATCTCGGCTGCGCTGATAGCGCTCGAAACCGAAGGTTTTGCGATGCGCGGCCGTTTTACGCCGGCCACCGAAACCGACGAATGGTGCGAGCGCCGGCTGCTCGCTCGTATTCACCGCTATACTGTGGGTCGGCTGCGCGCCGAGATCCAGCCGGTCGCGGCCCGCGATTTCCTGCGTTTCCTGCTCGGCTGGCAGCGCGTCACGCCGGATACCCGGATGGAGGGGCCGGACGCTCTCGAAGTATTGGTCCGGCAACTCGAAGGTTTCGAGGCTGCGGCCAGCGCTTGGGAGACCGAGATCCTGCCGGCGCGGCTTGATTCCTACGAGCCTTCCTGGCTGGACGATCAATGCCTTGCCGGACGGATCACCTGGGCCCGCCTGAGGCCTCGCAACGGCGGTGAACGCAGCGCGACGCCGGTGCGAACGACGCCTATCACCTTGCTGGCGCGCCGCCACGCGGGACTTTGGGCATCGCTTTCGCCGATCGACGAGCCGGTCCATCCGAGTTCCCGTGCACAAGCGGTCGCCGACTTCATCCGCCAATACGGCGCATCCTTTTTCGACGAGCTGGTCGAAGCCACCAGCTTGCTGCGCCCACAAGTCGAGGAAGCGCTCGGCGAACTGGTGGCGCTCGGCATTGTCACTTCGGACAGCTTTGGCGGGCTGAGGGCATTGCTGCGCAAGCCCGATGGCGGACGGAGGCGTCGCCGGCAAGCGACCGTGTTCGGTATGGAAAGCGCCGGCCGCTGGGCGCTTGCCCGCCGAGGCCAGCCTCAAATGCAGGCGAAACCCGAGGCGGTCGAGCAGCTCGCGCGGACATTGCTATTGCGTTACGGGATCGTGTTCTGGCGCCTGCTCGAACGGGAGGCGCCCTGGCTGCCGCCGTGGCGCGACCTGCTGCGCGTCTACCGCCGGCTCGAAGCGCGGGGCGAGATCCGCGGCGGCCGCTTTGTGGCCGGCTTCTCCGGCGAACAGTTCGCTTTGCCGGACGCGGTGGGCGCGCTGCGCGAGATCCGCCGAAAGCCGCCGTCGGGAGCATGGGTCTCGCTCTCCGGCGCCGACCCGCTCAACCTCGCCGGCATTCTAACCCCCGGGGCAAAGCTTGCTGCGTTGACCGGCAACCGCCTTCTCTACCGCGACGGACTACCCGTCGCCCTATTCGCTGTCGGCGAGGTGCAGTTTCTGGAGACCCTGGACACGGCTACCCAATGGGAGGCCCGCAAAGCCCTGCTGCGCGGGGCCGTCCCGCCCTCGCTGATCGCCTTGTCCTAACCTGGACGCCTGAGCGTCGCGATTGTCGTCAAAAATTCGTCTCTCCGTCTTTCATTTTATTCGATAACGTGCAGAGTTGGCACAGCGCTGCGGCGGCGCGGGCGGTGACGAACAATTGCTTCCCGCCGGGGCTGGGGGGCACGCCCGCACCGGAAGGTGGGCCGCGCAGCGCTTTTAAGCCTGAGCGGGTACGATCATCCGAAGCCAGTTTTCGATCCGATCCTGGATGGCCTGATAGACCTCATGTTGTTTGACGCCCGCGCGCTTCGGTACTTTGAACGAATGGTCGCCTCCCTCGACGACATGCAGAGCGGCAGGGGGCTCGAGTTGCCCGATAATCGGCTGCAGCTCCGCCGGGGTGCCGAAGGCGTCGCGCGACCCTTGGACAAAGAGCATCGGGGCTTTCACACGCTGCAGATGGGCTGCACGCAGCCGGTCGGGTCGGGCAGGCGGGTGCAAGGGGTAACCTAGAAAAATCAGCCCAGCTAGATCACCGATGCCATCCGCGGCGACTTGTGACGCGATACGTCCGCCCATCGACTTGCCGCCGATCGCCAGCCTGTCGGCATTGGAGGTGACCCTGGCCCGCACGGCCTCGATAACGGCACGCCAGCAGCTTTCCAGTCGGGCATTGGGGTCGGGGATACGACGGCCGTGCTCGCTGTACAGGAAATTGAATGTAATGGTCTCGATCCCGCGTTCAGCCAATGCGCGCGCGAAAGCGACCATAAATCCGCTCGTCTGGTTGGCCCCTGCGCCGTGGCCGAGGATCAATGTCACACCCGCGCGGTTCGCTGTCGCGCCAGGGTATTTCATGGCCGTGACGTGTTGCGAGCAGGCGAGCTCGACTCGGAACCGGTCAGCCATCATCCCGGCCGGCCGACAAACTCCCCGGGCGGTGCTCGGTCAACGGGAATTATCACGGTCGCAGTACGAGACCCTCCTGTGCCACTATCGTACCGGGACGAACGGCCGCCGCGTCGGAAGCGACCTGGTCCATGAAGTCGTCGTCATGGCCAGGATCGTGATGGAAGAGGACGAGGGTCTTCACATCGGCCGCATCGGCGAGGCGCACCCCTTCTTGCCATGTCGAATGTCCCCAGTCCTTGTGGGCGGGAAACTCGGCGTCGGTGTAGGAGGCATCGTAGATCATCACCTCTGCGCCCTTGATTAGCGCGAGGACGTTGGGGTCGCGTTCGCCGGGCCGGTGCTCGGTATCGGTGATGTAGGCCACGACCTTTCCGCCATATTCCACGCGATAACCAGTGGCTCCGTTCGGATGGTTCAGCGGCCCCGTGTAAAGACGGATCCCGGGGTACGGGGTCAGCACATCACCAGCGGCGAAATCGGTGAACTCCATCTTGGCGGTAAAAATGCCCATCGGAATCGGAAACAGCGGCGCGATCATCATGTTGTTGAGCACCGCCTCGATGCCTTTGTTGCCGTTCAGATGTCCGGCCCAGATGCGCATGCTGGTCGCGGCATCGTAACACGGCGCAAAAAACGGCAAGCCGCAGATATGGTCGAAGTGGGTATGGCTGTAGAAGAGGTCGAGTTTGGCTGGGTGGCCGGAGGCCATCAATTCGTTGCCGAGCAAGCGAAGACCGGTGCCGCCGTCGAAGACCATCAAGTGGTCGCCGCATCGGATCTCGACGCAAGAGGTATTCCCGCCATAGCGCACGGTATCGGGCCCCGGGCAGGCGATGCTGCCACGCACTCCCCAAAACCGTATTGTGCAATCGGGATGGACCAAGGTCCAACCTCGTCCTGCTAATCCCCCACTCGCACATATATCGTCGAGAGCGCTGCAAAACGCCAGCCGGGTTTACGGCGGTTCGACGGCTTTTCTAGAACTTTTTTAGAGGTATTGCTCTAAACCCATCATTAACCGGCCTCGCGTTATCTGATGGCGTCATTCACCAAAAGGAGGGAATACGCCATGTCGGAGGCCGACTACGAAGCAGCGGTAGCCGCGTTTCTGAGCACCAAAGGGGTCACGCGATGCCCTACCGTGTGTGTTGTTCCGACCCAAGCCACCGTCGCAGAGGCAGACCGCGCGGCTTACCGCGATTACATCGCGGCGAAGGAAACGGCGCGACTGGAAAAGCTGAAATCGGCGCAGATCATCCAATTCCCGCCGCTTCCCACCATCTAAAGCTGCAGGACCCGGTCCACTCCCCCGTGGTGTGGAGCGGTCGAGGCAAGCGCAGGGGTGGCCATTATGAATCCCGAGATTTCGGTGCGCTGCTGCATCGCCGGCGGTGGTCCTGCCGGTATGATGCTGGGTTATCTGCTCGCCCGAGCTGGGATTTCGGTTCTCGTGCTCGAAAAGCATGCCGATTTCCTGCGCGATTTCCGCGGGGATACGATCCACCCTTCGACCCTCGAAGTGATGTATGAGCTGGGTCTGCTCGACGAGTTCCTGCAGCGCCGGCACCAGGAAGTCCGTACGCTCGGAGCACAGATCGGGGACGAGTTCGTCGAAGTAGCAGACTTCACACATCTGCCAACCCATAGCCAGTTCATCGCCTTCATGCCGCAGTGGGATTTTCTCGATTTTCTCGCCGAACATGGAAGGCGATTTGCAGCCTTCGATTTGAAAATGGAGGCGGAGGTCCACGACCTCACGGTCGAGGAAGGCCGTGTCACCGGTTTGCTGGCGACGACGCCAGAGGGAGAGATCCGGGTCGAGGCAGATCTGGTCGTCGCGGCCGACGGACGACATTCCACGCTGCGCGAACGGGCCGGTCTCGAGGTCCTCGATCTCGGTGCGCCGATGGACGTGTTGTGGATGCGGCTATCGCGCCGTTCGGACGATCCGGGACAGACGCTTGGCCGGATTTATAGCGGCCGTATCTTCGTGATGCTCAACCGCGAAGATTATTGGCAATGTGCGTTCGTCATCCCCAAAGGAGGGTTCGACCAGGTCCACGATCGCGGTTTGCAAGCTTTGCGCGAGGAAATAGTCGGGCTCGCTCCCTACCTGCGCGACCGGGTCGACGAGCTGAAGGAATGGTCCGACGTCAAGTTGTTGAGTGTCTCGGTGGATCGCCTGCGGGTGTGGCACCGGCCCGGGCTGTTGTGCATCGGCGATGCTGCCCATGCGATGTCGCCGATCGGCGGGGTCGGAATCAACCTTGCCATCCAGGATGCGGTCGCCACCGCTAATATCCTCGGCCCACTCCTTCGCCAGGGTTCGGTTTCCGAACGGGACCTCCAAGCCGTGCAGCGCCGCCGGGAGTTTCCGACACGCGCGACGCAATGGCTCCAGGTGCTTGTGCAGAACCGGGTGATCGGTCGCGTGCTGGCGAGTAACGCGAAGATGTCGCCACCGCTTCCGGTGAGGCTTTTGGGAAAGGTGCCATTTCTACGGCGGGCGCCTGCCCGCTTGATCGGCCTCGGTTTCCGTCCCGAGCATGTAAATGCTCCCGCCGCCGGCTGAGTGGCTCTTGCTCCACGGCTCGCATTGCGGCGGTCTCGTTGTGTCGTCCGCTTTCGCCTGGCGTCTAGTGAGAGGGCCCGATATTGCACCAACGGCAGTCGCCCAACCCGGTGCCTCGCGGCTATAATTGTAGCATCTCGCGGCTCGGAGAAATGCGATGCACCTGTTTAAGCAGTATGAGGTCAGAGACCGTGACGCCGCCGCCGGTCGGATCCCGGTCATCGACTACGGCCCCTATTTCGCCGCCGAGGCTGGGGCGCTCGAACGCATTGCCGCTAAAGTCGCGCACGCCTGCGAAAATGTCGGTTTCTTTTACGCCTTGAACCACGGTGTCCCCGACGAACTGATCGAGCGGGCTTTCGCGGCCTCGCGCCGGTTCCACGCCTTGCCGCTCGAGCAGAAACTCGCCGTAAGGCTGAACGAAAACAATATCGGTTACCTGCCGATTAATGCGTCGGTTCAGGGGGCATCCACCGTCCACAAGGCGACAAAGCCCAACCACAACGAAAGCTTTTTTTGTCAGCCACGACCGCGGGCCGGAGCACCCCGACGTCGTTGCCGGCAAGCCGTTGCGCGGCCGCAATCAGTGGCCCGCGGCGCTGCCCGACATCCGCGCCGATATGATGGCGTATTTCGCGGCTCTGGCGGCCATGTGCAACCGTATGTTGCCGCCTTTCGCCGTGGCGCTGGGACTGACCGAGAATTTTTTCGCCCCGTTCTTTGCCGATGAAGCCCATGCCGTCGTCCGATTTTTACACTATCCGCCGCAGGACACGAGCGAGGACAACACTTTTGGCCAGGCGCCGCACACCGACAATAGCTTTATGACCGCGCTCGCTCGGACAGAGGTACCCGGGCTGGCGGTCAGGCTGCCGTCCGGCGAATGGTTCATCCCGCCGGTTATTCCCGGGACGTTTCTGATCAACCTCGGCAACATCATGCGGCGCTGGTCCAACGATCGGTTTCTGTCGACGCCCCACGGCGTGCTCAACGAGTCTGGGACGGACCGCTATTCGATCGCCTATTTCTACAGCCCCGACCCCGCTACCGTAATTGAGTGCGTGCCGACCTGCGTGAGTGCCGAAAATCCAGTCCGTTATCCGCCGGCGGTCTATCGCGATCTGGTGCTCGAATTCTATCGAGCCAATTATTTCCATCAAAAGGGGCATCGCTCTGCAGCCGCCGCACAAGCAGCTGCGTAACGGAAAGGGGGACAAAAACTGTGTTCGACCTCGATCGTTTCATTGCCGATTGCCGCGCTGCGGTGAGCCTCGACCCGACCCACAAATCTGTCCGGGAGGTTGTCGCGCGCGCGGTTTCCGATCCGGCCTCCGTCATAGCGGGGCTGGGCGCTCCCGCCCGTGCCGAGATACAGAAGCTCTATAATTCGCCCGAGTTGACAATCCTCAACGTGATCTGGGGCCCCGGTATGACGATCATGCCGCACAACCACCTGATGTGGGCGGTGATCGGCATCTACACGGGGCGCGAGGACAACATCTTTTGGCGCCGCCTGCCCGGTCAGGACGGCGGGCGCATCGAAGCCGCCGGGGCGAAGTCGCTTGCGGAGCGGGATGTCGAGCCGCTCGGGCGCGACATCATTCATACCGTGACCAACCCGCTGCCGCGCTTGACAGGCGCCATTCATGTTTATGGCGGCGACTTCTTTGCCGTCGCCCGCAGCGAGTGGGATCCCGAAACGCTGATCGAGCGGCCATACGACATGGAGAAGAATCTGCAATTGTTCGAACAGGCGAACCGCCGTCACGCCTCGGACGCGCGGCCCTTTTCACATGGGCTCGCCTTATAAACCCTACTCGATTTCGGTGAACCCGAGCTGGTCGGCGAGGCCGTAGCCTTCGGCGAGACTGCGCAGCTTGTACCAAGTGGCGTCCTCGACCTCGATGCCGTTGACGCGACGGTCGTTCTCGCGCATGTGCTCGATCTCGCCCGGGTAATAGACGCCGCTGCTGCCTTCGGCTGGCTTGGTCGCCTTCAGATATTGCACGAAGTCGCCGATGTCCTTTTTGAATTGGGTAAGCGGGCGGAACGCGTCGACCTTGAAGGCCGCCATGAAACAGCCGTCATTGTGGCGGCCGGTTGGCTCGACGCCGAAACCGAGCCCGGTCAACAGGCCGCAGAGTATTTCGACCATCACCGACAGACCATATCCCTTGTAGCCTTCGCTGCCGCCCACCGGCAGTAGGGCGCCGCCCTGGCGCAGCTGGCGCGGATCGTTGGTCGGCTTGCCGTCGCTGCCGATGATCCAGCCGTCGGGAACCGGCTGGTTGCGCGCTACGGCAAGCGCGATCTTGCCGGCCGCCGCAGCCGAGGTCGCCATGTCGAGATAGACCGGCCCGTCGAGATCGGAGGGCATCGCGATCGAGATCGGGTTCGTACCGAGCCGCGCCTCGCGCCCGCCAAACGGCGCCACCGCTTTCGGCGAGCGCCCGGAATCGGCGGTGGCGATGCCGATCATCCCTTCCCGCGCCGCCATCAAGGTATAAGACGCGACCCGGCCGATATGCCCCTGGCGGAACACGGTGGCGGCCGCGACATTGGCGGATTTGGCCTTTTCGATCGTCAGGCGCATGGCGCGCTCGTTGACGACGTAGCCGAAACCCCAATGCCCGTCGACGACCGTGGTGGTCGGCGATTCTTGGACGATCTTCCAAGGCGCGGCGGGGACGATGTGGCCGAGTTTGATGCGCTCGATATAAGTTGGGATCTGGATGATCCCATGAGAGTCGTGCCCCGCGAGGTTGGCGGCAACGACGTGCCGCATAACGATCTCCGCCTCCTGAGATGGCGTCCCGGCCGCGATGAACAACGCTCGCCCGATCTCTCCCAGTCGTTCCGACGGAATTCTCGGCATTGTGCTTCCTCCCTCAATGGGACGCGCCGACGCCGGCAGGGTCGACCGCTATCCCGTAAAACCGCTGCGGATTGTCGCAGAAGATCTTCCGCTTGAGGCTGCCCGCTATGTCGCTGCGATCGGCCAGCGTCGAGACGGCGTCGGGGAACTGACCGTCCCAATGCGGGTAGTCCGACGCGAAAAGGATGTTGTCGGCCGGGAAGAACTCAGGCACGTAGCGCAAGGTCTTCTCTTCCGGCTCGCAGGACACGAACACGCGGCCACAGGTCATATATTCCGAGGGTTTCGCCTTCAGCAGGGGCGCGTCGAACTGGCGGAACTCGTACTCCTCGTCCATGTGTTCCATCTAGAACGGGACCCAGCCGATGCCCGCCTCGAGGAAGGCGACGCGCAGATCCTGATACTTCTCCAATAGCCCACTGTAGATGACGGCGGTGCAGGCGATCAGCTGCTCAGGCGCGTGCGACAAAGTGTGGATCTGCAAGAAATTCTCGAAATGGCAGAGAGGGTCCATCGTGTCGCTGCCGGAGGCATGGAAGCCGATGGCGACACCCTGGCGGGCGCATTCCGCATAAAACGGCCAAAAATCGCGATGCGCGATGTTGCGGCTGCGATCGTAGGTGTTGACCATGACCCCGACCGCGCCGAGCTTGGCCACCGCCCGCTCCATCTCGTCGATCGCCGCCCTCACGTCGACATGCAACGGCACCAGGGCAACGCCTTTCAGCCGTTTGCGGTCGATCGCACACCAATCGTAGAGCCAGTCGTTATAGGCGCGGCACAAGGCGATCGCGTAGTCGGCCTCGCGCACGCGCGTCAGCATCAGTCCGCCGGTCGGATAGATGATCTGGAGATCGATCCCCTCTTGTGCATTGTCGGCGAGGTTCTGCGTCGGCGATGGCGGTCGCTTGGCGGCGAGCTTACCGTTTTGCGTGCGGTCGAAATTGTCGGAAGGATAGATCGTCGTCCGGTTCCGGTATTGCTCGGGCAGCCTTTCGCGATAGACGGGCTCGTAATCGACGGCGTGCCCGTCGGCGTCGATGATGACCATGCCGTTTTTCATGGGGAACCCTCCTTATCGGCCGGTGCGGCTTATACCATGCGGAGCGCCGCATCAACCGGCGGACGCAGGGTCAGCGTGACAAGTGGCGGCGCGCGGTATACCTCTACCAAATGACCGTTTGGCACTGTCCATAACAAGGCCGGAGGGGTGAGGGGAGGAAATGCCCCGCCGGCGGCCAATAGGGCCGCGACGACCGCGACGATCATCTGCGCCTGCGTCATGCAGGGGCTCGACACGACGATCGTCAATGTCTGCCTGCCCCACATCCAGGGCAGCATGTCGGCGGCGCAGGACCAGATCTCGTGGGTACTGACGTCCTACATCGTCGCCTCGGCCATCATGATGCCGCTGACCGGCTGGCTCGCCGGGCATTTTGGCGTCAAATACATCTTCCTCGCCTCGGTCGTCGGCTTCACGATCGCCTCCGCATTGTGCGGCGCTGCCACGAGCCTTTCGCAGCTGGTGCTCTATCGCGTTCTGCAAGGCGTATTCAGCGCGGGGCTCGTGCCGCTTGGCCAGGCGACCTTGTTTACGATCTATCCGCGCGAGCGCCACGGCTACGCGATGGCGATCTTCAGCACCGGCGCGATGATGGGGCCGATCATCGGCCCGACCCTCGGCGGCTGGCTGACCGACAATTTTGGCTGGCGCTGGTGCTTCTACATCAACCTGCCGGTCGGCGCGTTGTGCGCCCTCGGCATCTTCGTGTTTATCCGCTACTCCCGCAGCATGCGGCGTGACCCGTTCGACATGTTCGGCTTTGCGACGCTGAGCCTCGGCGTCGGCGCATTGCAATTGATGCTCGACCGCGGCCAGCTCAAGGACTGGTTCCACTCGACCGAAATCTGGATCGAGGCGACGGTCGCGGGTTTGTGCTTCTACCTCCTGGCTGTCCATACGATGACCACCGGCGAGCGCTCGTTCCTGAACCGCGAGCTGTTGAAGAGCCCGAATTTTGTCGCTGGCAGCGTCTTGATGTTCGGGGTCGGCATGATCCTCAGCGGCACTCTGGCGCTAATGCCGTCGATGATGCAGGTATTGCTGAACTACCCGGTCTTCGACGCGGGCTGGATGATGGCGCCGCGCGGCTTCGGCACGATGCTGGCGATGTTTATCGTCGCCCGCATGATCGATCGGGTCGACAACCGCCTCTTCATCCTCGTCGGGTTTCTGCTGACTGCGGCCTCGCTGTGGCAGATGACCGGCTATTCGCTCTATATGGGGTCCGGGCCGATATTGTGGGCTGGCTTCGCGCAGGGTTTCGGGCTCGGCTGCACCTTTGTACCACTCAATCTGCTCGCGCTGTCGGGTCTGCCGCACCACATCCTGACCCAGGGCACGGCGCTGCGCGCGCTGATGCGCATGCTCGGCGGCAGCATCGGCATCGCCATCCTCGAAACCGAGCTCAGCCAGAACACGCAGATCGTCCATTCGCGCCTCGTCGAACATTTGCGCCCCGACAATCCGCTGGCCCAGGCGCCGTACTTATCCGCGCCGTTCAGCCTGACCGATCCCTCGGGGATCGCCGCGCTCAATCACGAGGTCACCCGCCAGGCGGCAATGATTGCCTACAACGACGATTTCGCGCTAATGCTGATCGTCATTCTCGCCTCCCTGCCGCTGTTGCTGCTGGTCCGCGCTCCGCGCCGCCAGCCGCTCCCCGCCGCGGCGGATGATTAGGCCGAGTTTCCGGCCCTTTGGCGAGCTTCGCGCCGAGCCCGATGGGCTGGCGGCGACGCTGATCCACGGCGCCGCACGCGCGGGATTGGCAAGCCGCGGCGTTTTCACTAGACTTGTTGGTTGAGAATTGACGCGACGTAAGCGGCGCTTTCGGGTGCCGTCCTCTGTGCCGGAGGCCTCAATGCTCGACGGGCATTCCGCGATCCCCGAGACGGCGTGCAGTCCAGAATCCGATGCTCGACAGGGGCCTCGGCGCCCGGGCTTGCTCCGCTGGCTGCTTACGTGCGCCGCGGTGTTCGTTTGTTCCTGTAGCCAGCAGGGCGTGCTGGATCCGCAGGGGCCGATCGCGTCGCAGGAGCTGCTCCTCCTGGTCAACTCCACGGCCATCATGCTCGTTGTCGTGGTTCCGGTGATCCTGGCCACCTTGGGGTTTGCTTGGTGGTACAGGTCGTCCAATCCCCGCGCCATCCGCAGCCTGGACGAGTCCTATGAAGGGCGTACCGAGTTCGTCCTGTGGTCGATCCCGACGCTGATCGTAATCCTCTTGGGCGGGGTCATCTGGATCGCTTCGCATCAGCTCGATCCGCGGGCGCCGATTCCAGCGAATGCCGAGCCGCAGCGGGTCGACGTCGTGGCGCTCGATTGGAAATGGCTGTTCATTTACCCCGATCAGGGCATCGCCGCGGTCAATCAGCTCGTCATCCCGGCCGGGACCCCGGTCAACTTTCGGCTCACCTCGGCGACGGTGATGAATTCGTTCTTCATCCCGCAACTCGGCAGCCAGATCTATGCGATGGGCGGTATGACGACGCACCTCAACCTGCTCGCAGACGCACCGGGCGAGTATCCCGGCATTTCGGCTATGTACAGCGGCGACGGCTTTTCCGACATGCGGTTCATCGCCAAGGCGGTGCCGGCCGGCGATTTCAACGCCTGGGTCGCGCGGGTGCGCGGAACCGGGTCTGCGCTCGACGAGGCCGGCTACGCGCAATTGGCGAAGCCGAGCTTAGCCGTGCCGCCGACGACCTACCGCTCGGTCGAGCCGAACATGTTCGAGCGCATCATCGAGCAGACGGTCTCGGGTTCCAAAAAGGCGGGCGCCGGCGCGGCCTGGTGTCCGCCGCTGCAACAGGCGGGAGGCTGACATGCTGGGCAGATTGAGCTGGGCCGCAATACCGCTGGATCAGCCGCTCCCGCTATATGCCATGGGGACGGTCGGCATCGTCATTCTCGTCGTCCTCGGGATCGTCACCATAAAGGGCTGGTGGCCCTATCTCTGGCGCGAATGGCTGACCAGCGTCGATCACAAGCGCATCGGCGTCATGTATGTGATCCTGGGGCTGGTCATGCTGCTGCGCGGCTATTCCGACGCGATCATGATGCGCACGCAACAGGCGATCGCAGTCGGCAACGCTCAGGGATACCTGCCGCCCGATCACTACGACCAGATATTCTCGGCGCACGGCACGATCATGATCTTTTTCGTCGCGATGCCGCTCGTCATCGGGCTGATGAACTTTGCCGTGCCGTTGCAGCTCGGCGTGCGCGACGTCGCTTTTCCCACGCTCAACTCGGTCAGCTTTTGGCTGACCGCGACGGGCGCGCTGCTGATCAACGTGTCGCTCGTCATCGGAAGCTTTTCACGCGCGAGCTGGTGGGGATACCCGCCGTTGTCCGAGCTCGCCTTTTCCCCCGATGAAGGTGTCGATTACTACCTTTGGTCCTTGCAGATTTCGGGCATCGGCACGTTGCTCACTGGCGTCAACTTTGTAACCACCATTCTCAAACTGCGTGCCCCGGGCATGCTCTATTTCCGCATGCCGGTGTTCTGCTGGACCGCGCTGGCCGCAAACATGCTGATTGTCGCGGCCTTTCCTGTTCTAACCGCGACTTTCGCGATGCTGCTGCTTGATCGCTACCTCGGCATGCATTTCTTTACGAACGAGGCCGGCGGCAACCAGATGATGTATGCCAATTTGTTCTGGGCGTGGGGCCATCCCGAAGTCTACATCCTGG
>Ga0126381_100004127_pt1 | contig 15778 bp, 12 predicted proteins | sample PanSoiMetPlot_28_FD_96465 | JGI IMG/M metagenome (GOLD analysis project Ga0126381, IMG submission 96465) | Tropical forest soil microbial communities from Panama - MetaG Plot_28 | ecosystem: Environmental > Terrestrial > Soil > Tropical forest > Bulk soil | place: Panama | collected 2016-02-17 | reverse complement strand
GCCTCGCCTGCCCATCGTGGCCAGGTAAACTGTCGCCATCAACGCGAACAGGCCCTGATTGGTGCATATGTTCGAGGTGGCTTTCTCCCGCCTGATATGCTGTTCGCGGGTCGACAATGTCAGAACATATCCGCGATTGCCCTCGTGGTCTAACGCCTCCCCTACCAGGCGACCAGGCATCTGACGGACATACTTTTCCAGTGTCGCGAATAGACCCAGGTATGGCCCGCCATAGCTGAGCGGTATCCCGAGACTTTGACCTTCGCCTACTACTATGTCGGCTCCGCAGTGACCCGGCGGTTTTAGAATGCCGAGACTCAGTGGTTCAGCTACCGCCACGATCAGCAGCGCCCCCGCCTGGTGCGCTGCCGAGGCGATTGAATTGAGCTCTTCAATGCAGCCAAAGAAGTTTGGCGACTGTACCACCACTGCAGCAGTCCGGTCGTCAACCGCGACCCGCCGGGGATCGATGGCGCCCGTCTCGCTCACCGGAATGTAATCAACAGTGACTCCCAGATTCCTTGTGTATGCGGCGACTACTTCCCGGTACTGGGGGTGGACGCTTTCGGCGATCAAGTACTTGTTTCGCCTGGTGACGCGGTCGGCCATGAGGACCGCTTCCGCTACGGCCGTCGATCCGTCGTAAAGCGAAGCGTTAGCGACATCCATGCCCGTCAATTGACAGATCATGGTCTGGAACTCGAACGTGTATTGGAGCGTGCCCTGGCTCAGCTCGGGTTGATATGGAGTATAAGCGGTCAGGAACTCCGATCTTGATATCAGGGAATCTATTATGACGGGAATGAAGTGAGAATAGGCGCCTGCACCGAGGAAGAAGTTGCCGCTTGTCCCATTTTTTGAGGCCAGGCTGTTGAAAAACTCGATCAATTCTGGTTCGCTCATCGGATGGCCGATGCCAATCGGGCGATCCATCCTGAGGCTCTCCGGAACTTGATCAAACAGGTCTTCAATCCTCTCGCACCCGATTTCGCGCAGCATCGAAATGCGTTCGGCGGGCGAGGTCGGGATATATCTCATCTCCTTTTCATTCTCCGGCCTCCGCCTTTATATAGTCCTCGTATTCGGCAGAGGTGAGCAATCCATCAGTTTGAGCCGGGTTTTCCATCTTAACCACGATCAGCCATCCATCGCCATAGGGGTCTTCGTTGATCCGCTCGGGTGAGTCATTGAGGGACTCGTTGACTTCTACTACGGAACCGGTGATGGGCATATAAATCTCACTGACCGCCTTGACACTTTCGACTGAACCGAACGGCTCCGTGGCTTCAAACCGGTCGCCGGGCTTGGGCAGTTCCACGTAGACGACGTCGCCCAGTTGCTTTTGGGCGTAGTCTGTTATGCCGACCCTCGCCAGATCTTCTTTGGTTCTGATCCACTCATGGTCCTTGGTATATGCAAGGTCTTCGGGCGTGTTTGCCATGTTCATCTTCTCCGTTCTTAATCAAACCTCCTGCCTCGCTTGTAGAAAGGCATCTCAGCGATTCGGGCAGGGACGGGTCGGCCCCTAACTCCAATTTCCACCAAAGTGCCCGGGACAGCATACTGGACCGGAACGTAGGCCATTCCTATGTTCTTCTTGAGATATGGTGCCGGGCTGCCCGAATTCACAACTCCTATTTCCTGCCCATCTACCGTGATCGGGTATCCATCCCGCGCCGGCGCGCGGTCTTCTACGACGAAACCGGCAAGCTTTCTGGCTACGCCCTCTCGTTTCTGCCGCTCGATCACTTCGCGGCCAATGAAATCACCTTTTCCGAGCTTCACCGCCCAACCCAGCCCTGCCTCGACCGGTGTCGTCGTCTCATCCATGTCGTTTCCCCAGAGCCTGAACGAGGCCTCGAGGCGCAAAGTATTCCGGGCCGCCAATCCACAGGGCAGGAGGCCCAAAGGATGCCCGGTGACGAGCAAGCGGTTCCACAAGTGCCTGGCATGACTCGCACCGCAAAATATTTCGAATCCATCCTCCCCGGTGTAACCTGTCCGCGAGACCCGGCAGTCGCAACCGTCTATCATCACCCGCTGCGACCAGTAGTACGGTATACGATCGAGCATGTGATCGGTGAGATCCTGTAGAATCCGCTCAGCCAGCGGGCCTTGCAGCGCAAGCAGCACGTAGCCCGCGCTCGTATTGTGAACCTCGGCGTTCGTGTACGCCCCCTGATCCTTGATCCAATTGAAATCCTTCTCCGTATTTGCGGCGTTGACCACAAGAAGGTAGTATTCCTGGCTTATCCGGTAGATCAGCAAATCGTCTATTATGCCTCCATCCGGTGTAGTCAACATGGAATACTGGACCTGGTTGTCTTGCAGCCTGCCAACATCGTTCGTCGTCAGGCGTTGCAGCAGGTCGAGCGCGCCGGAGCCCTGGACTTCGATTTCACCCATGTGGGACACGTCGAACAGGCCGGCAGCTCCTCTAACCGCCATATGCTCCTGAGTCGGCCCCGAGAACTGGACCGCCATCTCCCAGCCCGCGAAATCGATCATCCGCCCCCCGAGAGCCAACTGTGCTTCGAAAAGGGCTGTGCGCTTCAGCATTGTCCCCTCATCTCTAATCGAGATTAGTCACACGAATTAGAGTTTGCCAAGCTAACATACGGTGTTATCCCCGTCAAGTTTTCGCCCTGTCATAGGATTCTGAAAGGCAGGCAAGTTGCTTCCTCAAAAGTTATCGAGGACATCCAGACCCTGGTTCTCCTCGTCTTTTGCCCGAAGCATGTCAAGGATCAGCGCTGTGTTGCTGCTGGCTTGAATTGTGCGTTCGAATTCTCTTGAAGACTTCTCGAATTCAAAAGTGCCATCTACGGTATCGAGGAGTTTCTGAAGGGCCGTACTTCCCAATTCTCCATCTGCCTGGGCCCCTACGATCAAACCCTCCGTGAGGTGTATCTCGCCGCCGATCGTCGCGGCAGTTATCAGAAGGACACCGCTCAGTTTGCTGTTCTCGATGATTTGAATGATATCGAACAGGTTTACGTCGGACAGGTTGCCCGACAATATCTTTTGCGCTGTTTGCGTCGCCGGTTTCGGAGTTCGGGCGTCTCGCAGCGGACCGGTCACTGACACTCTCGGATCCAGCCGCTTGGCTTCGAGCAGCCTTTCATTGGCGTGCTCCATATCGCCCGCGTTCATGTGCAGGCTTGCCAGCGCCAAACACTGTTGAGCTGCCTGGTCCCGCCGGCCTGCGTCAATGAGGATTTCCCTGAGTTTTTCGCGGAGTCCTATGTGCCTCGGCAAATTGTCGATTGCTCGCTCCAGGGCTTCGATGGCTCGGTTTAGCATCCGGTACTTTACGAGCAATTCGGCGTCGATTATTGCGCTTTCCGGATCGAACTCGCTTGAATTATTCCTCATCATGCCCTAACTGCCCGAATGCCCTAACTGCCCGAATGCCCTAACTGCCCGAATGCCCTAACCTACTCCTCGCCGCTACGGTCCCGCTTCCCCTTCTCATGACCGCGACGCGTGGCGCGCCGACCTGCCCCGTTCGCCACGGAGCAATCTCTAACAGCATAACATTTTCCTGATTAATAAACTACTTTTGTGGCGCGACCTTTGAGAGATCAACAGGGGCGACTAGGCTTTTCCGCCCGTTCCGCGGATCTGAGGCGTATCAAGCTTTGTTCCTACCACTGCGAGGCCGAGACTATTGGCCCTGGTGACCACCTCGTCTTTATCGAACATGATCGTCCTGCCCGCCGTAATCGACAAGGCAGTGGCGCCAGCAGCCCTCATAGCCTCAATTGTGCCAAGCCCGATCACCGGCACGTCAAATCGCATGTCCTGGTTGGGCTTGGCCACTTTGATCACGACAAATGGGCGCCTGCCGGTGATCTCGCCGGCCCTCAGGATTACGGCGTCGGTCCCTTCCATTGCTTCCACCGCAACCACCGCCCGGTCCTTTACTGCTATAGTCTGCCCGATATCGAGCCCAGCGATCTGAGCGGCCATCCCGAGCCCATATTCCACATCGGAGGCTTCCTCTCTGGTCAGGTTTCGCCTGGTGATCAAGCCCGGCGGTGCCATCAGCAGGCCGAGGAAACGAGTCGAATCGACGAGGGTTATACCGTTTTGCTCGAGTTCGGCAGCCACGGCTCCAATCAAGCTGTCGGTATTCTTCATCGCCAATCGGGCCAGCAACCGCGCCATCTTTAGATCGGGCAGCGCGTTTAGACGAAAGATTTGCCGGTGCTTGACCTGCCCGGCCATGATAGCGTGGGTAACATGCTCGCGCTTGAAAAACCGTATCAGCCGGCCCAACTGGCCGACACCCATCCACTCAATCGTCGTAGCCAATCCCTCGATTTCAGGAGCCGTCTCCTCCTTGATCGCTGCAACAGCGATCTCGATACCCTGGCCCCGCGCGCTCTCGAGCACGAGTAAAGGAAATTTTCCGTTGCCGGCTATGAGCCCGTACTTCACTTAATAATCGATCCAGCAGCCAGCTTTTGACTCTGCCGCTCTGGTGTAGAGGTATTCGGCGGAGGCGAGGTCTTCGATGCCCAGGCCCAGCGACTTAAAAAGCGTGATTTCGTCCGCCGATGTCCGGCCCGGTCTCGTCCCTGTCAACACCTCTCCGATCTCCGCCTTGATGTGCTGGGGCCCTATGGCTCCTTCGTTGGCCGCTTTCAGGTAGTCCCCGGATTCATTCAAGGTCGACTCTCGCCGGTCGACAAACAGGCTTGCCGCCGCCATCGTGGCAGTGTCGACCTCCCGGGTGCTCCTGATGCTCGAGCCGACGGCGTTAATGTGAGCGCCCGCGGCGATCCACTCGAGCTTTACAACCGGTTCTCTTGATGTTGTCGCTGTTACAATCAAGTCCGCGCCACGAATTGCGGCTTCGACTGAGTTCACCGGCTCGATATCAAGACCCGTTTTCCCGCTCATCTCATCCGCGAATTTCCCGGCTGATTCCAGGCTGCGCGATGCGACTCTTACCTTGCTGAGCTTTCTGACTCGAGCTACGGCCTCGAGATGAACTTTGGCTTGTACTCCTGCGCCGATTATAGCGAGATCGCCTGCATTCTCGTTAGCAAGCAGGCGCGTCGCCACGGCCGATACGGCGGCAGTCCTGATCGCAGTTATCGCCGATGCGTCCATCATCGAAAGCAATTCGCCGGTCTCACCGCTGAACAACAGGACTGCTCCCTGATGAATATCCTTACCGAGCGCGGAATTACCCGGGAACACGCAAACGGACTTGAGTCCGTATAGTCCTCCCGCCGGGCCGCTCTTATAGGAAGGCATCAGTCCCAGGACGCCGCCCGCTCCCGGAGCCACCACCGCGCTGCGCAACGGTTGATAGACCAGCCCCTCGGCTAGAGCGGACAGGGCCCTGCTCTGCACCTCAATACATTCTGCTATCGGCAGCAGCTCTTGTACCTGATGATGGTTGAGGATCAGCACTGCCATTACTTGGTAACTCCTCTGGTCGATGCCCTGATGAACTCGATCATATAATCTATTTCCGGGCAGCCCGCCAGCTCGGTCTCAATCATTTCAACCGCCTGAGTCGTATTCAGTTTCGAGCGCAGCAGCAGCCGGTACGCATGCGAGATTCGCTTCATCTGATCCAGGGTAAAACCACGGCGACGGAGCCCGATCGCATTCGGACCGTAACACCTGGCATGATTGCCGACTGTTCGGGCATATGGCAATGCGTCTTTTACGACTACTGACATCGCTCCAATAAATGCGTCCTTTCCGACGCGACAAAACTGGTGGACTCCTGAATAAGCGCCCAGGATTGCATGATCTTCGACCAGTACATGCCCCGCCAGGGACGCCCCGTTCGCGAAAATGACGTTGTTACCTATCCGGCAGTCATGTGCTACGTGAGATTGGGACATAAACAGGTTGCCGGATCCTATTTCGGTGAGGCTCCCGCCTTGCTCGGTTCCCCGGTGCAGGGTTACAAACTCGCGAAAAGTATTTCGCTCTCCTGCAAGCAGCCGGCTTCTTTCGCCGCGATACTTGAGGTCCGGCGGGTCCTGGCCCGCAGACACGAACGGGAAGAAGATGCAACCGCTCCCAAACTCAGATGGGCCGTATATTACGCAGTGACTGAACACTCGCACATTGTCGTGGAGTATGACGTCATCCCCGATGATCGAATATGGACCTATGACGCAATTACGTCCTATTTCAGCCTTGGGGCTGACTATTGCTGTAGGGTGAATTGACAACTTTCCTCGGCTTCTCCCTCGGAGCGCTTTACTGGTCGGAGCGGTCGCCCGTCAGCCAATACGAGATTTATTCAATGGGCGTGAAGGCAGCGCAATTGAGTTCCTGGCTGCGTTCTACAAGACTCCGGTCAACCAGCGAACTGGATATTTCAGCTTCTGCCACTAATTGGCTGCCTACGAAAGCGCGTCCCCTCAGTCTTATGTATCTGGGCCTGAGTCTGAGGACATCCAGTTCGAGTCTCAGCTGGTCGCCGGGGACGACCGGCTTTCTGAATTTCGCGCCGTCGATTCCGGTGAAGAATACCAGTTTAGTTTCGCGGTCAGGAAGGCTGGCGAGCATCAGGACTCCCGCCGTCTGAGCCATCGCCTCGACTATCAGGACGCCAGGCATCACCGGAGCGCCCGGGAAATGGCCCTGAAAAAACGGTTCATTAATGCTCACATTCTTGAGTCCGATTACCCTCTTCCCGGGTTCGTACTCGATGATTCTGTCGACAAGCAGGAACGGATACCGGTGCGGCAGGATGGTCTGAATCTGAGTGATATCCAGCACTGTGTCCACTGTTGTTCGCTCAATCGTCCTTGTAGGTTCTTCAGGGTTTTGCTGCGGCTTAGTCAATCTGGTCTCCACCATTCCGAATCATCCATCCCCCACGCTGTTTAGCTATTGACTGTCCCCGGGATCACGTTTGTCTCCGCCCACCAGCTTTTCGACCCTGCTCAAGCGACGCGAGATCTCCGGCAATCGCTTGTAGATCGCGTGGGCGCGGCGCCACTCATTGTAGTCCTGCGCCGGCATCATGCCTCCCATTATCGCGCCTGGCTTTACGCTCTTGGTAACGCCAGTCCGCGCAGTGATCACAGCCGAATCACCGACAATGATGTGTTGATTCGTCCCCACCTGACCGGCGATCACGCATCGCCGGCCAACTTGGGTGCCGCCAGAAAACCCGGTGAGCGCGGCGACAACAGTATCCTCGCCGATTTCAGTGTTGTGCCCAACCTGGATCAAATTGTCGAGTTTAACGCCGCGGCGCAATACGGTCGGGCCGAATCCGCCCCGGTCAACGGCACAGTTCGCGCCGACCTCGCAATCATCTTCTATAACTACCCATCCAAGTTGCAAAAGTTTTACCTGCCTGCCCTGCTCGTCCGGTACAAAGCTGAATCCATCGGCACCTATCACGGTACCCGAATGAATGACAACTCGTGAGCCGATCACCGAGCCGTCATAGATCGAGACATTCGGATGCACAACAGTATCATCGCCGATCGTGCACCGGTCACCGATGCTGACTCCCGGATGCAGGGTAACCCTGTCCCCAATTTTCGAATCGCGACCGATCGTCACCCTCGGGAATATCGACAATTCATCGCCGAGGGTGCTGCCGTTACCAACAACCAGATCAGCGCTCACGCCGCCGGGAGTGCGGGCCTGGCCGTGCAACAGCGCCACTGCCCTCGCGAAGGCCAGCTTTGGACTTGCAGCGACCAGCAGATTTCTGGCCGCTCCGGGCGGAGCCTGCCTTACTATTACCGCGGTGGCCGCTGTTTCAGCCATCCGCTCCAGGCAATCAGGAGTGGCAGCGAAGGTCACATCCCGGTCACCGGCACTGTCAAACGGACGCGCCCTATCGACCTCGGCGTCCGGATCGCCTATCAACTCCGCTGAGATTGCCCCTGATAGTTGCCCGAGCTTATACATAACATATGCCGACTGGACTCCCGCTCGACATACACGCCCCTGCCCGATATGGTCGTGTTTAAGCTTCCGCTCTGCGAGGCTTCTCCCGCTCCAGGAGGGTAATCCCCTCCAAAGAGATTATCTACCAACCCGCTAGAGACGCACATCTGCCAGATTCCGGCCAGACCCACTCACAAGCTCGCCCCATCCGGGCAAGATTTCTGAGTTTCACATAACCCATGGCCGGGGCGCAAGCCTGAGCAGGCAGCCGGCCCAAAAACGAATCGGGGGCCTTGTCGCCCCCGATTCTTCCAACTACCCTGGTTTTTCCCCGGCTCGAGCTCTATTTCTTGGCTCCGCCCGGTTGTGAAAGCGCCTGGTTGTACTCTGCTATGAACTGCTGCGTAACATCCGCCCTCTGATCGAACCAAAGCAGAGTATTCGATTCCACTGCATTGCTCAGGTCTATCAATATCGTTATGCCGTGGCTATTGGTAAAGCTCTGCAGAAACTTCTGCAGCTTGTCCTTGAGCGGCGCCATCTGCTGATTCCGAGCGCGGTCCCCGTCGGCTTGCAAGTCCTCTTGTTTCCGCGTGAGCTCTCTTTTCATGCCTTCGAGTTGTTCGGTCCTCTCCGCGATCGTTGCCGGCGCCAGAGTGCCTTGCTGCGCTTTGATCGTGTTCTCGAGCGCCACTGCCCGTTCGTTCAATGTTTGGACTTCCTTTATTCGGGGCTCGAACTGGCGGTTCAACTCGTCGATCTTGGCCTTGTAGTCGACCAGTTTTTCCTGAAGCTCGGCCGAATTCACGAAGGCGATCTTTCCGTGAGTTGGCGCCGGCCCGGCCGCTGCCCGCGGTATGTTAGGACTGCCACTCCCCGCCGGCCGGGCGCCTGTTCCTGTTTGGGCCCAGACGCTCACGCTCAATACCGGAAATGCTATGATCAAATGTAACAACCTTGCTGACTTCATTTTGACTCCTCGTGCTTGCGAAACCCTCTGCTAAGGCCTGCCGGGTGCCTTTGTCGCGGGCGCCGCTGCCGGAGCCCCTCCCGGAACCGGATTCGCCTTGTTATATTCGGCAATGAAATCGTCAGTCAAATCCGTAGTCTTATCCCAGTATGCAAGCACGCCGTTCTGATACGAGACCGGCAGGTCAATGATCATAACGATCCCGCGTTGAGTCGCGTAATTGTTCATGAATTGCGAGAGTTTCTCTCTCACCGGCTTGATCGCCGTCTCGAGCGTCTTCTGGTATTCAGCCTGGAGGTCCTCCAGTTCCCTGGTGCCCTTTCTCTTCTTCTCGTCGATGGTCTGCGTAATCTCCTGGATCTTTTCAGCGGTGAGTGTTGATTGCTTGTTCTGAAGATCCTGGGTCAGGTTCTTGACCTCGGTGTCCAAAGCCTGCAGCTTCTGGGTGCGGTCTTTGAACTGTGCTTGAACCTGTTCGTACTTCTGTCTCAGTTCGCCTATTTTCTCCGGAAATGCCGCCGTGTTCATAACGGCGACTTTACCGTCTTGCAGTAGCCCTGAAACCCCCGCTTGCGTAGCCTGCTGTGCCGCCGCTGATGCGGTTACTGCTGCCAGCGCCAGGGTCGCCAGCGCAGCAAACTTGATCTTTATCATAACTGCTCCTATTTGTTGTGTGGATTGGCCCGAGAAAAGGTCCTCTGCAGCCCACGCTCGGGAACCGAAAATTATATCAGCATCTGTCCTCTATTGAAAGAGGCGGGATTCCACCTCGAGACGGCTCCTTGGCGGAATCCCATAATAGTCCAGTAAATGGCGAACACCTGTTCTTAGAATGTGCGCCCGATCGAGAATCTGATGGCTCGCCTCTGCTCGAGCACGAACGGATTGTCCAGCCGCGCGTTCGGATTCCAAGCAAAAATCAGGCGGAACGGAACGTTGATTACGGGCACCTGCACCCTTATTTCGGCGCCGGTGCTATACCTGTAGTTCTGGAAGATCCCATTCTGAGCTTGCGAGAGCGCGACCACCTGTTTGGTCGATTGCTCGGCGTGCACAAATACGGTCCTGAAACCGGCCGGCAGAGCACCTGGAGGAGTCTCAGGCGTACGAGCCTGATTGATCTCGCGTTGCGTCGCTATTTCGCCCCGCGGGTTCAACGTGATCGCCGCGATGGGATTAGGATTAAGAGAAAAATTGCTCGTCACAAACTGATCATTCAGATGTGCCAAATTGAATGCCGAGCCAATGTCGAAGAAGGGAACGATCGCGACCGGGCCGAGAATCGGAATCCGGTATTCAATATTGAACAGCGCCTCAGTATCACCGCCCAGTGGAACCTGCTGAACCGGAACCCCGGGCACGGTAGGAACAGGCGAATCGTTGACTGTGTATTGCGCGATTACGCTGGGAGCGACGCTATTCACAGTGCCGGACCTCGGGTTTCGCACCTTGAGCGTGTTACCGGAAAGGTCTGTCACGAACACATTCCTGTTTGTGAATGTGTTCATTAGCGGAACCAGCGGCGCGATAGACCTGATGTTATATCCCCGGATATCGTTTTCGCCGCCGAGGTAGAACCGCGAGAACAGCGGCATTCCATCAATGAAAGACAATGAGTTTGATTCGAAGATAGTGCCGAACACGCCGATGTGGGCGAACAAAACCCTGAATCCAAGAGTTCGGGTCTTCTTCGGATCCTGGGCCAGGCTGGCCTCTCGTCCGGCAAAGAACGGCCTGAACGACTTGAACTCGAACGTAGGTTCGATAGTGTTGACCTTGCCACCCAGCGGACCGCCTGACGCCGCCAACCCGATGGTCATCGATTTGCCCTTGGTCGGATCCAGGGACGAGTTCAGGGTGTTGTATGAAATAGTGGGCGTAAGGGTCGACTGCTGCACTCCCTTTTGCTGGAAGGTTATTGGGCTTATGGGAATGCCGAGCGCTGCCGCCGTGTTCTGAGTGTTGGTCTGCGTAGTCTGGTCGTTGCTCGGGTTCAGAATGTCCGTAGTGCTATAGGTATACGCCAGGCCGAGCCTGACAAAGCGCCCCATCTTGAACCGCCGGGCAAAGTAACTCAACGGCGCCGACATCGTGATCGTGCCTCCCTCGGTCCTTTGCGTGAACAGCGAACTGTTGCTGAAAGCGGCCAGGATGGTAGGACTCGTAATATTGCCGAATCCGGAACCCAGGAATTGCAGATCCTGATAGAAGACATTGAACCCGACGCTGATCGGCCGGCCTCTGACGTAGGGCTCGGTAAATCCGAATGAGATTACTTTCTGCCGGTTGCCGCCCGACAGCGCGATCGAAAGCGTCTCGCCGTATCCGAGCAAGTTATTGGTTGAATAGTCGATTCCCAGAAAAGACCCGCCTATGCCTGAAACGCCGCCGGTGAAACTGATCTGCTGGCGGCCTTTCTCCTGGACCTTCAGGGTCAAGTCCACCTGACCCTCGCGCTCGTTGGTATTGACCGTGGCGTCTTCGTCTTTGATCTGATCGAAATATCCGAGCTGATTGAGCCTCAACAAGCTGAGGTCCCACATCTGGGAATTGTACCGTTCGCCCTCGTTCAGCAGAACCTCGCGGCGCAGGACGTTGTCACGGGTGAACGTGTTGCCAATAAACTCCAGCCGGTGAAGCGTGTACTGCTTGCCTTCCTCCACCTTGAATGTCAGGTCGGCGACACCCTTGCCCTCGTCTGTGGTTGAGTCGTGCCACTGTATATCGAGATCCGAGTTGAACTGAATGTAACCGCGCGAGCCGTAGAGCTTCTTGAGATTCTCCTGGCCCTTGTGTATGTCGGTGCCGCGGACGATCTCGCCCGCTTTCACTCCCAGGACGGCTTTGATCTGGTCGGCAGTGAATTCAGTATTGTCTTCGACTTTGATGTCACCCGCTGTGTACTGCCTGCCCTCGATCACTGGAATGATTATTTTTATTCCTTCGCCCTTGTGGCCGAAGATCGGCACCCACGTTCCAACGTCGCCCGCGCTCTCGACTCTCGGTTCGCCGAAGTGGGCCTGCAAATAGCCATGGTCGGCGTAAACCAGAACCCGCAACCGGTCGAGGTCGGTCGCCAGCTTCTCTTTATGGTAGATGTCCTTGGAAGTGAAGGTGGTAAGCAAGCCGACCTCCTTCACATATTTCATATGGCTGCGAAGGTTCGAGCTCGAGAATACCTTGTTGCCGGTAAATTCAATGTTGGCAACTCGTACTCGCGGTCCTTCTTCCACCTTAAAAGTCAGAGCCACCGCGGTCTTGGATATGTTCTCTGCTTTGGGATCGACCTTGGCGTCGGGGTGGCCTTCGTCCGCGAGCAAGTCTTTGACCACGGCGGCAGCTCGCTTGGCCTTGACAGGGTCGAACTGAGACTCTTTGGAAATGCCTATCTGCTTTTTCCGATATTCTTCCTGCACTTTGGAGACGGGAACAGATTTCAACCCCTCATACTTAATGTCCAGGATCAGGGGCCACTCCTCCACTTCGAAGGTCACTATCTTGCCGCCTCGATTTCCATCCTCGGCAAAAACCTTAACATCCCTGAAATGGCCCTGCGCATAAAGTGCACGAACATCGCGATCGAGGGTTCCCGGATTGTAGGGTTCTCCCTCCCGAGTGGTAATCCAGATCTTAACGGTGGACTCCGGGATTCGACGATTCCCGGTTATGTGAACTGCTTCAACCGGTACTTCTTGTGACTGGACAACGCGGCTTGTCGCAGGCAGCGACCCGCCCCACACTACCCACCGCCCAACCGGCAATGCGCCAGCAGCGGCAATGGCCAGGATCGAAAGTAAGAGAACTTGCCTTCTCATAAATAAATCCGCACCCCCTGCAAAAACCTCGCGTATATTGTCGTTGGCTTTTCAAAAAATGCGCAACCGACTCCTTGCCTCAGGTAGAATTCGCCGTCATCACGGTCCCAACAATCCGTTCGCAAGCCCTGATCAGGCTCACAGATCGAGGTCCGGCAACTCCCCCTGGCTCCACGCTTGTCGCTGAACGAAGTTCTGTTCTACTCCACCATCCGGTCCAAGACCCGGGATCGGGACTCTATTTTGACCAGACCCCAGGGTTTTTCAGCAGGTCGACCCTGCCCGAGCACCACCAGGTGAATGACCTAGTCCGCCCGTCTTATCATAGAACGTCGATTTGACCGCATATTGTAACAAAAAGTTGGCGACCAAGCCAACCGCGTTTGAACCCGAACCGCAACCGGAAGTGTTCGATTTACTTGGACTTAAGCTCATCGCTGGAGCGGCCTGCCGTTCCCGCGCCGCCACAGCGATCATACTGCCTGAGCGATCGCGCCGCCGATCTGAGCCATTCAGCACAACAAAGTTATGCCCGGCAAACAGATCGCTGCTGCCAAGCTGCAACAACACCCATCGAGTAATCGAGTGATTTCACTACAGACAGTCTGGAGATCTCCGTTCGAATTGGGCCTTGGGGAGTACTTCTATTGGACAAGCACCTTGTCGCCCAGCTCTTCCAACTCCACTGGCCGATATTGAAGGCTATCGCCATCGAGGTATACCTCTATAACGGAAGGTTCCCCGAAGCGGCCTCCAATTAGCGCCTCTGAAAGAGGATCCTCGACATACTTCTGCAGGGCCCGCCTCAGCGGCCTGGCCCCATAACTCCTATCCTGACAAGTCTTTTCCACTAACCACCGCGTCGCCTCGCTTGCCATCTGGACCTGGATCTTTCTCCGTATCAGGGTCCGATTGAGCTCGGCTATTAACAGTCCAACAACCCTGAACAAATCCTCATCGGTTAGCGGTTCGAAGATTATGATCTCATCAAGGCGATTCACAAACTCAGGATTAAAGGTCTGTTTTACCGCCTGCATCACACCTTCTTCCAGTTTCGATCTCTCGAATTGTGCTGAAGCCTGGAACCCCATATGGCCCCGCTTCTGAATAAACCTGGCGCCAATATTAGAGGTCATTATTATAATGACATTCTTGAAGTCAACCGCGTTACCGATAGAATCAGTCAGCAGACCATCCTCGAACACCTGGAGCAGTATGTTGAACAAATCTGGATGGGCCTTTTCAATCTCGTCAAGCAACAGCACCGAATACGGATTTCTCTTAATCTTCTCGGTCATTTGACCGCCTTCTTCGTGGCCCACGTATCCAGGCGGACTCCCTATCAACTTAGAAACCGAGTGTTTCTCCATGTACTCAGACATGTCGAATCGAATAAGGGCCCGGTCGCTCCCAAACAGGAACTCGGCCAGCGATCTGGCCACTTCGGTTTTTCCAACTCCTGTCGGGCCCAGGAAAAGGAACGAGCCCACCGGACGATTCGGGTTCTTGAGCCCCGCCCTGCTGCGCCGGATCGCTCTCGACAGCGCTGATATTGCCAGGTCCTGGCTTACGATTCTCTTGTGCAATTCCTCTTCCGTCCGCAGCAGCTTTTGAGTTTCGTCCTCCTTCAACGATGTCACTGGGATTCCGGTCCATCTCGAGATCACTTCTTCTATGTCATCCCGCGTTATGGTGATGTAGGAAGCCGGCTGGATGTTGTAAGACTCGTTGAGCAATAACAGCCGCTCTCGTTCTTCCTGTTCCTTCTGCTTGAACAGGCGCGCCCGCGCATGGTCCCCCTCCGCCGTGGCGCGCTCGAATTGCTGGATGTGCCGTCTGAGACGGGTCTGGCTGTCGAGCACATCGTCAGGCAGGGCAGCTTCTCTCAGCTTAACCCTGGCGCCGGCTTCATCGATAATGTCGATAGCCTTGTCGGGCAGGAACCTGTCCGGTATATAGCGTTGAGACTGGTAGACGGCCGCCTCCGTCGCCTCCTGCGTGTAGCGCACCTGGTGAAACGCTTCATACCGCTCCTTTATGCCTTCCAGGATTTTTATCGTCTCCTCCTCGTTCGGCGGGGGGACCTTGATGGCCTGGAACCTTCGTTCGAGAGAGCGGTCCTTTTCAATTGTCTTTCTGAATTCGGCAGGAGTCGTGGCGCCAATGCACTGTATTTCGCCGCGCGACAGCGCCGGCTTCAGGATATTGGCTGCATCCAGCGAACCTTCAGCGGATCCGGCGCCGACCAGCGTATGCAGCTCGTCTATAAATATAATGTAATGCGGGTTCTCGATCAGCTCGCGCATGATCGTCTTGAGCCGTTCTTCGAACTGACCTCTATACTTCGTCCCCGCTACAATGAGGGACAGGTCCAAGGCCAGTATCCTTTTCTCTCTCAAAAATGACGGAACCTCTCCGGCGACCACCCTCTGGGCCAGGCCCTCAACGATTGCGGTCTTTCCGACGCCGGGTTCGCCTATGAGGACCGGATTGTTCTTTGTTCTGCGGCATAGAATCTGAATCAGCCTCTCTATCTCCGCTTCCCGGCCGATGAGCGGATCAAGCTGGCCGGTAAGAGCGGCTTCAGTGAGATCGCGGCTGAATTCGGCGAGGTGGGGAGCATCCTTTTTCTGGGAAAGCGCCCGCTCGCTCTGCTGGTTTCGCAGCATCTCTTCGCGTATCTGGGTGAGCCTCAGGCCGCGATCGTGAAGGATTTCCGCAGCGATCGACTTCTCTTCGCGGAGAATGCCCAGCAGCAGATGTTCTGTCCCGATGTTGCGGTGCTGCAACCGTTCGCTCTCGTCCGCGGCATAGTTCAGCACTCTTTTGGCGTGCGGCGATAGCGGCAGGTCGACGGAGGCCGCAACTTTCTCTCGGAGCGGCGTCCTCTCTTCTATTTCCTTGCGAATTGATTCGACCGTGGAATGGGGGCTCCGAAAGAACTTCTGGGTTAGCTGCTTGTCCTCACGGAGCAGCCCGAGCAGGATGTGTTCCGGCTCTATCGAAACCGCGCCAAACTGGCTGGCTTCGTACCTTGCGAAAAAGATTACCCGGCGCGCCTTTTCCGTATAACGTTCGAACATAGCCTGTTATCCGCGCTTGT
>Ga0126381_100004126_pt1 | contig 15779 bp, 12 predicted proteins | sample PanSoiMetPlot_28_FD_96465 | JGI IMG/M metagenome (GOLD analysis project Ga0126381, IMG submission 96465) | Tropical forest soil microbial communities from Panama - MetaG Plot_28 | ecosystem: Environmental > Terrestrial > Soil > Tropical forest > Bulk soil | place: Panama | collected 2016-02-17 | reverse complement strand
GTTCCGCCACCCGAAGAGTAAGAACGCCGCCACCACGCTGGCCATGCTCGGCGCGATCGCGGTGGTCATGTTCAGCGGCGTCACCGCGCTCGCGCTGGTCAGTCACGTCCACATCGGCACGCTGGCGGGCACGCCGCGCGGCTATGTTCAGCCAACTGTGATCGCCCAAGTCGGCCGCGCGGTTTTCGGGTACTCCTCGCCTCTGTTCTATGTCCTGCAGCTGTTCACCGCCCTCATCCTGGTGCTGGCGGCCAATACGGCGTTCAACGGCTTCCCGGTGCTCGCCTCGATCCTTGCCAGGGATGGCTACCTGCCGCGCCAGCTGCACACCCGCGGCGACCGGCTGGCCTTCAGCAACGGCATCCTGCTGCTGTCGGGCTTCGCGATCGTGCTGATCGTCGCCTTCCACGCCTCTCCGACCCGCCTGATCCAGCTGTACATCGTCGGCGTGTTCGTGTCCTTCACCTGCAGCCAGACCGGCATGATCCGGCACTGGAACCGGCTCCTCGCGACCACGACCGATCGCGCCCAGCGGCTGCGAATGTTCCGGTCCCGGACGATCAACACGATCGGCGCGTGCGTCACCGGGGCGGTCCTCGTCATCGTCGTGATCAGCAAGTTCGCTGACGGCGCCTGGATTGCGGTCGCGGCCATGGTCGTGATCTGGTTCACGATGAACGGCATCCACCGGCACTATGCAGCGGTCGCGCAGGAACTCACCCCCGAGCAGCTGACCGGCCTGACGCTGCCGGCCAGCAACATCGCGATCGTGCTGGTCTCCAAGCTGCACCTGCCGACGATGCGGGCGCTCGCCTATGCCAGGGCCACCAGACCGCACAAGCTGATCGCCGTGAGCGTCAACGTCGACGAGGCCGAAACCGGCCGCCTCCGGGAGGAGTGGGAGGCCAGCGGTATGCCGCTGCCGCTGACGGTCGTCTCCTCTCCGTACCGGGAGATCACCAGGCCCGTCATCGAGTACGTCCGCGGCCTGCGCCGCGAGAGCCCGCGTGACATCGTCACCGTCTACATTCCCGAGTACGTCGTGGGCCACTGGTGGGAGCAGGCGCTGCACAACCAGAGCGCGCTCCGCCTCAAGGCGCGGCTGCTGCTGGAGCCCGGCGTCATCGTGGCCAGCGTCCCTTATCAGCTCGCCTCGGCCGTCAGGACCGCGACGGCGGCCGACCCGCTCGCCGCGCCGCGCCTGCTCGCCAGCCGGGAGGCGCTGCACGCCGCCGAGGTACGACACCAGGTCAGCGAGCTGCCGGCCGACCGAGACGGCGGTCGGCCGGTACCAATCGCCGACAGCCGGCACCGCGAAACCGTCGATATCGCCGGGACGCTGCGGACGGTCACGCTCCGGCCGCGCGGCAGCACCCCGACCATGGAAGCCGAGCTGTGGGATGGCACGGGCAAGGTCACGCTCGTCTGGCTGGGCCGCCGAGACATCCCCGGCATCGAGCCGGGTCGCAAGCTCGTCGTGCACGGCCGGATGACCACTCTCAAGGGGGAGCGGGCGATCTACAACCCGCGGTACGAGTTGCAGCCGGCGACGGCTTCCGAGCACTAGCCGGACGGACGGAACCGGTAGCCCATGCCGGGCTCGGTCAGCAGGTAGCGCGGCACAGACGGATCCGGCTCAAGCTTGCGCCTCAGGTTGGCGACGTACACGCGCAGGTAGTTGGCCTCGGTCTGGTAGCCGGGTCCCCAGACCTCCTGCAGTAGCTGCCGCTGCGTCACCAGCCGGCCGGAGTTGCGGACCAGTACCTCGAGCAGCTGCCACTCCGTGGGCGTCAGTCGCACGTCGGAGCCTGCCCGGGTGACTAGTTTCCGGGCCAGGTCGACGGTGAACTCGTCCGTCGTAACCACCGGCTCGTCCGGCGCAGGGGAGGCCCGCCGCACCGCGGCGCGAAGCCGGGCCAGCAGTTCGTCCATTCCGAACGGCTTGGTCACGTAGTCGTCGGCACCTGCGTCGAGCGCGGCCACCTTCGCGCTCTCCTGACCCCACGCCGACAGCACGATGATCGGCGTGGACGTCCAGCCCCGCACTCCCCTGATCACCTCGGTGCCATCCATGTCCGGCAGGCCCAGGTCCAGAATCAGCACGTCCGGGCGCTCCCGCGCCATGGCGGCCAGCCCCGACGTGCCGTCTGCCGCGGTGCTCACCTCGTACTGCCGAGCCGTCAGGTTGATCGTCAGCGCGCGCAAGATCGCCGCCTCGTCATCGACGACCAGCACCTTCGTCATGGGCGTGCCGTCAGGCGATCACGCCGGCGCTGGTAACGGCGGCTGGCAGCGTGACGCACATGGTCAGGCCGCCACCGGGGGTGTCGGCCGCCACTACGGTGCCGCCCATCGTGTCGAGGAACCCCTTGACCACCGCCAGGCCCAGGCCGACGCCGGTGACGCCGGAGCGATCGGCGCCTCTGCCGTCGAGTCGCAGGAATGGCTCAAACATCCGCGACTTCAGCTCGTCCGGCACGCCGCAGCCATGATCGATGATCTCGAGCAGGACGCTATCGCCAGCCTGACTGGCCCGCATGCCCGGCCGCTGGCCAGGCGGGGAGTAGGCCAGCGCGTTGGCGAACAAGTTGGCGAGGACGCGCTCGAGCAGCCCGGGGTCGGTCAGCACGAGCGGCAGTCCGTCGGGCACTGCCAGCTCGACCGGACCGGGCCGATCCGAGCCCGCCCCGGCCAGGCCACCTTCGAGGCCCCGTAGCGCCATCGGCGCGACCTCGTCGATCGACGTAGGCCGCAGGAATGGCTGCAGTGAGCCGGTGGTGAGCCTGCTCATGTCCAGCAGGTTGCCGATCAGCGCGTCGAGCCGGTCTGCCGATCCCTCGATCGTGGCGAGCAGGCTGCCTCGTCGTCTGGTGTCCACTCCACGTCCGTCTGGCGGAGGGTGCTCACGCTCGCCTTGATCGACGCCAGCGGGGTGCGCAGATCATGGCTGACGGCCGCGAGCAGCGCCGTGCGCATGCGGTTGCCCTCGGCCAGCGCCTCTGCCTGAGCCGCCTGGGTGCGCAGCCGGTCCCGGTCAAGCGCCGCGGCGAGTTGCGCGGTAAGGCCGTCCAGCAGCCGCGGTGATAGGGGCCGGCGCTGTCCCGCCACCTCCAGGATCAGGTCGGGCCGCACTGGCACCCGCTGCCTGACGCCCTCCGCCGCGACATCACCGGGTTCGGCGTCGCTGTCGGCCACCCGGACCCACGTTTCCCCCGACCGTTCCAGCAGCCTGGCCCGGCCACCACGGCTGGCGGTCAGGTGGCCGAGTACGGCCGCCGGGGTATCGCGGCCACCGAGCACCGTCTGGGCCAGCGCCAGCAGATCCTCGGCTTCCTCGGTGCTGCGCCGGGCCTGCCTGGCCCGCAGGGCAGCCAGGTGCACCACGCTGCTGACTGTCACCGCGACGGTGACGAACAGCAGCAGCGCCACAAGGCTTTTGCCGTCCGCGATAGTGAGCGTGTGCACTGGCGGGGTGAAATACCAGTTGACCAGCAGGCTCGCCGCGACGGCGGCGAGCACGGCGGGCCAGAATCCGCCGATGACCGCCACCGCTACCACGGCCGCCAGGTAGACGAGCAGGTCGTCACCCAGACCGAGGTTCAGGCGGGACAGCGTGAGGGTGAGCAGCGGAAGGCCGCCGGCCAGCAGCACGACGGCCAGCAGCACCCGCCGGGTTCCGATCACCCCGGTTAGGGACAGCAGCCGACGGCGCGCCGGCCTCTGAGCGGGCTCAGGGCTGCTCGCCTGCGCGCTGCCAGTCGGACTGTCCGAGGGGACCGGTACTTCCACAATCCATAGTGTGACCGATCTGGCGAGGCGCCGCGCCACGACGCCAGCTGCGATCCCGGTCATTGTGCAGCCGGCGATGACCAGCGCAGCCGGGATAGCCAGCCGAGCCGTCGGCTGCAGCTCGGCGTACGGCGGGCGGGAGAATCCGATCACGGTCAGCCAGCCGATGGCGCCCAGCACCGGCGCCACGGCTGGCTCGGCGACCAGCGAGCCGCCGAGAACGACAAGGCCAACCAGGGTGAGGACCCATCGCGCCGACATCGCGCCATGACTGGCGGCTGCCGCCGCGCCGATAACCAGCAGCGCGCCGAATCCGGCCGGCAGTGCCAGCGGCGCGGCAAGACCCCGCGCGCGCTTCGGCTGACTCCCCCCTTGTTCGCCCACGTTGTTAGCCTCACCCGTCGCCAGCCGGGCAATCGTGATCTTGACGCGTTCTTAACGCGCACGGAGGTGATCTTCACGCGCCCTTAGCGCGGCTCCCATACCAGGCAGAACGGATGACCGGCCGGATCGGCGTAGACCCGCCAGTTCACGCCCTCGCCGGGCAGACGCTGCGCGCCGATCGCCAGCACCTGCTGCTCCGCTGTGTCCACATCCTCGACAAAGACATCCAGGTGCAGCTGCTGCGGCACTTCATCTGACGGCCAGGTGGACCGCCGCAAGCCGGGCACAGGCTGGAAGCCGAGCCGCCAGCCATCGGCGGTTCTGATGACGGTCCACTCGTCGGTGTCATCTAGCTGCTCGCCGCCGAGCAGTTCGGTGTAAAAGGCCGCGAGCGCCCGGTGGTCCGGCCCATCGAATACCACGGTGCGCAACGAGCCAATCATGCGGACCTCCGGCTGCGGAGCACTGGCACAATGACGCTAGCTGACATCCTCCCGGTCTGAAGGCCGGGGATTCCAACCACGCCCGCGGCGGCGTTTCCCCCCGCCCCTGAACGGTGGAGTTTCCGAGCTGAGGTATCGATGAGCGAAAGCGACACGGAACCGGCCGCGGCATCGCCCGCTGAGGTCGCGCCGCTGGGCGAAGCAGCAGCGGCGGCCGCCGCGCCAGGTGCCCTGCCTGACTTCGCGCTGCTCCCGGTCACGGCTGTGGCCGGGCTGCTGACGGCCCTGCTGATCGCGCTCTCCGGCCGGTACGGGTATCACCGGGACGAGCTCTACTTCATCCAGGCCGGCCGGCACCTGGCCTGGGGCTATCCCGATCAGCCGCCACTGGTGCCGCTCATCGCCCGGCTGATGACCGACCTCGCCCCCGGCTCGATCGTCCTGCTGCGGCTGCCGTCCGCACTCGCGGCCGGCATGCTGGTGCTGCTGACGGGCCTGCTGACCCGCGAGCTGGGCGGCCGGCGGACCGCCCAGGTCCTCGCAGGCGGCGTTGTCGCGCTCGCGCCCGTCGTGACCGGGGCGAGTCACCTGCTGAGCACGACCACGTTCGACTTTCCCGCCTGGGCGCTGCTCTGCCTGATCCTGCTGCGCATCCTGCGGACCGGCGAGAACCGCCTCTGGCTGGCCGCCGGCCTGGTCGCGGGCGTCGCGCTGCTCGACACCGACCTTGTCGCGTTCCTGATCGTGGCGGTGGTCGCCGGCCTGGCTGTTGCCGGGCCGCGAACCACCTTCCGGTCCGGCTGGTTCTATGCGGGCGGCGGCATCGCGCTCGCGCTCTGGTCCCCGTATCTAATCTGGCAGGGCAGCCACGGGTGGCCGGAGCTGAGCGTGGCGCACTCGATCGCGGCCGGCAACTCGGGCTCGTCGGCGCCGTGGTGGCTGATCGTTCCCGAGCAGTTCGTCCTCGTGCCGTGGTACTTCTCGCCGATCTGGATTGCGGGCCTGGTGCGGCTTTTCCGTGATCAGAAGCTGCGCTGGTGCCGCTCGGTCGGCGTCGCCTGGCCGGTCCTCGCTGTCGCGTTCATGCTGACCGGCGGCAAGCCGTACTACCTGGCCGGCCTGACCCCGCTGCTGCTCGCGGCCGGTGCCCAGCCGGCCGTCGACTGGGCCGCGCGGGCGCGGGCTCGAGCGCGCCGAGGCCTGCTCATCGCGGGAATGGCTGTCGGCGTGCTCCTGTTCCCGATCACGCTGCCGGTGCTGCCGGTCTCCGTCCTGCACGACACGCCGATCGTGGCGCTCAACTATGACGCCGGGGAGACCGTCGGCTGGCCGGTCTTCACTGGCGAGATCGGGACGGTCTACCGGAGCCTGCCAGCAGCCCAGCAGGCGCACACAATCGTGCTGACCAGAAACTACGGCGAAGCGGGCGCGGTCGACCGGTTCGGCCCGGCCGACGGGCTGCCGGCCGCCTACAGCGGCCACATGGGGTTCTGGTACTGGGGCCCGCCGCCCGCAGCGGCGACGACGGCCGTGGTGATCGGCTACGACCGCTCGGAGCTCGGCTTCTGCCGCACCGTCCGGCTTGCGGGCCAGCTGAACAACCGCGAGGACGTCAAGGACGACGAGCAGGGCGAACCGGTCTGGATCTGCCAGCTGTCACGAAGCTGGGCGGCAGTCTGGCCGTCGCAGCGGAATCTCGGATGACACGGCGCCACGCCGGCTGACGGTCGTGACCGCTCGGCCGATCTGGCAGGTCGTGGGTCGAATGGAAGTGCGGCACGCGATGATGACCGCATGATCGATCTGATCCTGCGCAACGCCAGGCTTGCGGGCACGCAGACCCTGACCGACCTCGGCGTATCCGGAGACCGCATCGTCGAGGTCGGTCCCGCTGACGCCGCGGTCGAGGTCATTGACCTCGACGGCCGGCTCGTGACGCCGCCGCTCGTGGAGCCACATATCCACCTGGACGCAGTGCTGACCGTAGGCCAGCCGCGGCCTAACGTGTCTGGCTCCCTGTTCGAGGGCATCGCCGTCTGGGCCGACCGGGTCACCAGCCTGACCTATGCGGACGTGCAATCGCGAGTCCGGCAGGTGCTGCGCTGGCAGCTCGCGTGCGGTGTCCAGCACGTTCGCAGCCACGTCGACGTTACCGATCCGCAGCTGACCGCGCTGCGAGCGCTGATCGACCTGCGCGGGGAGACACGCGGGCTCATCGACCTCCAGCTCGTCGCGTTTCCGCAGGTGGGCATGCTCAGCTTCGATGCCGGCCGGGACCTGATGCGCCGGGCGGTCGAACTGGGCGCGGACGTAGTCGGCGGCATCCCGCACTACGAACTGACGCGCGAGGACGGCGTCGAGTCGGTGAAGTTCGCCATGGCGCTCGCCGACGAGCACGGTCTCGCGGTCGACATCCATTGCGACGAGACCGACGACGATCATTCAAGGTTCACCGAGGTGATGGTCGCCGAGACGATCCGCCGCGGCATGTCCGGCCGGGTGACGGCCAGCCACACCACCGCGATGCACTCCTATAACGGCGCCTACGCCTACCGGCTCATCACCAACATTGCCAGGGCCGGCCTGCACATGGTCACAAACCCGCTCGACAACTCCGTGCTCCAGGGCCGGTTCGACACCGGGCCGATCCGCCGCGGCCACACCAGGGTCAAGGAACTGCTAGCGGCCGGCGTGAACGTCTGCATCGGGCACGACTCGGTCATGGACCCCTGGTACCCGCTCGGCTACGGCGACCCGCTGCAGGCCGCGCTCGTGCTAGTCCACCTCGGCCAGATGTCCGGCGACGCCGAACTGCGGCGCCTCATCGAGATGATCACCATCAACCCGGCGGCCGCGCTCGGCGTGACCGACTACGGCCTGCGGATCGGCGGGCCTGCCGACCTGGTCGTCTTCGACGCGCCGTCCGAGGCCGACGCGCTGCGGCTGGTCGCGCCGCGGACCCTCGTGCTGCGTGGCGGCACGGTGGTAGCGCGCGCGACGCCGGCCCAGCACACCGTGATCTGGCACGGCACCGAGGAGCCAGTCACCTTCCTGCGCGGCTAGCCCATCGCGTCGCGCTCAACGCCGGTCGGTGGACGCCGTGCTCGTGGCCAATCGGACTGCCGAAGTCGCACGGGTAGATGTCGCCACGTCTCACAAGACGTCGCCCGAGTCCTCGTCAGGGTCGAGCCCGTCGGCCAGCGTGCCCGCGAAGCGCCGATCGGGCACCCGGTCGACTCTCCGCGCTGCAGACGAGGGGTTCAGAACCACTCCGCCGGGTCATCGGCGATCTCGCGCCGGCGCATGGCGTTCGTCGCGCGCCGTATCTGCTCGCTGGGCGGACGGCGGAGCATGGTCCAGCCGAGGGGTCCGTGGATACTCCATAGTCGCAGCTCATCCAGCTCAGCCTGGTCCAGCCCGGTCGGCGCGTACCCGCGCAGGAAGTGCCGCACGAGATCCCGCTTATGCTCGTCGCTCCACTCTGCGAGTGCCTCCATGCAGGTGGCCGCCTGCTCGCAGGCCCAGCTCGCGCCAGCCGTATTCCAGTCGATCATCACAAATGAGCCATTACGCCGGATCAACATTTCGCTATACCAGCCTCCGAAGCCGGACGGCGGCGTGTCGAGCCGGGCCAGAATGCGCTCAGCCCACCGGCAAGCCGCCGGCGGCCAGCGGCCGTCCTCGAGCAGCGCCCGGTACTGGGGCCGCCACCATTCGGCTGAATCGCGGTTCCAGCGCACGCTGCCGGGAATCTCGCCAGCGTCGAGGCGTTCGAGTCGGCTCACGATCTCGCCGAGCCGAGTGGCAAGCCGATGGCCGGCGGGCGGGTCGCTGGCCACCAGCCCCGCGCCTGTGACGTGCTGCACCTCCCGGCTCACGTGGAAAGCTGTCCCGGCATCGGCCAGGTCGTCTGTGCTGTGCTCGAACTCCAGGACCGGGAAACCGAGGGCACGGAGTGCAGGAAGCATGAGGACCTCCCGCCGCACCACGTCGGCGAGGTCGGAGCACGGGAGGGGCAGCTTCAGGTAGCGCGGTTCGAGTCCGGAGGAGAAGGTCAGCCGGAACACCTCGGATTCGTCCGACGGAACCCACTCCACGGCCGCGAGACCGTCGTAAAGGCGTCGCGCGATCCGTTCCGCGACGACGAACTGTGGCCGCCGCAACCGTCGGCTCGAGCCATCGGTCGTCACGCGGTCACGCTACAAGCGGTCCGCCACTGACTCCAGCAAGGTCGGCGGGTCGGCCGCCGCCCGTGAGCACAAGGCGAGGGCCCCGGTCGAGCCTGACCGGCGCCCTCGGCCACGTTCCCCTCGGGCGGAGCGCTAGCCGGCGGTTACCGGCTCGGCCTCGCCCGCCACGTGCAGGGTTTCCTCGGTCTTGCTCCCGCCCTGGATCCTGAAGAACAGCGCGTAGAGCAGCGCGGCGAGCACGAAGCCAACCTCGAAGGTGAGGTCGCCCACTTGCGGGACGTGCTTCGGCACCACGCCCGTGTAGTCGGTCTGGTTGGCGAACAGCCAGATCGACAGCCCTATCGAGATCGCCATGGCGGCGAAGCCCGCCCACGGGTTGTGCCGCCGGTCGAACAGGAAGCCGGCCACGTTCTTGCCGCGGCGCAGGAACTGGTCGGCGAAGAACACACCGAGCCACGGGGCGATCCAGTACGCAATGACCAGCAGGAAGTTGTTGTACTTCGTGCCCGCGTCGGACAGGCCCGACCAGGCCACGAAGAACCCGGCGACGCCGAACACGATGGCGACGAGGGCCCGGCGCAGGGTCAGCGGCAGCTTGACGCCGAGCGCGAGGAACGACATCGAGCCGGAGTAGACGTTGAGCGCGTTGGCGCAGACTGCGCCGAGCGCGATCGCCAGCAGCGTGACATCGCCGATCCAGGTCGGCATGTGGCTGACGAAGCCCGCCGTCGGGTTGTCCGCGTACTTGCCCACGCTCGTGATGGTGGCCGCGGCCGCGCCGACGACCTCCAGCAGGACGCAGGAGACGAAGACACCGAGGCCCGCCCACACGCCGGCGGCCGCGCGGTTGGTGTTCTTCGGCAGGTAGCGGGTGTAGTCGCTGGCGTACGGGTTCCAGCCGGCCGCGTACCCGAAGGCCGCGCCGAAGGTAATCAGCCAGCCGCCGATCGTGCCGCCAGGGAAAGACGTGCCAGGCGCGCTGTAGTGCGACTTGCTGAAGATGACCGCCGAGGCAATCACGAAGATCACCACGAGGAAGGGGAACGCCCAGCGCTCAAACGCGTGCACCAGGTTGTGGCCGAAGAAGGCGACAGCGAGCTGGAGCAGCACGATCAGCAGCAGGCAGAGCTTGGTGTTCCAGTGCAGCAGGGCGTTCAGCGCGAACGCGCCGCTCACGCTGTTGACCGCGAACCAGCCGACGCCAGCCACTAGGGCATTGATGCCGGCCGGCAGGATGTTGCCGAGCCTGCCGAACCCGATCCGGGACAGCACCATCTGCGGCACGCCGAATAGCGGTCCGCGAGCGCCAAGCACGCCCATCGACAGCGAGCCGAGCGCGGTACCCAGCACGATCGCGAGCGCTGTCATCCAGAAGTTCAGGCCGAAGAACCAGACGCCGATGATGCCGACGAAGATCGTGGCAAACTCCATGTTCGGCGACACCCAGGTCCAGAACTGCTGCAGCGGTTTGCCGTGCCGCTCGGCCAGCGGGATGTACTCCGCTCCGCCTGGCTCGATCTTCGCTACCTTGGCGCCGTACGTCCCTTCTCGGACATCGGCCTCGATCACCGCGGAGTTGCCCGCGCTTGTGGTCTGGGTCACTTCCTGTACACCCTTCAGCTCGATATCTGGCCTGCAGAGCTGGCTGCGCGGGCAGCCAAATCGATCATGGACAGCTGATCATGATCAAGCGGGTGCGCCATCCCCGAAGCGGTCAGAGCCGGCAATGGCGTCCGTGCCGCTGAGGGCTAGCTTTCGCTCAGTCTGACCCACCGTTGTTTCCAACATGTGTCAGCCCGTAACTGATTCCCCGGGCATCCCAACAGCACCAACAGCCCCGGCTCAGACTGCAGATTTTTATCGTGCGACGAAATAAATCGCAGCTCGATTATGGCCTGAGTCACAAAGCGCCACGGGAATTTACCTCCGGTCGGACACTGGGTCGTGGCCGGGCGGATCTTCGTATGACATCGCGGACCGTGGCAGACTTCAGTGCTGATCAGGTCCGCACGTGGCGGGCATCACGCGAGCCGGCAGGTGACATGGCCCAGCTCACCGCCAAGGGTAACGGCGTCCTGCACGCGCTGACCGAGGCTCACCTGGTGCAACTGCACGACCTCGCGGCCGTGCTCGATCAGCTGGTCCGCTTGTGACAGCGTGCGCGGGCAGCTAGCCAGCGGCAGGAGGCGTGCAGACCGCGCCGCGGTCGGCGCCCGATACCAGCGCCGCGTACTTGGCCATCGCGCCTGCCCGGTAGTGCGGGGCCGGGCGCTGCCAGGCCGCCCGCCGCCGGGCCAGTTCGGCCTCGTCGACGCCTAGCTCCAGCCGCCGGTCGACCACGTCCAGCAGGATCGGGTCCCCGTCGGACACCAGCGCGATCGGCCCGCAGTCCCACGCCTCGGGCGCGACATGACCGACGCAAGCGCCGAACGTCGCGCCGGAGAACCGGCCGTCGGTCAGCAGCGCGACGTCCTTGCCGAGGCCCGCGCCCTTGATCGCTGCGGTGACCGCCAGCATCTCCCGCATGCCGGGCCCGCCGCGCGGGCCCTCGTACCGGATCACCAGCACGTCACCCTTGCTGATCTCGCCCGCGGTGACCGCCGCGAAGCAGTCCTCCTCGCGCTCGAACACGCGGGCGCGGCCGTCGAATCGCAGCGTCTCGATACCGGGCGTCTTCACGACCGCGCCGTTCGGTGCGAGGGAGCCGCGCAGCACCGCCAGGCCGCCGTCGGGCTTGAACGGGTCCTTGACCGGCCTCACCACCTTGCCGTCTGGCTCGAAGGCGTCGGCCACGTTGTCGCCCAGGGTCTTGCCGTTGACGGTCATCGCCGAGCCATCGATCAGCCCGGCCGACAGCAGTTCCCGAAGGATGACCGGAACCCCGCCGACCTGGTCGAGCTCGCTCATGACGTACAGCCCAGACGGCCGCACCGACGCGATCACCGGCGTGCGCCGGCTGACCTCGTCGAAGTCGTCCATGGTCAGCTCGACGCCGAGCTCGTGGGCGATGGCGAGCAGGTGCAGCACGGCGTTCGTCGACCCCGCGGTCGCCATGACCGTTGTCGCCGCGTTGAGGAACGCCGTCCTGGTCATGATCTGCGACGGCCGCAAGTCGGCCGCGAGGGCAGCCACCGCCGCCGCGCCGGTGCGGCGGGCGAGGTCAGTCCGCTCGGCGGACACGGCAGGTGCAGATGCCTCGCCTGGCAGCGTCATGCCGAGCGCCTCGGCGCACATGGACATCGTGTTCGCGGTGTACATGCCGGCGCACGAGCCCGCGCCCGGGCACGCCGCACGCTCGACCGCGAGCAGGTCCGCATCGGACATCGCGCCCGTGGCGTGCTCGCCGACCGCCTCGAACACGTCCTGGATGGTGATCGACTTTCCGTGTACCCAGCCGGGCAGGATCGTCCCGCCGTACAGGAAGATCGACGGGATATCGAGCCGCCCGCACGCCATGAGCATGCCCGGCAGCGACTTGTCGCAGCCCGCGATCGTCACCAGGGCGTCGAACTGCTCGGCGTGCACCATCAGCTCGACCGAGTCCGCGATGACCTCGCGGGAAACGAGCGAGGCCTTCATGCCCTCGCTGCCCATCGAGATGCCGTCGGAGACCGCGATGGTGCCGAACTCCAGCGGGACAGCGCCCGCCTGCCTGACGCCCTCTTTGGCGGCCGCCGCGAGCCCGTTGAGGTGCACGTTGCAGGGAGTCACCTCGTTCCAGGACGAGGCGACCGCTACCTGCGGTCGCTCCAGGTCATCCTCGGACAGTCCGACCGCGCGCAGCATCGCCCGGGCGGCTGCGCGGGACGGCCCGGTGGTCAGCGGGCCGGATCGCGGCCGGGGCAGGTTCGTAGGCGGGTGGGCGTGTGACATCTAGACAGCCTCCGACATCTTCTCCGCGAGCGGCTCGGCGCCAGCCCGCAGCAGGCCATACACAACGCCATCGATGAGCGCCTCCCAGGAGGCGGTCACGATGTCGTCGGACACTCCGACCGTAGTCCACTCGGCATCGGCGTCGGCGGACGTCAGCATGACCCGGGTGACCGCGCTCGTGGCCGCCCGCCCGTCGAGGATGCGTACCTTGTAGTCGACCAGGTGGATGCCGCGCAGCTCGGGATGCACCTCTGACAGCGCTCGACGGAGCGCCTGGTCGAGCGCGTGCACCGGCCCGACGCCCTCCCCCACGGCGACGACCCGTCCGGTGGGCAGCCGCAGCCGCACGATCGCCTCGCTGCGGTCATCGGAGCCGTCCCGCTCCACCACGACCCGGTAGCCCTCGAGCTCGAACCAGGACGGCAGCACGCCCGCGCTCCGGCGCACCAGCAGCTCGAACGAGGCGTCGGCCGCCTCGTAGGCGTAGCCGCGGTGCTCGGCCTCCTTGACCTGGTCGAGAACCCGGCCCGCCAGCCCGGGGTCGGCGGACAGGTCAAGTCCGAGCTCGGCCGCCTTGGCCAGCACGTTGCTGCGGCCTGCCAGCTCGCTGACGAGCACCTGCGCGCGGTTGCCGACAGCCGCGGGTGACACGTGCGAGTACGCATCCGGCCGCCGGGCGATCGCCGACGCGTGCAGTCCCGCCTTGGTCGCAAACGCAGACGACCCGACGTAGGGCTGCCTGGCCTCGAATGGCAGGTTTGCCACCTCGGCGATCGTGCGTGCGGTCGAGGCAAGCGCCGCCAGCCGGCCCTCAGGCAGGAGCGAGTGCGCGCGCTTGAGCTCGAGCGATGCGATGACGGAGAACAGGTCCGCGTTACCGCAGCGCTCACCGTAGCCGTTCGCCGCGCCCTGCACGTGCACGCTGCCCGCGCCAACGGCGACCACCGAGTTCGCCACCGCGCACGCCGCGTCATTGTGGAAGTGCACGCCGACTGATGTGCCGGGTCCCGGCCCGAACAGCCCGGACACCTCCGCCACGATCCGCGCGACGTCGTCCGGCAGCGTGCCGCCGTTGGTGTCACACAGAACCAGCGTGTCCGCGCCGGCCTCCGCGGCCGCCGTCAGCACCTCAAGCGCGTAAGGACGGTCAGCGAAGTAGCCGTCGAAGAAATGCTCGGCGTCGAACACAACCCGCCGCCCGGCCGACGCCATGTACGCGACCGAGTCGGCCACCATGGCGAGATTCTCCGCCCTGGTGGTGCGGAGCGCCTCATCGACATGCAGCGTCCACGACTTGCCGACGAGCGTGACGATCGGCGTCTCCGCTGCGATCAGTGCAGCGAGGGAGGCATCATCCTCGACGTTCCGGCCGGGCAGCCGGGTCGCGCCAAACGCGGCCAGCACCGAGTTGTGCAGCTTCAGCTGCTTGGCCCGCTCGAAGAACTCGGCGTCCTTCGGGTTGGAGCCCGGCCAGCCACCCTCGATGACGTCCACGCCCAGCGTGTCCAGCGCCATCGCGACCCGCAGCTTGTCGGCGACCGTCAGGTCCAGGCCGACCTGCTGCGAGCCGTCGCGCAGCGTGGTGTCATACATCTCGACTTTTGGCGTGGTCGTCTGCACCGCGCTTTGCGCGCCCGGCAGCACCGTACTCATGACGCCGTCCCCCCGTCAGCCCAGCTGGCACCGAGGTGCGCCAGCAGTGCCTTCTCCCACTCCCCTGTTCCGACCGGCTCGCCGGCGGCGAGCACCGCGCTGACGGCGTCGTCCAGCTCCGCCGCGGCCGCGTCCTCGCCCAGATGCGCCAGCATCAGCGAGGCCGACAGCACCGCGCCGGCGGGATTCGCCAGGCCTTTCCCAGCTATGTCTGGGGCCGAGCCGTGCACCGGCTCGAAGATCGACGGCCCAGTGCGGTCGGGGTTCAGATTGCCGCTCGGCGCGTAACCCAGTCCGCCGGTCAGCGCCGCCCCGAGGTCGGAGATGATGTCGCCGAACAGGTTGTCGGTGACGATCACGTCGAAGCGCTTCGGGTCGTCCACCATCCACAGGCACGCCGCGTCCACATGGGCGTAACTCAGCTCCAGGCCGGCCTCCGCCGCGACGTCACGGGCCACCCGGTACCACAGGTCACCCGCGTGGGTCAGCACGTTCGTCTTGTGCACCAGGGTCAACCGGCCGCTCCGCGAGGCAGCCAGCCGCGCCGCGTACTGCACGCACCGCCGCACCCCCGCCCGCGTGTTGAGGGACTCTTCTGTAGCGGTCTCGAATTCGCTGCCGCGGTGCACGGTGCCGCCGGCGCCCGCGTACAGGCCCTCGGTGTTCTCACGGACGATGACGAAGTCCAGGTCGGACGGCGCATGCTTGCCGACAGCTCCGCCGACGCCCGGCCGCAGCTTGGACGGCCGCAGGTTCACGTACAGGTCAAGCTCGAACCGCAGCCGGAGCAGCAGCCCGCGCTCGAGCACCCCTGGCGGGACGTCCGGCGTGCCGACCGCGCCGAGCAGGATCGCGTCTGACTGCCGAAGCTCGGCGAGGACCGGATCGGGCAGGACCTCACCGGTCGCCAGGTAGTGCCGTCCGCCGAGGTCGCACGGCCGCCAGTTAATTCCGAACCCGTGCCGCGGAGCGACCGCGTCCACGCACGCCCGGGCCACGTCGGTGACCTCCGGACCCACCCCGTCGCCCGGCAGGTGGGTGACGACATACGCCCGGTGGCTTCCGTCGTTACCCCCCGAAGCGTCGCCGTCGGCTACGTGAGGATTACCTACTTCGCCAGGCATCACTCGTCCATCTCCTTGGCAGCCGACCCGAGCCAGCTCATCATCGCCCGCAAGGGCTTGCCGACCTGCTCGATCTGCGCGGTCTTCGCCTCGTCCCGGAGCCGGGCGAAGTTCGGCCGGCCGTTATCGTCCTCGGCCACCCACTCGCGGGCGAACTCGCCTGACTGGATGTCGGCCAGCAGCTTGGCCATGGCCGCGCGGGTCGCGTCGCCGATCACCCGCGGCCCGCGGGTCAGGTCGCCGTACTCGGCCGTGTCGCTGACGGAGTAGCGCATCCACGACTCGCCGCCCTCGTACATGAGGTCGACGATGAGCTTCAGCTC
>Ga0126381_100004125_pt1 | contig 15780 bp, 8 predicted proteins | sample PanSoiMetPlot_28_FD_96465 | JGI IMG/M metagenome (GOLD analysis project Ga0126381, IMG submission 96465) | Tropical forest soil microbial communities from Panama - MetaG Plot_28 | ecosystem: Environmental > Terrestrial > Soil > Tropical forest > Bulk soil | place: Panama | collected 2016-02-17 | reverse complement strand
TTCGGCATGTCCTATGAGGGAACACTTTATAACCCGCTGTCCAACTCGCGGTGGAACCTTCCTTATTACTCTTTCAATAGCGCCTCAAACTACCTCGGCGGTGATGTGAACTGGGTGGTGTATGGCCCAACCACATGCGTGGCGAGTGGAGGCTGTGTCCCCACGGGAGGTGCATTGTACCCGTTTACACCGGGCAACTCCGGAACCGGGGCAGCGGTCTCCTACACTGGACCGCCGACCAACCCGAACCAGGGGACCCATGGCGCGCAGGCGGCTGGTAACATTGATGGCTGGTATGGCCAGAATCCGAACGCAGCCTCGTTAACCGGTATCATTCTCCCCCAAGGAGTAGATGACCCGTATGTCTATAGCTATTACTTCGGCGTACAACGCGAGCTTGTGCAAAAAACGGTCGTCGAGGTCAACTACGTTGGTACGACCGGGCACAGACTGTTCCGCGCCGAAGACATCAATCGGTTGCCTGGGGCAGCCCTACCGGTCGGCAGCGATATAGTTAACAATGTTGGCGAAACCTTGATCGGATACGGAGGGCGACCCAACCCGAATTACCAGCGCTTGCGTACTTGGGAAAATAGCGTTAACTCGGCCTATAGCGGTCTTCAAGCTTCTCTAAAACGTCAGATGACCCGTGGACTTCTAGTGGATGTGAACTATACCTGGAGTCACTCAATCGACGATGGATCAACCTGGCATTATGGCGCAACCACCGCGAACGGCGGCGCCGGCGGTGATGGATTTACCAGCGATCCCTCACGGCCTGGACTCGATAGAGGCAATTCCGTATTTGACATTCGCCACCGGCTCAGCATTAGCCATATCTGGCAGCTTCCCGGAGCTAACTTAAAAGGAGCACTCGGAACCGTTGCAGGTGGGTGGTCTTTCTCCGGCATCTGGGCTTTCCAAACTGGTGCGCACTGGATGCCTTTCAACGATCACAGGGCCAAGTTAGTGGAGATTTCAAATCCAGGGGCTCCGTGCACGGCTGCCGACGTCAACACCGGAAATTGCCAAAACACTAGCGGCGACTATCAATTAACTACTAGCACAAAGGGTGTCGTAGGCAGATCCGTTTCACGCCCTGACAGTAACGTTGCAGGCTTCTCTGGTTTCAGCCACGACACGTGGGCTAATGGGTGGTGTGGCGGAGGCACTTATCTAGGTGGAGGATGTAACTCTCAGTCGAACTTGCCGATACTGAGCGCGCCCTGCTTGGGCTGCGCCGGGAATTTAGGGCGGAATACGTTTGTTGGTCCTGGGCTATGGGACACCGATATGACCATGTCCAAGACTTTCAAGCTGACCGAAAGAGTCAACATGAGGTTCGATGCCGCAGCCTTCAATGTTTTCAATCGCACGAATTTCGAGTTGGCGACGGCCGCAACCGGCTCATCAACGAATAATAGAATCAACCGGGCGAACTTTGGCCGAGCTGGAGGTACATTGGGACCACGCCTGATGCAGCTCGGGCTTAAGTTCAGCTTCTAACTCATAGTTTCCAAGGCGGCCTGTTCTCGTTGCTGGGAACAGGCCGTTTTGATTTCTGCCGTAACCGCAATGACCGCATGTAATACCACATGCCTCAGAGCTTTTGCTGTGCTCTGCTCCAGCGTTGCGCTTGCGCAGGTGCAGCAGTCGGGAACTATTACGGGCCAGCTTCGCACCGCGAATGGCGACACGCCGTCGCACCAAGTCATGGTGGAATTAACCTTGCATGGTGCGACCGTTAACGATGTGTATGCCGACGCGGAAGGACGCTTCGGTTTCAGCAACCTGGATCCGGATTCGTACCATGTGCTTGTTCGCGATGAGTCCTATGACCTCGTGGATGAACTAGTGAGTCTTAGGCCTGAGAGTCCCGTTGCTAATTTGCGCATTCTCTTACAGCCGCGCAAGGGTACGAACGAGGGCGATGCTCTCCATTCACAACCATCCGGAAGCAACCCGTTCGTGGTTGATCTTCGCAATTACAACGCGCGCTTCCCAAAGAAGGCCATCAAGGAATACGAGAAGGGGGTCGAGGCGGACAGCGAGTCAAAACGCGATGTCGCCATCGCGCATTACGAGGCGGCACTGAAGCTTGCACCTTCTTATTATCCAGCGCACAACAATCTGGGTTCCGACTACTTAGCCAAGAATGATCCTGTTAGCGCCCGCATGGAGTTTGAGAAGGTTGTTGAGTTGAATCAGAGTGACTCGGAAGGTTACTTCAATTTGACCAACGTTTGCTTGCTGACGGGACAGCTGGATGATGCGCAACGGTATCTTGGCGAAGGATTGCGACGTAATCCAGAGTCTTCATTGGGACAATTCCTTCTCGGTTCATTGTCAATGCGGCAGGGGAAATACGATGAGGCCGAAACCGCATTGCGGCAAGTTATTAAGCTGAACCCAAACCTGCAGCAGGCGCACTTGCAGCTCGTCAACCTCTTCCTGGAACGGGGGCGCCTGGCGGACGCAGCGACGGAGCTCCAGGCATTCATTACGGCTTTCCCGCAGAGTCCTTTTGCACCCAAAGCACGACAACTGCTCGAAAAATTAGGCAAAGGGCAACACGCGGAATCGAAATAGATCTTCACGAGCAGGTGCCCTGATCATTTCGTTACCGCGGAACCTAGCAGCTTACAAAAATCCTTCTTCAAAGCCTCGTGATAAGTGCCGAGATAGTTAAGCAATCGGGCTCTCCCTATTCCCAGATCCGCGGCACGGAGTATCTCAATCGCTATTTCCCCGCCTTCGAGACCATGGAGCAGAATTCCGCTTTCAGTTGGCAAGCCCGCTGGTATTCACGGCTGGCGAGCAAATCGCGATGCAGGCGATGATATGTGAATCCAAGATTTAAATGCGCTTCCGCAGAATTATTATCCAGATGGAGAGCGCGCTTGTAGCTTTCGATTGCTTGCGGCAGACGGTCGGTGCGGTCATAACTGATCCCGAGAAAGTTATAAAGTCGAGCTTCTTCGAGACCTAGCTGCGCCGCTTTGGCGAGATGCGTTGCCGCGTTGGCATAGTCTTGGCTGAGGAAGTATGTCATTCCGAGATCGCGCTGCAATGGTGCAAAGTTCGGTTGAATCGCAATGGCCCTTTCGTAATCCTCGAGAGCGGCTCGCGGATCGCCCTTTCCCTGGATTCTTCCCAACTCGTACAAGGCGTGCCAGTTCTTGTCGTTCAGTTTTAAAGCATTCTCAGCCCACTCGGTGGCGCCCGGGATATCGCCAAGGCTGAATAGGGCCCGGGCAAGCCCGGTCATCGCCTGATCGAAAGTTGGATTCAGTGCAAGGCATTTCTGAAACTCTGCTGCGCTTGTCTTCCAATCCCCGCGCTTTGCCGACGACTCGCCCGCAATAAAGTGGACGATGTACATTTTGGGATCCTGCCCTTGCACTTGCGCAAGCAGCTTCTCGCTGGCTTCAAACTCGCCGGCGTGAAAGGCATCTTCTGCCGCGAGGATGGTATTAAACTCGTCCAGTTTGTCTTTAGGGTCGGGGAGGCCGGAAGCCAGTTGCTCCGCCGAGACCGGCGAGCGAAAGGCGACGTAACCGAGAGCCCGGAGTTTTTCTTCGGCCTCCGGAGTTAGCGCGGAGTTGCCCGTTGCCTGCGCCTGATAAGGATTTTTATGCAACAGCGAATCCAGCTTTTGTTTGAGGACCGAAGCCGTTGCGCTAAGCTGCGATGCCAGGTTGTGGGTTTCATCGGGATCGGCGGTTTCGTCGTAGAGTTCAGGTCGAGGCGCGTCGATGTAGCGATAGTGCCCCTCCGCGATGGAATGCAGCGGACTCCAGCCGAAAGAGCTGAAGGGGTAAAGGGTCTCGCTGTATACGGGAGGTTGTTGCTGTTCGGGGTTGGGCCGGCCAGGGCGCAGCAGGGGCGGAGCGGTGAATTGACGTTCGACCTCGTCGTGCAAGCCGGCAAGCGAAAGGATGGTGGGCGCTACGGCCGCCATCTCGACGGGATTTACCATCCTTTCATGCCGAATTCCGCTCCCGGAGGGCGGTTTCACGATCAGAGGAACGTGCACGGTCGAGTTGTAGATAAAGAAACCATGCTCCTTCTCGCCATGTTCGCCGAGAGACTCACCGTGATCACTCAAGAAAATAATCAAGCTGTCATCGTAAAGCTGGTTGCGTTTTAGCCACGAGATCAAGCGCCCGAGTTCATGATCGGCATACGCGATTTCGCCATCGTACAAATGGTCGCGGTATTCGCTGTGGAACGGTTCGGGAGGATCATAGGGGCTGTGCGGGTCATAAAGATGAAGCCAGAAAAAGAAAGGCCGCTGTGAGCGAGCACGCGAGTGAGCGAGCCAATGGATGGCATGGTCCACGCTTTCTCCAGCCTTGCGATCCACCAGGCCAAGAGCCTTCGTCTGAAACGCGATGGGGGAGAAAGCATCGTCGTAAAAATCAAAGCCGCGCGCCAATCCCCAGCTACGATCGAGCACGAACGCGCTCACCACTGCGCCGGTAGCGTAGTTGTTTTGTTGAAACGCTTGCGCGATCGAGCGAAAACGCGGATCGAGCGGCTGGCCGGTAAAATCTTGCACTCCATTTTGAAAGGGATAAGTGCCAGTCAGAATGACGGTATGGGAAGGCCACGTGAGCGGGACCTGCGAGTCGGCATGTTCGAATAGCACGCCATCCTGCGCCAGGGCATCGAGCGCAGGCGTCTTCACCTTGCGGTAACCATAGCAGCCCACGTGGTCAGCCCGCAGGGTGTCCATGGTCACAAGAAGCACGTTAGGCCGGCTGGCTCGGATTGAGGTGCGAGAATTTTGTGCGAAACATGAGACGGTCAGAGCCAGCAGGCCCAGGGCGAGGCGCTTGGAATGCCTAAGAGAAGCCTGCAGCCTCATTGCGGTTGTCCTTGCTGAGCGCGTCGCATCTCCTCTTGCGCATCCTGCTCCAGGCCTTTGGCAGCCAAAGCCTTGGCAAGAGAAGTGTGCACGGAAGGATCAGCGGGCTGTAAGGCCTCGGCACGGCGGAGTTCCGCGATGGCTTCGTCGAGTTGCCCCTGATAGAGGAGCACTTGTCCGAGCGCCTTGTGCGGAGGCGGATAATCCGGAGCGATGGCTGTGGCCTCGCGAAATGCGGCTACTGCCTCCGGCACCATGCGCTTTTCGAGGTACGCCACACCAAGGTTATAGTCAGCGTCAAAGTTGGTGTTGTCCAGTTCCAGAGTCTGCTTCAAGGTGAGAATGGCGCTGTCGAGATCGCCGTTGCGGCCGTATGCCAGGCCCAGATTGTAGGCGGCCAAAGCGTAGCCCGGGCTCAATTTCAAAACCAGCTTTAGATTCTCAATCGCCAATGGATACTGGCCCATGCGGTAGTAATTCAACCCCTGGATGTAGTGCGCGGGAATCAACTCGGGTTCGCGCCCGAGGATTGCTGCCAGCTTCTCCACCGATTCCTTGTACTGCCCATGCTGGCTCTCGCTCATGGCCTCGGAGAATGATTCGTAGGTCTCGATGTGGTCCTTGGGATCGGGCAGAGACAGGGTATCTCCGGCGGAGGTTGCGCCGCCAGAGAAGCCAGCATATCCAAGCGATTTCAGTCGCTCCATGAGCGCAGGATCGAGTCCGGTTCTCTCGGCCAGTTCATGACTGGCGCCATACTGGGCGATGATTCTGCGCAATGTCGCACGTAGCTCGGCGCAGACTGCTGGTTTCTGCAGGGCCAGATTTTGGGTTTCCCCGGGGTCCTGCGTCAGGTCATAGAGCTCGGCCTTGGGCGCCTCAATGAAGTGATAACGCTCGGTCTCAAGACCCCGCAACTGATTCCAGTTGAAGTGCAGTCGCGCCAGAAAACTTTCGGAGTACAGTTCGCGTGGCTCAGGTTCGCGCTTCCCTTCGATCAAGGAAAGGAGATCCTCACCCTGAAGGTCTGCCGGCGCAGCAATGCCGAGGGCGTCGAGCACGGTTGGCATCAAGTCGACAAGGTTCGCCAGGCCTGTAATCACGCGTGGACTCGGCTGGGCGCCAGGGAGATGGAATATGAGAGGCACGTGCAAGGTTGCGTTATAGATGAAAAAACCGTGGCTCTTTTCGCCGTGTTCTCCCAGACTTTCGCCATGATCGGCGCATAGGACGATCAGGGTTTTGCTATAGAGATTCTTTTCCTTCAGAAACTGGATGATCCGACCTACTTGCTCGTCGGCAAACGCAATCTCGCCATCGTAAGGGTGATCCTTGTACTGGGTTTTGTACGGCTCAACGAGCCGGTAGGGAATATGCGGATCATATAGGTGCACCCACAAAAAGAATTTCTTCTGGGAGTGCTGTTTTAGCCAGTCCAGCGCGACATCGGCGACCAGGTTCCCGGGCCGCGCCATTTCTTCAACATTCGACTCCTGCAGGCGGTTGAAATCGAAGTGGTCATAATAAAAATCGAATCCGTGATTCAGACCGAAGCGTGAATCGAGGACGGCGGACCCGACCACGGCGCCGGTATCGTAGCCATTCGCCTGAAGGACGGACGCCAGGGTGGGTTGGGTGGCGGCCAGCTTGTTTCCGGCAAAATCATGCATCCCACTGAACATGGGATAGGTGCCGGTAAAGAGCACCGTGTGCGACGGAAGAGTGACTGGAACGGACGTATAAGCCCGAGTGAACCGGAATCCTTCTGCGGCCAGCGCGTCAATATTGGGGGTGCGGACCTGCTTGTTTCCATAGCAACCGAGGTGGTCGGCACGGAGGGTGTCGATGGTTATCACCACGAGGTTCGGAACCGGGGCCCGCTGCGCGGCGGCTGTATGCGCAAATGCAAGCAGGCAAGCTATGGCCAGGGACGCCAAACAGCGGGGGGAAGACATGGATTCAGAAATTATATCTCAGCCCTGGAGTGGCACTGGGGGGTGGGCCGGGCTGTGCTAGTCTGAACTGCCTATGACTCGCGGGTTCGGGCTCGTCCGGCATGGTCTTATTCTAGGGTTCTTTTTGGCGCCTGCAATTGCCGGTGGGCAACGGCGAGAAGCCTCGGCGCCCCCTGACGTTTTTCTTATTACGATCGATACTCTCCGTGCCGATCACGTTCACTGCTACGGTGATCGAAACATTCAGACGCCTGCGCTCGACGGTCTGGCAAAGGACGGAATCCGCTTCGCACACGCTTTCACGCCGAGTCCGATTACTAACTCCTCGCATACCTCCATTCTGACCGGTCTCGTTCCCAGTTCTCACGGAGTCACGGATTTCGCGATTCCTCTCGCGCCGGATCACGCGACCTGGGCGCAACTCTTGAAGGATGGGGGTGGATACCACACCGCGGCATTCATTGGTGCTGTCATTCTCGATAGCAAATCGCTGTCCCCAGGTCTCGATCGCGGATTCGATTACTACGACAACTTTCCCGAGCGCCCCAGCACAGCCAGCCGATGGGGCCGGGTGGAGCGGCGGGGGATGGATGTGGTCGGGAGAGCCGAACACTGGCTCGATTCCCATCCCTCCGGCCCGCATTTTGTGTGGGTGCACCTTTACGATCCGCACGATCCCTACGAGCCGCCTCCGCCTTATTCTCAAATTTACAAAGACCGTTTGTACGATGGCGAGATCGCATACGCAGATTCTGCCCTCGCAAACTTCCTGGATTACCTGAAAAGGCGGAACTGGTACGGAAATGCGATTGTTGTGGTGGTGGGGGATCACGGGGAAGGGTTAGGCGAACACGGCGAGAACACCCATGGAATCTTTCTCTACGACGCGACTACTCACGTGCCGCTCATCGCCAAGCTGCCAGGAGGCAGCGGTGCGGGAAAGGTAGTGGATACGCAAGTACGCACTACGGACATTCTACCCACCGTGCTCGATCTGCTGGGTATGGCGATGCCAGCGAAGTTGGATGGGAACTCGCTGACTCCATATTTCCTAGGCAACGCGAGCGACCGAGTCGCGATCGGGGAGACCGACTATCCGGCGCGCTTTGGCTGGGCGCCGCTGAGATCGGTACGCACTCGGGATTTCAAGTTGATCGAAGCGCCGCGTCCGGAGCTTTACGACTTGCAGAATGATCCCTCGGAATTGAAGAACCTGTACGCGGGGGAAAACGCGGTTGCGGCTAAACTTGGCGCCCTGCTGGCGGATTCGCCATCAAACATGCGGGCCTCAACTCTGCCCGACCCCAAAGACAAAATTCAGGAAGCAAATCTGCTGCACACGGCAATGCTTGCGTCGGAGGACAACCGTCCTGACGACGCTCGCGCCGCGCTCGAAGAGGCACTCAAACTTGATCCGAAGTCTTCAACCGCTCTGAGAAGTCTGGGAGAGTTGGAATTAAATGCCGGAGAGTATTCTGCGGCGGCGCGGCACCTCGAGCAAGCACGGCAGGTGCGACCGGATGATGCGACGACCTGGCTGCGCGAGGGCGAGGCAAGAGTAAAGATGGGCGATTTCGAGGGCGCACGCGAGGCTTTGGAGAGCAGCCTAAAGCTGACGCCCGGGCAGCTTGAAGCCCGGCTTTTGCTGGGAGACGTTTATCTGCACTTGAAAAACCCAGCCGCTGCCGAAGACCAGTTCGAGGCCGCTTCCCTGCTTGACCCGAACAGCATCCCTGCGCAACTGGGGACAGCACGTGCCCTGATGGCCCAAGGCAAGACAGGAGAGGCGTTACAGCAGCTCACACCATTAACTCTGTCCAATCCGAACCCGGAGATCTTTGATCTCCTCGCGCAAGCCTACCGGAGTGCTGGGAAGACACGCGAAGCAGAAAAAGCTGAAGCCCAGGCACGGCTCTTGCGGCAAAAGCATTCTGAGTAAAATCCTGGGAACTGCGCCTATACGGCTCTGGGCGATACCGTCCACGGCTTCCCGTCAAAATACGAGGGCAGGTCAAGACCAAACAATCGCAGCAGAGTTGGGGCCACATCTGCGATCTGTGGCCGGTCGGCTGCGATCTTCTGATTCGAGAAGAGCACCCCAGGTACCAGGCGCGGATCGACACAGTGGTCGCCGCTCCACGCTTTGAGATTGTCCTCAAAGACATTGGCCGTGACTTTGCCCATGACTGAGTCCCACGATGCGCGGTATCCGGCGCCGTAACCAACGATCAGATCCGGAGCGTTATCGACGTAGGGTCCGGCGTAGACGCCATCGCAATCAAAAACCCCGGTAATGCTGGCTGCGCCCGATTGGGGGTCGGCGAGGCCGGTTAATTTTGTGCGTAACTCATCTTTCAACGACTGGCCCTCCCCGCCAGGGCTGACAATGCCGTGCCGTTCCCGCCCCTTCAGGTTCAAATACAAGCCGTTGAGGCCCATGGTGTAAGCGCGTGTCCGCGACCAATCTACGTCTTCAAACCAGTCTCCGCTCTCCGTCTTTCCTTCTTTCAAGGCCAGATAGCCGTTTTGATACAGCCACGCATTCAAGTTGACACAGCGGGCGAATGATTTAAAGCCGTGATCGGAGATCACGAGCAAGAGACTGTCACTGTCCATTTGCTCGATCACCCGCCCGATCAGTGCGTCCATGCGCTGATAGAGGCCCTGAATAATTTCGGGCCGTTGATCTTGCGCCAAGTCCCTTGCCGCGGGATGATCCCGGTCCAGGTACCGCCAGAACATGTGCTGCACACGGTCAGTGGTATCGAACACACAAGCACAGAATCCCTGCGGAGTTTTTTCGAGAGCATCGAAGAACATCCGCTCGCGGTCTTCATGATTCGAGTAGCACTGCGCAAGAAAGGCCTCATCATCGAGGACCTGCTCGTTCAACGCCCAGGTATCTTCCGCGAGTCCCAGCGTCGCGTAAGGTCCGAACAACTTCGCGAGATAGATCGAGTAGGTCACGGGGTGGGAAACCGGAAGATCGGGCCTGCCGGGATCGATATTCACGGGGGTCACGTATATCTCAAGTTCGGGCGAGATCGATTTCAAATAAAAGCGGCAAATACCGCGAGCGGCGAACCCCAATCCGGATTTGAATTTGACGGGTTTCCAATCGCTGTACTCTCCCAGACGCAATGTAATCTTCTCGCCATTCATTTCGATTCGCGCGGAACCATCTTCTGAATCCGTACGGATTCGAAAGTTGGCGCGCAACTCTTTCCCGGTACCCAAAGGATCCTCCGGGCCGGGAATATAGGAATGAAAGTTCGACCCATTGCGCTCGATGGGAACGCGAACGCCGCCCTCGCGGAACTTGTCGCCCGCGGAGCGCGTGGTGCACAGGCAAAATGTCCCCTGGCTTCCTTTCAAATCAGGCACGCACATTCCGGAAAGTAAAACCCCGGAGAACTTCTCGGGAGGGAATGTGACCGGAACCCGAATCACGGAGCATGGAACTCCTGCTTTTGCCAGCAAATGCCAGAACGGCGTGCCCCGGCGCATGCCTCGGATGGTCGGTTTCCCTAGGGGAAGCGAATACTTGCCGATGCGAAGATGGCGTTTAGGACCAGTGATTTCTGCCGACGAGAGAAAGGGTAAATAGCTTCGCAGGTCGCGACCGAGAAAGTCGTAGATGTTGTGCTTGCCAGGATTCACTCCGGTTTGAAACGTGGACCACGCTACCGGAGAAATCGCGGGGAACGTTGTCTCCAGGCGGCTGAATGCTCCCATGCTGCGGAGTTTGGCAAAATGCGGCAGCTTGCCTTCGTCCATGAAGCGGGTGGCCAGTTCCGGATCCATTCCGTCAAACCCCACGACCACGACTCGCTTCACCTGAGATTTGCCTTTTGAAGTCCGGCGACGCAGCAGGCGAAGAACGTGGCGCAGGGGCCAGGTAGCCAGAGCATAGAGGGAGTAGAGGAAGGCGAGGAAAAGCGTCCAGAAAGACGACAAGACGGCAAAACCGGCGCCGGGGCCAGCGTAGGCTTCGCTGCGCACCGGCAGCAGAACCAGCAGCAGGAACAAAAACAGCAGCGCCGTAGCATTTTTTTTACGAGACCTGTTCCACTTCATATCTGAATTCCGAAAACTGTTTTGAAAAAAAACCCCGCGATCAGCGACAGCACAAAGAACAGGGCGATCCAATTCCACTGCCAGCCAAGGAAGGGGATGGCTCGGGATGGATAGTTGATGGAAATCGATCGGATCGGGCCGCTCGGCGCCAGAGCCGATTCGCCCGACTCGAATATCCTCGCCCAGAAGGTACCGCGGAAGCGAACCGGAGAAATACGGTTCAGTCCGCGCGAGACCACGACCTGCTTGGAGGAAGCCTGTCCATCGGCCACAATCGCGACGTTATACCTACCTTCGCGATTCGCGACGATTTGCCACGCGATCGCGTTTTCCGCGGGAACATGGACTGCGGGAGCGGTGAAGACCAGCTCTGGAGGCAATTGTAGGGCAACACCGTCGAGATTCGCACTGTTGTCGAGTTGCGCTTCGAGCAAAAACGGCCGATGCGCCTCGACCGGCATCCAACCCAGGTAGCGATCCAGTTGCACAATCAGGAACAGCATCGGAATGATGACGATCAGCAAAGGCATGGCCGCCAGGCGAAGATAGCTTCCAGTCGCCGCAAGAATCCGTACATAGGAGCGCAGCACGACCGACAGTTGCTCCTGAAACAGACGCACGGCCAGCAGATTTGCTTTCAATCTATCCTTCGCGCGGCGAATGGCTTCTTGATCCGACGTGTAACGAAAGATAATCACCATCAGGAATCCCACGATCACGGAAATCACAATTACACCGGTCAGGGGGGTGGCCGACGGGGAAAGAAAGATAACGGAGCCGCTGGCGAAGGGCGATATGGGAAATGAAAACATCCTCGTGGTGAGATCGCGGAGCTACTCGATGTAGCCGAGACCCTGCAACCTTTTCTTGACCAAATCCTTAGAATCGGGCGCGCCTTCCTGGTTTTGACCAAGCAGCCGCTTCACTTCTTTTTCGACCGTGTGGATGACAAACTCGTCCACTGACGAATAGCCGGAGGCCTCGGCACATCTCTTCGCCTGGTCGAGAAGCTCGCCCGCAATCTTGATCTTCTGAGAAGCCATTACTGCCTGCCTTCTGCCCGAGTTGGCCGGGCCGCAAAAAGTGAATGTCCTATCATATCGCCGGGCTGGGGAATTCCGAACTCCCCAAGAATCGTGGGAGCCATGTCAGCCAGCGCGGGATCGGCCCGATCGATCTTGCGGTTGCTCAACAAAACCCCGGGTACGAGCGAGTAGTCGACGCAATGGTCGCCACTCCAGGGGTTCGTGTTGTCCGCGAAAACCTCCGGGGGAAAGTCTCCCAGAATCGTATTCCAGCCGGCACGGTATCCGCGGTTGTAGCCAACGATCAGGTCCGGTCCCTTGTCTCGATACGGGCCCTGGTAAACCTCACTGGCCCGATCAACTCGCGTGATAGCCGTGGCACGGTTCTGCGGATCGCGAACGGAAAGGAGTTTGGCCCTGAGTTCTTCCAGCAGCGTATTGGCCTCGGCTCCCGGTGCCACAATTCCATTGCGTTCGCGGCCTCGGAGGTTCAGATAGAGGCCGTTCAATCCGATGGCGTAGGCTCGAGTTCGACTCCAATCGATATCCGAAAACGATCGGCTCTGGCCAGAATTGCCGCCGGCACGGAGCTCGGCGTAGCCGTTCTGTAACAACCATGTGTTCAGGTTGAAAGAGCGATCATACGGTGCGAACCCGTGATCGGAAATAATCAGTAGCAAGGTATGCTGATCCACCGCCGGCAAAATCTCACCAAGCACTTCATCCATCTGGCGGTATAAATCCGGCAATGCCGTGCCGAATCGAGCAGCTTGGGTGGGGTCATATTGCGGACTGTGGGGATCGATAGAGCGCCAGAACATATGCGAATTCAAATCGATGCTCGAGAAGTAGAAGAAGAACAGTCCATGGTGGAACTTGGGAAACTCGGCGTTAAAGATGCGCCGGTGCTCGGCAAGCACTTCACGCGCCTGCTCGAGATATTCGTTGTCGTTGAAAACTCCGGCGGATAGCGCTTTTGTGTCTTCCGCAATGCCTTGGGTATAGAATTCTCCGGCTTCTTCGGTCAGCTCCCTCGAATAAGTCTTGGGAGTAGAGATGGGCAGCGCCGGTTCCCCGGGATCGAGGTTCATCGGAGACACGTAGAGTTCGAAGCGCGGATGAGCCTGCTTTAAAAAGAAACGACAGATGCCCTTCACGCTGGCGAGCCACGGGACCAGATGAAACTCCACGGGAACAAAATCGCTCCATTCGCCTTCGTGCAACACGAACTTCTGACCCTGAATTTCAATTTTGGCGACCGGTTCCAGCGGATCGATAGAAACCGTAAATGGCTCGACTGCAGGGGGAGAGCCTTTGCGGAACGTGTTGTCCGGACCAATCAGGTTCGCAGCTACCTGCCAGTTCTCGACCTTGACAGGTATGATTTCACCGCCTTCGACCGGTCCTGCTGTGACCATGACATCATCTGTGTAGTAAGAAAATGTGCCGTAGCCGCCGCGCAGATCAGGGGTGCCAAGGCCCGAAAGCGTATAGCCGTCAGACTTGACCGGCGGGAAATTCGAGGGGATCCGGAACACTGTATTTGGAATGCCGTAGTCGTCAAGAAACTCCCAGAAAGCCTTGCCATGCCGCAGTTGCTCGGCGCTACCCCCGCCGAAAGGGACAAACCAGTTGCCGATTTGGACTCCGTGCCTTGGCGGTTCGACCCGGGAAGTCGAAAAGTATAGTTCGAGGGTGCGGGGATCGCGCTCAATAAAATCGAAAATTCCGTGTCCTCCAGCATTCATCCCGGTGAGCATGTTCGCCCAGGCCACGGGGCTTTGAGGGGGAATGCTGCTGGTGAGCTGGCGGAAGGATCCGTCGCGGGCCAGGCGGGAAAAATTCGGCATTATGCCTTCTTGCATGTATTGCCGCAAGAGCACCGGGTCCATGGCATCGATGCCCAGGATAATCACCTTCTGGTCGCCATGCCAGGAACGTGATCGACTGCAGGAGCTTAGCAGCAGGATCGACCAGATCACGGCGAAACAGAGTACCTTCTTCTGAGACAAAATTTCTCCCCAACCTCCGGGAATACCGGGCGTTCTGTTCAAGGCAAGCGAAGGCCGATCGAGAATTATCGGAAATTCGCGACCGTCTGCGCAAGCAGAGCCTTGCCTGGCACATGCGAAAACCCGCACAACACCCCCGAATAGCGTAGGATAGATCTTCTCTCGATGCGCAACCGACAGCTCCTAACCCTCCTGCTCACCGCCTTTGGTTTGGCTTGTGTGACCAGCCCATGTCGGGCGGGCACCAAGCCGAACGTCGTGCTGATCACGTTGAGTTCGGTTCGGGCTGATCGGATGGGTTTTCTCGGATCGCGCCCTCGAGTCACACCTCACCTCGACGAAGTCGCCCGCCAGAGCCTTGTTTTCGAACGCGCTTTTTCCCAATCGCCGGTCACGGTTGTGTCTGAAGCGACGATTCTCACGGGCACGTTTCCCCAAGTTCACCGGGTCAGCGAACTGGGCACACGGTTGCCAGACTCGATCCCATTCTTGCCGGCGATACTCCGCGCTCAGGGCTATGACACCTCCGCTTTTGTTGGCTCAATCGATCTCGATCCCAGAAATGGGCTGGTCCCCGGATTCGACCGTGGGTTCAACAACTACAGCGCCGGTTTCCATCAACCGGAAGCGGGAATGAGCCGGTACCGGTCCGTCGCCTGCCGCGGCGATCTAGTGGTTTCCCGCGCGATTTCGTGGCTCAATCGAAACCCGAAGGTACCCTTCTTTCTTTGGTTGCAATTAGACGATGCGGATGTCGACTCTGCCGCAGCTTACGCCCAAGCGGTTCGAGCCGACGATGCTGCCGTCGGCCAGCTTATCTCGGCGCTGCGGGCCCAAAAACTTTACGATGAAGCGCTGATCGTAATTACGTCCGATCATGGCCAAAGCCTGGGAACGCACGGTGAGCAAACACACGGCGTGTTCCTCTATGACGAGACCGTTCATGTTCCCTTACTGGTGAAGTTGCCGGGTGCGGCAAACGCTGATCAACGAATCGCGGCCTCCGCGAGCTTAGTCGACCTAGCCGCAACAGTCTTGGAGCTGGCACACCTTCCCGTGCCGTCAGAGATGCAAGGCAAGTCACTGATGCGGGTCGCGCACAGCGGACGCGATGACCCGGTATATGCGCGCAGCGACTTTCCCCAAACGGGGTTCGGGTGGAGCGCATTGGAGTCATGGCGGGCTGGGAGGTATCTATACATTCGCGCGCCAAAACCGGAGTTATACAACGTATTCGAGGATCCCGGCGCAAGTCGTAACTTGGCGCAGAGCGCACACGCGGTGCTCGAAACGATGGCAGCCCAGATGACCGCCTTCGACCAGCGTCTTGCCGGTCAAAGCAGCGCTTCGAGCTCGGGACTGACCTCCTCGGAAATTCAGAAATTGGCATCGCTCGGATATGTCGGATTGCAGAAGTCAACTTCTGGTGCCGCGACGGCCGCTTCCGGGATCGATCCCAAAGATGAAATGGCAGCCGAAAACGGGATTTTGAGCGCCCTTGCCGTCATCGATGCCGGCAAGCCGGAGAAAGCCCTCTATATTCTGCGCAACCTGGGCTCCACGGCATCGGATACGTATCTCGCGCAATTTGCCATGGGAACTGCTCTCCGCGAACAGAGCGATTGCGCAAAAGCGATCACATATCTTCATAGGGCGATTGAGTTCCAGCCCGATTCCTCATGGGCACACTTCGAAATGGGTTCTTGCCTGATGAAAACTGGCGATTTCAAATCCGCCGCTGTACACCTGGAGATCGCTTCGAAACGCCTTCCCGAGTTTTCCGATGCTCACGCTCTGCTCGCTCAAACCTATGAACGATTGGGACGCACCGATGACGCGAA
>Ga0126381_100004124_pt1 | contig 15783 bp, 14 predicted proteins | sample PanSoiMetPlot_28_FD_96465 | JGI IMG/M metagenome (GOLD analysis project Ga0126381, IMG submission 96465) | Tropical forest soil microbial communities from Panama - MetaG Plot_28 | ecosystem: Environmental > Terrestrial > Soil > Tropical forest > Bulk soil | place: Panama | collected 2016-02-17 | reverse complement strand
GTTGACTTCCCTGCTCCGTTTGGCCCGAGCAGGCCGATGGCGTGACCGCGCAGCTCCCCCGTCAATCCGTTGAGGACGATGCGGCCGCCGAGCCGCACCTCCAGCCGATCAAGTTCGATCACGCCCATGCAGACTCTTACGTGAAGCTCACTACATTTGTTCCACGGCGTTGCCGGTTGTCTTGTGCTGCGATGAGAGCAGCTTGCCCAGAGTCAGAAAGTCGAATCCGAACAGGTTGCTGTTGCTCGCGGCCTCGATGCCCGCATCCTTGCCCCACGCGCAGATCGCCGTCGGACGCGAATCCGCAGCGAGCTTTTTGAGAGCATCGGCAGTGTCGCCGCTCATCTGCGACGCCAGCGGCGAAATCACCGGCGCCAGGTTCTGGTATGCCACTGCCGAGTAGTTCTCGTTCTGATCCGCCGGAAGCAGCGCCCTGAAGCTCGATGAGTGCGCCAGCGTGTTGCCGCTCGAATGCGTTTGCAGAGCTTCCATCAGCAACGCGCGCGTCTGGGCCAGGATCATATAGCCGTTCGCATACGTGTACTCCGCCACCTCCGCACCGGTAGCCGTGTCGTGCACGACGTGAAATGTCTGCGCTCCTGCTTGCGTGGTGTCGATCGAGATCCCGTGGCCATCCTTGCCCTGGGCATGGCTGTTGATTGCTTGCACCAGCCGCTCAAGCGTCGACTCAAAGCGCGCGGAATCCCGCACCTCGATCACTATCTTCCAGGCAGGCGTAGGCAGTACCGGCCCGTCCAATGCAACCAGAAACTCCCCGCCAAGATTCGCTGCAAGGTCGTTGCGAATATCGATGCCCAGTTCGGATTGTGCCTTGTTCCATTCCTGCGTCCCGTTCTTGTCGGTCGACATCATGGCCACCATGTCATCGACAATTGCAGCGGGATCCTTTGAAACGCCAGCCACAGCAATGGCAGCATTGGGTGACACAAAATCAAGCGCACCCATGGCCGCAGGCGCCCCAAGCCACGAAGCGACGCGTTGACGTTCGCCGGAGAACTGTAGATTCAAATGATTCTGCGGAACCCCACTCACTTCGCGATGTTCCGCGATCAGGTAGCGCACGCCGCCGATGCCAGACACAGCCAGCGCATTGTTGTGCTTCCCGTTATGATTTGGCGCGTCTGCTATCAATGCCTGCAGGTTAGCGGCCAGAATCACTCCTGCGCCGCGACTGTACGCCGCTGTAATCTGCTGGCCGAAGTCGCTTGAGGCAAAGCCGCTCGCTCCAGCGTTAAGCTGTGCATCGATCGCCTTCAGTGCATCAATGCTGTGCGAGAATGCAACCTCCTTCGTCCGCACCAGTGCGTAGGCTTCGCCGTTGCTCCCGCCTGTTGCAGTTTCCAACGCATTCTCATCCAGCACGGTCAGGCCGCCATGCACACCCGAAGCGAACTGCTGCTTCAACAGATCGGCAAGCCCGCTGCGCTGCACATCGGCCACTACTGCAATTCCCGCTCCCGTCTGCTGTTTCAGCGCAACGACCACCATTTCGTCGCCAAGATACTGGCTCAGATCGTGCAGCTTGTTCACCAGCTGATCCAGTTCCGCCGTCTTGTCCTGCTTGCCGGTGCTCCACCACTGCTGCAGCACCGGACTCTGCTTCAACTGATCTTCAAAAATCGCCTTCGCCTGGGTGACAAAATCGCCCAAGTTCGGAATGCTGACGTAGAGTTGCGTATCTGCCGGCATGCGATTCAACAGGTCGCTGCCATAGCGCGGCTGCGGTAGCGGAATCTGCTCAATCCGGTGCTGCAGCGTGGAAAGCTGTGCCAGCAGTTCAAGATACTGATCCCGATTCTGACTCCAGCCGACCTGCGCGCTCACTGGCTCCGGCGCCAGATTCTGGGTCGTTGTGAACTCACTGCCCGCTTGAACCATCGACCGCACGCCCGCATGACGCACCTCAACTGCGCCCTGCAGCACTCCTATGCGCGATCCCTTGATCCCGGCATCCACCGAGAACACGGTGCCGGTGACCGCGACCCTGCAATCCTCCGTCTGCACATACAGGTGTCCCGACGTGCGATGTGCGGCTCTCACGATCACTGCGCCGCGGTCGAGATCCAGCGTCAGGTTACGCCCGCGCGCACCGACGCTCACGGCGCTGCGCTCATTCATCTCCACATGTGAGCCATCGGCAAGCCGCAGAACTGCATGCGATCCGACCGACGTGCGCAGTTGTTCTCCCTCCTGCAACTGTGCGCCTGGAACAAGGAGCCGATCGCCGGATTCAGTGATCAGCGATGCCGAGCCGTCGATCGATTCCACCTCCGCACGCACTCCCGGCGGTATCTGCCAGTACGCTTTGTAGACAAACAATCCCGTCGCTGCGATCGCCAGCGACGCAGCCATCGCCCACGCAATTGTCCGAGGACGCACTTGCGTCCGTGCCGTCATCACCTTGGGCACCCGCGGCTTCGACCAATCCACTTGAGCGCTTCCGCCGCGGAACCTCCGCAGGCACGTGCCGCACTCGTGCAGATGCGCCTCCACCAGCAGCGCCTTGCTCTCAGGCAAAGTCTTCGCGCGATAGGCCGCCATCAGCAACTGCATGTCCTTGCAGCTTCCAAAGGCTGCGTTTTCGGTGAGAGCGATGCCCAGCTTGTCTGCCAGTTTCCCCGCAGATGCGGAAAGCATGCCGGCGTCGGGTTCGCTTTCGCGCATCGATTGTGTTGCCATGTCCAGCCGCAAATCGTCCTGACCCTTCATTGGTTCCCCCGTTCCATCTCTCTCAGCCGTTTCTTCAGCTTTGCTCTCGCCTGGTGCAGCGTAACTGCCACCACGGCCTGCGATGTGTTCATCAGCGCCGCAATCTCGCGATTGTCCAGCTCTTCCATGTAGCGCAGCGTAAACATCTCCGCCGCCCGCGGGCTAAGCTCGCCGAGTGCCTTTCGCAGCCATTGCACCAGTTCGCCACCGGCTGCCTCGGCTTCAGGACTGGATCCGCGGCCTTGCGACGCAATGTGAGCAGCGGCGTCCAATGGTTCGCTTGCTATTGGTTTCCTGCGCCGAAGCAGGTCAAGCGCCCCATTGATCGCAGCGCGATACAAGTAGCTGCCCGCGTTGGTCATCGCAAGCTCGCCGCCTGAGGCGAGCCGCAGAAACACACTCTGCGCCACGTCTTCGGCGTCCGCCAGGCTCCCTGTAATGCGATAGGCAGCCACCAGAACGCGGCGATGATGCATTCCGAACAAGTCGGAAAGACGAGTCTGCACAACCGGCATGGTTGGACTGGCGATTGCCACTGGCTTACCTTCCTGACCGTTCATAGAGATGACGTTGAAACCAGCCGAATATTAATCCTGCTGATCGCAGTTACGTCAAGATCAGTCCTGAAGTTCAGATTTCCGGGAATTCTCCGGCCGGGCCACAGATGACCTCTACTGCCTCGGATGCCATAAAGAACAGGCCGTTACTCCGTTTTCGCCAGTGTGGCGATCAGGTTATCCCTGTTCCGATTGGCGAGCGCATCAGAGTTGCGCAGAACGCGCATCCATATAGCGACGGCAACTCCTGCAAGCACCAGAAGGCAGGGCGCCGCCAGCCATCTCTTTCCGAAGTACCCGCAGAGCGCAAAGACAGCGAGTCCGCAACCCATCACAACGGCCTGGACCAGCATGCTGACCAGTGCGCTGGCTTGTGACCCGCGCTGACGCGAAAGGCGCCCAAGATTCACGCGGTACGGCATGGTAATGGAAAGGATATTGCCCGCTGCAAGATGAGCCGGAAGCGCAAACAGCACCCAGGCCGCCGTCGTTGCCAGCAGCCAGAGATCCGGCGCGCCCAGGCGGGCTGCTGCGAAAATTCCGGCAAGAATCGCGACCAGGCTGAAAAGAATCGCATGGAGAAGGTTCTTCGCCAGCAGCACGGTACGAATGGGTGTCGGCGAAAGAAACAGCATCTGGATTCCGGTTCCCTCGGCGCCCAGGTTGTTGAAGATCATCTGCGTAAAGCCCAGTAGCGCATAACAGACGCATAGCGGAAATGCCAGTTCAAAGGCCCGCCCGCCGGGCGCGGTGTTTCTCATCAACGTGCTGATCACAAGCACGGTCAGCAGCGGCGCTCCCATCGCAAACAAAAGCGGCATCGATCGTGGAATCGTGCGCAGCTCTTTCTCGAGGACCGCGTAGATCGGACCCGAACCATCGAGCAGCCACTTGCCGTCGTTCTCGGTTCTGCGCTTCACGGCCGGCGCGTCGCTCAGACGTTCTCCGCGATATTCCGCACGAAGCCGGACGCCGAGAACAACTCCTGTCGCGAGAATGTAGAGTCCCAACATGCCGGTCGCTTCCAACGCTCCCGGTATTTGCCGCCGAGCCATCTCCGAGATTGCCCGCGCTGTCAGTCCCGGAGGAAGCCAAAGCTGGGCTGCAGTGGCCGCTTTCGCCAACGGCCCGATCTCCTTGATCATCCTTTCGTGATTCTCGTGTGCGGCCGCGCTGCTCGGTCGATGACCCTGAACCTTGTCCTCGCGAAGCGCCGGATTCAGCAGTTGCAGGCTCAACATCATCAGCAGGAAGATCGCGCTCACGATTTCACGTGTCCTGCGTTTTGCAAGCCACCGGTCGATCCATGCGAGCACCGCGCGCGCGAGCAGAATATTGAATAACGCATAGACAGCCAGCGCCGGCGCGGTCCAGGCAAACAGTTCCGGTCTCGCCAGAGTGACCCCGGCGAGGATGCCGATGCAGCAAATTCCTCCCAGGATCGCCGGTACATCCACGATTCCGAAAACGATGTTCAGCAGATAGAACGAGCCAAATCCGACGGGAAACCGCAGCAGCCCACTCAAATCGAATTGTTCCTGGAACGAGGCCAGCGCGATGGGAAGCGCCTGCCACACCACGAACACTGTCCAGAACAACGCCGGGAAAAACTGAAGATGCCCACGCGAAACCATTGAATACGCACCGGCGCCGAGTCCAACTCCCAGCGAGAGCCCCATGATCGAGTAAATGATGTACGCGACTCCGCGAGCGCCAAACTCGAATGCGCCCTGAACGGACCGCACGCCGTTGACCGTCATGCGCCAGCGCATTGCAATCAGTGCTGCAAATTGACGCCGCGCCAGGCGGTTGAGCGGCACTCCCGAAACCATTACCGCGTCCTCTGGGAGCACTACGCCAGCCATGAGAGCTCCAGTGGAGCTTCCTGTCCGCCGGCTCCAACGATCGAAAGAAAAATCTCTTCAAGGGTCAACCGTTGTTCGCCCTGCGAGCCCGGCAGCGTGCTCGCAACGCCTGCGCGCAGATCCTCAATCGAGCCATTCGCCACAAGGCGTCCCTGATGAATGATCGCCACGTGGCTGCACAGCCGCTCTACGATCTCCAGCACGTGCGTGGTCAGAAAGATCGTGGCGCCGCGATTGATCATCCCCTGCAGCATCGTTTTCAGCATGCCCGCCGCAATCGCATCTACTCCCTCAAACGGCTCATCGAGAAAGAGCACTCGAGGCCCATGAATGACTGCCGCCGCGAGCGCCAGCTTCTTCTGCATGCCGTGGGAAAAATCCGTGATCAGTTTCCGCCGCTCGTTGGCCAGTTGCATGAACTCCAGCAGTTCTTCGGTGCGCCGGTTCACGGTTTCGCGTTCCAGGCCGTACATGCGGCCTACAAAGCGCAGATACTCCGGCGCGGTCAGCCTTCCCAGCAACGCCATCCCTTCCGGCACAACGCCAATTTGCCGCTTCAGATCGAGCGCTCCGGCGGTGAAGGGCTTCCCAAGAATCTCAATGCTGCCAGCGGTCGGCTCCAGCAGTCCTGTCAGCATCTTGATCGTCGTCGACTTGCCCGCACCGTTCGGTCCCAGAAACCCGAAGAACTGTCCCGGGGCCACCGTGAACGTCACGTCCTCGACCGCAGTCAGCGCTCCGAAGCTTCGTGTGAGGCCGTGCGTCTGAATTGCCGGAGTGTCCATGTTGGCCAAGGATAACAAGGACCGCACACAGGGCCAAAACCTGCAAGTGTCAACCACGGAACAGTAGTCACTACCCTAATCCCTGTCCCTATTCCTTTGTTCCCTCGTTCCCTGCTTTTCCAACGGGTCACTGTCCCTATCCGTGACCTCGACCAGCGCCGCCAGTTTCTTCGCAAGTTGCGGTGTCCAGCTGCCTTCGGGAACCCGCCAACTCCAGTTCCCATCCGGAACGGCCGGTGTATTCATGCGGGCCTCTGACCCAAACTCCAGCAGGTCCTGGACCGGAAAGATCGATATCTCCGCAACACTGCCTGCGGCTGCACGAATCAGCGGCCACGCCGGCCGCCCGTGTACCGGTCCGACAAGCGCCTCCACTGCTGCGTGCTCCTTCTTGCTCAACGAACACCACCATCCCTGCGTTGTGTCGTTGTCGTGCGTCCCCGTATACGCCACCGTGCCCGGCTTAAACTGGTGAGGCAGGTGCATGTGCGCACCCTCGTCCGAAAACCCGAACTGCAATACGCGCATGCCGGGCACTCCAAGTTCAAGACGCAGCGCGTCCACCTCGGGTGTTATCAGCCCCAGGTCTTCGGCAACCACAGGCATCGGTCCAAGCGCCGTCTCCAGCGCGCGGAACAACTCCAGTCCCGGCGCCTTCACCCACTCGCCGTTGATCGCCGTGTCCTCACCTGACGGTATCGACCAGTAGGCCTCGAACCCGCGGAAGTGATCGAGGCGGATGATGTCGTAAAGCTCGCGAGACCTCCGGATGCGATCGACCCACCATTCGAACTCGCGTTCCTCCAGCACGTCCCAACGGTATAGCGGATTTCCCCAGCGCTGCCCCGTCGGCGAAAAGTAATCCGGGGGAACGCCTGCGACGTTTATTGGCGTCAGGTCTTCGTCCAACTCGAATACCTCGGGATGCGTCCACACATCCGCGGAATCCATGTTTATGAAAATCGGCAAATCGCCCAGTATCCGGATGCCATGCCGTGCTGCCCCTGCGCGTAGATTCTCCCATTGCACTGCGAACGCAAACTGCAGCGCCTGCTCCTGCGCGAGCCTGCGTCCCGCTTGCGATACCACATTTGCCAGAGCCTTCGGATCGCGCCGGCGGATCTTCTCCGGCCATTGGGCCCATGCACCTGTATGAAAACTCCGCCGCAACTCCGCATAAAATGCATAGTCCGTCAGCCAGTTCGCCTCCACGTTGCAGAACTCGTGGAAGCGCCGCCATTGGCCGGCAAGGTCGGGATCGTGCGCACAGCGGTCGAGGAAATTTCCGGCGGCTTCATAGAGCAGCGGGAGTTTCTTCTGCTCGACTTCATAAAAGTCCACATTGCCGCCTCGGCCGGGCAACCCCGCGATGCGTTCTTCATCAATCCAGCCCCAGTCCGCAAGATACTCCAGGCTGATCAAATATGGATTGCCCGCGAATGCGGACAACCCCGCATAAGGCGAATTCCCATATCCCGTTGGACAGAGCGGCAGGACCTGCCATACGTGCTGTTTTGCGGCGGCCAGAAACTCGACGAACTCGTGAGCCGCGGGTCCGAAGTCACCGATTCCCCCATACGACGGCAGGGAGCTGATATGCAGCAGAACGCCGGAAGAGCGGTGAAAATCCATGCAACCATTGTGCCCCATTCATCGCGGCCTTATCGCGATGAGTGGGAAGTGAGCAGGGACCAAAAACACCAAGGCCCGCTCCCAAACCAGGAAGCGGGCCCTCCCCCATGAAACCTTTCGGTTTACTCACCTGAAAGTGGTGAAGGAGTTTTGGCGTTGATGCGCACGCGGCCATTCTTGCGATAGTCGTTGATCACGGTGCTGGCAAAAATCTCGAAAGCCTCCTGCCGCTTCTCCTCGAGCATCTGATCGCGGGTCTGGTCGAGATTCTTCGCAATTTCCGCTTCGCTCGGCTGCTGCTTGTCTAACAGCTTTACCACTGCGCTGGTGCGGCCTGTATTGATCGGACCGAAGATGGTTCCGGGCGTCATCTCGAATAGTTGCGGAGCAACCTGACCGACGGCTCCGAAGTCAGGCACCTGCCCGCGCTGGTCCACCAGATCGCTCGTCTTGAAGGCCGCGCCTGCCTGCTTGGCAGCCTTCGCAAGATCGTTTTCCGCTTTTGCCTTTGCACTCAACTCCGCGGCCTTCAGGGTCATCAAACCCTGAACCTTCTCGCTGCGGTAGTCGTCTTCAACGTGGCTCTTCCAGTCCGCAAACGTTGGCGCATGCGATGGAATTACACTCTTCACCTGGAAGATCGCATAGCCTTCACCGGTTGGCGCGGACTGCGGCGGATCGCTCGGCTTTGCCTCGAAAGCACGCGCAATCAACTGCGAACCGTCAGGTAGGGCCGGAATGACACCCTGCGGATTCACCGGCGGTGTGGTAACAAGCTGAAGATTATGCGCCGCCGCGGTCTTCTCCAGGCCATTCTTGATCGCTTCCGACGTCAGCGCCTTTGCGAAGGCTTCCTGCGCTGCAGTCGACTTCTCTCGAATGAGGGTCGCCTGGATCGTTGGCAGCACTTCAGAGAGTGGCTGCGTGTGCGCCGGCGTGCGCTCCTGCACCTGCACGATGTGGAAGCCATACTGTGACTTGATAATCTTCGTGTCGCCGATCTTCTGCGTGAAGATTGCGTTGTCAAACTCGGGCACCATCTGGCCGCGCCGCGCAAACCCAAGCTCGCCGCCCGAGTCTCTGCTGCCCGGGTCATCCGAGTTCTTCTTCGCCAGGTCCGCAAAGTTGGCGCCATTCTGGATTTGCTTGAGAAGCTCGTTGGCCTTCGCCTGCGCCACCGCAACCGCCTTGGCATCCGCGCCTGGGTCCAATTTGAGGAGGATGTGCCGTGACTTCGCCTGCTCCGGCACTGAGTACTCGCTCTTGTGCGCGTTGTAGTAGGCCTCGATCTCCTGCTGCGAAGGCTGCTGCACTCCGCCCGGCACATCGTTCGGCGTGAACGCAAAGTAGCTGATCGTGCGCTGCTCCGGAACGGCATTGGCATACCGGGCTGCATTCTTCTTGAAGAAATCCTCCAGTTCTGCATCTGTCGGATTGATCGTCTTCCGAATGTCCTCTGCGGAGATCACTGCATACTCAAATTTGACCTTCGTGCCGTTCTTGATGAACAGCTCGCGTGCTTCCTTCTCGCCCACCGTGACACCGGCCGTCACATATGCCCGCAGCCGTTGAATCGTAATGTCGTCCTTTACGCTCTGTTCGAATTCAGGGACTGACATGTCGAATCGAGAAGCAATGAGTGCGGTGTATTGATCCTGCCCGATAAATTTCCCGTTGGGGAAGAGCACCTGGCCGGCCTGCCCCTGGTGCAGAAACTGGGCCACGTCGTCGCTGTTTGCTGAAATGCCCAGCTTGGCCGCCTCAGCCAGCAAAATCTTCTGCTGCACCATCTGTTGCCCAACTTGCTGCTCAAACATGCGCACGATCATCGGGTTCGACGCATACTGCGGATTGCGCTGCTGCAGCTGCTGCCGCGTCTGCATCGACACCTTTTCCTGGCTGATCGCCTCGCCGCTGGAGAAAAACTTGCTGTACCAGTGCGGATAGACCACAGCAAACGTGCCCGCTGAAACCCCTCCCTGCCCTGTCAGGCCGGGAATCAGGTAGACGACCATCGATACCGACGCGGCGGCGATGATCACGACAAACAATGCCTTGACAAGACGATTATCTTGCGATTGAAGGAAGCGAATCATGGGTGGGTTTAAGCCTTCGACTCTCTAGCGCATCAAGGAGGGCCTAGCCTTACTTGCCGTATTACCGGCCTTCAAAGACAATCCACTCCTCGCGCAATTCTCGCTCGTTGCGATACTCCACCATTATAGACGAGCCTGCGTTTTGGCCGGCGCGGAAGGCCCAGACGTTGCTAGATCTTCATAAACTGCATATCGCCCGCGATCTCAACCCCTACTCCGCTGAAACTGCTGCTGATCTCCCGCGCGCGTTTCAACGACGTTTCGACGTTTGGAAGGATGTTCTCCCGTCCGACCTCTTCCGCCATGTCCGCCCTCGCCGGCAACTGGGCCCGATTGGTCGCGCGCCCTGCACGGCAACAGCGTGCGGCCCGTCTTTCGCAACCGTTCCGCAGGGGAAGCCAGAGTTCGGGAACTGCCACTACCGGCGCACGCCTTCCTTCTCTGCCTGCTCGAGCACCGCCATCGATTCGCCGACCTGCTTCTGGAAGTAACGGCTCATTAGCTCCAGCACCTTCCAGATCAGCGGATCACGCACCGAATAGAAAACCTGGTTGCCGCTCCTGCGCGTCTGCACGATCTGCCGTGCCCGCAACACGGCCAGGTGTTGCGACAGATTCGCCTGCTCAAGTTCGAGACGCTCCGCGAACGTTCCCACGGTTAGCGCGCCCTCCCTGAGCAGATCGAGAATGGCGATCCGCGTTGGATGGGCCAGGGCCTGGAATATCTCGGCTTTGAATTGTCGCAACGAATCGGGCATGATATTTATCATATTCGCAAATTCGAATTATTTCTTAAAGCTTCCCATTGGTGCGAATTTGAACACCCCCAATCTGAATCCACGTCGCGTGTTGGTTGCCGACGACGAAAAAGTAATCGCCGACACGCTTCGAATGATTCTTTCGCAGAGCGGATTTCATGCGGAGGCTGTCTACGACGGCAACTCGGCAATTGAAAGAGCGCAGGAATGGAAGCCCGATATTCTTCTCTGCGACGTCATCATGCCCGGCATCAACGGCATCGATGTTGCCATTCAAATCAGTTCGCTGATTCCGGGTTGCAGAATCCTGTTGTTGTCAGGACGGGCGGGGGTTAACGACCTCATGCGGGAAGCGCGCGAACAAGGTCATCAATTCGATCTCCTCGTAAAACCGGTCTACCCCGGCGATCTCATCAGCCTTCTCCGCTCTGACATTTGATTCCGCCATCGCAATATGTCGTTGCGTGTCTCCCTTCGAGCCGTCATCTGACTTCGCATACGGAAAGCCCGGCTGGTGCGGATACCCGTGCCAGGCCGTGACGGTTGTATCGCAGCGTGACTTAGGGCCTTATCCTGAAAATGAGCGGGCTTCAGCCCCTGAGAAGCGCTCTCAATCCGCCGCAGTCAAACAGCGTTTGAGCGCTCTACAAAACAGAAGGGGGCTTCTCCCCGGAAGGCCTGTCTCGTTGATTACAAATCATTTATAAGATTTCCGCCATTTTTACCCGTCCTTCTAATCGGCCGAGTGTGGATAGTGGTCGGCGGTATCATGGAGAAAACCCATTAGCACTAAAGATTGCGAGGACAGCTAGCGAGATGCGGTTGATCGACAAGGGCTTCGAGGTCTGCCTGAATGAAGACGCGACCTTCAATCAAGTCATGCGGTATGAGTGGAGGTAGGATGCACGACGCTGGTCTCATCTCGTTTTCACTGTGTCTCATCTTCATCTTCGGATGGGGAATCTGGGACGCCATCAAAGATGACAAGAACGAATAGGAGTAACTTCAGTTTGCCTGCCACTCGTCCAGAACCCATCCTACGAAGGGAATTTTGGTGTCAGTAGAGGTGGGCTATAATCGCAGCGCGATGCGCAATATTGTCGCTGCGGTGTTCTACATACTGCTTCAAACGGCTGGAGCTTCTTCTGTTAGTAGCCCTCCACAATCTGCGACTGTAAAGCCTCCACTCAGGATTGGTACGCAACAGCCGCTGCTCGATATAACCGTGTTGAAAGATGGTCATCGCCCGACCTGGGCTGAGCTGAGAGGTAAAGTAGTGATCATCGATTTTTGGGCGACGTGGTGTGCTCCCTGCATCGCTTCATTCCCAAAACTGAATGCTCTTAAGGCGGAGTCCGCCGGTAAGCCTGTTGAGTTTATTTCCGTCAGCTATGAAACGCGAGGCCAGGTTGAGCCTGTGCTACGTCGCTTTCCTCTTGAGACATCTGTCAGCTTGGATAACGACTTTAGAACATTCAAATCTTTCAATGCCTGGGGCATACCGAGTGTATTTGTTTTTGATAAGAATGGTCGGCTTGCCTCGGTCGTTTATCCCGAGGATATGAGTAAAGCCCTCATCCAGACAGTCCTGGACGGGCAAATTCCGAAGGTGGAGCAGGAAAAGGCCTGGGATGATCCAGCTGGGGCGGAAAAGTCTTTCAGGGCTCTCAGAGCAGCAGCGGTAAAGAAAGAACAAGAAGCCCATCACTAAAACAGCAAGGCCCGCAACGTAATGCCCGGTTTGTCGGCTACCGGAAGTTACGCGGGAGGTTCGTCAAACGCGCTATACCTGCCGCGGTAGGGACGATCCTCAAGCAACACTTTGGATGGGCTGTCAGGGGGTTTCGGCGCCGCGTCCGCCTTTGGCGCGGCCTCGGTGTGTGTGAGCAATCTGGGTAAAAAGCGCAGCCGCCAGGACCAGAGGAACATTCATGGCAGTCGTTCTCATGCGGCAATCTCCTTGCATTCCATCGTAACTTGTGAAGAAATCCGGTCTCATGGACGAGGAACCATTCGTAGTCGCGCGTCGGAGTTTTAGTCAGCAGTTACACCTTGGTGACATCGGATGCGCCGAAGAGCTTACCCGCGGTTCTGGGCGGTTTTTCGGTTAACTGATTACATGACAGCGTCGGCTCCCTCCGACCTGAGTAGACTGGTTGCTGCTATAACGACCAGCAAGCTCGGGGGAAAGGAGCCGAGCATGATGATTATAGGCTGTGACTTTCATCCCAGTTTCCAGCAGATCGCGTATGTAGATCAGGAGACTGGGGAGTGCGTGGAACGCCGTTTGAGCCATCGCGGAGAGGCGGTCGCATTTTACCGGTCATTAGCAGGCAAGGCGGTGCTGATCGGGGTGGAAGCAACGGGGAACGATCGTTGGTTCCGCGATCTGACTTGACAGAAGCCGACGATGTCCAGAATGGCAAAAGTTCCGGCGACGAATAATATTATCTGAACTCGGAAAGTCCCATGAAAACGGCATTGAGCACAAAGCACCGGGTAACGCAATGCCAAAAGCCCACAGGCTGGCTTGGTCGGCTCGTCGTGCGAAACATGAATGCCCGACACTCCGGGGTGACCGACTGGGGTCTTGCGCGCATCTCTGTCGAGAAGCACTTCCAGGTTCTGGATATTGGTTGCGGCGGTGGACGAACTGTGAGCAAGCTGGCGGCGGTCGCAACGGAGGGGAAGGTCTACGGCATCGATTACTCGGCCGCTAGTATCGAAGTAGCCAACAAGACAAACAGAAAATGGATCGAGATGGGCCGCGTGGATATTCGGGAGGGATCAGTGTCCAAGTTGCCGTTTGCAACGGACATTTTTGATCTGGTTGTGGCGGTCGAGACTCACTTCTGGTGGCCGGATTTGCCCGGAGATTTTAGGGAATCGCTCCGAGTTCTGAAACCGGAAGGCACATTTGCGATTGTTGCCGAGGTCTACAGGGGGGCCGAAACCAACACTGCAAGGTTGGTCGAGCAGTATCTTCCGATGACAGGTATGAAATTGCTGAGTCCCGATGAACACCGAGACCTGCTGACCGAGAGTGGCTACGTGAACGCGCAGGTTGAGGTGGAACCCGGCAAGGGATGGATCTTTGCCTGCGGCAAGAAGAGCTAACTTCGTGACGAGTTTTCGCCTCCCGGCGGGTAAATGTCCGTAAAATTGCCACTCAGCTTCACGGCATCCGCCTGTTTGGGCTCTTTGCCCACGACGGTTATCCCTCGAGAAAATGTCTCGAGCAGCGGACGGGCACGGTCCACGGCTTTTTCGGTACCGGCTGCGACGACCCATAACCGACCCTCTTCGGCAATGTTCGGTCCGCCAAATACCGGCGCCGCCACAAAATCGATGTCTCGCCTCGTGTACTCCGCGGTGAGCCGCTCGCTGAGCGTCACGCTAATCGTGCTGCAGGAGATGTGAAGCCCACCCGGCGAAAGCGCGTAGAACAGCCCGTTGGGGCCAAAAAGCACCTCTTCATACGCCGCATCGTCGAGGAGCATCGTGATCACAGCATCAGCACCGAGTTCTGCCTCCGCCGGCGTTCCAGCTAAAACTGCGCCCTCGTGAATCAGAGGGTCAGCGCGCGCTTCGGTCCGGTTCCACACCGACAATTCGTGTCCAGCAGCAATCAACCTGAGCGCCATCGGTGTACCCATCTTGCCTAGTCCCAAAAAGCCGATCTTCATCGCACTTCCTTCTCTAACCATTCAAGCCGTGGGCCGGTCTTGTTCCCCTGGACGAATCTTCCCCGCACGTCCGGTTTGCCGGTAACTCGAAAACTACGCCAGAATCACTGATACGGAGGACTATCCTGCCGTGAACAGAGTCTCTTTCCATTGTGCCGCCGGCGTGTTCGCTTTATCAGCATTGCTTTGCTTTTGCGTGGGTTCGTTGTCAGGATGCTTGCCGGGCAGGAACCCCGACAAGCATCCTGACCACGAGTATGGACGCAAACACGAGGCCGAGTTACACACCGATTTTGCTCAGCTTGCGCACTACAGAGACGCAAATTCGAAATTGAGCCCGCCGGCGCCGGGGGAAGATCGGGTCGTCTTTATGGGTGATTCGCTGACTGAGGGTTGGCACTTCGAAGCACCCGGAGGCGTGTTCGCTGCGAAGCCATACATTAACCGCGGCATAAGCGGCCAGACTACATCGCAAATGGTGCTGCGATTCCACCAGGACGTAATTGCATTGCAGCCAAAGGTGGTGGTGATCCTGGGAGGCACAAACGACATCGCCGGAGACACTGGCCCTATGGCACTCAAAGATATTGAAGCAAATCTCGCGGCTATGGCGGAGATGGCGGTGGAGAATCACATCAGGGTGGTTCTTTGCTCAATCCTCCCCGTTTACGATTTTGACTGGGCGCCGGGGTTGAATCCTGCGCCGAAGATCATCGCTATGAACGAATGGATCAAGGACTACGCTGCGAAACACGGGCACGTGTATGTGGACTATCACTCGGCCATGAAGGACCAGCGCGGCGGATTGCCTGCGAAATTGAGCGAGAACGGCGTGCATCCGCTCCCGGCTGGATATGAGATCATGGCGCCGCTGGCGCAGGCGGGCATTGAGAAAGCGATGGCGCGTTAGCCTGCTAGAACAAAGCATTCTCTTCGTTTCGAGGCCAGAAAAGCAACTGCAGGTTCCTCTACTCGCCTTGGCCGGTCGGAATAACAACCGGGTGGGCGATAGTCGGAATGATAACTGCATGGAACAGTATTAACGGGGTTGACGCTCTTAGTTAAGGAACATGGTGCGGTAGAGCGTGTCGCGCTGGACGGGTTTGAAGCCGGCGTCGCGGATGATGCGGCGGAGTTCCTCTTCGGTGGTGCAGTTGCTCGTGCCGGCGGCTTTGACTACGTTCTCCTCTAGCATGACCGAGCCTACGTCGTTGCCGCCGAAGTGGAGGCCGAGTTCGAGGACCTTGAGCCCCTGTGTGACCCAGCTGGCCTGCACATTTTCGATGTCGTCGAGGTAGAGGCGCGCAATGGCGAGAACTTTGAGGTATTCAACGGAGGTGGCCTCGTCCCAGCCGCGGCCGCCAAGCGCGGTGTGTTTGGGCTGGAAGCTCCAGGGGATGAAGGCAGTGAATCCGCCGGCTTCGTCTTGCAGGCGGCGTACTACCTCAAAATGGTTGATGCGCTGATCGAAGGTTTCGCCGACGCCGAACATCATGGTAGCTGTGGAGCGCATGCCGAGCTGGTGGGCGGTGCGGTGGACGGCAACCCAGTCGTCGGTGCGGCACTTGAGGCGCGCGATGCGCTTGCGGACGTCGTCGTCGAGGATCTCGGCACCGCCGCCGGGGATGGAGTCGAGGCCGGCATCGCGAAGGCGCGCGATGGTGGTCCGGAGGTC
>Ga0126381_100004123_pt1 | contig 15784 bp, 15 predicted proteins | sample PanSoiMetPlot_28_FD_96465 | JGI IMG/M metagenome (GOLD analysis project Ga0126381, IMG submission 96465) | Tropical forest soil microbial communities from Panama - MetaG Plot_28 | ecosystem: Environmental > Terrestrial > Soil > Tropical forest > Bulk soil | place: Panama | collected 2016-02-17 | reverse complement strand
CTGCGGCCTGTCGCTGGGCGGCATGGTGGCGATGACCATGGCGCTTAATGCACCCGGCCGCGTCTCGTCGATTATTCTTGCTTGTACTTCCGCGCAGATGGACCCGGAAAGCTGGGATGCCCGGATTCAGATCGTTTGCAGCCAAGGGTTGCCAGCGATCGCGGATACAGTGATGGCCAGGTTCTTCTCAAACAGCTTCCGCCACAATCATGGGTCAGACGTTGATGCGATCCGGAAACGTTTCCTCCAACTGGATCCCATGGGTTACGCCGGATGCTGTGCAGCCATTCGGGACATGGCGCTAATTGAAAAAATATCGGCTATCGACAAGCCCACTCTCGTAATCGTCGGCAAGGAAGATGCCGCCACCCCCTTTGAAGGGCATGGCTCCGAGATTCAGGAACGCATTGCCGGCGCAACGGTGAAGGTACTTTCGGCGGGGCATATCGTGCCAATCGAGGCGCCGGAAGTCTTGGCCGCCGCCATAACGGATTTTCTTTTGGGAGCATCCCATGGCTGACGTTAAGGAAACCCTCTACCAGGCCGGCTTGGCCGCCCGGCGCAGGATTTTAGGGGACAGCTGGGTCGACAAATCGATTGAAGCACGCACTGCCTTCACTACCGACTTCCAGGAAATCATCACCCGCAATGTCTGGAATGAAATCTGGAATCGGCCCGGGTTAGACCGCAAGACGCGCCGGTTGCTGGTGGTGACGATCACGGCATCGCTGGGTGCCTGGGAGGAATTTCGCCTCCATGTCCGCTCCGGCCTCGAACAAGACGGGTTCAGCCAAGACGAGCTCAAGGAAGTGTTGTTGCAGGTCGCCGCTTATGCTGGCACGCCACGAGCCAACACTGCGTTTGCTGAAGCGGCGGCGATAATCGAGGAGATATCGGCGCGGCCTTAGGTGGTCGCCACTCGTCCCCTAACTGAAGCAAATTGGAAGCAGCAGGAACTTCACGCAGAGGTGAACGCTATGGCCTACGCTTATATATGCGACGGCATTCGCACGCCGATCGGGCGTTACAATGGAGCACTGGCAAAAATCCGGGCAGACGATCTTGCCGCCCTGCCCTTGAAGGCATTGATTGCGCGTTACAAGAACCTCGATCTCGAACTTATCGACGAAGTGATATTAGGTTGTGCCAATCAGGCCGGCGAAGATAACCGCAATGTGGCGCGCATGGCGGCCTTGCTCGCGGGATTACCGGATAGCGTGCCGGCGGTTACAGTGAACCGGCTTTGCGCATCAGGTTTGGATGCGGTGGGCCAGGCGGCGCGCTCGATCGTGTCCGGTGAAGTCGATCTTGTGCTGGCGGGCGGCGTAGAAAGCATGACACGAGCCCCATTTGTGATGGGCAAGGCGGACACGGCATTTTCGCGATACGCCAAGATCGAGGACACGACCATCGGCTGGCGTTTCGTCAATCCCGAGATGGTAAGAACCTATGGCATCCACTCCATGCCTGAGACAGGGGAAAATGTCGCCACCGACTATCGGATCGGCCGCGTCGATCAGGATGCGCTTGGCCTCCGCAGCCAGCAACGGGCTGCCGCGGCCCAAGCACGAGGCTATTTCACGGGCGAGATCGCTCCGGTGACCGTTCCAAACGACAAGGCCGGAGGTGCGGTTATCGATCGCGATGAGCATCCCAGGCCCGATACCACCATGGATGGTCTTGGCAAGTTAAAGCCAATCGTGCACGCAGATGGAACCGTAACGGCGGGGAATGCCGCCGGCGTCAATGACGGAGCCGCCGCTCTCATCATTGCTTCGGACGTGGCGATACAGAGGCATGGCCTCACCCCACGCGCCAAGATCCTGGGCTACGCCACGGCGGGCGTGGCGCCCCGAGTCATGGGGATGGGGCCCGTGCCAGCGGTTCGCAGGCTAATGGAAAAGACGGGCCTGAAGCTCAAAGATTTTGACGTCATCGAACTCAATGAGGCCTTCGCTGCGCAGGTTCTGGCAGTGCTGAGACAGCTGGGCCTTCCCGATGATGCCAAGCACGTCAACTCAAATGGCGGCGCCATTGCTCTTGGTCATCCGCTCGGCGCTACTGGCGCAAGGCTGGCCCTGACGGCGATGCGAGCTTTGGAAGAGAGCAAGGGTCGCTACGCACTCGCCACTCTTTGCATCGGTGTCGGACAGGGTGCGGCTTTAGCAATGGAGCGAATTTAGGCATGTCCGACATGAACGGACGCGTCGCCCTTTTTTCTGCCCTGTATCCGGCGAAACGGCACCGGATGGCCACGCCCGGAAATCAACACTAATTTTAGTGTTTATTCGAATTTGGCGCTTTGATAATGTCGATATTCGAAGCCATGCGCGCCGGCCTATATTCCCCTTCACCGGCTGAGAGGGTGCCGGACCATGGTTCGGAATGCTTAATTCGGACAATTCACTAAAGCCCGTCACGGAATGGCGGGTTTCCGACCGGCCAGTCGCCTATCCCGCCGCTTTGGCCGAAATGGATGCGCGTGCCTCGGCCATCGCAGAAGGCCGTGCCAGCGAGTTGGTCTGGCTGCTCGAGCATCCACCCATCTACACCGCAGGCACCTCGGCCGACGACGCGGATCTTCTTGATGCGCGCTTTCCCGTCTATCGAACAGGGCGCGGCGGTCAATTCACCTATCATGGGCCGGGCCAGCGGGTGGGCTATGTGATGCTCAATCTCAAGACCCGCAAACCTGATGTGCGCGGCTATGTACGCGACCTTGAGCAATGGTTGATCGAGGCCCTGGCGTTGTTCGGCGTGAAAGGCGAACGGCGCGAAGGCCGCGTGGGAATCTGGGTCCGCCGCGACATGCGCGAAGACAAGGTCGCTGCGATCGGCGTGCGTATCCGCCATTGGGTAAGCCTTCATGGTATGGCGCTGAATGTCGAGCCCGATCTCTCCCATTTTGGCGGGATCGTGCCATGCGGGGTACGCCAACATGGCGTCACGAGCCTGGCCGATCTGGGTGTAATGGTGACGATGGCCGATGTGGACGTGGCACTGAAGCAGAGCTTCGAAAAGATTTTCGTTTAGCCGAGCGCAGCCATGTCCTCGCCGGTGAGCTTCAATTGAGCACCACGGATGAGGCTTTGCAGCTGGTCGAGATTGGTCGCGCTGGCAAGCGGCGCAACGATGCTGGGTCGGTCGCGCAGCCAGGCGATCGCAACTTCCGCCATGGTGGCATTGTGCGCCCCCGCCACTGTCTCCACCCTGTCCAGCAGGGCCAAATTCTTGTCGTTCAGATAGGTCTCTACCCGGGCGCCACGGGCACGGCCTTCGGTGTCCTTCTTGCTTCGGTATTTGCCCGTGAGGAACCCCGCCGCCAAGGTGTAATACGGAAAGACTCCTACCTCTTCCTCGACGCACAAAGGCTGAAGTTCCCTCTCGAACTCGCGATCGATCAGGTTGTAAAGCGGCTGTAGGGTTTGATACCGGGGAAAGCCGGCATCCCTGGCAATATTCAGCGCCGACGCCAGCCTTGTGGCGCCGAAATTGGAGGCACCTATGGCGCGCACCTTGCCCGCCTTTACCAACTTGGCGAAGGCGTTCAGCGTCTCATCTTGGGGCGTGTCTGGATCGTCGCGGTGCGCCTGATAAAGATCGATATAATCCGTCTGAAGGCGCTTCAACGAGCCTTCGCAGGCGGAAATGATATTGGCCGCTTTCAGCCCCGCTGTGCGCTTCCACATGCCGAGCTTGGTGGCAATGATGACGCGGGCGCGGGTGCCCCGCGCCTTCATCCATTTGCCGATCACGGTTTCGCTTTCGCCGCCTTCATGTCCCGGCGCCCAGTTGGAATAACCATCGGCAGTATCGACGAATTCAAAACCGGCCGCCAGAAATGCGTCCAACAACGCGAAGGACATATTTTCGTCCGCGGTCCAGCCAAACACATTGCCGCCAAGGCAAAGCGGTGACACTTTGATGCCCGAAAGTCCCAGCGCGCGTTTTTCCATTTCTTGTGTCCCGGTTCCGAAATTCGCCTGTTCTCAAAATCGGATCCCCGCGAATTTCGGAATCGAGGGACACGAGAAATCGTTGGATTTACTACCAATTGATTTTCGAAGTTCGTCCAGAGTCGAGTGACGATGGCATGGTCAACTTCGAAAGCATGACATTACATACTCGCCAGACGCTGAAATCCTTTTTCCCTGGGTGGCTCGCTATTATGCAGGTCCACAGCATGAACGCGGGCCCCGCGGGGTCCCTGGGTGGCCGCTCCGACAAAGGCTTCGACAGCTTTGGTGGGACCGCTCACCAATGCTTCCACCGAACCGTCGCTGCGGTTGCGCACCCAACCGTCCAGCTTATGGCGTTGGGCCGCCATGACGAGGTAATCGCGAAAGCCCACGCCCTGGACGAAGCCGCGGACTTGGACCAGCAGGCTGGTTATGTCGTCACTCATGATCTCGCTTTCAGGCAAATTCCAATATCACATCGTCGCGAGCCAGGTTGTCGCCCCTTTTGGCCAGTATCTTGGCCACCCTGCCGTCCCGTTCGGCACGCAACACATTCTCCATTTTCATCGCTTCAACCACGGCCAGAGGATCACCGGCCTTGACGTCCTGGCCTTCATGCACCGACAGCGCGGTGACCAGGCCGGGCATCGGGCAAAGCAGCAGCCGCGAGGTGTCGGGGACCGCTTTCAACGGCATCAGGGAAGCAAGTTTGGCCGCATAGGGCGAGCGCACGATCACTTCGAACTCACGTCCGCCCTGCGCCAGGCGATAGCAGCCGGCGCAACGAGCCATGTGGAACACGGTTTCGAGTCCTTGGTGTTTCAACAGCAGAAGCGGCTGGCCGGGGAACCAGTCGATGATTCCTTCGAAGATGATGCCGTCTATCGCCAGGTGCAGGCTTCCCACCGCCAGATGTGCGTCACAGACGGCCATGTCGCGGCCGGCGATGTTGACCACGAAGGAGTCCCCCACTCTGAGCGCGTTCTTGAGCGCGCCAGAAATTTCCCCCGCTCGCTGGGTGCGCTGCAGCTTTGCTGCAACCGCTGCCGCCACGAACAGACGCAGGTCCGAGTCCGAAACCGGCGCGCCCTTAAAGCCTTCCGGATACTCCTCGGCGATGAAATTGGTGGTGATGCGGCCTTCGAGGAAACGCGGGTGATGCATCACGGCATCGAGGAATGGCACGTTATGGACTATGCCCGCAATCTCGAAGCGGTCTAGCGCTCCGCCCATAGCCGTGATGGCCTTCTCCCGGGAGCGCGCGTGGGTCGACAGTTTTGCGATCATTGGATCGTAATAAACCGATATCTCGCCTCCTTCCGAAACGCCGGTATCATTGCGCACGGTAACGCCATTTTCCGTTCCTTCGCGAGGCGGACGATATCGAGTGAGACGCCCGGTGGATGGCAGGAATCCGCGATACGGATCCTCGGCATAGACGCGGGCCTCGAGCGCCCAGCCATCGCGCTTGACCTCGCTTTGGGTGAGCGGGAGTTTCTCGCCGGCCGCCGAGCGGATCATCATTTCAACCAGATCCAGCCCGGTGATCAATTCAGTGACCGGATGTTCGACTTGGAGCCTCGTATTCATTTCCAGGAAATAGAAATTGCGAGCGCCGTCCACGATAAATTCCACCGTGCCGGCGCTGTCATATCCCACCGCCTTGGCCAGAGCGACAGCCTGCGCGCCCATGGCGGCGCGCGTCTTCTCGTCCAAGAACGGCGAAGGAGCCTCTTCGATCACTTTCTGGTGGCGGCGTTGAATGGAACATTCCCGCTCGTTCAGATGGATTACTTGCCCGTGCTTATCGGCGATAAGCTGAATTTCGATATGGCGCGGCTCAGCCACGAATTTCTCCACCAGAAGCCGCCCGTCCCCGAAACTAGCCTGGGCTTCGTTGCGCGATGACAGCACTGCCTGCGCCAGTTCGGCTTCGGATTGCACCACGCGCAGGCCCTTGCCGCCGCCGCCCGCCGAAGCCTTCACCATCACCGGGTAGCCGATCTCGCGCGCGATCTCACGTGCATGGGCCTCGTCGCGGATCTCACCCATGAAACCGGGCACCGTCGGGACGCCTGCCCTTTTTGCCAGCTTCTTGGATTCAATCTTGTCGCCCATCGCGGCGATGGCCTTGGCATTGGGGCCGATAAAAGTGACCCTCGCCTTGGCCAGAGCCGTGGCAAATGCCTCGCGCTCGGAGAGGAAGCCGTAACCGGGATGGACGGCCTCGGCCCCGGTGGAACGAGCGGCCGCCACGATCCGGTCAATCTGTAGATAAGATTGCGCGGCGGGCGCCGCCCCCACATGGACCGCCTCATCCGCCATCTCGACATGCGGAGCGTCATAATCGGCGTCCGAATAGACCGCAACCGTGGCGATGCCCATTTTGCGGGCGGTTTTGATGATGCGGCAGGCAATTTCACCACGATTGGCGATCAGGATTTTGCGGAACAAGACGTCCCCTGCGCGTTCTTCTTGCCAGAGACTAAGGGGTTGCAAAGCCTGCGTAAACCATTATGGGCGCTACACCCTCGCGGCTTCGTCTCGCCGATTCCGCTGCTTTGAAGACTCCGCCCCAGAATCGGGCTCTATAGCGGAATATTGTCGTGCTTCTTCCAAATCTGCGCCACCTGCTTGTTCTTGAGCATGCGGAGCGCCCGGGAAATGCGCCAGCGCGTGGAATGAGGCCGGATCACGTCATCGATGTAGCCACGCGACGCGGCCACGAAGGGATTAAGGAAGCGCTCTTCATATTCCTTGGTACGCGCGGCGATCGCTTTGGCGTCACCGGCATCCTTGCGGAAGATGATCTCGACCGCGCCCTTGGCCCCCATTACCGCGATCTGGGCCGATGGCCAGGCATAATTCACGTCGGCACGCATATGTTTGGACGCCATCACGTCATAAGCCCCGCCATACGCCTTGCGCGTGATCAGGGTGACTTTGGGTACCGTGGCTTCGGCATAGGCAAATAGAAGCTTGGCGCCATGCTTGATGATGCCGCCGTGCTCCTGGGCCGTGCCTGGCATGAAACCCGGAACGTCCACAAAGGTCACTAGGGGAATATTGAAGCAATCGCAGAAGCGCACAAAGCGCGCAGCCTTGCGGCTGGCATTGGAATCCAGCACGCCCGCAAGCACCATCGGCTGGTTGGCGACAAAGCCTACGGTCGAGCCTTCGAGGCGGCCAAAACCTGTGATGATATTGCGGGCGAATGCCTCGCCGATTTCGAAGAAATCGCCCTCGTCTATGACCTTGAGGATCAGATCCTTCATGTCATAAGGCTTGTTGGGGTTTTCGGGCACCAGCGTGTCCAGCGACATTTCCTGGCGAAGTGGGTCGTCTTCGACCGGCCAATGCGGTGCCTGGTCGCGATTGTTGAGCGGAAGGAAGTCGTACAGTCGCCTCATCTCTTCCAGGCAGACGATGTCATTCTCATAGGCGCCGTCGGCAACCGATGAGCGCGCGGTGTGGATGTGCGCGCCGCCCAGTTCTTCCGGCGTGACATCTTCATGCGTCACGGTCTTGGTGACATCGGGGCCGGTAATGAACATGTAGGATGTTCCCGCCACCATGAAGACAAAATCCGTGAGCGCGGGGGAATATACGTCACCGCCCGCGCAAGGTCCCATGATCACCGAAATCTGAGGCACCACACCCGACGCGAGGACGTTGCGTTTGAACACTTCGCCGAAGCCCGCCAGCGAGGCCACACCTTCCTGGATGCGCGCGCCGCCCGAGTCGAACAGGCCGATCACCGGTGCGCCATTCTGCATCGCCATGTCGATTATCTTGCAGATCTTGCCGGCATGCGCTTCCGAGGTGGATCCGCCCAGCACGGTGAAATCCTTGGCATAGACATAGGCCATGCGGCCGTTGATGGTGCCCCAGCCCGTCACCACGCCATCGCCCGGCACGCGGTTCTTCTCGGTGCCGAATTCCGTGCCGCGGTGTTCGACAAACATGTCGAATTCCTCGAAGCTGCCGGGATCGAGCAGAAGTTCAATTCGCTCCCGCGCAGTGAGCTTCCCCCTGCCATGTTGGGCCGCTACTCGCGCTTCGCCGCCCCCGGCCCGGGCCGAGGCCCGGCGCGCTTCCAATTCGGCAATGATCTCTTTCATGGAGGTCCCGCCCCTTCGCGACGCTCCAGACTGGTTGGGCGAGCAAATCGCGTCAAGTCCGTGACAAGGAAACCAGCCGCGCAGCCTGTTCCATCTCGCTTGCAAGGCGGGCGTGTCGTTCCTCGGCCTCACGGTCGGTGCCCCACTGCTCGGCCTGATAGGCTTCGTCCAGGCGGGACAGGGCAAAGGCCTGGCCGGCCGTAAGCTCACCCTCGAGCACTGCCATCCCCAGCACCAGGGAACCAGTGATGGACGAAAATACATGTAGCGCTGCCAAGGCGTAATCGTCCTGGGCTGCAACTAAGGCCCGGAGCCTTGCCAAGTCTTCGGATGACTGTTCGACATGAGTGATGCCGCCGGTCACTCGAAAGCGTATGCCATGGCGGCTTTCCGCCCAATCGAGATGGACATCCCACTGACGCTGCCGCCGGGCAAGTTCAGCGGGCGCCTCGGCGCGATAGGACAGAAGGTCATTCTCGCCAAAGCGCAAGATCGCCCCAATCGTCCCGGCGCGGTTGGCACGCACGCCGTCCACGACCGTATTGACCAGGCGGGTAAGCGGCATCGTGACGGGATTCATCTCATCGCCCTGAGCGCGCCATTCTTCGGCAAGCGCGTCCGCCAGCACGCGATTGGGCAACAACAATGCTTGCCGCGCGGGCGTCTGCACCGGCTTACCATCCAAGAGAAAGCGAAATCCTTCAGGCGTCTCAGCTACCGCGACGTCTTTGTAGAAACGCTTCATGGTTGCTTCTTTTTTTGCCGTGCCGCCTCAGTGTTTGGGCGCTTGCTTTTAGGCGATGAGAGCCGTCTGGTCTTTTTCCCGGGAAACGGATCGCGCTTATCGTCCGGATCGAAGCCCAGCAACTCCCAGCTTTTCACCATATGCGGCGGCAGTGGCGCACTGACCTGGAGACGCCCGCCGTCGGGACGGGCGATATCAATCGAGCGTGCATGAAGATGCAACTTGTCGGCGATGGCGCCCTTGCCCTTGGCGTCCGTGCCGCCGTATTTAAAATCACCGACGATTGGATGACCCAGACTGGCGAGATGCACGCGGATTTGGTGCGTGCGACCGGTCACGGGCCGGGCCGCCACCCAGCCAAATTCCTGGCCCACTTCGCTCATCACCGCATATTCGGTAAGGGCGAATTTCGCCTCTTCGTTTTCGCTCACGGTCATGCGCTCACCCTTGCCGCGCTGACCTTCCTTGGCCAGTGCCGCCTTGACGAAGCCATGCTTTTGTTTGGGAACGCCCATGACCAACGCCCAGTAGACTTTTGACGCATCGCGGCCGGCCAGCGCCTTGGAGAGCCCCGCCGCGGCGTGTGACGTGCGGGCCACCAGCAGCACGCCGGATGTGTCGCGATCCAGGCGATGCACCAGCTTGGGCCGCGTCATCTTTTCGAAAGCGAGTTGATCCAGCATGCCGTCGACATGCTCGGTGAGTCCGGAGCCGCCCTGCGTCGCCAGACCCGCGGGCTTGTTCAGCACGATGAGGTGTTTGTCCATGTAGAGGATCGCTTCTTCCAGGCGACGCGAAGCTTTGATTGGCGCCGGTTTTGGTTCTCCTTTCGCCTTATCGTGGATCACTTGGGGCGGAAGACGCAGAGTTTGCCCCGCGGCGATGCGATCCGCGGCCTTGGCGCGCTTGCCGTCGAGGCGTACCTCGCCCTTGCGCAGCAATTTCTCCAGCCGTCCATGACTGAGTGCCGGATAATGGCGCTTGAACCAGCGGTCCAGGCGGATGCCGTCATCGTCGTCGGCGATGGTTTGATGGGTGACGCTCATGGCTCGATTTGACGTATCTCACTAACTTCCCTAGCTTTCCACTCCTTAAGGGGATGGGGTTCCCCCTTCAACCGCCAATCCGGCTGATGACTCCTACCGCAGAGCAGAATTTCGTCCGCAGTTCAGTCGAGCTGGGACCCGCGTCAACAGGCAGGAGACCCGATATGGCCCATTCCTTTTTCTGTTCTCCCGGTCGAATCGCCTAGTCTGCTCCATCATCGGGATTTTTCATGCAGTTACAGATGTATCTCGCTGTGGCGATCGGTGGCGCGCTGGGTACTGTCGGCCGTTACTTCCTTTCAGGCGTGGTCGCCAATGCCTTTGGTGAAACCTTTCCTTGGGGCACTCTGATCATCAATGTCACGGGGTCTTTCGTGATCGGCTTTTTCAGCACTCTGACCGGTCCGGATGGCCGCCTGTTCGTGAGCGGGACCACAAGGCAATTCGTAATGGTGGGGCTTTGCGGCGGCTATACGACCTTCTCGTCCTTCAGCTTGCAGACCCTCAATCTGATGAATGACCGTGAATGGCTTTATGCCGGGGCCAATGTGCTGGGCTCGGTCATTTTGTGCCTTTTTTTCGTCTGGCTGGGTGCCATCGCCGCGGCTGCGCTCAATCAGTTGAAAGGAGTGTGACCGTGAAGATCAAAAGGGACGCCGTCCTGCTGCGAATCTTCTTCGGTGAAGGCGACCGCTTCGAGGGCAAGCCGCTTTACGAGGCTTTGGTGTTGAAGGCGCGGGAAATGCATCTGGCCGGAGCCACTGTATTGCGGGGACCCATGGGCTTTGGCCATTCCAGCCGTCTCCATACCTCAAAGATCCTTCGCCTTTCCGAAGACTTACCCCTGGTGATCGAAATCGTAGATGACGAAGCCAAGATCGAAAACTTCCTGCCGGTGCTGGATAGCATGATGGGAAGCGGGTTGGTCACCTTGGAGAAGGTCAAGGTTTTTCGTTATGGCAAAGACAGCACCTGACGCGCGTGTCGAGCGGACGACCTAGTCGTTGCTCTTTTTAACTCGTAGCTTCGCCCAATAATCCAGCCGTTTGGCGATCTCGCGCTCGAAGCCGGTTTCCTTGGGGCGATAGAATTGCTGGCGCGCCATGCCTTCGGGAAAATAATTCTGTCCGGAAAAGCCTTCCTCTGCCTCGTGGTCATATTGATAGCCGCCGCCATAACCAAGATTCTTCATCAATTTGGTGGGCGCATTGAGGATGTGGGCCGGCGGCATCAGCGAGCCATGTTCCTCGGCCGCGCGCTTGGCCGCGCCCAGAGCCGTATAGACCGCGTTCGACTTGGGCGCCGAAGCCAAATAAAGCACGCATTGCGCGAGGGCTAATTCGCCTTCCGGCGAACCCAGGAAATCGAACACGTCTTTGGCAGCCAACGCCTGATGCACCGCTTCAGGGTCGGCCAGACCGATGTCCTCGACCGAAGCGCGCACCAGACGGCGCGCGATGTAAAGCGGTTGCTCACCGCCAGCCAGCATCCGCGCCAGCCAGTAAAGCGCAGCGTCGGGGTCGCTGCCGCGGATGGATTTATGCAGCGCGCTGATCAGATTGTAATGCTCCTCGCGCGACTTGTCGTAAAGCGGCATGCGGCGCTGCACGGCCGCCATCAATCCTTGCGGATCGAGCGGCGCCGCCAGCCTCAGTCCCGCTGTCTCTTCCGCAAGATTGAGAAGATAGCGGCCATCACCATCGGCCATTGCCCGCATGCTCGCGCGTGCGTCGGGCGTCAGCTTGAGCGGCTCGCCATAATGAGTTTCCGCGCGCTCCAGCAATTTCTCCAGCGCAGTGTCGTCCAATCTGCGCAACACCAATACCTGGGCGCGGGATAGCAACGCTCCGTTGAGTTCAAAGGAGGGATTCTCCGTTGTCGCACCCACCAACACCACCGTGCCGTCCTCCACCACGGGCAGGAAGGAATCCTGCTGGCTGCGATTGAAACGGTGTATCTCATCGATGAAGAGAAGCGTGCCTAACCCGGTCTTGCGCCGCGCACGCGCCGCTTCAAAAGTCTTTTTCAGATCGGCCACCCCGGAAAAAACCGCCGACAATTGCTCGAAATGCAGCTTGAACGCCGAGGAGAGAAGCCGCGCGATCGTCGTCTTACCCGTCCCGGGCGGCCCCCACAGGATCACCGAGTGCGGCCGGCCTGCGGCAACCATGCGGCCGATAGGTCCTTCTTTGCCTAGAAGATGGTCCTGACCCACCACTTCGGCCAGGCTTTTGGGTCGGAGGCGATCGGCCAGGGGACGCGGTGCATCCTCGGACAGTCCGCCGGATTCGAACAGGTCACTCACCGGTCACCGATCGCGTGAAACTGCGCCATGCTTGTCTATAGCAAGCAACGCCCGGAAGGACGAGCCGCCGCCCCCACCTCCAGCTTAATGGGCAGCGGACGCGTCTTCAGTTCCCTTGTTCCGGCGTGATCGTCCAGGTCAAATCGCGCATAAAATCAGCAATCAGGGCGCTGGATCAAAATCTCGCGGGTAAGAACGAGTTTCGGCAACGACATATTGCGGGGACCCGATGCTCGTGACTGAGGGCGACGGAAACACATACACGGTCGCGGCAATCTCGTTCATGGGCCGCAGGTAATTGTAACCGGCGCTCTCGTCCGTGCCATCCTCCTTGTAGCGAATGATTTCCGCCCGGCGAAATTCATTCACTGACATTGGATAGGTCATGCCGCTCGGCCTGCGTATAAGAGCCGAGGGGCTGAAGTGTCGTTAAATTCTGGGCCGAAGCAGCACCAGTTAGAACAACAGTCGAGGCCGCAATCCCAAGCCCGATAACAGCGCGCATATCCAGCCCCCGCCAAAAGCATCACCCCTCTACCGATAATGTCAATCTTCGGCCGCCGCGGTCGATCACCAGGTCCCAGTGACTGACGCCATTGAGCGCACGGGAAAGATCGCCCACCCTGTTGATCGCCGCGCCGTTCACGCTTCTGACGATATCGCCGGGCTGGAAGCCGTAATTGCCGGAATAGGATTGCGGGCTGACCGATACAATCGCTACGCCTTTGGCGAGGAGATCCATCTGCAGATCGAGCGCGGTGGCGGGCGAAAGATTTTCCACTTTGGCGCCGCCCAGAGGATTGCGCCCGGAGATCGTGGTAGTCTCGCGCGGCGGGTTTTCCGGCGGCAGCGCCAGTGTCACACTCACGTCGCGCGCGTTCTTGCCTACCTCGACATGCAGTCTCACGCTCTCTCCCGGCTTGTGTGTGGCGATGCGATAGTTGAGCGCCTGCATGTCATCTACTTCAGCGCCGTCCACCGCCTCCACCACCTCGCCCGACTTGACGCCGGCGTTGGCCAGCGGACCGCCCGGGTAAACTTCCTTGACCAGCACCCCGCCGGGCTTCGGCAAGCCCATGCTTTCAGCGATCTGGCTGGTCACGGGTTGGCCGTCGGCGCCGATCCAGGCCAGCTTGACGCCGCCGCCGCCCTCCACGCCTTCCACCACCCGGCGCGCCAAATTGGATGGGATGGCAAAGCCGATGCCGATATTGCCGCCCGAGCGCGAATAGATCGCGGTATTAATCCCGGCGAGCTTGCCGTCGGTCGTCACCAATGCGCCACCGGAATTGCCGGGATTGATGGCGGCATCGGTCTGGATGAAAAATTGATAGTCATTGGCCGAGCCTTGACTTCGCGCAAGCGCCGACACGATGCCCATGGTGACGGTCTGGCCCACGCCGAATGGATCCCCTATCGCCAAGACCAGGTCACCGACCTGCACCTGGTCGCTGTCGGCGAACGGCACCGTGGGGAGCCGTTCGCCCCTAGTATCTATCTTGAGCACGGCAAGATCGGTCCGAGGATCGGCAAGAAGCACTTTGGCCTTGAATTCGCGTTTGTCATTAAGGGCCACCACAATGTCTGTGCCGCCGGCCACCACATGATTGTTGGTGAGGATCAGTCCGTCGGCGCGCACAATCACGCCGGAGCCCAGGGATTGCTGCACCCGCTGGCGCATCTCGGGCGTGGCACCGAAGAATTGCGAAAAGAAGGGGTCGGAGAAAAAAGGATTGACCTGAACCTGGGTCACCGAGCGGGCGTATACGTTCACCACCGCGGGCGCGACACGCTTCACCAGGGGCGCGAAGGTGAGATGGACCTGCTCCATGGAGGACGGCTGCACGTCGTTGCGCGGCGGCGGGGGTGCAAGCTTTAGCGGCTGTGTGGGCGCGGGACTTACGGCTGGCGGCTGGCTGGCGACGGGACCCGCGCAAAGGGCGAATGCTGCAATCGCAGCCGTGCCCACAATGGCAGAAAAGACGGTCTTCATGGGATCAACCTTCATGCGGCCTGAGGGCGGACTCTAAAAAATCGCGCGGAGCGGTCAACCTGGCACTTCTTACTTTGTCCAATTCAGCAAAAAGGGCGGCATCGCTGCCGCCCTTTGCGTCCCAAATACACAGGATCACGAAACTATTCCGCGGTATCTTCCACCACTTCCACCGGGCCGGAATCCTGGCCCTTGGCCGTCACGTCACGGTCCACGAATTCGATGATCGCCATCGCGGCATTATCGCCATGACGGAAACCGGCCTTCAGCACGCGCGTATAGCCACCGGGACGCCCCGCATAACGCGGACCGATTACGTCGAACAATTTGGTCACCTGGGCCTCGTCCTTGATCTGGGCGAGGGCCTGGCGCCGGGCATGAAGATCCTTGACGCCCCGGCGCGACAGGGTCACCAGCTTCTCGATCACGGGACGGAGATCCTTGGCCTTGGGCAGCGTGGTCTTGATCTGCTCGTGCTTGATCAATGCCGCGGTCATGTTCCCCCACATCGCCTTGCGATGGGCGGCGGTCCGTCCGAGCTTGCGTCCTTGATTGCCGTGGCGCATTCCTAAAAACTCCTCCATGGCCGGGCGGCGTCAACGCAACCCGGCCATCCATTCATCAGTATTGGTCTTCGTAACGCTTGGCGAGATCTTCGATATTCTCGGGTGGCCAGCCGGGCACTTCCATGCCCAGATGCAGGCCCATCTCGGCCAGGACCGCCTTGATCTCGTTCAGCGACTTTCTGCCGAAATTCGGCGTGCGCAGCATCTCGGCTTCGGTCTTCTGAATTAGGTCGCCGATATAGACGATATTGTCGTTCTTGAGGCAGTTGGCCGAGCGCACGGAGAGCTCCAGCTCGTCCACCTTCTTCAGCAGCACCGGATTGAAGGCCAGGTCGGGCTTTGCTTCTTCCGCCACGCGCTCGCGCGGTTCCTCGAAATTGATGAATACCTGGAGTTGGTCCTGCAGGATGCGTGCAGCATAGGCAACGGCATTGTCCGGCGTCACCGCGCCATTGGTCTCGACCGTGAGCGTGAGCTTGTCATAGTCGAGGATCTGGCCCTCACGGGTGTTCTCGACCTTGTAGGAGACTTTCTTGACCGGGCTGAACAGGCTGTCCACAGGGATGAGCCCGATGGGCGCGTCTTCCGGGCGGTTGCGGTCTGCGGGCACATAGCCCTTGCCGGTGGCGATGGTGAGTTCCATGCGAAAATCCACCTTCTCGTCCAGGGTGCAGAGCACCAGGTCGGGATTGAGAATCTCGATATCGGACGAACCCTGGATCTGGCCGGCCTTTACTTCGCCCGGACCGGTCGCCTTGAGGCTCACCCGCTTGGGGCCTTCGGAATGCATGCGCAATGCGATCTGCTTCACATTGAGCACGATGTCGGTGACATCCTCGCGCACGCCCTGGATCGAGGAAAATTCATGCAGCACACCCTCGATCTGGATCGAGGTGACGGCGGCGCCCTGCAGCGAAGAGAGCAGCACGCGGCGGAGCGAATTGCCCAGGGTGAGGCCGAAACCGCGCTCCAACGGCTCGGCTGTGATGGTGGCGATTTTGCCTGCGTCATGACCTGCTTCGGTCTTGAGCTTCTGGGGCTCGATCAGT